>Ga0163217_1008707_pt1 | contig 12954 bp, 13 predicted proteins | sample SynspAceP_FD_185933 | JGI IMG/M metagenome (GOLD analysis project Ga0163217, IMG submission 185933) | Saline lake microbial communities from Ace Lake in Antarctica - Synechococcus sp. Ace-P (PacBio error correction) | ecosystem: Environmental > Aquatic > Non-marine Saline and Alkaline > Saline ...
AATGCGGGTCGCGCATAACACTGTTGTATCGATATCAAAATCGCGATCCCCGAGCCTCTGGGCCATGGCCGTGGGCCTCAGTCAAAAAACCCGCAACTTGGTGCTTTAGCCATAATCAAGAAGACAGGGCGGAAAGCGTCCAGTTTTTTTTGGCCTGTTTTCCCCGACTGAAATCTTACTTGGCTTTTTTTTTAATTGCTTTGCAAAAATGGCTTTCGATGTTAGCGGCCGCAAGAAAAAAGTAAAAAGTTAAATAAGACCTGAATTCAATGCCCTGAATCGGGCCCCCGAAAGTAACTTTTCTGCTTTTTTAGGTGTTGTCGATCCCTTTGAACTTGACCATTAAGCAGCGGTTAAAGCGAAAGCGAACGTGCTCCCGGTCCTTTCAAAGTCCGTTGTTTTCGGCCAAACCACCTCACAGGCCGCAAGATCCTTCTCTGGATTCACTTTCATACTCGATACCAAAGCTCAAAGCGAGAAAGGTTTCAGATGGTGGAGGCATAAATATCATCCTTCTGCGAGAGTCCGGTATTGCTTGCCCGAAGTTGAGGCCGCAAACGGAACAGCTTGTCCCCATATTTTATCGATACAAGAGAACTTCGCGCCTTGGCGTTTTCCTTTCGTGAAGAGTTCAACTGGATTCTAGTTGCAGATCCCTCCAAGAGCGGCCGTGGTCGATTTCGACCTCGCCTCGCAGCGCTGCCAGGCCATCGAGACGAACCCCACGTTTGGTACACGTCGGCCAGGAATCTTCAAAGACCTGCTCCCACGACTTCATCGGGGCCTAAAGCCCCATTTTTTTGCCACACCGGTGTCCTCGGTGAGAAATCTTCTTGAGCGTATTATCGGTGGTAGTTTTTTTTGGCCCCTATCGGTCGGCAGGCATGCATCCGGCCTTGAAACGCGACCCACGGCGAAGGCTAATCCTGGGGGATTGCGTTCAATCTTTGGCGTAAGTCCGAGTTGTCCCCAAGAACTCCACAAATCTTCTCTCGCCTGTTTCATCTCAGGCACCTCGTTTTGGCCGACGACAAATCAAAGTCGTTTAGCCGCCACTTCCCCCTACTCCTGTCCACACTGGACAGCACTGCTCCAACCGGGCCCATGTGCTCCACTGCTCCTGCGGGCCAGCCCACCCGCACCGTCCAGCTCCGGCACAACCTGCTGGCCACCAACAGACCGCAGCGGCGGACGCAAACCGCAGCGCTTCGCTGCCGCCGGGCTGCCTGGTGCTGGAATTGTGCTCTCAGCACGGCAGGGTCGGGAAAACGCAGCTGCTGGAGCAAGCTCGCCCGCCAGTGGCGGTCCCGGCCCCCGGTGGGGGTGATCGTGGGTGATCTGGCCCCGACAAACGACGCCATTCGTCTGCGGCCGCCGGCGCCCGGGCCCGTGCAACGATCCAGACCGGTGATCTTCCTGTGCATCTGGAGGCGGCGATGGTGGGGCGGGCCTTTGATCAACTCGGAGCCCCCCCAGGGCATGGAGCTGCTGCTTGATTCGAGAAACGTCGGCAGATCTGGTCTGCCCGCACCGCCTTTGATCTGGGCGAGCAGCTGCGGCTGGGCTGCCCTCTCGTCACGAAGGGGAAGATAAACCGCTCAAATACCCGCCCTGTTCAAATCCGCCGATGTGGTGGGTGATCAACAAGGTCGATATCGCCCGAGCGGTGGGCTTTTGATCACGCCGCGGCCCACGCCAACCTGGCCGGTGTGGGCACCGCCAGGCGCCGATTCTTCGAAGTCTCGCCCGTTCAGTGGGCGTCGGCCTTGACGCCCTGATGCAAACTGGCTCAGCACCAGCGGCAATGACCCCCGCCGGGCAGCGGCGCCTGCGGCTTGAGGTCGAAGGGCTGGCTGCAGGGGGTGGGCTTCCGTCCGTTCGGTGCACCGCCTGGCCAGCTCCCTGGCCGGTTGGCGGGCTGGGGTGGGAGAACACCCCATCCGGTGTCCTGGCTGGAGCTGGAGGGGGAGGAGCGGCACGTCGCATCCTTTCTGGAGCGCCTCGATCTGGAGGGGCCTCCCCACAGCCGCCTCGAATCGCCTGGAGCAGCGTGGTTGCCAGCCTTGGCTCTCGGCCGCAGATCAAGTGGCTTCCAGATCCGGCGCCCTCGCGGCAGCGCGTCAAGTCCCACCGCTCTGGTGCCGGCCCGCATCTGGCCCCTGGCCACCTGCCTGGCGGAGCTGGTCGACCCTTCAGCCGGCCGCTGCGGCTAATGCCTTCACCAGCTGCGCCCACTGCGGGCCCCGCTTCAGCATCCTGGCGGCCCCTGCCGTTCGAGCCGGCGCCACAACGTTCGCTGGCCTCCTTTTTCCCTCTGCGCTGCTGCGCGGTGAATCACCCGATCCCGCCAACCGCCGCTTTCACGCCCAGACCACGGGCTGCCCCGCTTGCGGCCCCCGCCCTGAGCTGGTGGCGGCCGCTGAGCGCGGCTGAGCGATCCACCGCTTGAGCACGGGCCTGCTCAGCCCCTTGCCTGACGGCGGCGGTAGTCGCATTGCGGGCGGGGCAGATCGTGCGTTGCTGGGGCGTCGGCGGGTTCAGTTGCTCTGCCTGGCCGGATTGGAAGGCGTCGTGGGCTTGGCTGCGGCGGCGCAAGGGTCGAACCGAGAAGCCTTTTGGCGCTGTGGCGCCCGAATCTGGCTTGGGTTACGGCGCCACTGCGTGCTGAGCCCGCGAGGAAGAAAGCGCTGCTCACATCCCCGGCGGCGCCGATTCGGTGTTGCTCGCTTGCGGCGCGGCGCCGAGCGATGCCGCATCGCCGCCAACGTGGCCCGGCCAACCCCTGGCTGGGGTGATGCTGCCCGCCAGCGTTGGCACGCACCTGCTGCTGCAGGGAACTGGGCGGGACGCTGGTCGCCACCAGCGGCAACGCGCTCCGGTGAAACCGCTCTGCGCCGATCCCGAAACGGGGTGGGGGCGGAGCTGGGGACGATCGCCGATGTTTTTTGGTCCCACAACCGCCCGAATCCGCCAACGCCCGTCGACGACAGCGTGGTTGGCAAGCTGGCGGCGGGCCGGCCGCTGGCGGCTGCGCCACGCCCGCGGCAACGCAGCCCCCACTCCACGCTCGCATCTCTCCGCCTGCTGCCCATCCCGGATGCGCTGCGGTGTGGGTCGCCATGGGCGCTCAGCTCAAGGGCAGCCTGGCGATCGGCCTTCCGCCGGCGGTCCGCGCTGGCTCGGCCGCCCACCTGGGCGACCTCGACAGCCTCGCGTCTGAGCTGGCGCTTGCGCGAGGTCCTCGTAAGCGCCTTGAGCGCCTCGGCCTGGCACGGCCCCGCCGCTTTGTGGTCGATGGCCAACCTCCGCCTACGTCTCGCGTCGGATCGGTGAGGAACTGGCCGGCGGCAGCAGGCCGTGGCCCACTACTGCCGGTGCAAGCATCAACCACGCCATTGCTTTGGCAGTGGCGGCGAGCACAGGTCCTCGTCCGCACCGCTGCTGGGGGTGGGCCTGGGATGGCGCTTGGCTACGGCGGCGACGGCAGCCTCTGGGGCGGTGAGTGCCTGCGCCTGGAGCCGGCCGCACCGGCGCCAACGCGGCCCGCTTCCAGCGGCCTGGCGCAGCTGCGGGCCGTTTCCCGTTGCCCGGCGGCAACACCCGGCCTTGCCGGTGAACCACGCCGCGCGCCGGCCCTGGGCCTGTAGCAACCCGCCTTTCGGCGATAAGCTCCGCAGCAATCATTCGCGCCTTCCCAGTGGGCTGAGGAGAAGCGGGTTGCTGCTTGCCCTGTTGCGCCGCGGCGCCGCATGCGCCGCTCTGCCTCCAGCATCGGCCGCCTCTTCGATGCGGTGGCCTCCTGCTGGGCCTGATTCTCAGATCTGCCAGCTTACGAGGCCCAGGGCCGCCCTGCGTCTGGAGGCGGCCGCCTTGGGAAGGGATGCGCGCCAGCAGCATTTCGAAACGAGCCGGCCCCTACCCTGCCGATCGGCCCCGCCAAGCGAAACCACCGGCTCCGGCCAATCCCGAACTGCCCGCTGCGATCAACTGGCAGCCCTGCTCATTGCGCTGCTCGCCAGACCGCGGATCCGCGCGTGCCGGTGCCCGCCATCGCCCTGGCCTTCCACCAGGCATCTGGCCGGGTTGCGGTAAGCGCTGGCCCGAAACCTTTTTTCAACAGGACACTCCCGGGGAGCGGCGCCTGCTGCTGGCGGGGGGCTGCTTTCCAGACCGCCTGCTGCTGCAACTCGCCGCCCTGGCCCTGCCAGCAGGCCGGCAAACGAAGCCACTCTGGCCAACGGATCCCGCTTGCAATGACGGCCGGACTGGCCCTCGCCAGCTGCTGGCGGCCTGCCCCAGTTTTCTGTAAGGCTCGCAACACTGGAGAGCGGAAACGAACCAGCGAGCCTATAACAAAAGAAGGGCGGTCCCACCCCCGGCGCTGCATCCTCTGCCGGAGCTCCGCGATGTGTTCTGCCTTACCCGGGTGAACTGATCGCCATTGGGAAAGACGGCCACCCCCTGGCGTCGCTTGTCGATCCCTCCGATCCGGCTGATGCCTGCGCTCTGGCGTTTGGGCTGGTGGATTTTCCGGTGGCGTCCCAGCGCCCCAGGTGAGCCTGGCCATGCGTGCCCCGAGGCCCGCCTTGGGATCAGCCTGCTGGTGCAACGTGGGCTTCGCCCTCAAGCGTGGTGCAGCGCATGAGCACCGCAGCATCGACGGCAACGAACGGTGGCCCGCGTTGCTTAGCCGCCTCACGGGTGATGGCGATCTACCGATCACCCCGGCAACGCGATGGGCGAATGGGCCGACGCCCTGGCCGCAGCCGCCGCCCCAACCTCTGGGGCTAGCCGTGCCGCAGGTGATCGAACTAACAGAGCGAGGGCGGCGCCGCCGGGGTGCTGCATGGTGGGCCCTGCAGGCGGGGACGCTGGCCTCCAACCTTCACCGCGTCGCAGGGGTTGCTGCTGAATGCTGCCAACCTTACAAAATCGCCGGTGACATCACCGCGCACCCGTGCTGCAATGTGGCCTCAAGGGCCTTGGCGCCAGGCCCTCTGCGATCTTCGGTGACTGCACGGCGAATGGTGAATGGCCACCCGCGGCAGCGGGTTTGCGCCTGCTCTGGCTTCGGCCTCGTGCAGGAGGCGGGCGACTTTCGCCGCGATCGCCACCGCCGCCAGCCTGCGCGCCGGCTCCCGTCCCTAGCACTTCTTCGACGGCTTCCGCAGCCTCCCAACGAGATCCAAGCGGGTGGAGCTGATCGATGAACGCCGTGCTGCACGCCCTGGTGCCCGGCAGGAGCTGGTTGGCCGGCCCACCTCGCCGCCCGCAGGCCTCTCCCCCGACGCAACCCGGTGATGCCGCGCACCGAGCCAGAACCCCGATGTGGCCCTCCAGGCCCGCGAGGCCGCCAACCCCTTCCACGCCGCCGCGCCCCCGCGATCGTTCAAGAGGTGATGGAGCGCCTTTGCTGCCCTCAGCCGGCCGCGCCCTAATCACCTGTTCGATTACGGGTCGGTGCCGGCCGATGCCGAGCGGTGCTGGTGCTGATGGGCTCCGCGCTGAAACCTGCCCAGGAAACGGTGGAGGCGGCTCAACGCCGCCGGCGAGCGGGGTTGGGGCTTGCTGAGGTGAGCCTGTTCCGCCCGCCTCGATACCACCGCCCTGATCGCCGCCACTGCCGCCAGTCGATTACGGGGCGATTGCCGGCTCGATCGCTCGAAAGGAACCCGGCAGCGGCGCCGAACCCTCCTGCTCGGATGTGGGCCAGGCCCTGCTGCAGGCCTGGGCCGAAAAGCCCCGGCCCCCTGCTGCGCCTGAAATCGGGTCGGCCGCTATGGCCTGGCGCTCAAAAAGACTTAACAACGCAAACGCGATGGTCAAGGCGGTCTTCGACGCCTGGCCCGCCCCGATCCACCCGGGCCGCTTCACGGTCGGCATCAAACCGACGACGTCCAACGCGCCTCTCGCTTGCCGGTGACGCCAGCCTTCTGCACCGAAGCCGCCGACTTTCGCGCATCGTCTATGGCGCATCGGCTCCGACGGCAGCCGTCGGCGCCAACAAGAACGCGATCAAAACAATCGTGATCAACCCGATCTCCTACGCCCAGGGCTACTTCGTCTACGACTCGAAAGAAATCAGGTTCAGTCACCGTCTCCGCACCTTGCGCGTCAGCCGCAGCCCGATCCACTCCTGCCACCTGGTGCAGCAGGCCCACCTGGTGCCTGCCACCAATGGGATTTTTTCTTGGCGCTTCGATCTGCCTGCGATGGCGGCCTGCCCGCGCACATTGCTGCTCAACAGCCCCTTTTCCGCAGAAGAGGTGGCGAATGCGCTGCCGGCGTCGGTGCGGCAGGCGATCCGCGGCAAGCAGGCTGACGGTGCAAAGCATCGACGCCACCGGCAATCGCCCGTGAGCTGGGGGCTGGGCCGGGCGCATCAACACGGTGAGCAGACCTGCCGTTCTTTTGCCCTGGCCGATGTGCTGCCGCAACAACAGGGCGCTTGAAGGCGATCCCGAGAGGCAATTCGCCACAGCCTATGGCCGCAAGGGGGGGGCGCATCGTGGAGGCCAATCTCCAGGCCCGTTCGACGCCAGCCGGGCCCGGTTGCAGCAGGTGCCGATGCGCAGACGACGAGCCGGCCCAGCGCTGCTGTGCTGCAGATCAAGAGCCAGGCCCCAGCCCGCCGCGTCCGCTGGGCGGCGGCCATCCGCTGCGCTGCGCCGGCTGATCGCCCCCCCAGCTGGCCGCGCCAGGGCGACCGTTTGCCCAGTGAAGCGCCCTGTCCCGCCGACGGCAGCTTTCGCCACCGGCACCCGCCCGCTTCGACGAACGCAACATAGCCGAATCCGTGCCGGTCTGGGACACCGAGGTGTGGCGTGCAGTGGCGGCCAAGTGCAGTGATGGTCTGCCCCCACGACCGTTGATCCGCGCCAAGGTGGTGGAGCCCGCGCCCTGGCGGACGCACCCGGCCGGCTTCGCCCACGCCGCGGGCCGCGCGACCCACTGCAGGGGCAAGAGCTTACCCGCAGGTGGCCGCCGAAGACTGCACGCGGCCTGGGCGGCTCTGCGTGGAGGTCTTGCCCGGCGCCGCAACCGTGGCCGAACCGGCGCCGCAAGGCGATCAACATGGCACCCGCAGCGGCCCCCTGCGTGAAGCAGGCCCGCGGCCACTGGGACTTCTTCCTCTCCCTGCCGAAACCCCGAGCGCGGCGCCCTCAACCTTGGCCCCACGTCATCAATCAGGCAGCAACTGCAGAGCCGCCTGTTTTCGAATTCTCCGCGCGCCTGCGCCGGTTGCGGCGTAAACCCCTTACATCAAGCTTCGGCCAGCCAGTTGGTTCGCGATCGCAATGGTGGTGGCCAACGCCACGGGGCCTGCTCTTCGATCTAACGCCGGCAGCCTGCCCACTCACGCCCGCTGGAAGCTCCAACCGTAACGGCCGCGGCCCCGCCTGGTCAACTCCCTGTTCGAAGAACAACGCCGAGTTACGGACCTCGGGTTCCCGCGGTCGGCTTCGACAGCGCCGGTTTTATCTCCGCCCCAGCTGCTGCGCGACAACGCCCGCTTTCCCGCCGTCTGCGTCAGGGCCTGCTGAGCTGCCAAGCACGAATGAGCCGGGCATTTTCGAGGCAACGGCAAGCGGGTCGTGGAGCTGCGGCAGTGGCTGGAGGCCAACGCCCCCACAGCAGCCCTCAATCGACCTGGCCGACGACTTGGGTCAAACGCAGCGTCTGGATTGATCGGCGGCGTACCCGGCTGGGCCTATTGACCATCGGGCTACGGCGGCCTCGACCACGGTGCTGGCCGGCGGCCAACGAACGTCAACATCCTGGTGCTCGACCCGAGGTGTACTCCAACACACCGGCGGCCCAGATGTCGAAGGCGACGCCGCTGGGCGCCCGTGGCCAATTCGCTACAAGGCGGCGGCAAGGCCACCGCCAAGAAAGGATCTGGGCCTTATGGCGATGACCTACGGCCACGTCTACGTGGCAAGCGTGGCCATTGGGTGCCTCCCGGAGCAGACCCTGCGGGCCTTCCTGGAGGCGGGTCGTATCCGGGCCCTCGGCTGATCCTGGCCTATTCCACGCATCGCCCCAATGGCAATCCGACATGGCCGCGGGGATGAGCCAGCAGCAGCGGGCGCGTGGACTCGGGGCGCTGGCTTGGCTCTACCCGCCACGAACCGCACGCCGCAGCGAGCGGGGCGAGAATTCCGCTCCAGCTTGCGACTGCCGCTGAACCGAAACTGGCGCATGGCCGAAGCGATGGCGGGCGAAAACGCTTCGCCTGCTGGCTATAGCCATTCCTGACCAGGCCGTGCTCTGACACGACAGGCCCAGGCTGAAGCCCTCCAGCGCTGGCACCAGTACGCCAGCCCGCGCACGGCCGCCCCGGCGATGCCAGCCAGGAGCCCCCCCATGAACCGGCCCCGAGCTCGCTACCACCTACTCTGGGCCTTGCCCGCTCTCCTCACCGCTGGTGGTTCGGCGCCGCCGCGCCGCTCAGTGCTGACCCCGACTTGATCCGCGCGCCTGGCTGAGCAGGCGCTGCGAGCAGTGGTGCTTCAAAAAATTCACGTCTTCCTCGAGGCAAGATCGGAGCACGACTGGCAGGAATGGGAGCACCCCAGCAGCATGGCAGCGAGAGTTTTGCTGAATTCGCTGAGCTTGTGCCGCCCAATGCCCCACGCACCTCGGCATCGCGGGCTACCTGCGGAGATTGAAAGCGCCCGCCGCCGGTGGGACCATCCCCATCATCGCCAGCCTCAACGGAAACGCAGCCGTGCCACTGGGCCGGCACGGTGCGGGCGATCGACAGGCCGGTGCGCAGGCGATTCGAGCTCAACCTCTACGCCGTGCGCTACCGATGCCGAGCGCAGCGGCGGCGAACTGGAGGAAGAGCAAGCTGCGATCGTGTCCACGGTCTGCACGGCCACCGCTCTGCCGGTGGGCCGTAAAGCTCAGCCCCCCAGCTTACACGACCTGGCTCATTTTTTCGCCCCGTCGCCTCCACCAGGCCCGGTTCTTCGCGGACAGGGGGGGTGGGTGCTGTTCACCGCTTCTTCCAGCCCCTGACATCGACATCAAGCCCTTGAGCATGTCTCGAATGTGCTGCTTCAGCTCTTGCCTGCCGATCTGCGCCCGCCCGCTGCGTTGGATCGCCCTGTTAGAAGGCCCAGGTGCCGCTGGATTTCGCCGCCAGCGCGGCGATCGCCCACGGCACCGGGACGTGGTGAGGCTGCTGGATGTGCGCGCAGCCGTCACCATGTGGTGTCGGACTTGCTTGCGCATGGCCGCTGTCAGCCTGCGGCAGCTGAAACCGAGCTCACTGGCTGGCTCGAACAGAACAACTACGCCTCCGTGCAGGAGCTTGCGGGCTGCATGAGCCAGCGGCGCTGCCCCCCGACCCGGCCGAGCTTTCGGAGGCGGCCCAGTACGTGCGGGCGATCAGTACCAAAGTCCAGCCGGCAAGGCTCTAGGCACCCATCTGTGAGCGCCCCCTGGCTGGAGCCCTTCCGCCGGCCGGAGCGGGTGCGGCGCCTCAACCGCCGAACTGCGCCAGGCCAACCACGCGTTCCCTGGCCCTGATGGAGGTCTGCGCGGCCAGACCACGCGATCCTGCGCCATGGTTCCTCGACGTCTGCTGCCCGATGGTCTGGAGGCTGATTCACGACCCGGCTGCCCGTCTGCGTCACTCCGGCGGCGGCGGATTGATCCGGGCCCTGGAGCGTCCACCATGCCCCGGGGTGATCCTCTGCTCCTCGGCCGACATGCTGCGGGTGCCCGGGATCGGCGGCCGCAGCCTGCTGGAAACATAGCGTGCCGAAGGCGCCAATGTCCGGGTCGTCGCTTCACCCCCTCGATGTGCTTGCCATCGCCCGAGATCATCCAGGCTGCCGTGTGGTGTTTCTTCCGCAGGTGGGCCTTCGAGCCACAAGCGCCCGGCCACCGCCTTGCCTGGCCGCTCAGGCCTGGCGGTTCGGGGCTTACCAACTTGGCTCTGCTTTGTGGTGCATGTGCGGATCCCCCCGGCGATGGAGGCGTTGCTTGGCAGCTCCGGAAGGCCGTGTGCAGGCTTCCCTGGCCGCCTGGGCCACGTCTGTGCGGTGAATGGGTAGCGAGGAGCTGGAGCCGGATCTGCCAACGCTTCCGCGTGCCGCGTGGTGCACGGGTTTTTCGAGCCGGTGGACCTGCTGGAGGGAGTGCGTTGTGCTGCGTGCGGCAGCTGTTGAGCGGGGCGAGAGCAGGGGTGGAGACGCCTATACCCGCGCCAGCCCCGCCGCAGGAACGCTGGCGGCTCCGGCCCTGAAATCGCGCGGGTGTTTCGGCGCGGTTGGATCAGGAAATGGCGTGGCCTTGCGTGTTCCCTGCCAGCGGTCTGCGCTGCGGCCGGCCTACGAACGCCCTTGATGCCGATTTCAATGCAAGCGGTCTTCTCCTGGAATCCCAGCAGCCTCTTCTTGGCAGCCCCTCTATCTGCATCAAGCGCCGGGTTCTGCAGGGCCTGACCGCCCACAGACTGGCCCCTCCTTCCCGGGGTGGCCTGCAACGCCGGAGCGGCGCCTGGGGGCACCGATGGTGTCCTGCGGAAGGGCCTGCGCCGCCTACTGGCCACTATCGAACGGGACGGCAGCGCTGTCAGCCGGGGTGCCCTGAGCGATGGGATCAATGCACGGAGTCGGCTGCACCATCCCTCAGATCCCGCCGAAACGGGTTCAGCTGGGCATGGTGGCGGGCGGCGCCTCAGCCAGCGGCTGATTGAGGGCTTGTTTGTGGCCGGCCTTCGGTCCCGCCGATGGGGGTCTTCACGATGCGCACGCTTGCTGCTGGGCTGGGGCACTGGCGCTCCCACCGACATCTTATGTGGTGCGGCCCGCCTTTGGTTTCCCTGCGGCGACATTGGCCCGGCTGCGGTGATCGGCACCGTCAACGACCTGGCGATGGTGGGCCGCATGCCGCCTTGGCCCCCTCAGCCTGGCCTCTGATCCTGGAGGAAGGCCTGGCGATGGCGCATGCTTTCGGCCATAAGTGGGCTGCCATCCGCCACAAGTGGCTGCGGAGTGCGGCGTTCCGGTGGGTGACCGGCGACACCAAGGTGGTGGCGGGGCAAGGGGATGGCATTTTCATCACCACCAAGCGGCCGTGGGCCGCCCTGGGGCCGGGTCTCCGCCATCGGCCCACCTGCGGTTCAGCTCGGTGACAGCGATCTGGTGAGGTGGCGATCTGGGACGCCACGGGGTGGCGATCCTGGCGGCCACGCCAAGAGCTGGGCTTCGCGTACGGATCTGCAAAAGTGATTTGGCCCTCGCTCACTGCGGCGGTGCAGGCGCTGCTGGCGGAAGGGCTGGCCGTGCATGCCTGCGGACCTCAACGCCGCGTGGGCTCGCCAGCGCGCTCAACTGACTCGCCCGCGGCGTCGCTGGAAGCTACGGATCCAGGAGGGCGGCCGGTGCCGGATTTGCGCCCGCCTGTGGCCAGTGCCTGCGCCCTAATTGGGCCCTTTGACACCGCTGGCCATGGCCAACGAAGGCCCGCCTCGTCCTGTTTCCTACCCACCGCCCGGCCCGGAGCAAGCCCGTGCCGTGCTTCCCGACCTTCCAGCCCGAAGCCGCGATCATCGGCACGGTGGGCCGCCTGCCGGTTAAAGCGCATGGCGGCAATCGGTGCTGCTGGAGAACGCCTACGGGGTGCTTCGGCGGTTTAACGCTCGGGCCAGGGCGAGCACTGCCGCGCATCTGCTGAACCACTGCGCAGTCACCAAGCGCCAGGCCCGCCGAATCGAAGGACGCCCTCCCTTCAACGCACAGAGCTGAGATAGCGCTGCGCCGGTAATCGGGCAGCAACCACAACGATCGTTTGGCTGCCGTAGGCCGTTCGGCGGCAGGCGAAGGCCGCCACCGTGGCCGCTCCGCAGGAGATCCCGACAGGATGCCCTTCCTCACCGCATCAGCCGCCGGCCAATCTCCACGGCCTCTTTCGTGCTGCACGGCTTCCACCCGATCCACGCAGGCTGAGGTCGAGTTATTCGGGTAAGAAACCGGCGCCGATCCCCTGGATTTTGTGGGGCCCAGGCAACCAATGGCTGCCCTGCATGCTTTGGCTGATCACCGGCTGTTCTCCGGTTCGACCCGCGCCACCGACACCAGGGGGCTGGCCAGGGTGGTCTGATGTCAGCGGCTGACGGCCGGTGATCGTTGCCGCCGGTGCCCACGCCCGCCCACCCAGCACGATCGCACGTGCCTTCGTGTCGCCCAGATTTTTCCGGGCCGGTGGTGGTCGTGGTGGATCTTGGGGGTTGGCGGGGTTGGAGAACTGCTGCCAGCAAACCACGTAGCGCTCGGATCGAGGCGGCCGATCTCACGGGCGCGGCCCACGGCTCTGTCATGCGAGCCGGCCTTCGTGGAGCTCCGTTTGGGCGCCATAGGCGGGCCAGCAGCTTGCGCCGCTCCAGCTCATCGTCCCCTCCGGCATGGTGGGGTGAGCGGCCGACCCCGCGAAGCGCCACGAAGGCCAGGGCAATGCCGGTGTTGCCGTGTGGGAATCGATCAACTCCTTGCAGGAACCGAGCAGCCATCTATCTTCCGCCTGCCAGATCAATCGCCGCGCCGATCCGCATTCACCGAGAAAGCCGGGTTGCGCCTCAATTTGGCCAGCAACCGTGGGCCTTGCCTCTCGCCCCACCACCCGGTTTGAGCTTGACCAGCGGGGTGCGGCGATGCTGAGGCTGCTGTCGGCGAGATCGTGGTCCAAACGGTGATCCCGGCATCATACCGAGGCAAAACTATTTTCAACTTCGACGCCTAAGGCAGGGGAGCAAAAGTCTTGTGGTTTTTGGTTTGGCTTTGGCTTTGGCTGTCTGGCAAGAGATCAGGCCCTGAGCGCTTTCTCGGAGCGCCAGTAGCCGCCGACTGGACACCAGGAGCAAAACAACTGCCGGGACCACCAACCAGCAGGGTTGAACCATTGCAGCGGAGCACTCAGCTCGGCTGCACATAAGGCAATCAA
>Ga0163217_1032472_pt1 | contig 12953 bp, 16 predicted proteins | sample SynspAceP_FD_185933 | JGI IMG/M metagenome (GOLD analysis project Ga0163217, IMG submission 185933) | Saline lake microbial communities from Ace Lake in Antarctica - Synechococcus sp. Ace-P (PacBio error correction) | ecosystem: Environmental > Aquatic > Non-marine Saline and Alkaline > Saline ...
AAAAAGAGGAGAGATTCCTTGGTCAGAAAAGATGCGCCTGACGAAAGGCGTGGCCTTTTGCCGGGTAAAGTGAAAAATTTGCAGCCAATGATGTCCGGGATTTCTTCTTTCTTTTGGGTTCCCCCCCGCTTTCCCCACACAAAAGTTTGGGGGCCAGAATAATTGGTGGCGCGGAAGGGCAAACCCCCTGGGGCAAAAAAGCCAGGTTTTTTTTTTTGGGCCCCCTTCCATGATGCGCCCTTTTGGGCAAAATTTCAAAAATTTGGAATTTTGTCCCCCCCAGGGGGTTTCCCCATCGGTTGTTCCTTGCCCAAACCCCGTCCCCGCCCCCTTTTTAAATATTCCAGGCCAGAAAACTCAATTGCCATAGGGATTCTCTGCCAAATCTTCAAAGGCGACATCGGCTTCCGGAAAAGCCCAATTCCTCTCCCTGATAAAGTTTAACCACAAACCGATCCGCGGCAGACACATCATCATGGTTTTGCGTAGAGACGGCAGTGCCTGCCGGGCGCAAGTCCCCCCCAGCGCGCGCTTGTGGACGCTTCAACGTCGTGATTTGGATAAATGCCCAGCAGGCCCCCCCCAGCCCATCTTTTTTGGCACGCCCATTCAAGGCCCCTTGGGCAAACACCTCGCCTAATGCCGAGCAAGCTGTCAAAGTCTCTCCTGCGCCAGAAATTCCAAGGCGGTAGCACATGTGGAACATGGATCATCGCCCGCTGGTATACTGCCCAGTATATCTGAGCCCCAGAATTGGCGCATCACGCAGCCACTTCACCCCAGCGAGGTCGTGACGGGTATTCAATTCCAGACCGGCGCGGAAGCGTTCCCAGAATGCCAGAATTTTCCGGCTGGTTCTTGGAATAGATATGTTCCTGGTGATTATAGGATTTACAGCATGGTGCCAATTGTTTGGAATTGCGTTGTTCCCCGGCGGCAAAGGGCGGGTTCGAGCGCAATTCCTTTGTCGGCGAAGTTAGAAATGAATTTGTGTTCCCAGACGAAGCCGTCCCCCTTACGCTCCAGCCCAGAAGCGGGTCACATCCAGAAGTGCGTCTGAACCTGCAGCATTGGTGGAGTTCAAAATCCGGCTGAGCGATATCAGAAATTATGGCAGATAATATTGCTCGCGCGGCTGGTGCATCCCAATGGCAGGCCCGAGCCGCCAAAAATCGACAACCAATTTGTTTGGCGGCCGTGCCGTCCGGCTTGCGGTTAGCCCCAACACAACCAGTCAGCTTTGGGGTTTGGTCCGATCAAGCACGGCTTTCCTCCACGAACCAATGGGATGCCCTGATCTGACTGACGCATGGCTGATGAACCCAGATCGATCATGACCCGACGCCCAGCCTGTGCGCTTCAAATCAAACCACGGCGTCAAAATCCTGCCAGTGATCAGACAGGCGGATCAACATCGCAGTAGTTCACTGACGTCGTAGCCAACATCCTTCCATGGGTGAGGTGAGAATGGCGATATCCAGATGGCATCGACACCGCCAACGAGGGCGATGTAGGGCAGACGTTCAAGATGCCCAGCAAATCGCCGATGCCATCGCCATTTGCTGTCCTGGAAGCTGCGCGGATAAATCTGATAGACAACCGCACCGCGCCCACCAGTCCTTATCAACAGCCCGGGAGGCTGATTGGGCCACCAATTGACGCATCAGCGTTCATAATTTTGTGAGCCCTACTTTAACCGACACCGGCTCACAGGCCGGCACGAGATATTTCTGCTGGCAAAGAACAACCACAAAGGCAACCGCAATTGAGACGAAGGCAGATTGTCGCCATGAATTTCCCAATTACCGCCACGTGTGGCCGAGCAGATTCAACATCTGCTTGTCATCACGGTCGTTTCGCCGGTTGAGTCGATCAGGAACAACCAGAGCCACCAACAGATATTCCATGTCCAAAGGAAACTGGAAGAGTGGCAAAGGAAGCCAAAGCCGGGAAACTGAGCGGCAAAGTATGATTTTTACGAAAATCTGGAAATGTCCGTTGGCGCCGTCTACCTTGGCAGATTTTCAATGATTCCCGAGGCAGTCCGCACCATGTAATTTCGTAACAAGATAAATCGCGCATACGGGAGTCCGAAAGCCGGTCTTGGCCATCCATGCACCCAGATGACCCGCTTTCCATACCAATTTTCATTGTTGAAATTTGAGAAGCGGTATCAGGCGCCAGTTGCAAGGGGTATCGACAGCAAGCCAACCACGGACAGGCATCAGCAGAGCGCGACCTGGAAAATCCATCCATGCCAAGGCATAGGCGGCAAAGGCGGCAACCAGTATGGGTATAATGTAGGCCGGAATTGTCACACCAGTCAGCGTGTTTGAAAAACGCCTTTGCCATACCCTCCCTGGTTTTGACGGATCGAACAGAACAATTCTGATAGTTTTCTTCAGGGTGAATTCAGGCGGCGTTGTCGCCGCACAAAAAATTCGGACTGCCACGGCCTGCCGGTCAGCCTTCTGCACTTTTCCTGACGATAGTCGCGCCCATTGCTCTGCACGGTACTGGTCGAACCGTTGCTCAGCTCAGCGGGTTATCCCCGCTGCATTGTAAGTGCTGATTTCGCGAGAAGAGAATGCAAAAACCGAAATTTTCGGCAGCGCCCGGTTCAGCGACAGATTGCCTTCATAACAAAGACATCTCCATCCTGCACCTCGCGGTATCAGGGTCTCCTGTTCGCAGCGTCAGGTTCTGTTCTGAGGAAAGCCTGTCTTTTCCCCAGCCGCTTGGTGGCAATCTGGTCAGACGTTCTGGAATGAACGAAACCAGAAGCCCAAAGTGTTGGGAAAACCCAATGCAAACCAGCAAGGCACTCGAGATCGTGCAACAGCCAGGGTGAGACTGGATTTTGGTTCCGCATATTATCCATTGTCGTCTCCCTCAGGCGCATTTCTTTGCGGGCGTTGTTAGACATTCCAGACCAGGATCGTGTCACCAGAAGCATGATCACATGGCGCTGGCAGAGCCGACGGCCCATATCATCTGGCGCAGAAACAATTTGTCATACATGTAGTTGGCCAGAACCTGGTGTCTCCACTGACGTTGGTCATGGCGAACACAGATGTCGAAGATCCTTCAAAAACCACGTGGTAAATGGTCGTCCAGACCACAACAATGGTTCCCATGATCTGGGTGCCTTGATCTTGAAGAAGACCTGGAACCGGGTGGCCCATGCAAGAATGGCAGCCTCAATGGTTTCTTCAGGGATGCCGCGCATGCGGCTGAGAAGGTATAACCATCGGCAAATCCCGGTTTTGAATCCAGATCAGGATGCCATTCAGGAAAAAATTGTTCCAAACGGCATGGTCAATCGCAGGTTTGGGGCTCGCTCCACCAAACCAGAGATCCAGTGCGTTCAGAACGGCCGATCTGCCTCCTGAATCCACAAGGGCGGGTTGTCCATAGACCAGTTCCCCATCACCGGCAGCACCAACGAGGAGATGGCCATGGGCAAATGAAAAATCAGGGATTTTGGGCAATGTTGCCCTCAGGAAATGCGGGTCGGTCAGTTCGCCGCCACAGGCCAAAGGCCGTCGACAATCGCCGGTACGACCAGAAAGCCAGAAGAAATTTATTCTGCAAGGGCTCCCAGAACTTTCGCTCGCTCATCAATCTGCCCGTAAATTATCGAGCCCGACAAACTGAGAGCCACGCCCGGCAGATCGCTGCGGAAAGGACATGCCGCAATGTCTCAACAACGGGATAGGCAAATACAGCCCAAGCGCCCAAAAGAGCTGGAAACAAGAAACACGCCACGGTCCGGAACCATTTTGCCCGAATTGATGTTCCGTCCAATAATTCGCGGCCCTTGGCAGGGAACAGACACCTTGTCCAAAAAACTGGTTGGAAAAATAGTAATAGCGACACAACCGCCACGCCGATGATAATCGTCAGCAACCCCTGGAATGCAGGATGCATAGTTCCTCTCCCCGATTGTCAATTTAAGTATGGGTGGGAAACCCGGCAGCTTTGGGCCGGGTCCTCAATAGCCGTTACGGCCTGCTGGATTATTTCCAAGCGAGTTTCCCAGGAGGCCTGATTTCTGCGGCAACTTCTGCCGCAGGCTTGCCACCTGCATAGTCCGACCAATTCAGTCCGAACGCACCAGCTCCAACACCACCTGGCATCAGATCGGAATCCGTCAAACGGAGGTTGTCGCCCCCAGGAGAACATCCTCCAGTGCGCGTTGTGTATCGTCAGCATAAATTCAAGTGTCGACACCTTTAATGCGTGTCAGAAAACCTGACTGTGCCATCCACAATTCGTGTGGCGATCGGCGATTTCAGGAATTCGACCAGGGCCTGAGAACCCGGGCTGTCGCTTGTAATGCCCAAAGTGTACCCGCACCAAAGAACCGGATTTCCAAGATCCTTGCCGAATGGGCTGGGAAGTAGAAGAAAGTCCGCATCTTCACCAACACTTGTTCCTTCGGGAAGAAAGCCGGGATGAAAGAAGCCTGACGATGCATGTAACACTGGAGGAGGCGATGAGAAGAGGCCTTTGGGACTATCGCGGAACGTCTGTTGAAGCAACGCTCCAGCATCCACCGGCAACAAAATCATTTGTGTACGGTGGGCAAATGCACCAAAACTCATCAATACAAGCGACAACCGTTCGTCTGTTGAACGGAATCTCGTTTGTCCACCATTATGGTGCCATAAACGTCAGGTGTCTGCGTACCGCAGCATCAATGTCTTCAACCCGTCCGGTGGCCGGCCAGCCGTTCGCCGCCTGATCCCCAGACCCGATACACCATGGCGTTCCGCCCATCGCCACGATCTGCTCTGACAAGCCTTCAGATCTTCCATGCTTGTTGGAATTTCGTAACCAGCATCTTCAAAGTTTTCAAGGCCGCAATACCAAACCAGCGATTTTTACGATCAACTTTGTAGAAGAAGCCGAAGAGTTCATCTTCACCGCTTGCCAAATTTGCATAGGTGCGAAGATCGACGCAAAGACTGTCCCAGCCGCGTAGTTTTTCACGAATCAGTCACCGGTACGCTTGCCAAGGCGACAGAAATCGCGTGCAGCCCCATTCTGCGCAAGGCCTGGGGCTGAGGGAATACGGCCAACAATTTGGTGCAGAGCCGGCTTCGGCATCAATCCATGATCTGCTTGCTCGACAACTATCGGAACCAACATTTTGACCGTCAGCACGCTGTTGCTGCGCCGAAATAGCCTAACAACGCTTTCAAAACCACTTTTTGATCGGTCCGGAGCCACGGACCAAACACCGTGACCTGCCTCGCCGTTCAGGTTGTGGTGGACTTCAGCGCTTGTAGCTGTCCAGTTAAATACCGGAGCCCGGCCTCGAACATGAGCGACAGTCTGCGCTTTGTGCGGAACAGCAGCGAGCACCAAAAGCCATGGCTGTTTGAGTAGCAGTAATTTTCTTCATAAATTTTCCTCCCAGAAAAACATGCAATAACATGAAAATCTTTGTCCGAGCACTCATCATTTGAAAAATTCAAAGCGCTTCGGAAACAAATATAACCGCTTTTTCGCACTGCTTGTCAAAGCCGTATTCATATTCAATCAGAAATACCCGCAGTTTTTCAGCCCATTTTAAAAGCAAATTTTGTATAACAGCACCAGGAATCTGATTCATGCAACCGTATTTCGCATACTCCATTAATTCAAGGCGCTTTGGAATTTTTGAAACGAAATTTGAAGCACGAGTTGAAACGTTAGTTTTTTACTTATGTTGATTTATCGAGCGACACAAAACGAGATATTCCAAGGGGTCTGGCCTGGAATCCAACGAACACATCACCAAATTGGCGAAGATGTTTTTGGGACCAAATAGACACGTGCTTTCTGAGGATAAAAACACTTAAGGGTGACCAGCAGCTTTGGAAAACAAACAACTGGCAAACGACACGGCTGTTCGCGTCAGGACAAGCTTTCGTGACAGGAGATTCTGTTTCAGTTGAAACGCGAACAGCCAAGCTGTGGCCAGCGGTTTTCCGAAGCCGCAAAAATTGTCGATGGCGCTGGCGGAACAACCGCCCCATTGCAGTTTGAAAGCTGGGGCGCTTGAATCATGTCGCCATGCCAGCGGAACAGGCCTTCCCTCTTCCCATAATTGGGTCAAATGCCCACCCAGAATGCAGTCCGATGCACAAACGGAAAATACGGGCGAAAATCGCCAGCGTCCGCACTGTCGCCCGTCACCATCTGTTGCTGGCTCCGGGTTGCCGTTTGTAGCATTGCAAAATATCATTGAATGTTTCCAGTGCAGCCAAGAACCGGAGCGGACATCCCGAATCCATCGTCTACAATCTGACGCAGCTTGGGCGGAGCGGACGGGGTCCGGGCTGTTTTTGGTAGCGTTGCTCTCGTTTGCTCTGGCGAACAAGCCCAAAAACATTTTTCGCGATTTACACTGACATAAGTAATTGCGTGGATTGCAAACGTGAAAAACCGGTCAGCGCGTTTCAAACCATTTCAGAGCATAGAGCCTTACAAATTGGCCGTGCGCGGCACCGATGTGTGTTTGCAATCCAATGCCATCGTATCGACAGTATGTAATGCGCGCGACAACGCGCCTGACGCATCCACTCAGTGCGCGACGGCCAATTGTAAGGCTCTATGCTCTGAATGGTTTGAACGCGCTGACCGGTTTCAACGTTTGCATCCACGCACTTACTTATGTCGTGTAAACTCGCCGAAAAGTTTGTTGGCTTGTCGCCAAGCAACGAAGAGCAAACGCTACCAAAAACATCCCGGACCCCGTTCCGCTCCGCCAAGCTGCGTCCAGATTGTAGACGAGTGGATTCGAGTCCGCTCCGGTTCTGGCTGCACTGGAAACATTCCACATGAATATTTGCCCAATGCTAAAACGGCAACCCGGAGCCACAGTGGTGACGGGCGACAGTGCGACGCTTGGCCTGATTTCCGCGATATTTCCGTTTGTGCATCGGCTGATCTGCTTGGGATTTTGACCAATTATGGGAAGAGGAAGCCTGTCCCGCTGCATGGCGACATGATTTCAGCGCCCCAGCTTTCAAACTGCAATCGGGGCGGTTGTTTCCCGCAGCGCCATCGACAATTTTGCGGCTTCGGGAAAAGCGCCTGGGCCACAGTTGGCGCGCGTTTCCAACTGAACAGAATTCTCCTGTCACGAAAGCTTGTCCTGACCGAACGAGCGTGTCGTTGCCAGTTTGTTTTTGTTTTTCCAAAGCTGCTGTCACGCCTAAGGTTGTTTTTCATGCTCAGAAAAAGGCAACTGTATATTGGTCCCAAAACAATCTCCGCCATTTGTGATTGTGTTTCGTTGGGATTCCAGGCCAGACCCTTGAAATATCTCGTTTTGTGACGCTTCGATAAATCCAACATAAGTAAAAACTGAACGAAAAATAACAACTCTGCTTTTCAAAATTTTCGTTTCAAAAATTCCACCAGCGCCTTGAATTTATGGAGTATGCGAAATTTACGGTTTGCTGATCAGATTCTGTGCTGTTTTACAAGAATTGCTTTTAAAAATGCTGAAAACTCGGTATTGTTCTGATTGAAATATGAAATACGGCTTGACAAGCAGTGCCGAAAAAAGCGGTATATTTGTTTTCCAAAGCGCTTGAATTTTTTCAAATGATGAGTGTCGAAAGATTTTCATGTTATGCATGTTTTTTCTGGGAGGAAATTTATGAAGAAAATACTCTACTCACAGCCATGGCTTTGTGCTCGCTGCTGGTTCCGCACAAGCGCAGACTGCGCTCAATGTTCGGAGCCGGGCTCCGGTGATTTTTAACATGGGACAGCTAGCGAAAGCGCTGAATCCCACCACCACTGAACGGCGAGCAAGGTCACGGTGTTTTGGTCCGTGGCTCGGACCCGAATCAAAAAGTGGGTTGAAAGCGTGTTGGCCTATTTCGGCGCAGCAACAGGTGGCTGAACGTCAAATATGTTGGTTCCGATAGTTTCGAGGCAGCAGATCATGATTGGTGCGAAGCCGGCTCTGCACCAATTTGCCGTATTCGCTCAGCCAGGCCTTGCGGCGATTATGGCTGCACCGCACGGAATTTCTGGTCGCTCTGGCAAGCGGGTATAACCGGTGACTGGATTCGTGAAAACTACGCGGCTGACAGTCCTTGGTCGATCTTGGCACCGTATGCAAATCAGCGCGTGAAGATTGAACTCTTCGGCTCTTCTACAAGTTGATGTAAAATCGCGGTTTGGTATTCGCCTGAAACTTTGAAGATGCTGGTTTACGAAATCCAACAAGCCAATCGGAAGATCTGAAGGCTTTGTCAGAGCAAGATCGTGGCCGCTGGCGGAACGCCATGGGTGTTCGGTCTGGGGATCAGGCCGGCGCACCGGGCTGGCCGGCCACCGACTGGGTTGAAGACATGATGCTGCGTACGCAGACACCTGACGTTTATGACCAATGGGTGACAAACGAAGATTCGTTCACAGACGACGTGTGTCCGCTGCTATTGATGAAGTTTGGTGGCATTTGCACGCACAATGGGATTTTTGTTTGCGGTGGTGCTGGAGCGGTTTGCTTCAACAGACGTTCGCGATAGTCCCAAAGCTCTTCTCACGCCTCCTCAGTGTTACATGTCATCGTCAGGCTTCCTTTCATCCCGGCTTTCTTCCCTGAAGGAACACGTGGTCTGGTGAAGATGCCGGACTTCTTCCCTACTTCCCAGCCTAATTCGGCAAGGATCTTGAAAATCCGGTTCTTGTGGCGGGTAGCACTTTGGGCTATTACAAGCGACAGCCGGGTTTCTCAGGCCCTGGTCGAATCCGGAAATCGCCGATCGCAACACGAATTGTGGATGGCACAGTCCAGTTTCCTGACACCCGCATAAAGGTGTCGACACTGGAATTTTAATGCTTGACGATACACAAAGCGCACTTGGAGATGTTCTCCTGGGGGCGACAACCTTGCCGTTTTTGAACGGATCCGATCTGATGCCAGGTGTGTTGGAGCTGGTGCGTTCTGGATGGAATGGTGGACTATGCAGCGTGGCAAAGCCCTGCGCAGAAAGTTGCCGCAGAATCCGGCCTCCTGGAACTCGCTGAAATAATCAGTCAGGCCCGTAACGCTTATTGAGGAACCCGGCCGCAAAGCTGCCGGGTTCCCACCTATACTTAAATGACAGTCGGGGAGGGGAACTATGCATCCTGCATTCAGGGTTGCTGACGATTATCATCGGCGTTGCGGTTTGTGTCGGCTATTACGTATTTTCCAACCAGTTTTTTTGGCCAAGGTTCTGTTCCCCTGCGCAAAGGGGCGAAATATTGGACGGAACATATCGGGCAATATGGTCGACGGGCTGTTTCTGTTTTCCAGCTCTTTTGGCTGCTTGGCTGATTTTGGCCTATCCGTTGTTGAGACATTGGCGCATGTTCCCTTCGGTCCGTAGCGGTCTGGCCGGGCGGTGGCTCCTCATTTGTCGGGTCTCGATAATTACGGGGCAGTGCATAGCGAGCCGAAGTTCTGGGAGGCTTGCAGAATAATTTCTTTCTGGCCTTCTGGTCGTACCGCGATGTCGACGGCCTTTGGCCTGTTTGGCGGCGCAACTGACCGACCGCATTTCCTGGGGCAACATTGCCAAATCCCTGATTTCATGCCCATGGCCATCTCCTTCGTTGGTGCGCGTGATCTGGAACTGGTCTTGACACCGCTGTGGATCAGGAAGCAGATCGGCGTTCTGAACCGCACTGTATCTCTGGTTGGTGGAGCGGGAGCCCAATACCTGGTTGACCAATGCAGTTCTGGATACAATTTTTTTTTCCTCGATGGCAAGTCCTGATCTGGATTCAAACCGGATTTGCCATGGTTATCCTCTCAGCCGCATTGGCGCGCATCCCTGAAGAAAACCATTGAGGCTGCCATTCTGGATGGGGCCAACCCGCTTCAGTCTTCTTCAAGATCAGAGCAACCCCAGATTCATGGGAACCATTGTTTGTGGTCTGGGACGACCATTACCATTCGTGGTTTTGAAGGTCTCGACACTCGTGTTTCGCCATGACCAACGTCAGTGGGGAGCACAGGTTCTGCCAACTTACATGTACTGGGGGGGGGAAAGAAAAACCAAAAAATTTTTTTGTTTTGTCCGGGCCCGCCCCCCCAATGGGAAATTGGGCGTCGGCCTGCAAGCGCCACATGGTGATCATGCTTCTGGTGACCACCGACCTGGTCTGGAATGTTCTACAACGCCCGCAAAGAAAATGCCGCTGAGGGAAGACGACAATGGATTAATAATTGCTAGGAACAAAATCCAGTCTCACCTGGGCTGTGCACACTTCGGTGGCCTTGCTGGGTTGCATTGTGGCTTTTCCCAACACTTGGGCTTCTGGTTTCGTCTTTCAAGAACGTCTGACCAAGATTGGCCACAAGCGGCTGGTGGAAAGCAGGCTTCCCTCAGAACAGAACCTGACGCTGCGAACAAGGAGAACCCTGAATACGCAGGTGCAGGATGAGATGTCTTTGTTATTGAAGGCATCTGTTCGGTGAACCGGGCGCTGCGCGATATTTCGGTTTTGGCATCTCTTCTTCGCGAAATCAGCATTTTTTTTTTTATTTTTTTTTTTTTTCTTACAATGGCAGGGGGATAACCGCTGAGCTGAGCAACGGTTCGAAGTAACCGTGGCAGAGCAAATGGCGACTATCGTCAGGAAAGTGCGCAGAAGAGCTGACGCGGCAGCCGTGGCAGTCCGAATTTTTGTGACGGGGCGACAACGCCGCCTGAATTCCACCCTGAAGAAAACTATCAGAATGTTCTGTTTTCGATTTCCGTCAAACAGGGAGGGTATGGCCAAAGGCGTTTGTTCACCACGCTGACGGGTGACCAATTCCGGCTACCATATACCCGCATACTGGGGTTGCCGCCTTTGCCGCCTATGCCTTGGCATGGATGGGATTTTTCCAGGTCGCGCTCTGCCTGATTGCCGTCGTGGTTGGCTTTGCTGTCGTACCCTTGCCAACTGCGCCTGATACCGCCTTCTTCAAATTTCACAATGAAATTGGCTTATTGAAAGGGGGTATCTGGGGTGGCATGGATGGCCCATACCGGCTTTCGGACTCCCGTTGGCGATTTATCTGTTTACGAAATTACATGGTCGGACTGCCTCGGGAATGCATTGAAAATGCCAAGGTAGAACGGCGGCAATCGGATTTTACCAGATTTTTCGTAAAAATCATCTTGCGCTTCAGTTGTCCGCGGCTTTGGCTTCCTTTGCCATCTCCAGTTTCTTTGGAACATGGAATGGACTGGTTGGTGGCTCTGGTGTTTTTCCTGATCGACTCAACCGGCGAAACGACCGTGATTGACCAAGCAGATTGTTGATTGCTCGCACACGTGGGCGGTAATTGGGAAATTCTGGCGACATCCTGCCTCGTCTCAATTGCGGTGCCTTTGTTGGTGTTCTTTGCCATGCAAGAAATATCTCGTGCGGCGGCGCTGTGGCCGGGTCGGTAAGTAGGGCCTCACCAAAATTATGAACATGCTATGGTCAATTTGGTGCCCCATGATCAGCTCCTCGGCTGTTTCGATAACGGACTGGGTGGCGCGGTGCGGGTGGGTCTATCAGATCTATCCGCCGCAGCTTCCAGGACAGCAATGCGATGGCATCGGCGATTTGCTGGCATCTTGCAACGTCTGCCTTTAATTTTTAAAACCATCGCCTCGTTGGGTGTCGATCCATCTGGAATATCGCCATTCTTCACCTCACCCATGAAGGATTTTGGCTACGACGTCAGTGACTACTGCGATGTTTCGATCCGCTTGTTGGATCACTGGCAGATTTTAGACGCGTGGTTGATGAAGCGCACAGGCTGGGCGTTCGGGTCATGATCGATCTGGTTTCTCAGCCATGCGTCAGATCAGCATCATGGTTTCGTGAAGCCCGTGCAGATCGGACCAACCCCAAAGCTGATGGTTGTGCTGGGCTGAACGCAGCCGGACGGCACGCCCGCCAAAACAATGGGTTGTCGATTTGTTGGGGCCGGGCTCGGCGCTGGCATTGGGATGCACGCCGCGAGGCAATATTATCTGCATAATTTTTCTGATATCATCAGCCGGATTTTGAACTTCCCACAAATGCTGATGTTTCAGGCGCACTTCTGGATGTGAACCCGCTTCTGCTTGGGAGCGTAAGTGGACGGCTTTCGTCCTGGACACAATCAATTTCTACTTCGGCCGACAAAGAATTGCGCTCGAACCGCCTTTGCGCCGAAACAACGCAAATTCCCAACATTGCACCATCTGTAAATCCCTATAATCACCAGACATATCTATTCCAAGAACAGCCGGAAATCTGGCATTTCTGGAACGCTTCGCGCCGTTCTGGATGAAATACCCGTCCACGACCTCGCTGGGTGGAAGTGGGGGTGATTGCCAATTGGGGGCTTCGATATACTGGGTCAGTATACCAGCGGCGATGATCATGTTACATGTGCTACGCCTTTGAATTTCTGGCGCAGGAGAGACTGACAGCTGCTCGCCATGTAGCCGAGGTGGTTTGCCAAGCTTGATGACGTGCAAAAATGGCTGGCCTGCCTGGGCATTTTCCACTCATCACGACGTGAGCGTCACAGCCTCTCCCCCCCCCCCGGCGGCGCTGGGACTTGCGCCGGAGCACTGCGTCTCTAACGCAAAACCATGATGAATGTTGTCTGCGCGGATCGGTGTGTCTTTATCAAGGGAAGAGGATTGGGCTTTCCGAGCCGATGTCGCCTTTGAGATTTGCAGGATCCCTAATGGCATTGAGTTTCTGGCCTGAATATAAAGGCGGGACGGGTGCAGGACACCCGATGACCTGGGACAAATCCAATTTGAATGCAGGCCGCAATCAGAAGCAAACCTGGCTGCCAGTTGCCTCGCACATCTGGCACTTTGTGTGGAGCGACAAGAAGAAGATCCGACATCATTGCTGCATCACTACGCAAGGCCATCGCCTTTCGTCAGGCGGCATCTTTTCTTCTGACAGGG
>Ga0163217_1038318_pt1 | contig 12953 bp, 15 predicted proteins | sample SynspAceP_FD_185933 | JGI IMG/M metagenome (GOLD analysis project Ga0163217, IMG submission 185933) | Saline lake microbial communities from Ace Lake in Antarctica - Synechococcus sp. Ace-P (PacBio error correction) | ecosystem: Environmental > Aquatic > Non-marine Saline and Alkaline > Saline ...
AAGAGAGAAAGATTTAGTATTCCCCCCCCGGGCCCCCTTGGGGAAAAGCCCGGGGGGTAAAATTGGGAGCAAAAGGCCCCAAAAAAACTGGGGTTTTTTTGGTTCCCCACCGTGGGGATTGTAAATTGAAAACCAGATCGCAAAGCCTTCTACGCGACGTCGGAAGGGTCAGTTTCCCAATCTGGGCGTTGAAAAGCATGCGTGATTGGTGAAGCTGACCGCCCTGCTGGGGGCGTCCCCGTTCGGCGGTATTGTCCGAATTTTGCGCCCAACCACGCCTGGCTCCCTTCACAGTAAATTGTCCGGCCCCTGCCTGGGGGATTTTCAGCCACTACTGGAAAAATCAAATCCGAACAAGTCCTGGTCCATGCAGATCCAAAGCCTTGAACCAGAGCTCTAATGGCGACCGGTCAGATCGGCCCTTTCATCCGGTCGCTACGAGGGCGAACGGTCAGCCGGTGCTTGGACCCGAGGCTAATTCGCCCGCATCAAGCTCGCTGCCACTCCCCCCCCCTTTAAAAAAAAGGCCCCGCCGCAGCTGTTATATCGTCTCTCTGCCGCAGGCGTGACTGCGGCAGCAATCAACCTTTTTTCTGACAAGGAAGTGTCCCGAATGACGCCCAAATCTTCTCATTCCACTTGCTCCCTGCAATTTATCGGGGCTCAATCGCCGCAAGCGGCCCGCACCGATGCAGATTCCCATCTTCAATCGATAATGGCGGGATATGAGGGCGTTTGTTAAATGGCTCACGTGACCGCCAGCCCTGGCCACCGGGTCGCCACTCTGACGCACAAGCAGAGCAGCTACCCCAACGTGGTCGGCGACATGGGCCTGAATATAGCGCGGCGTTGAGCGAACAGCAAGTTTGAACCAGTCGCGGTAAGTATGACATGCTGAACGGAGCAGATGATTGCAATCGAACGTTCACTGCCCGCCGTGAGGCTTACGTTTCGGTTTAATCTTGTCCCATCGGGTCCGCCAAACGTTGCCTTCGGTGAAATCTGGTGGTGTGTGTCTACTACGGCGCCTCGCAAGCTGCCCCGATCGAGACGGCTCACCGACGGCTTTGGTGTGAGTGGACTGTCAGTCTCAACCGCCGAGCGCTTGACCTCAGGCAGCCTGCGGCTGCCCTGAAACTATCAGCGAGTGGAAACTTCATCGCAAGTTAACATGTTTGAAAGTGTCAGCATGCAGCGCTGCTTTGCGCAGATGCGGGCGAGATCGTGACCGTCGATGATATTACTGGCAAAGCAGTGATTGTCGCCGGCGCCGCAAGGTCGCATATGCCTGTGCGCCGCGAGACCGCCATTGATCGATCCAAGAGCGTCGCGAAAGCGGAACGTGGGCGGTCTCGCGCGTTGGCTGAGCTGAAAGCTGCCGGAAAAAACCCTGGGTGCGATCGCAGCCCTCAAGACAGCTGATCGCTGAAAGAAACGAAGAATTGGCCGCTGCGGGGCAAGCCCTGCAATGGACCGGTCAAGGACTAGACCGTATTCGCAAGCACACCTGACCCGCGCGACACAAGTTTTGAATAGCGGCCATTTACTATTTTCGCACGCGACCTACCCGATGATGCATCGTACCCCGGTTCAGCCGCGCGCCTGCGCCCGCCGCAGGTGGCCTCACGTTCCAGCGCGCCTGATCATGCAGCGGTTTTCCGATCAATACTGGCATCACCGCCCGCCAGTGACGCCAGTTCCGCGCTTGAAGACGCCAAGCGGCGTGTGCGGCGCGTCGAAGATGAATGACAATGAATGAGATCGAGATGCTGACTCCGCCGCAGTGGTTTCGCATCCTTGAGGGTGCTGATTGGCATCATGGGGCGGGCGCTGATCACGCAAGACTGGTCGATACATTCGATAAGCTTTCCACGCAGTGACCTGGATCGAACTGAGGCTTGCGCCGGTGCCAGTCCATTGTTTCGATCAAACTATATCGACGCGAACGGTGCGAAGCACGCATCGCCTCAAAGTTCACGCTTGCAATTCGGATGCAATTCACGGGTGTTTCATTCGGTTGTCGTCAAACTGCAGGCATGGCCAGCCACGGATCATCGGGATGAATGCGGTGACTGTGATCTTCGTGGCCGGGTATGGTGATACCCCTGCGGACGTGCCGGCTGCGATTAGGCTGGCAATTCTGGATCTGGTCGCGCACGTTTCAATAATCGCGCAGCGGTCTGGTTGGCGTAGGCGCAGTGGAGCTATCCGCGCAGTGTCGCGGCTGACCTCAGCGCCCTACAAAAGGCCGCATTTGCTGAAAAATGCGAGCTGGTCAATGAAGCAACCGTGTTCAGTTTCTGCGCGGGCAAGATGGTGGATGACGGGGCCTTCAAGAATGCGATCGTCCTGGGGTGATCCGCGAAAATGATGCAATCGGTCCGAAGCTTTGGGCGAAACGGACCCGCGAATCAGCGACGGCCCCGAGAAAATGGCGGGCGGGCAAAGTCTCGGCCAAACACACGGGCCGGGTTCGTCGTCTACTGGTCGGCGGCTGAACTCTAGCATCACGCAAAGGATCGATTGGTCTGGCAATGGCACGGTCCTATGACATCATGGCATCAAGGATGTCGAAGATGACAAGATGTGGCGTGGAATTCACAACGTCGGGCGAGGAATCCTCTGATGAAATGCGCGTTTGACAGTACGGATGAGGTGGGGATCCTGATCGCCAGAATAGAAAAGCTCTCTAAAGGGTTTCGATCGTCTCGGGGTGAGGCCTGAATCAGACAGGTTTCAGAAAGAAGTGGCGCACCCTTGAGGCTTCGGGTGCGCAGGTTGCAGATTTCCGGCTTCTGTTTTGGTGTTTGTGGCGCACGCGTGGTTGTTCCCGACGACATGGTGCAGCATGCCAAACGCTTCGCATTGAGCTATGAGCGTTACCTTTGATCTCTCGGCTTCTCCAAGTTAAGAAAAAGAACTCGAAAATCTGTCCAAGTCGGCTGGCAAAAGCGTGTTGCGCCGTTCCTTGAAAAAGTCGCGCAGCCTTTGGCAGATCTTGATGAGGTAATCTGGCACCGCGCGGGACACCGCGACGGATGATCTTGCGGATTCCGATCGCCGTCAGCACGAAGCTTGGAGCAAACGGCAGAAGGGCCTGCCAAGCGCAGTTTTCGCAGACGACAAAAGCCAGCGTCGAAATGTTCCGTTGTGCCGGAGCCGGATCCGCAGCGGTCAACCAGGAATTGCAACGTTATTCACGGGCCCCAATCGTTCGTTTCGGTCCGCCTGGGAACAGAACAAGATGGCGCGCTGGATCGTCTAATCCAAGATTTTGATCGAGCTGGAAAGAGCATCAAGCGGGGGGCAAGTGGGCGCGGCGGGGAGGTGATGGAAGAAGAGTTTCGCGGGTTGCTGAAAGGCGCCAGCGGCGGCCTGACCGGGCAATTGTCGGTCCAGCGCATCGATTACGGGAACGGCCACAAGGCCAGCCAGAATGCCCGAGTCCTGCTGAAATGTCGTCCTCGGGCTTCGGGGCTCAATAATCGCAACGAGCAAAGGGCCGTTTGAGGCCGGATACAGGTCGATTGCTAGGTTTGGAAGATATTCGCACGCGGGCCGCGCGACGCCGTGTCCGATGCCCTGAAATTTTCTCACGCGGGGGTGGCTTTTGTTGATCTTTCGAACGCGAGACCACCGCGAGGGCGGATCGAACGACGCCGACCGCTCATTTACGGACAGGCATGGACTTTAACATCATAAAATGGAGGCCGCAATAATGGCCAAAAGGAATTTGGCAGGCGAAATCGCCTATGATTGGGGAGCTCTGGATCGGTCGCACGGCGCTGGTCGCAGAAGTTTTCGACGACGACATGGACCGCAGATCTACGGCTTTTTGAAACGCTGCCTTCCCTGATCAGACAACCCTGCTGACGAACGACGCCACGCATATGAACCTCGCCCAGTCGGACAAGAGGACCGTTCCAGGCTTATGTCTGTGCATCGTGGTCGCAGGAAAACAGCTTTGGCCAGGAGACCCGGCGAACACGTTGCTCGATGATTCTAAGTCGAGCTGACGCAAGGCCGGCACGAAAAGAGGGATGTCATCTTCGAGTTCAAACAATCAAGCCTGATGCACTTCGATCCGGCGTGCCTATCGGGGGTTATGTCGATTGTGTTCACACCTACGGGGCACAGTCGCGAAAAGCGATGTCGGCTGTCGCGCGAGCTCATGAACAGCGTGGCGCCTGGCGGGGGTGATTGAATAATGGCTAATCCACAAGGCAACTCTGAAGGTCAGCAGCAGGCGGCAATGGTCACCGTGTTCCTCGGCATGCCGTCCTGGCTTGATAATGCAGGATCAGGTATGGTCAGGAGGACGTGCTTGATAAGCTGGAACCGCCCGGAGGGAGTCTATCCGAAAACTGGATGCCTGATTCTGAAGATCGTTTTCTGCCTCTTCAAGATGGTCTTTGCAAGCGGGCACCATGCAGGCATTGCTGACGCTGGCTGGTCGATGACATATCGCTTGAAAAACGGTGACGCCCTGCAGAAAGCTGACGGGTGCGAAGCTTGCCCGATGCCCCCAAGGGTAAATCGTCGGGAAACGTCAAGGGGCCGGAGGAGGACAGCGGCCTAGATCTAACTGTTCTTCTGAAACAACTACATCGCGCGGGTTTCCGACCGCGGCGCGGTTTCTGGACAAATCAACGCCGCGCCTTTAACTCGATCGAGAGATGGAGGGGGCGGTTCAAGCGGCGTGAAAATTAGGATGGCGAAGTCCTGGGTTCACAGCGATGTTTGCCGCGCTTCAGAGCGCCCAGCTTAAAGAATTCATATCCGGCGGAAATGACAGACCGCAGCGATTTGGTCAGTTGCCTGAGCGCCTGGAACAAGATCGACCGCGCGCTAAATCGAGAGGAAGATAAGTGGCATGCAAAGTGTTATCGGCGCTTGCGGGTCCCAATCTTGGCCTGCGACAGCGGCAAAATTTGGAAAGCGGTGCCAAGCGGGTTCAAACCCACTTGCGGCGATGACGCAAGCAAATCGTCGCGGTTGCTGGCAGTGGCAGCTGCGGCGGGTGGTGGCGATCAATGCCATGGGGCTCTGAAGGCGCGCGAAATGACAATCGATGTGGCTGTCAAGGCCGCCCGTCGTCCTGGGACCTTCGGGTGGGGGGCTTAATAACCGTGCGCTGAATTGGCCGCTGGCGAGGCGGGTGGTGTAGGCTGTCCGGGCTTGCCATGATGATATATCAGACCATGGACCGGGAATCGCGGCGGTGGCAGCAAGTAGAGCCGTTACTGCGCTGGGATCGGGTTGAAATTATCGCGAAGGTCTGGAGGGCCTTGAGGGCTGATCAAAGTGGCCCCGCTGATTGCCGACGGAATTAAGGATCTGGGCCCTGAACTCGGGTCAGGCATCTGCATTGCTGCAGGAACTGGTGTGCGAAACCGTGAGATGGTGCTTGCAGTCCTGTCCGGTGCGATGTTTTTCGGCAGGCCGCGCACCGACGTGGAGCAATATGGCCCCTAGCTGTAAGCAAGACCGATTCCGATGCGATCGAGCAGGCCATTGCCGGATTGGAAAGCTGGGGCTGATTGGTCAGTTGCGGCGCAGCAGCTGGCGAATTTCTAATCGTGCCGACACTCGGTGCCATGGCGCAGGCGATGGACCGCAGCCTTCGCGAAGGCGGGCTATTGCGGACGATGATTGATGGTCTGGCATAACATACTTACAGCGGGTCGGCACCTATGTATCGGTAACTGGTCACCGGCTAGGCGTCGATATGTCGGCGGCTGCTGGATAGCCCGTCCTTGCAACGTTGGTTTCGCCGGCTCTCTAGCGTTTCTGCGCAGCGGCTTTGGATCCGAACAGGCATTGGTGGTTAATCGTCGGGTGCTGGCGAGCTAGTTCTAACAGTTTGGGAGGGTGATCGGTGGCGGCTGGCGGCGTCAACCGACGGTTCTTAAGCGAATTTTTTCGAAGCTCGGGAAGGCAACCGTTGCCGGCGTTGGAAGGACGGCAATGGGGTCTATCGGAAATTAATGGGCAGGCATCGTTCATCGCCGATTGTTGGTTCGTTTGTCCCGTGCATGCTGAGATAGCCGAACTTTCGAAACGCTCTGATCAATGGTATCGCGTCAGCGTGGAATGCATTGGCAGGCAGTGGTTGGGCCGAATAGATGGGTAATGTTCCGACTTTCGGAAAGTCGGACGTCTAGGTGCTAATTGGTTCCGTAGCAGATGGTCTTTTTGATCAGGGCAGCGTCAAGCATCAGGCAGGGTGGTCAAAGATCAGAAGCTGGTGGCAGAAAGTTGCATCGGCTCTGAGCGACTCAGTAAAGCCAATCTCACGGCTCCGGAGAATTTGGATGGGTGGAGCAGAGGCCGGCGGATCGATTTCCGAAACGCGCTTCGACAATGTCGCCGGCAGTGCTGGCGGGGCGGGGTTCAGCGGTGGATGGGCGCTAAAGCAAGGGTCAAAGGCCTTAAAGATACTCTGCCGAACGACATGCGGGACACATTCAAAGGATGCGTTCAAGGGTAATTAATCACCGGTGCGCAGAAACCCTCGGCGAAGTTTGTCAGGAGTATTCTCAACAAGATCACTGACAAGCTGCTGGATAGCGCATTCTTGGACACCCTTTGGGGTGGTGCAAGCAGTGGTGGCGGAATTTCTGCGGTTATCGGCGGGACTTTGGTGCGAAAAGCAATCTCTTTGGCGGTTTCCCGCGCAGATGGGGGTGGGTTCCGTCTCGGCCGGCAAGGGCTATATCGTCGGGAAAGAGGCCCCGAGTGGTTTCAGCGCCGGTATGTAAGCGGCACAATCGTGCCCAACGATGGCGTGGTGCTGCGCAGGGCTTAAACGTTACAAGTTACGCATGGCCGCTCTACAGGGTCCTTTGGGGCCTTTGTCCGGGATGCTGCAGGTAAGTTAATCGCTGAAGCAGCCCCGGGTATCAAGCAAAGGCACCGTTTGGCGGCTGCGCCAGCTTACCTCTCCCAACAAGCAAGCATGCGGTTTCGACTGATGGGAAAATATCGCATTCCCCAGGCAGCCCAAATTTGACAACGTCGGGATTTCGTATGGTCGGGCAAAATGCGCGGGCGTGAGACTGCATATCCGGAGCCGAAAGTAAATCATTCCGAGCTTTTTCAGGCCATTGGCGGTATCGATATCCTTCTTTATCCATAATGAAGAGGCCGCGAACTTGAGTGCAAGCTTTCTCGCTTCAAATGGAGGGCGGGATGGAACGACATTGGTGCCAGTCACGCTGCCTTATCGGGCCCTCGAGAATGCGCGTGGTGGGCGTGCCTCAGTCAACTGAAGTGCCAGAATTCAGCACGTTCGAGCATTGGTCCGTTTTTGTCAACGACGCACGGGGCACGATCAATGGTCCAAGACGGACGCACCGCGCGCGCGACGGACATTGAATTGACACTTAACGGCAGTCTGGGGCCGCCGCCTGGTCACATGGTCTGTCCATTGGTGAGCGGTTTCACAGGGTGCAGCGGTCGTGGGATGAGGTGCACCAAGACAGGATCCAACCGCCTTGCGGGGCTGTGCCGCTGCGGGATTCGATTGTCGAAACAGTTAACAATCCGGTCTGCAAGATGCGATTGCATCGAAGGCGAGGGCGATAGTAAGATTCCTCGCTCAGTGAGATCGACCGGCCCTACCGGTAAATTCGCGAGGCTTTTCTGGATGGGTGTGCGCGAGATCTGCTGGCGATCCCTGCATGATCTGCTTCGCGGGCAGGGTGTCCGAAAGCCAACGCTGTCTTTATGGACTTTCAAGCGATAAACCCGCGCCCGCTGGTGACCGGGATAGGCGATCTTGGACGTGGCGGGCGAAATCTGGTCGGGCGTGTCTGATCTGATCAGCATTTCCGATATCGGAGACCACCTATGCCGCCACTGCGCAAGCCGGTATCCTTTGGTCCCTTGCCGCGAACCGAAAATTTATGATCGACGCACGCAAAGCGGCAGAAGTACAGTACACGGGCGTACCGTCGCGATCTCGGGGCAGCTGTTCTATACCAGGCGGATCTGGATCATCCCAGCCGTGGCAATCCGGTGGGCAGCCCGTTCGCGCATTTCCGTCGGCAACGATGGTAAAGGTCAGCTACAGCTTTTTTCCGGGCCTGGAAAAGGGATCGATCAGCCTTGCTTGTGAAGGGTTGTTTTCTATCGGCGTACGACACCACCGCGTGGCCTGTTTGACAGATTCAGATCAGAAGTTCGCGCATTCGGGTGACCCGGGGATTGGAGCCTAGTCACGAAATACACGGAATATGAGACCCGATGGCTTGTAAGACTTCGCCGTCGCGGAGGACATCCCGCGTATTGTCGACAGTGGTCTGCGCGCTGCGGCGAGGCGATTGTGGCCCGTAGAGCCGGAACCGGCCAAGGTATCCGAAAACAGTCATGATCCTGATGGATCTACCCTCGGGTATCGCTTGGTGCGGACGGTGGTTTTCATGCGCCGGCAGCATCGCTCTCGCGACCATCATCAGCGAATGAGCGTTTTGCGCCACAGAGTTGGGGTGGTTTCGCAGCCGACAGCAGCGGCCTGCGCTTGCTGCGAGCTTTTTGAGGTGTTGGGCTGTAATCACAGTGCGCGCGTGCGGCTCTTCGACAGGCCCGGAGAGATGGTCCCTTACCAGCTTCGGTCAGCGCTCCAGCGAACGTGGGTACCCGAGCACAAGGAAACGGCGTGGGTGAAGTAAATGGCAATTTCTCTAGCGAGCAATCGCCGCAATTGCTGGCTTTTCGCGTCAACGTTCGGGATTTTTGGTCCTGGCCACGGCAACTGCGTGACCCAAGTGGGCGTCAGTCTTGGCGATAAGTGCCCTATGCCAAGCCCGAAGCCAACCCGACGATCCCCGCCGCAGGAGGTGCAGGACTAATATTAGCCAGGCCGCGTCAGAGCGCCGGCGTTCCCCCCCCCCCCCTTTAAAAAATTGGGGGGGTTTTAAAAAAAAAAGGGTGCTACTTGGCGTCTTCGGGGCTTTCCTTCGAGGCCAAGGATGGTGTCCTAGCACGTCGTTATTGTCCATCACGAGGGGGCGGTGTCCTCAGGTCCTCGACTATGTCATCGACGGAGAAACAGTTGCGCTGAACAGCGAAGGCGTCACGACCGACGAGGGTGGGGCGTTCAAGCTTTTGATGGGCTTTGTCCAGGATCGCGAACGCGCAACGGTACGGCAGTCCGATTAATTGCCGACCTGTTTGGCCGCGTTCCCGCATGTGGACGGCGCGGAAGGGATCGAGGGAAGTGCAACCACATAAACTGCGCGGCTTTGAGAGGGGCTTCCCCAGCCGAATCGTGCTATCTCCCTACAGGCGCGAATACAGTGATCCAGATGATTGTGCCACGGGGGTCGGAGGTATTTGAATCCTCAGCCCGAGGGCTGTGGGCTTCTCAGATAAAGCTCTGCTTGGGTGGCGCGTGATTTCTTGAGCCATCCGGATGGCATGCGCAAATACCAGAGATACATTTCGACGATGCGCGATTGGGGCGTTTTTGCCGACATCTTGCGATGTCAGGGCTACGCAGCAGCCGGCACTTACGGATTAAACGAATGAGCCCGCGAAACGTGCTCCGATTGCCATCATGAAACTGCGACGGACAGCCGTATCTGACGCCTGAGGGCAAAGATCGGATGATGGGGGGGCAGTATTCCGAGCCTGACGGATCATTCGGACAGGATGATTTCTGGAAGTGAACTGGAAACCGGCGTCGACGCCATGAACGGACTTTCCAAATGTTCTCAAGGCATCTACACTACAGCGAAGATACACTTCAAACCGGAGGAAGCACGGAGCGTCGAAACGAAACCCTTCTCGACGCAGGCGAACGTACCGAACGCTAGACATCCCTTGGGTTGCCCAGATGGAACCAGAATGCAAAAGCTGATGCAGACCTATGAAATGCGCGAGCGGCCCCGATATCGGTTGAGAATTGTGACCAACCTAGTGGGCATCAAAGCTTCGCTTCCAAGGGTGACGGGATCCACACAATCCGCATTGATCTCCGCGCATCGGGTGGCGTCTATGAAGGTATTGAGCCATGGCTATTCGGCGGCCGCGGGAAGTGCCGCCAATCGGCCTGCGATCAACATATGACGCTTGGGTCGATTGTCCGACTAAACCGCTATCGTCCCGCCATTGTCGTCGTTTAAAGTTCCAGAACCTGCAAGTAACCCGGTACCGCCCGGACTGGCATTGTCGCCAGGAGATTGTTGCGGATCTCGGGGGAGACTCTGGTGTCCAGATCGTTGCCCAGGTTAGTGATCCAAACGCAATTGATTTGCAAGCTTATCGTCGGTAGTTCAAACGTGCGATTTACTGGCGTTTTTCCGTGGACGCGCATGAGCGTGGCCGAAGGCGCCCTCCGTGCCGTGTCGGGTGTCGTCGTGAGGGTGAGTATGATGTTCGCGCTTTATTGTTCGGAACCAGGGCGGCGGCAGAGGAAGATTAATCCGGAAGGGACAATCACAGTGATCAGTAATCCACCGTGCCCGGCCACGCCTACCAGAATTCACGGCAAGCGCAACTGGATCGTCGGCAAGCCCTGTCCTTGGGTCATGGCGCCAAACGAATTACAGCGCGACCCGGATCTTCCGCAACACGGTCGACAGCTATGCGGGGGCCAGCTTCGGTCGATGATTCGCGGGTCCTTGCCGGTCAGCCGTCCAGCTTTCACGAAAAGCCCGACTGCCGGCACGTGTTTTTATTGGCCGTACGCTCAAACCCGTCCGTTTCGTGCCATCGCCCTGAGACGGCATCGGTCCGAAATCACTAATCGCCCTAATTTTTCAAATTTTGCAGAACAAGGAGAATCGCATGGGAACCATTGCGGATCAATTAAACACGGCCATGCGTGATTTTCAGCGGTATAGTGGTGACGGAACTTCCAATGAACCGCAGGACGGCCTCTCCCGTGGGGTGACCCCGGCTTCTGGGCAATTTTAACCGTCCGCTAAAGAAGCAGGTAACGTGATGCGTTTTCTTGGCGATTGCTGGGTCAGCCGATGATCCTTACGGAAGCCTGTTCAGGCGGCTGCTAATTCAGCCGAAGCGTCCGCCAAAGCGCCAAACGGCTTCGACGGTCCAAGCAGGGATAATCTTCAGCGCAGGCGGCGGTCGCCACCACAGCGGCTTCTCAGGCAAGCCTTGCTGCTCTCGCAGCGGGCGCACCCCTGAACACGCTGACTGATCCTAAATTCCAGCAAACGACAGCATTGAAACTGTGCAAAAACCAAAACGCAGGGCACGCAAGTTTTGGGAAAGTGCAAACAGGGGCCTGGGGTGGCAAATCAGGATGGCTGGGTGGCCCGAAATTCGACACTGTGCCTTTCCTGGTTAGGTGAACGTCAAGCACTTATGGCGCGCGATGGTGCTATTGTTTGAAGCTGGTGCTACACTACGCTCCAGACAGCGTAAACGGGTTCATTAAAACGGCGAGAGCGTCAAGCTGCGGCCTTTGAAGGCTGCCGACGGTGCGTACCAACCGGCAGACTTGGTCCGCCTTCTGGGGCGAGCAAAACCCGATAAATTAACAGCAAATGCTGGCTCCCGCTGCGGGTGGACAATGGTCTTTTGACTACTTCGTCGGCAGCTACAAGACAGATCGCCTTTATTCCGATGACATACATTCATCAAGCTGGCCCCGGCGTCACCGTTTGGAGGGCATTTCAGGAGGGTCGCGAGTATTTCAAGGTTTCAGTGGTTGTTTCACGCTGAATAACTTTCGGCGCGACTATCAAGGGCACCCGCTACAATCATCCCACCAATTCTTATTAGCGCAAGTCCATCTCAACCCGTGCAGAAAAATACGAATCCGAGGTGGAAACGGCATTAGTAACGGATCGCTAGGGTCGGCGGTACTGGCGAAAAACGACTGCATCTTACGTGGGGGGTGCGTTCAGGGTGTCCGGCGGCGATCCTCGCTTGAAGGCCAATCCAAAAGAATGTGATTATCGAAGACGGCCAAACTTGGTTTCACCTCGCGGAATGTTGTCCGATTGTTGCGGGTTGACACGTGACGGTCCGAAACTTGCAAGCTAAATTGGCGAGGATGCCGTTGTTCTGCGCTGCGGCTGTAGACAATTGAGGCACGCCTATCTCAGCGGACGGGACAAGCGCTGTCAGCGCGTCAAGGTGCACAACAAACATCATCAGAAACTGCGCCAGGCAACAACCTTGCTGTTGTGTTTGGGCGATGATGTTTCCGACTCTTCGACAACGATATAGAAATTTCTGTAGCCGCGGCAGTGGATTGGCGGTGGAGCAGGCGGGCACCAGTTTAAGGAGCGGGTGTATCGTGAGGGCGACCGATTGAGGTCCTACCGCCCTTCGACGCAGTACGGGAATATCACGGGTTACGAGAGATCGGTGACCGAAACACTTCATGAAATTGGGAATTTCACGTTGGAATGTGGATTCAAAGGGATAACCAAATCAGGTAGCGGAGCAACCTTCCCAAGTGGTCTTTCCACGCCATTCCGGTACTTGCATCTCGTGGGTCAGCCTGACGGGACCACAGATCAACGCCCTGTCAAACTTACTATAAATTCGGGGAAATAACTTCTTTTGGTGGCCACCCACAGGAACACTGGATAACGACCAACGGTTCCGACCTGTGTTTCAAACGTTTTCCGCAAGGTCAGTGCAAGCAACATCAAGCGCGGGATCACAAAATCAAATATGTTGGTCCTGCGGGGGGCTATGGGACGCCTTTAATTGTTGGGACTTGCTACGCTTCGGGAACTGTCCAACAACGATATAGGACATTGGGGCTTAGTTATGCTTCCCAGGTTCGCGCCGCAGTACGGATACGGCTTACACTCCAAGGTCGCGGTGGCAAGGGGGCCTTCGGGGCGTCCCTCGCTGGTCATTTAGAAGGTCACTATTGATGACTATACCTGCCAAAAAAACCACCTAAGACGCGTTCTTACTTATGGCGGTGGCCTTCTTGCTGGAAAATCAGCAAGGCTATTTGCTGA
>Ga0163217_1040128_pt1 | contig 12953 bp, 11 predicted proteins | sample SynspAceP_FD_185933 | JGI IMG/M metagenome (GOLD analysis project Ga0163217, IMG submission 185933) | Saline lake microbial communities from Ace Lake in Antarctica - Synechococcus sp. Ace-P (PacBio error correction) | ecosystem: Environmental > Aquatic > Non-marine Saline and Alkaline > Saline ...
TGGTTTGATCCTTATTATCAAAGATGTGTTGCTGTTAACGGGTGCCTTTTTGTGTTTACTAGTATGCTCGTCAATTTTATAATGACGAACGCTATAAAACAAAAATATGCCATTTTTTAATGGATCAATTTGAATCTGCTCGATGGGCATTGTGCTGTGAGCATGTAAACATCGTTATCAGCAAGAATTGATATCGATGTAGTAAAGGCTCGTTTTTGGGTCTTTTTCTATACTCAACACGTAAGCCAACCTGTTTTTTCTCTGACCCTATGACGCTTTGGATTTGACTCTTTTTGGATATCGGTTTAAAAGACATGCCGTTTTCCCATCATCTATTCCCACAAGAGGAGGAGCAATCAGTCCCCTGAGCACCACCCCCCAGCTCATGCATTATAGCGCAACAGAAAGCACCACCTGGACGATGACACTCAATTATTATCAGAAGCAAGCAAGTGCGATGCAGGTGTTAAGGTTGGCGTTTGGTCTCGTGATCATTGCTTTGATGAAGAAAAGGTCGTTTTCACTCGTTCATTTTTATAGCGTCACTTGGACGGCGTTTATCCGAATTAAGGGTGGGTGTTTGTTGTTAGTTAAACTAAGGCTTGTTTTTGCGAATGTTGGCACGAGGCGAGATTTCTATGAATACATCTGTATGGCATGAAAGCCAGTCCGAATGGAAGTATTAGAGGAATTGAAAGGCAATTGGGCCTACATGCGCTCCGGGCAGCGTTGTGATGATATTCTTCTTAAGGCTTCCAAGCCATTCTCGATGGGTGAGGTCAATTGATAGGTTTTTATGCCCTTTGGGCCTTACTGTTTCTTTTTGGTGGTGATCTAGTAATGTATTATCTGGTGCTAATTTTGTCATTAACTTTGGCCTTTGTTATTGAGAGAGAAAGCGCCTTATATGAGGACTTTCTAGATACAGCAGTTCCCTATTGGAGACGGATGAAATAAAACAATAAGAGGTCATAAGGCCATGCTGAATATAAGCGCCTTGCGCGATATTCAAATTTGTTACTGGAAGAGGTTCTCGATTCTTCCTGGACATTACGCTAAGTTTAGCCGGTGTGAAGAGCACGCTGATATGGTAGCGGCCTATTCTAGAAGAGGGCGCAAAGTTTGCTGGATTTCTCCTCTTAACGCGTATTGGGCAGCAGGGTTGTCAAAGTTTTAAGGAGGTGTAGTTACTGAACTCCGAGGTTTCAAAGAGCGTATCTAGCAATATGTTGAAGGGGTTGGCCATCTCTTTCTCATCCAGAAAGTGTAAGGCGAAAAGGCCTACCTGACTCACTTGGAATGAATGGTGACTGTAAATGATCGCCACCTCTAATGTCGGTGGGGCTATGTATCCAGTTTGAGTCATGTGACCGATGAATTACGATTGAATCGCATGGGTACGGTTATGAGCAAAAACAAACATACCTAACGAAACTGGTATCTGGATGAATGGACCCAGGCCACTATGTGTTTTGACGATCTCATTGTGGTACTGACTTGGTATGATGAAAACCAAAGCGGACCGCAGCAGGATGGGTAGGTTATGCCATTACAGGTACCAAACTTTTCCATCTCGCTGGTGAGCATGATATGGTTGGCAATAATTGTCCATATCCGGTGTTGCTCGTCTACCGGTGCGCCTGCCTGGCACGAAGGGATTTCGCTTTTCTTGTTCCAGAAATTTCAAGTGTTGAATGAAATCAGGTGAAAAGGCGAACGTAAATCAAGTGTTTGTGTGTTCGATTGAAACATAAATGGCATTCACTGGGCAATGCATACGGTGTGGTGATGACTTTGATGGGCGAAAGGCTTTTTTGGATTGGTCGAAGCCGAATTTCGGCGGCTTGCACTGCATGTTCACTTTTATGAATACCGCACTTGTAATTGGCACGCGCACTTTCCAAGGTTTGGCTCATGCTGAAAAATTTGGGCCCCCCCCCAAAAAAATTTTTTTTGCCAAACAAAAATCCGTTGCCGTACGCACAAAGATCGTCTACAATGCGTTCTTTGTCTGGAACAAAAGCACCAGAGAAAAGCGGAGATCTATTATTGTCATCTGGATGTAGTGCATGTTGCTGACGCAACAGCGTTTTTCAGAGGCGGTCGATGCATTGGATCATTATTGTTTCTATGCTAGTAGATACAACCAAAAGAGGCTTGGCTGATGAAAAAGCGGAAGCGATGCATTAAATGTCTTCTACTTACACCGATCGCAAAAAAGCCTTGCTTAACCGAAAAGGTTTTGAATAGCGACCACGGACTGCAAGTATTAGGTGGACACGGTTATATTGCGAATGGGGTAATGGAGCAAAAACTGTACGAGAATTGCCGTATTTCAATGGCTATAATTGAAGGAACAACGGTAATTCAGGCGTTTGGATTTATTTAGGTCCGTAAGGTACTGATTGACGGCAAGGTGCTACTTTGCTCGTTTCACCAAAATAATTATAAGTTTTGTAATAGAAACACAAGGCGATAAGCGTCTTAAGTCTTCATCTCTGCGCTAGAAAGTTTAATAGCCGAGTGGGGAGATGCTACGATGGAAGATTGGTATGAAAGCCATGCGTAAAAAGACGAAGTGGGGGCCGCATCTGTTGGATTTATTTTTGATAGTTTCTGGTACGTTGGTATTGGCTTATTTCTGGCGCGTTATGGCTGTGGTGGGCACAACAAATATGAACTAGACGAAGGTCATGATTGAAGTCGATTTCTATAACGGGCGATTACAAACTGCGACTTCTAACTTGAGCGTTTTGCTGGCCTCGTACAAAGGAGCGCATGCCGAAGCCATGTTTCTGGTGCTGATATTTAGTTGGCAAAGGACGAAGATAACTTTCTATTTCTTAACGCTTGTCGCTAATAGAAAAAGAATGATACGGAGATGCAATGTGAAATGGACATGTTAATTTTAAACCGATTAAAAGGGTCAGAATTATGAGCGAAGCAAAAGCGGTATTTGAATCTATGTTGGGTCGTTTTGATGCCGATGAAGCGGATGATATGTGAGCGGCGGTGTTTCAATTTGACTTAGACGAATGCTGACAACTATCATTAATCATCGCTGATGGGAAATGTGTGATGGTGGAAGGGGAAAAACGATTGACCCAACCGTGTGGCCGGTTAAGTTATGGACCTAGAACACACTCAAAAGAAGTATGAGGCGGTGAAATTAGATGGAATGGCGGCTTTTTCAAATGTCAAGGTAGATTCGAAGCAGAGGGTGACAATTATGTTGTCAACCCAGTTAACTCAAATTTTCCGTTTGTAGGTTTTTAATATGTTTGCAACCTTTTTGCTTTAAAGCTCAACTAATTGCGTAGTTGAGCTTTTGTACTTACTATTCTCGCTAAATAAAAAAAAAACAAGGAGCTTTTATATGACATGGATACTATCTGCTCATAGCAATTATACTGGGGAAAGCCCAGGTAAGTTTATTTACCAGATTCCACTTAAACCGCGCACGGCTAGCAGTCGTTAACGGATGTCCTTTGGTTTAGCAACGAAAAATTTTTGCAGATCGAGCGGTTTTACGAGTGTTTGGTCAACCATTACTTATCGTGAATTAAATGAAAAAATCGGATAACTTCGCAGCGTATATTCAAATCAAACGACTTAGAGGTAGGTGATCGAATTGCGATTCAATTAACAATGTTATTCAATACCCTGATTGTATTGTTTGGTGCGTTAAAGCCGGTTTTTAATTGTTTGTTATACTAACCCTTTGTATACAGAACAGAGCTTGGAGCATCAGATTAAAACGATGCGGAATGTAAAAAGCGTTAGTCGTGGTTTGCTATACTGGGCGGCATAACGTTGAAATTCTCGGCAAAACCTCAATTAAACATCTTATTATCACTGAAATTTGCTGACTTTTCATCCACCATAAAACGCCTTCTGGTGAATTCTGTGTTGTTAAGTATGTGAAAAAAATGGTGCCCTGCTTATCACCTTCTAGCGCTCTAAACACTGAATGATAGTGCGGCTAACAGGTAAACGGAAAGGGCGGTGCCAAAAGTCACAGTACAGCCGGATAAGTTTGCGGTATTGCCAATACACTGGCGTACAACGGGTGCTAAGTAACAAAGGCGCCATGCTTAGCAGCGCAAATTTAATCTTACATGTATCAACTGAGCTCTAGATCTAATTTCGATTATTGATGAGAAAGAAGAGGTTGTATATTGCGCCTTTGCCTCTTTATCATATCTATGCATTTTTGATACATGGTTTAACTTACTAGCGCCGCGGTGCTATAGTGTTCTTATTCCAATCGCGAGACTTGCCTGGCTTTGTTAAAGAATTAAAAATGGCGCTTCACGGCTTCTGCGGCTAATACATTGTTTGTTGGGGCTTGTGTAATAACTGCCGATTTTTTCGCTGCCTTAGACTTTTCAGCCTTAAGCTCACCTGTTTCTGGCCGGGTATGCCGCTGACACAGCGCGCAGCCGCTTAATGAATGGAAAAAAGTGAACAAGGTTTGCCCAAGTTGTAGAGGGTTATGGCTTGAAAACGCGAACATCGCCAGTTGTGTATTTAATCAATATGGGAAGAGCGCATTGGAACGATTTGGTCTTCCTGTTTTACTGAAAACAGATATTAAAATTCAGGAAAGATGGCTCTGCGTTGCGCAAGGCGAGTCCGGTATGTTATTGTTCGTTGGTCTCAGGTGGATGAAAGGTTACTGGAATCGTGAAGAAGCGACCGTGAAGCCTGGACGGAAGATGGTTTTTAAATACCGTGATATTGCTATGGCAACATCCAGATGGTTTATTTACAAATTGTAGAATCGCGCAAAGGATATGATCATAGTGTCGGGCTTTAATGTGGTATCGACGGAAGTGGAGAGATTGTTTTCATCGCATCAGGATTCTAGAATCTGCGCCATTTGGTGTGCAGATGACAAAGGCGGTGAGGCCGGTAAAAACGTTTGCGTATTAAGAGCGAATGCTGAAAAGCCAGATGTTAAAGAATCTAAGAGCTTACTGGCAAAGAGCTTTAAGCGGGCCTAACAAAGTGCCTAAGTACTTTGACATCAGAATGGATTACCAAAACAAACGTGTGGCCAAAGTTACTGTGCGTGAGGCTTTGCGAGAAGAAGAGCAAGCTAAGTTCATGTTCATAGCGCTTTTCACGCCAGTAACAGGAGAGCAATCATGACGCAGGTTAAGCGTAAGTTAATCGCACACTCGACGCTGCATCGAATCCTATGGGTTCTTTACGGCGAATGATGCTTGTGGGGATTTGCAAAGCAACATGAAGTACTTAAGTCTTATCATGTGAATCGTGGAGTTTGGATGGTAGTTTGGGTGCTGAAGGTAGTCCCATTTCATGATATTTCGTTTACGTTAACACTGGATGACACTTTTGGTTAAGGACAGGTAGTTGTTCTATTGGACGCTTTTTCCTTTTCCGAAGTTGTGGGGTGGCGCTGGTTCAGTTTTATGCACTGGAGAGGTACGCGTATTGGGCCGGTTTGAATCGCTGGCTGAAGGAAACATTTCGACGTAAGGTCCGGTTGCACTATGTCTTGGAGCCTTTTTCCAGTGGGTTCAACGACTGCGTTTTCAAACCATGTGGCAACGTTAGGCTGAAAAATACCCAGAGCAAGTTCATAGCGTTGACTAATTGGGTTACAGTTGCATGGTTGGGCGATGATGGCCCATGGTAACGTAAAGTTAGTCGATGAACAAATACTTCATATACTTCTTGAGGGAGTGGTCAGTAGTGAGTGATTTTGGTACTGAAATCGAGTCTGGTGTGCAGATGTTTATACCTCGATAGAGAAAGCGAAAGAAAAACGCATCACTTTAGACATGGTATCAAGCGCTAACCGATGGACTTCGTCGGGCTGAGCTGAATGCCGCGATATCAAAGTGACGTTGATCTACGGTTTTACGGGTGGTGATTTTTCTTCTGGGAATGACATTAATGAGTTTTGTTAATTGGCCCAAAAGCCTGAAAAAATGGAGCCATATGGCTTTCTTAACAGGTCTTAAATTGGCTTACAAGAAACCGCTTATCGCTGGTGTTGAAACGCGAGCCGGTAGGCGGTTTGGCGCGACGCAATGTTGCTGCATTGTGATTTTGGTTTGTTGGCTTACGTGAAGCGCGGTTTACAGTTCCCCTTTGTTCCAGTTGGTCTAGTTCCTGGAGCGGCATCAAGCCATTAACTACCTCAGTTTGGGTTGGTTTTACCAAAAGCGTTTGAAATATTAGTGCTTGGTGAGTTTGGTTTGATGCCGCAGATGGCGTATGGAAATGGTTGGTTAATTAACCATTTAAATGTGAACGAGGGTGAAGCGTTTTAAAGTAGCTCTATTGTATGCTGAAAAAAGTGCGCCGCTTTACCGTCGAAGCGTGGCATTGAGTAAAGATTTATTAAAATATGAGGTCAGGATCGACGTCAACATAATGGCATTGATGCGAGATGGGGGTCTATTTAACAGATCGCTAGGTTCAAAAGAAGCACATCAGGCTTTTTTCTAAAGTTCTTGTCTCGTAATAGTAATCATTTTTACCACTCTATTAAGAGCCTCACCTCAGATGTGGGAGGCTTTTTTGTTTATGATTCTGTCATACAACGATACTATTCGTCTTTTTTATTATGCACCTTTGCGTTAGCTTATTCAGGTCATTCGTACTAGAATTCAGGGAGATGTTACACTGAATCGGTGATTTATCGCTGTTAAGGGTGTTTTTAGCGTAGAGGTGAATATTTTTGTCAGTTAACTGGCGCTTTTTTTTGTTATTGAATGCAAATCTTCTCAAACTACTATAGATAGCAAGAAATAATATATATGACGGGAACTTATGAAAATCCTAGTATACGTAAAAACGAGTGATTGCTACAAACTCAAGCAGAAGTCGCGTCAAGGCTGATCATACGTCGGTTGTCTGACCAACGTTAAAATGTCATGACTTTTTCTGTGAATGCAGTGGAAGAGGCTATTCGTAAAGAAAGGGTGCGACAGAATTCGTTGGGTTTCCGTTGGTTTGCTAAAAGCTGGCCATGAACTATTGCGAACGGGCGCTTGCTTTAGGTGCAGATGGGCCTTTCAAGTAGACACGGAAGACGGTTTAGATTCTCTTTCGGTGGAAAACTATTGGCCTATAAAGTGGCTCAAGAAGAAGCGGCTGTATAGTGATCATGGTAAGCAGCGTTGACTCTGATAAAATCAAGACTGGTCAAATGTGGGGGGGCTACTTAGATTATCACAGAGCAAGTTTGCTTCTGAAGTGGTGATTGAAAACGCGCGAAGCACAAGTAAACGTCGTGAAGTGGGATGGTGGTTTTGCAAACATTAGCTATTAGCTTCCTCTGGTATTAATACAGATTTCGTTTAAAACGAACCGCGTTTTGCTTCTTTACTATATTATGAAGCCTAAGAAAAAACCATTGGATGTGAAAACACCGGCGGATCTCGGTTCGAATTGGCTGTAATGTCACGCCTTGTTTTGTCAAGGCGACGCCACAACGTGGCGGGCGGTATCAAGTTGGCTTCTTGTTGCTGAGTTGGTAGACAAACTTAAAAATGAAGCGCAAGGTGGTGTCATGAGCGTTTTTAAATTATTCGCAGACATAGATTATAAGACTTTAAACCTGCGTACCTTGAATACGGTTGACCGGCAGCGACTCAACTTGATGCTGACAGTTCATTTATTGGTTGTCGGTTTTTGAATGTCCAACTGTTGGTTGAAGCCAAGCAAGCCAAGGTGGCGGGGTGACCCAAAGGTATAGGTCGCTGACAATGCGGTTTACGAACACCAATTGGTCAGAAAATGTTTCTAAATTGATCGTCCGAAGTGGCCAGTGGTTACAAGCATATATTAAGCGCCAGCAACGACGACAGGTAACAAATACGTTTGCCTTGGCGCTGTCGACCAGTCGTTATGGAATGTGGCGAGGTTTGTCAGATGTTATGTAAAGTTGAAGTCGCCACTGATATCGTTTGTGGCGTCAATTTTATGCGGGTAATGCTATTGGCGACGTGCGTTGAATAACCGAGCGATTCGGTTTAAAAAGTTTTGGAACGATCCAGGTTTACGAAGGTTTGTTGTCCAGCTGCAGTGAAGGTGTACTTCAGCTGAGCGTGAAGTGCTTTTCAAACGACGATTGGTTGTCTGAGAGCTCGTTGAGGCCGTTTCGACGTTTAAGGAAAGAGCAATTGGTGAATCTGAGTCGTAATCCAGAAGTTTGACGGCGTTTAGAGTGGGTATTTTCTTGTTGGGCAGACGCATGGCAATATGGGCAGGCAGGACATGACAACTGTCACAATAATTATTAAGGTACAGAGGGTTTGCAGACAAAATTAGGCGCGGGGGATAGGGGCTTCTTGCGCGCGTGGCCGTTGATGCGGCTTTGGTTCCTAAACGATTTACAAGTGGTTTCAAACCGGGTAACGGTTTGCGCCCAGATTCTGTATATTGGCCGTATGGTATCTTCAGGTGCAATTCAGCATCTTGCAGGTATGAACGACTCTAAAGTCAATTGTTGCTATCAACATAAGATGAAGAAGCGCCTATTTTTCCAGTAGACCGTGGAATTATTGGTTTTGGGTTTGCGGAATCTATTTTTGATGCCGGTACCAGAAGTTAGAAAAGGCTTTATACTCTCCTGTGAAGGAAAGCTAAATACATGTCAATACCGGATTAGGTGGCGTAGCAAACGCGACCAGTAAGTCAAATAAAAATAATTGGAAGACACAGCATGATATTCGATAGGACAAGCAGTCAAGGTTGCAGTCGATGATGCAGGCGGTGGGCAACGGTCACTCTGGATTTGGTCGGTGAGTCGGTTATAAATCAAATAGTCTCTACCTTTGGGGGAATTAGCGAAGGCCGTCGACCATACGAAAGCATCGGACGATTCTAAAAGGCGTTATTTTTGCGAGTGCGAAAAGACCGTGTTCGGTACGTTGGCATGCAGATATCACAGAATTTACGGCTCATGGTTCAACTGGGATGGACGAGTTAGCGATACGCTACAAGAACGCTTAATATATTTAATGATATTTCTCACTTTTTCTTGTACGGTTCTGCTGCTTATTAATTGGCTAATCGCTTTGGGTGGTGGTATGGAGCTGGTTTTTAATCGTGGTGATTATCGCTGGTGATGGCTTCGAAACGCAAAAATTGGTTGGCCCTGAAACACAGTTGGGTATTATCGGGTTGGGGCGGAGCAGTACGCTTTACCGGCTTTTGATGGTCAGATAATGCTTGTGAATGGATTTGTTGGTGGTGCTCAGAACGCAGTGCGGATGCGCTAAAGATGGTGCGGTGGATGCCGTTGTTCCTGCTCGCGAAGGTCAACGATTGGATCGCCACTTAATCAAGCAGGTACTTGACGGGAAAACTTGATTACCATGCCCGCGTTGATTTATTGCGTGCCGCCTATGGTATTTTTCCTATCGAAAAATGATGATTTTCGGAATCGGTTTCGGGTGTGGTTGGAGGGCAAAAGCAGGCAAACATTAAGCTGCACGCAATGGGGCGATTAAGACGATAGAGAAAAGGCATCAGTCAGACATGGGAAGCCTCGATACTGAACATCAAAGGTTTTTTAATTATCTGGCGAAAGGGCCTGTAGCAAAATCTTTGGTTACCCTGTTTTTAAGCTGATCAACAGATTACGAAAAATGCGGAAAATACGCTAAAACGCGACAAAACCTTGTTAAGCGAGCTGCTGTATTAGGTGCCGGTATTATGGGGGGCGCGTGTTGCTTACAGTCCCGGCTTCTAAAGGCAACACAAATCATAATGAAGACATTCGCACCGAGGCATTTAGAAGCTTGTTTGAGGTGAAGCGATAAAACTGTTTAATGGTCAACGTGGGCGTGGGCGGTTTAACGACAGAAAAGCTTTAAAGGTATGAGTGCATTGTTCCAGCATTAAGCTCGGCGAAATTTGAAATGTTGATTTAGTGGTTTGAAGCTGTTGTTGAAAATGTGAAGATCAAGAATCGGTCCTTGGCTTGAAGTGGAAACGAAGATTGCGATGATGCCGGATTTTTAACGTCGAACAGTCACTATCTCTATTACTGAATTAGAAAAGATTTAAAACGTCAGAAAACTTCTTGTGGTATGCATTTCTTCACCCTGTGCATCGTATGCCTTTGTCGAAGTCATTCGTGGCGAAAAACTCAGTGATTGCGCTATTGTAAAACGGTGCGTCAGTCAGGCGATGGGCAAAACAGTTGTAGTGATGATTGTCCAGGTTCCTTGTGCCGCGTCTTTGTTTTTACTTCGCCGGGTTTCTCTTTGATGATGCAAGAAAGGTGCTGATTTTCAGTGGTCGAATAAACCATGGAGGAAAATTTGGTTGGCCAATGGGCCATGCTTTACTTATTAGACGTGTGGTTGGTGTCGACACCGCATTCATGCCCGATCAGGTGATGGCAGAAGGTTTTCCTGATGTATGAAAATGAAGCAAAAATGCTGTTGATCGTTTGTTTGAGCTTGAAGGCGTTTTTCGCCAAAAATGGCAAAGGTTTTTTATAGTTTAGAAACCTGATCGCCGAGGTAAGGCGAAAAAGTGTTCAATGAAGAAATCAATGCTTTGTTGGCCCTGTTGTTACTTCTTCAGTCTGACTGACGAAGAAACATTATTTGCTCGTTAAATAGATGATTCCGCTTTGTGTCGAGACTGTTCGATGCGTAAGCAGAAAACATTGTTGCGTTCAGAGCGGAAGCAGAACATGGGATTGGTATAAGGTATTGGTTTCCTCCATACTTGGCGGTGCATTGCACTAACTAGACAAAATGGGATGCAGCAGCATTTTGGTGACTTGCAGACAATGCTTCACCTTTAGGTAAATTGTAACGAGCCGACGCGCAAAAATGCGTGAGATGGGCGAAAAACAATGAAACTTACAGCGCATAATTTCCCAGAGGCCTAGAGGAGAATTTCCATGAAACTAGAATCCAAATGATGTCCGTGATTATCCGACGCAGGTTCGGGCTTCACCGATTTGGTAAAACGAAACGGTGTTTTTTCGCAATGTTGACTGAAAATTTATCGGCGGGCTGGTGCACGCTTGTCTCAAGCGTAATCCGATTGGTTCGAATCAAAAGACGTGAATTTGATTGGGGTTTGTGTTTACCAGACTCTAGCAAGGTTTCAACAATGGCTGTGCTGTGTCTTGTTTGGCTGGGTGCATCACAACGCAGTCGCAAAAGTAAAACCGGTTATGTGGTTGTCTTGTGGCGATTCACACCGCAGCGCAAGCGATTATGACAGGTCAAGGTGATGTATTCGTGGTCGGTGGTGTTGAGACACAATGGGGCCGTAGGCTGATGCATGGGCGTTGAGACGTAAAACCCTGCATTGTCTAGAGCACCACATGGCTAAAAGCGTCATGCATGATGGGTGTAACGGGGAAAATGCTAGGTAAAATGCGGGCGTGAGTCGTTGAAGCGCAGAGAATTCCGCGGTGCGATCTCACCGCTTGCTTTAGGAAGCAATGCCTTCAAGACGTTTCAATAACGACTTCGTTTCTATTTGGAAGGTTCATGATGCTGAAGGCAATATAAATTCTAGTGCGGAAGTGGACGAAGTGATCGGCCAGAGACGTCTATGGATTGTTAGCCCCGGCATTAAAACCTGTGTTTCATGCTAAAGTCGGTACGGTTACATGAGGTACTTCTTCTGCCTTGTCTGACGGTTGCGTCTGCGATGCTGCATGAATGTCTGCGAAGAAAGGCGGAAGAACTGGGTGCTCACGCCGATTGGCAAAGTACGCAGCATGGCTGTGGGCTGGCTGTGATCCCAGCGATCAATTGGGTTATGGGCCGGTTCGGAGCGACGAAAAGAAAGCCTTAAACGTGCCGGTTTAACAATAGATGACATAGACTTGTCGAGCCTAAACGAAGCTTCGCAGCGGCAATCTATTCCAGTGTTGAAAGTACTTAAAAATTGATTGACCTAGTCGTCAGAAGTAAAACTTTAAATGGTGGCGCAATCGGTCTTGGACCCCATTTGGTTGTTCTTCTGGTACGCGTATCTCTAATAACTGCCATTAACGTGATGCGTTGTGAAAAGACGCCACATTGGTTTGCTACCATGTGTATTGGTTGGGGCCAAGGTATCGCACCGTGTGGTCGAACGTTGTGTAAAAAAAGGTTGAACTAAGCGCATGGAAGTTATGTGGCCTCCTTGCTTTAGAACACAAAGTTAAAATCTCTGTCTTTGCCCGCCTTTGTGCGGGGCTTTTTTTTGGCGCTGGTGTTTTTCCTGTGTCTTGTCAGATTGATTTTGAGAGTCATTTACAGTGACAACAACAAAATTGGCTTAAAGGGGGTCGTTTTCGATGAAAAATAGGTAATTAGATTGAATTGTAAAACGTTGTAAAAAGAACCTAGCGGTGGTTTCCTATTTTAAACGCTCATGGAAGTACATATATTAATGATACTTTACAAATAACGACGACTTAGTCGCGAATCTAAGGATTTTGATGTCCTTAGATGTTTTTGGATCCGTGAACGCAACGGTATTACTGGAGGAATTAACTGTCTCGTATGCCTAACTTAAAGCTGATTAGTCAAACAGAAAAGGTCAGTAATATATTGGAAATGCAGCTTTTGCCAATATGGTGTTGGCCGTGTCGAGGGCGTTGGTTCTCCTGTTTGCCCCTTCTGGATTATGCTGGGGCTATCAATGGCTGCGAGTCGGCACTTCCTCGGCGTTACGCGTGATAATTTTCAACGGGAGATGGCAACAATCTGGTACTTTAGGTCTAGGTGGGTGTTTGAATGGGTCTGTAATTGGGATTTGGGGGTACGGTGAAAATTGGTCAGTCGTATTGCTCAGTATGCGAAAGTAATTTGGTATGAATTCCCTTGTTTGGGAAAGTGAAACTTTCAGGAGTTGGGCGCAAGAACACGGTTTTTTTCAGCGGCGCAATCGAAAGGCTGAATTCTTGCCGATATTGATTTCTTTGCATTTAAGGCTGCATGAAGCCA
>Ga0163217_1052071_pt1 | contig 12953 bp, 6 predicted proteins | sample SynspAceP_FD_185933 | JGI IMG/M metagenome (GOLD analysis project Ga0163217, IMG submission 185933) | Saline lake microbial communities from Ace Lake in Antarctica - Synechococcus sp. Ace-P (PacBio error correction) | ecosystem: Environmental > Aquatic > Non-marine Saline and Alkaline > Saline ...
GGGAGCGAAGTTTTAAAATCAAAAGTGGCCTTTTTTTTTTTTTTTTTTTTTTTTTTTCCGAAAAAAAAATGGGGAAAAAAAAAATAAAAGCCGAAGAAAAAATCAAAATTCCTAAATCCCCCATTTCGTAACAATTCCCCTGAATTTTTTTTTTTTTCCTGAATCCGGAAGTTGGGTGTTTTTTTTGGGAAAGGTTTTTAGCTTTAAAAAATCCAAATTCCCCCTATGGGAAAAAAGGATTAAATTGGCTTGGGCATATGGATAAAAAAGTCCCCCTGAGGGTTTCCCCAGCCTATAACCGGAAGGTGCCTTTCCAGTTTTAAAATTATGAAAATCATAGCGAAAGAATCTTTCTATCTTACTTAACAAATTCTAAACTCGAATTGGTTTTTTCAGGAAACTAGTTTTTCTTTTGAAATTTTTGAATCTTCAGATTTAAAACTGAATTTTTTTGTTTTATTTTTGGACTTAATTTTTAAAACAAATTATTGAGTTTAATTTTTCCGAAATTTCATTTATTTGTGTTTGCCAGTAAGAATAAATGACAAAAAAAAATTGTTGATATAGAACAAGCGAATCAACTCCAAGATCCAAAACTTCTCAAATGGATTCCTCGATTTTTGCTTTTCTTAGTTTGAAGCCGCGGGGTCACCCATGAAAACGCTGGTTGAATGAGGTTTATAATTAGCACATAAATCACCTTTGAAGGAATTGAGTTTGTCAATGCCTTAATGGGCAAATTTGAATTGGAAGTGGAGCTAGTGGGGAAAAGAAATAATCTTTCCTAAAAAACGCGGGAGTGATTATTTGCGCTTAACCATCCTTTGGTGGGATGGAATGGCAGTGGCGATGATGTTTGCTATGGGCCGAGTTCGGAAGGCGATATTCGTTTTTTTGTAAATGATCTTATTAATGACATTCAAAGAATTTCAAGCGGCTTTTTTGTTCCAAATAAATAGCATGGAAAATAATAACCCCAGAGAAGCGTAATGGATCGAAGTTGAAAGGGTAATATTAGGAGATTTATGCAGTCCTTATCTTTCCAGCTGGTTTGGTTTCTCGAAAAGACGAGGTGGGATACAAAAGATCTTGCAAGTGGAAAAAAGCTTCTTTCCCTAAAAGCCAAGAAATTTAAAAAAGATGTTAGTTTTCCTTGTTTTATAGAAGGAATAATTCAATTTTTTCTAGCAATTTGGGCTTTTGGGCGAAAGAAAATTTGATTAAGCAATATAGAAATGCCTCTTTTGGTGGATGAAATGTATAAGCAGCGGGGAATAAGGTGGTTTCATTCGAATAGATAAGCCCTATTTCATATCAGACATTTGGATTCATCGAAACCGATGTTACAATGGGCCTGATCAGGTGAGAGATAAAGTTTTAACGGAACTAGGGAGCCAAAGCATGAAAGAAGGAAGCTATTATATCAGCAGTTTAATCTAAAAGAAAATTCTCAAAAGTTGAACTGACTTGAAAATGCGTTTCTTGAGGTAATTACGATAATGGCATAATCTGGTTATCTGGTAATTTTCATAACTCGCCCAATGTAGTTGGTGAAATCTGGTCGACTTCGAGAACTTTACATTTAGAGGCCGCAGGTAGGTGGAACTGGGATGGCATTGGATCTGGATGATAATGATACTTGCGAAAAATTGCTATTGATAATTGATTACTTTGGAGTCCTGAGGATGAAGAGATTGTGGGCAGGATATCGTCTCAATTCAAATTTATAAAAGCGCTAATACTTTGAAGATGTGTTCAATAACCTAATCCACCACATCATCTTTTTGATTTTCACACAAGCTCGTTTTGTTGCCGATTACTTGCACCCATAATACGATCGAAATTGGGCGTTCCTTTGTGCAACCAAAATATTAACGCCGCGATTGATAATCGGAAGGGAATCTTCAGCTTAGATAAACCTTTGGGATGGAGATCTTGGAGCGGTGGTTTTTGCTTAATCTGAAGTTAAATATCTCTTTTGGAAAGTGACCATGGTATCCGCATTATAATCGGACAGGAGAGATTTCTGTTGATGTTTCTAAAATCATTATTTTCCGGATCGAGATGGCTTAGTTACTCCTAAAGAATCGATTGCTCTAGCTATGAAACAGATAACTTCCAAGTCTAGGAAAACATTCGAAGCTCTTGAATTTACAAGGAGGGGTATAAAATTGCTCAACTCAAGAATTCGAGGGGTATCGGAGAAAAATATTCCCCTTTGATCAATACCTATAATGAATTTTATCTCCATACAATGATGACATTTCGGCAACCGCAATGAAATGACCGAAATTTGGCGAGGTAAAGGAGACGGGGATTTTGATTTAACCCTTGCAGGATATCTCCGAAACCAAAGAAACATAGACATATGGATACTTTTGAGCGAGATAAAGTCTATGGTGGGAAGAAGAAAATCTAAAAAGCGTGTTTATTGTCGGTGGAGCTTCTCCATCCATCTCGCTATGGCCCTAATACGCAGCAAATGTTTTTCAAGATCGAGGCTTTGGAGTTATTCCTATGGAATTAATAAAGGCGAGGTACAAGGGTAAAACTATTCTGAATTTAAGAGAAGCCTGTCTCGAATAGCTATCGATTACCATTACGCTATAGTATAAGTTCAGATCATCAAGAAAACGTGGATTGATTACCTTTTGGGATTGAAACGAATCGAATTATCTTTAAATCCAGGTGCGGAAATCCAGAATTTTGCCTGAAAAAGCCTAGCAAATGGCAATAGTTGTTTTTTAAAATGCGTGTAAATTTGGTAATGTTGAGTACTGCCCGGTTCTAGGCAGATTTTCCTTAAAAAAAATCGATCCATATAATAAATAATGCGGAAAACTGAGATTAGCGAGATCATGATGAAGAATATAAAGAATTAGTTGTGAAGTCTCTAAAATAGTGCTTACCGATCAAATAATAATTCCGTGGTGATACGCAATAGGCCTAAAGCGTGTGAAAAGGAAAGAAGTTGAATAAAGAATTTTTTGAAAAGTGCCAAAACTGGGGGATACTTTTTAGATAAAAGCATATTCTTTAATCATACTTGGGCAAAGCATGCCAAAATCCAAAGTAGGTAATGAATCCAACCAACAGCGGGAATAGTATAGTATCCTCCAAGTAGCGTTAAATTCTAAAAAATCTTTCTGCCTAAGGGTTTTGGAGTAGGTAGAGTTTTGAAGTGCAAACTGTGCTAAAAAATAAGATCGCGATAAATCGTAATTGATTGTTTTGTCCAGATATTTGGGTATCTCGAACGATGTCCTTTAATATTGCAGCAGTCCCCTCCTTCAAAGATTTTCCAAGTAAAATTGGGCTAGAAAAAAAAGCTTCCTCTGGGAGAGAAAAAAGGATGAATGTCTGCAGTTTTAGGAACTCGACACGCAAGAAAATGAGTCTGCCCGAAGTGGTACGCTGACAATCAACAATAAATGAATCAGGCGATCAGAGGGAAGAAAAACGCAACAGATAAGATAATTAGGGCGATTAATAGCAAGATAAAAATGCGATGAATCTAAACAAGCCTGTTTGGTGATGAAGGAATCCGAAAAAAATTGAGGTGGTCAATTGCCCCAGTTGCGGAATTCCTATGACGAGCAAAATTATTCAAAAAACCACTAAAAGAAATCCAGTCAAACTCTCCGGAAGGCAATAAAAATAACAGACAGCAAAAGAACTCCTAAGAAATTTCCCAAAAGTCTCAACGCGCTTCATAATTTAATCAAACTTTTAATGAAAATTGAAAAACGAAGTTTACTTTAAAATTTTGAGTTCTTTCGATAAAGCTGTCTCTTCATTCCAAAAAAATCGCAATTACATCGGCGGGAGGGGAACTTTGAAAGAGCTCAAGAAAAACTCCACCTCAGCTTTTTCTGGCATTTTGGGCAATAATTTAAAAAGAATATTATCATAGAATTTAAATCTGGACAGAAGATTTAGATCAGAAGAAAGTTCTTTTTGTTCAGTCATTTCCTGAATTAATTTCTCACAGTTTTGCTGGATTCGATGAAAAGTAATATTCCAGTTTGATGATTTGGTCCAGCCAGCGCGAGTTCCTATTGAAAATGAATTTCAATTGAGGCAGGAATAAATGGGGATTTGGGTACTGCATTGGAATAAAATACCTTTTTCTTCAAAGGTTACTTCATAAGTTAACTCGCTGATAACCTACTCAGATAATTTTTTTTAAGGAATTTGACCAAAGGTAGCATCCTCAATTTTCTCTTGGCATAGCGCTGTATAATTCTACAAAGCCTTCCGTAGAGGAAGTAGGGGAGAATATAGAAAAAGGAAAATAAATTTGAATTCGACGCTGGACTTTAACATGCCATAGGTAACAGCTGAACAATCAAATATTTCACCTGAAAAACTTGACCTTCCATCCTAAGAATCTGCTTTAAAACTTCGTCTGAGAAAGGAGGAATTTGGATGGATTCCCTGGAATCAAAAAAGCTTTTCGAGCCAGAATAGCTTTGTTTCCCGCTTTTTGACTTTTACGTTTAAACGCTGCGTCGGTTTCCTTCACTTCAATAACCTCCTCTGATTAAGGTTAATCATTTTGGAATTTTGATTAGGAATGGATACTTTGTAAAATCTTTTGCTACTTATATGGAAATAGGATAAAGCCTTCCCAAATCCTGATTGATCGTCAACTTATTCTGAGAAAGGATTTAATTTCTTTCCAGCTTGACGACTGGATTTGATTTAGGATGAATCGAAAGAGGTTGCTCAGCCAATAGCACCAAGTTTTTTGTTGAGGGAATTTCAATCTCCAGCTGGATCGATTAGAAGGATCTTAGAACCTTTAAAAAGAACTTTGCTTCAAGGTGTATACCAAAACTAAGTCCAGCACAGCTCGGCTCCGGCAATAATAAAAAGTCGTAGGTAATCCATGGGTAAAAAAAAAAAAAAACAAAAAAAAATGGCTTTACCTTCAAAAGAGGTTAGCAATTTGAACCAATTAAGCTAAAGCTTTTTTTACCGTCTTCGCAGTTTTCAGATACAGAACTGAAATAAATCACTATAAACCGAAACCAATTTTGTTGACTGCAATCAGCAATGTTGTTAGAAACAAGTCAATAGAACTTACTTCAAACAATCCGACAACAAGTTTCCTGGAAGAACATATATCCGAATAGGATAGATATGACCAGCCAAGTGTGATGAAGATTTTTTCAAAAGGAACTATTGCTCTACTCAAAGGCTGGACCATTAAGAAAAAAAAAAAATCCCCCCCCTTAGCAAGCTTAGCGATATCACCACCAATACTATCATATACGATGTATAAATAAACCTGCCCGTAGAGATAATTCCCACATGATTATTGTTGTCAATACTGAATCTCACCCAATGTAACCTGCTACAAGCATTACTACCGAAGGCAACGATAAGCCTTCGTTAAAGTGGATCTTTTGCTCCAATGGCTTTGTTAGGCAAGTGAATTTCCACGCAACATCAACGGAACAGTCAAAAGTCCAATTCCACATGATCTAAATGCTGTTGGGCTAGTTTCCTGTTTGCCATGTAAAAATCTCTCATGTTAATAATAAAATGCACTGCTGCAATACCTGTATGAAGAAGCTGTATACTAGACGCGAAAGCTTCCATTTGCCATCGACAGAGCTCTTTCTACAAGAAAGACACTGCTGAGCCAAGCATTGCCATAATATAGCCATGAAGAAGGGTAATGGCTTAAACTAAACTGGGTCAGAAGTTAATGATGCGGTCTAGTTCCAACTAGTTCCGGGGTGTCGCTGCTAAATTGAAATATTCAATGATTTTTCTATTGGGTTTTAGGTTTTTGAATCACTGAAATTAATAACATTGTAATAAAATGAAAATAATATTTGTTTTAACAAAAAATAACAAAATTAAACAAAAATATAAGAGCTTATAACAGTAATAAACGTCAGATAAAATTTGAGGATGAATGAAAACGATTTTTTGTGGTAAATTTTCAATAAATCAGAATTTTATTCTGACTTGTTGTTTTCGGAGATTTACTTTTTACTATCGAATATGCAGGAAAGTTGGCATGAAGTTGACTTTTTTTACCTATCTTGCAACTTTCTAAAATATAAAAATCACCTTTTTGCAGCCCATTTAGAGGGTTTTCTCCGAAAAAATATGAGTGAGCAAAAAGCTAAAAATCCAAGAAGAATACGGTGCAAGTAATATTCAGGTACTCGAAGTCCTGGACAGCGGTTCGAAAAAAGCCCGCTATGTATATTTGGTGACATCGGTATCAAAAAGACTACCCTCTCATTTGGAAGTTGTAGAATAATTCTATTGATGAGGCGGTTGGCAAGGACAATATGCGAAATACGATCGCGTGAACGAATCAACGAAGAACAACTCCGTCAGCAGTTGAGGATAACGGCCGGGGTATCGCGACGCGACATGCAGCGAGAAAGAGAAAAAGTCCGCCTGGAGTACGTACTTACCGTACTTCATGCTGGAGGCAAATTCGAATAAAGATACTACAAAGTTTCACGGCGGTTTGCAACGGTGTCGGAGTTTCCCTTGTGTGAATGCCACTTTCCGAAGATTTGAAGCCTACGGTGGTTTAGAAATGGAATCATTACTGAACAAGAAATTTAAAATAGGGTTCCTCAAATACTCTTGCTGCGCAGGTTGGTGAAACGGATAAAGGGGAACAACCATTCAGTTCAAGCCCTGTACTCAAGTATACCATCTTCTTGCGGATTATTACTGAAATACAAATATGAATACCTGTAGCAAAACAGAACTTCGAGAGGATGTCCTTTTGAAATGCTGGAATCCGTATTTAACTTTGGGACTGATCTCCGAGAAAAAGAGGATGAATGGGACTTTTAAATCTGATGAGTTTTATTCTGAGGAGGTCTGATCGAATTTTGGTGCATAATCTTGATGTCAGTAGGTTAAAAATAATCGAAGCTCCGATTTATATCGAATCAAAATCAAGGGGAAACGTTCGTAACCGTACACAGTAGCATGAGCTTAGCAATAATTCCTATTCGGAGAATGTCGTTTCCTATGTGAATACAATTACATACTACGAGGTGGTACCCCATGTACTGATTTCGAAAGAGCCCTAAACTAGGACTTTTTGAAATCCTATGCGGATAAAGTCAGGAATCCGGCTCGAAAAAGTTGAAAATCGACAGTTTTCCGGAGACGATTTCAGAGAAGGCTTTAACAGCAGTGCTTTCGTTGAAGGTTCAAGACCGCAATTTGAAGGTAGACCATAAGGTAAATTGGTAACTCGGATGTGGTAGGCGCAGTTGATTCTGCGTTTCAGAGACTTACAATCATGGTTGGAAGAAACAATCCGCGTGAAGCAAAAACCATAGTAGGAAAGGTTATTCTTGCCGCTCAAGCCCTCGAACATGCTGCGCGTTAAAGCGCGTGAAAATGGTACAGCGAAAGAGAGTATTTTAGGCGTGGTGGTCTTACCAGGAAATTAGGCCGATTGTGCGAATAGTGATGCCTACTGTTTGTGAGGCTTTACCTAGTCGAAGGGGACTCTGCAAGGTGGTTCGGCTTAAGCAAGGAAACGAGATTCGAGATTTCCAGGCGATTCTTCTTCCCTTAAAAAGGCTAAAAATTTTAAACGATAGAGAAGCACCATGAACATAAAATCTATGATAAGAGAGATAAAGAATATTTTAAACAGCCTGGGGAGGTCAAATTTGGTACCCTTGAGGGATGAAAAGGAGCTGGACATGTCTGGTTTGAGATAATCACAAAATTTTTTCAATAAAAAATTTTAAAATGACGGTGTGATGCTGGAACATTGAACGGGTCACAAAACACAGATTCGAACGGTTTGATTTTTGACCCATTTTCCTTCAAGATACATGAAGGCTTTGATAGAAAAACGGTTACGTTTATAATCGCTTGCCTCCATCTGTATCTTTTGAAGAGAGGTAAAGGAATGAGCGTTATACTGCTGGACTGAGGAGGCAAGCGGAAAATTCCTAACTGCTGAAATGGCAAAAAGAAATGGTCCGCGAGACAGTTGGGAATTCCAGCGCTAGCAGGGTCTAGGTGAAATGAACCCTGAGCAATTGTGGAACTACAACTATGGACCCAAGTGTTCGTAACTTCAAACAAGTGATATTGAATCTGCTGCTGAAAGCAGGATCATTTATTCAGCGTGTTGATGGAGATGAAGTAGCTTCTCGTCGAGAATTTATTGAAAAAAAAAAAAATGCCGAAAATACGCTAAAAATTAGACTCCTAAACAAAAAGGGCTTTTAGCCCTTTTTTTTATGTTACAGTCAATCTAAACAGAATAGCTTTAGCCCTACTAATCCTTTCAAAATAATTGTTTGGAGTTATGAAAATAGCTGCCTGCTGATAAATTACGATTCGATTATCCCAAAAAAAGTGGAACCTTGTTAGCAGGGATTTGAGTTGCTGACTTTTAATGATCGAGTATGTTGGATCAATCAAAAAAAATCCATCGCTCGATTTTTTGAGAATTGAAGTTTCAGGCGATTAAACTGCTCCAATTTGGATGAATTTTTCATGATTCGAGTAGGTTCGCCTTTATAATTACTCGACTACGAAGAAGGAGCGGTATCGATTATTCAGGTTTAGGAAGAAGCCGCCTTCAATAAGCGAAAACTGATGAAAAATTTACAGCAGTTTCATGAAGATCAGCAATGATCATTTCACCAATGTGATACTTGCCTGAGCTAAATGAATGAGAACATTACGCTGGGAAATATTTCCAAACTTACAGAGAAGCTGACAGGAAAAAAGTTTATCATTTATTTTCAAAAAGTAAATTTAATCCAATGCTTACGCTATGGTGGTATGATGGTAATACGGACATTTTCATTTCTGATAATAAGCTCCTGGTTTTTTTTTTGGGGTGTTGACAATAACGAGCCCAGGAGTAGTGGGGGGGGGGGCGAAAGGAATTATGCGAAAGCTGAGCTTTGTGCAGATTCCTGCCAAATATCCACGATTTTTTGAATAGACACGGAAAATTTCAACTTTTTCTTTCTAATTCCATCGAAGAAGTCATCTCGCGAGAATATAGTTTCCCCTATTTCAGAAATGTGGGAAATCGCAGGATTTAAGTCTTTTCGAATTATCGAAATTGGGGATTTTTTACGTTGGAGGAAAAGTGAAGATATGGATTGCTAACTTCTTGAGGAGGTTGAAGCGAAATTGATGGAGCGAAAGACCGGTCGTGTAGTTCGAATAGAAATCGGAAGAGGGCTTAAGCAAGTGGCTGTTCAACTTCCTTGTTGGAGGCGATGGAACTTGAAAATGGGACTCGATTTTTTAAGTGAAGGCGTGCCAGTTAATGATTAGATTTTAAACCGGACTATGGCAAATTGGTTGGAAAATAAAAGATTTAAGAACGTCTCCCTCAAGTACATCCGTTCCCGGTCAAGTCCACTTTCTTATCAGGATGAGGGACTATTGATATTTTCGAAGCGTTGAAAAGAAAAAAGATATTCTTTCTCCAACCAGCCTTACAATAATCATTGACCCCATCTTAGATCTACAATGCGATTCCAGCCGCAAGATGATCCAAGAATGTGATGGCTATCAAATGAACCATCTACCCGACTTGCAAAGGATCAGTAGGATCAATCAAGTCTTTAAACTTCGGTGGCAAGCAAGAAAATGGGAAAGCATGTTTCCGTACTAATTTGAAGTCAAAGCAGATTGATGAAGAGACAATAATTTCGTGAACGCCGAAAAAAACTTTCAAAATAGGCTGGCTGTTTTTGTGATTTACGGTAATTTCGAATGGTTAAGACTCATACTAAACTAACTGCTTATCGTAAAAAGAACGGACGGGGGAGAGATCACGAGATTTGTGGCATTCTAGGTTCGGGTAATTACAACGAAGACACCGCTGACTTTAATCTGATATTGTTTGTTAACCCCAATGAGGTCTTGCAAAATGACGGTTTCAGGATTTTTTCAACGTTTTAATCAACCGGTCACGTCCATGCCGAGTCAGTATCAAAATCTGATTACTGGCAGCCCGGCGGACATGGCGAAATCAACTGATTGAATTTATTGAGAAGGAAAGCTGAAAATGCCTGCGAAATGGATTGCCAAGTGGAGTTTCATTAAGGTCAACTTCCCTGGAGGGACTCTGAAATTCATCTATGCTTTATATTAGAGCAATCTCAATCTCTGGGGTGACAGTTGAAGTTGATCATTAGAGGATCTGTTGTTTGAAGACCGCTGGTCGCGGTTGGTTTGAGCGAAATAATATTGAGGTGATTTCAATAGTTTGGGGACTTCTTGGATGCATTCCAAGAATCTATCTTTCCATAACAATGGAAAAACCCGAACTTATCGCTGGAAGCGCTGATATGATGGTGAGAAGCCGCTTTGACAAACGATTAGAATCCTTGTTTCAATAGAGGCGCCCTATTGGATAAGCAATTGATTGAATATCATCGCTTTATAATCTTCGAGATAATGTGAAATTCAATATGTCAGTGCAGGGAGGATGGGACTTATCTACCGAAGCAACCATTGGAAAGGTGGAGGCCTGGATTTAAATATTCATAAAGAATTCTTTTGAATTGGATATAAACAAGTTTTTATCCAAGTCAGAACTTGTTAAAAATCAATCAAAATAGGCTCCGGAAAGGAGCCTATTTTTTGATTACAAATACTTTTTAACTTTTTTTTTTTCTGGTTCACAATAAAAGAACCACACCTGCTGCTAATACGATTCCTCCGGCATAGCTCTTAGGCCAATTCACACTTCATTTTCCTTTTGTCTGCAGCTGATTGAATTGGTCGCTGCATCTAACTACTTTCTTCTTTTGTAAGTAAAGACTGGAAGCTGTTTGGAAAAAACATTTAAGAATGCCTGCTGCGTTAAAAACATAACTTAAAATTTTCATAGTCCTATTGGTTTTGGGTTGGAAATAGATTTCTTAAACATGGAAATAGAATTGGGATAAGTAGGGTAGCAATATCCAAAAAATTAAATTCAAAGGAAGTGGCGCCACAATAACATAGTCCTTGTGAATTTGTAATTCCCTGGAGAGTACACCAATCGTAATTTGTCTGATATGCCCATTGGGGTCGCATAAAACTTAAACTGCGCAAGCAAAGGTAAACAGCCAATCAAAAAGAGGTCTACTAATCCACATGAAGTGCACTCGCGATAACTAATCGCAATCGGAGCTAATAGTGCCGCTGTAGCATTATTTTGAAACATTACGTTTTTAGTCATTATAAATGTGGATTGCAAACAATGCGGAATAGTACCTCTCGGGCCCGTTAATCACGCTACAGACCCTCAACAATTAATAAACTACCAGTAATTCGATCCTCGGTTTTTTCTAAAGCCGTACCCATCGATAATATTCCCGGCAAGCATCAAAATCACTTTCCAGTCTATTGATTTACTGAGGCTTTGTTCTGCTTTCAGTACTTTCAAAAAAGGATCATCTTAATTGCACTATACTGCCAATGCACTTCACTACGATTGGTAAAATATTAAATACAGTATAATCCATCACTAGCACTAAGAGAGAACGGCCAAAAATGATACGACTTTTATCCAAGACTTTACTAGGATGTTTGATGAAATTAAAACACCAATCCATCTGAGTTGCTGAATGGAGGAAATTTCGCATCCTCTGTAGCTCTTAACAGAAGAATATCTCCTGCTCTTAAGTCAGTTTTTTTTGTTTAGTTTTTACTCATCATTCCCAGCTCGTAATGCGAATTCCGATAACCAAAACCTGATTTAAAATAACTCTTTGAAATCTCCAAACTTTTATCCTTTGAATTGACTAGAAACGAATTTAGGAGTAAATTTACTGCTTCATATAAGCCGATCCTCCGAATCAGTAAAAGTTCCTCTTTCCCAAACCAAAATTCAACTTTGAGAATAAATCCCTTGAATAACTTTTAATTTTTTCTAGGCTCTCCTTACCTCAGCAACTGATTCTAATAATATCTCCAACTTGAATAGCGGTATTGTGTGGTATACTCGAACACTTCGCTGATCTGAATCTCACAATTTGAAGTGCCTTTATTTGGAGCAAATTAAAAAATTTTTGCTTTGAGGATAGGAACATCCTGTTGTTCAAATTTTTGTCAAGTAATTATACATTTCCAGATAGGTAATTTCCGAGGTCTATGGAATCTTCAAAATTTTTATTCTTCGGATTCCTTTTTGGCAGGCAAAAATCGACGCACATGAAATAGCATATAAAGGAATTCCCAAAACTAGAAATACTATTCCCCATTTTGCTCAATCTCAAATATACCAAAGGGAGGAAAGGCCAGACTTCTCTGCTATCCGCGGACAAAGTCTAGAAATGTTTGTACTGGTGCCAAATAAGGTACAAACAACCCCGGAGCAAAGCCCCAAAGGACAGGGAATCAGGAGTTTTAGAAGCTGGGATTATTGTTATTTTTTAGAAAGTTTGAATCACAGTAAGGCAATCAACAGTGCTACTTACGGCAGTATCCATTAATGAAGGCGGATAGAATTCCTGCTGAAAGCCATTAGTGTAAGCATGAGCGTAAACTCACTTTTTTTGGCTTTGTTCACTATTAGGCCGATGGCGAAATTTGTCCATTACGCCCTGTATTGAATAAGCTGCTGAAATGAACAAACAATAGCAGCGATGTTATAGTAGCTGAATTGGAGAAGCCCGATAATCCCTTCACTTGACGTCCCAAATACCTGTCACTAAAAAAAGCACCAATCACACCAATAGAAATTGCAATCAACGGAAAAACGTTCTGTAAAAAATAGAATCATTGCAAAAAAGATGATTCATAAGTGTTAAACCTATTTCTAACGTCATGCTTACATAGTGAGAATAAGTTGCCTTTCTTTAGTTTTGACGGTTTATCGTGTAAAAATTGATAAACCCAAAATCAAGAATGCTAAACTCAAAATCCAGAATGCCAAGTAGCCTAAGTCTCGACATGATCAAGCTTTTCAACTTCGAATA
>Ga0163217_1066035_pt1 | contig 12951 bp, 7 predicted proteins | sample SynspAceP_FD_185933 | JGI IMG/M metagenome (GOLD analysis project Ga0163217, IMG submission 185933) | Saline lake microbial communities from Ace Lake in Antarctica - Synechococcus sp. Ace-P (PacBio error correction) | ecosystem: Environmental > Aquatic > Non-marine Saline and Alkaline > Saline ...
AGGGGGGGGGGGACCAGAAGGAGACACACAGGGGAAAAAATGGAAGTCCTTTTTTCCAAAACCCAAAAAAAAACCAAAATGATGGCGGAAAATCTTTTTTCAATTTTTATTTCTTTCCCCCAAGGCCCAACCCTCTAAAACCTCCCACCACGGGCCCAAATGGCCTTCATCAAATACCCATTTTCAGTAATTAAACCAAACGTTAAACCAAAATAAAAATTCCTCCCCAAAGTTTTTTTCTTGGTGAACCCTTCCTCAAATTTTGCATTTTGGCAAATGAATACCTTTTGAATTTTCAGAGGGTTTGTTTTCCATAAGGCCCTGATTTCTTCTAAAAAAAAATGTCCCTGATTATTTGATCGTATAACCCAAAATGCTAGCTCTTCCGACTGCACTCCCTCTTCCTCGGAAACAATCAAAGTTTGCCGCAATGCCAACAGTGTTTTTTAAAATTGACTCAGCAAGTGGATCTTAATTGATTTGGAGTTGAATGGCCATGATGAAATAATTTATCAAGATCAAATAAAATCAAAAAAAAACCAAAAAGTCCTAAAAAAAAGGCGAATTCATTTAAATTTGAACCCTAATTCAAACCAGCAACATGATTCGTCTCCCCTTCTCCTTCCCTCTTCACTTTCTTTTTGACACTACCAGCCGCATCACAGCCCAAACCGCTCCCTGCACTCTTCGAAAGCAAGACAAAAGCTGGAATGAGAATGCTGAACTATATCCACTTTCACAAAGACCGGAGAATCTTAGCGCTCAGGAGGAGGGTCCCTCCAAATGAAGCTGGTGGAAATTGCTATTGGAAAGGAATTCTTGAAAAACTCCCTAGTTGGAAAAAAACGCTAGAAATCCCTTGAGCGAAGAAAAAGTTTTGGTAATCCACTGATTCGGTTGGATGCAACTAACCTATTTGGGAACTCGTAGTGGACGCCCTAGTCAGGCTGGTGAGCAAGGTGAATTTACCTTTGAGTCTTGAAAAGGAAATCTGAAAATCCTCCGCTATAACCGGTAACGGTGAAAACCACGGCTTTACCCCTTCACGACTTCCATTATTTTCTGATTTGGAATCTAAACGAAAATCAGAGAAGGGAATTCTGAATAGAAATATCACCTCCAAGAGGAATTGGAGGGAATCCTAGCGGAAATAAGCCCCAACTTTTATGGCATCAAAAACCCTCAATATCATACCCCCAAAATGAAGGCTACAAGGAAAACTTGGAACAGATTCCAAAATACCGAAGCTGCTATCGCGATTAGGGACTATCGTCCTTATATTCCCAAGGATCTCAAGTTCAACCCCTTGAAAAAAAAATATCCAATCAGGAAGATCTAATGCGCCAATCACCAACCTAAGTAATGACTACTCTCGATCATCTTGTCCATACAGGTGTGCAAATAGCCAAAAATGGCGAGCAACTTCACATCTTAATGCATCTGACGAGACTCCTCGAAGGCAACTGGAGATAGTGGGTAAATCTTTCTCGGCGACTGCGCGAGAAGATATATGATCTCAACTTTTCGCGGACAGGGATATTGCTCAATCTGGTGGACAATGTAGTGGGTAGGCGGCACCCGCGACTTAGCTCTATAAGGCTTCTTTGATCTTATACCGTATTGATTTCACCAAGAGCAGGTTTTCCCATACCGAGAAAGTCCGACTGCAAATTTGGCCAGGCCAGAAAAAAGCTTGGGAATTTTTCCACTCACAATTCAGTTACGGTATTTCCAGGATTGTGTATATAGAGCCTTAAATTAGACGACGTCAGTATATAGTATCGGCTTACTTGAAAATTTTACGATATTTAGTTTGTCAGGAAGCAAATAATGATCTCAAATGAATTCAAGATTACTGAGTTTCTCTTGCTTTATATTCATTTTTCTATTTCCGGTGCTCTGCGAGGCCACTGATAACTTCCGAAAACCAAGCTGCCTTATGCCGATACGAAACCCATTGATCTTCAACATACACGTCAAAGCCCTATCTTGTCGGATAATGCTCTTGCTTGTCATGGACCCTGATCTGTGCCGCAACAAAAAGCCGGTTCTAAGCTTGCCATAAACGCCTGAAATGGCTTTTGGGCGTCTCTGAAAAGATTCTCCCGGCCAAAGTCGCCAATTAATCCTGGGGAGCATCCGTAACAAGTGAACTTTTTCACCGGAATCATTTTGAAGATCCGGAATACCGGATGCCTTCACAAGAAAAATCAAATTTGACGCTACTCCCACGGAAAAGGCAATCCTGATCAAATGGACTCGAGAGAGGAGGAAGAGCATCAGTGGCAGAAATACCAGATAGCGAGTGATGGGCCTTATCACCTCCTCAACGAACAACCGGAATTAACCTGGAACAACCAAAGGATTTGACAGTCGGGCCAAAAACCGCACTTATGATGCTCAGATACTTCCGCGATAACATGACAGCAGAAGCAAGGAATCAAGCACCATGCAGCCCGGAGAGGCAGCACCCTGAGCGAGGCACCACACACCTTCTAAGAACCGATTAAAGTCTGGATTTGTCAGTTTCGAATCAAGCGTTGCGGGAGAAATGGGATGCCTTTTCTTATCAGATCAATCATGAAGATGCAGTCTCAGCTCGTAAGTATCATGGCATACGTGCGGGACCAGAGGTTTGTCTTGCAAGTTCCCGGTCCACTATGGAGAAAAGACCATGCATTGGTGACATCGCAAGTTTGCAGATACGTCATGCTATACCGTGATCGATACCTGGTGACGCCCTCACCCTATCCGGGATTGGGTGATCCAAGCATTCAATCAAAATCTTCCATATGACCAGTTTTTATTCAGGGATCAGTTGCTTTGAGATCTCCTTCCTAATCCAACTTCGAAGGACCAGGTTGATTGCTAACGGCTTGTCATCGATACATCCGCAAAATATGGAAGGCGGTAAATTGTGGAAAGGAGGGTTTCGGGTGGAATATGTGGTAGATCGAACGAGTAACCATGGGTTGCCAAGCCTTTTATGGGCATTGACCCTTGGGATGTGCCCGATGCCATGATCATAATTCGACCCCGATTTCCCAGAAGAATGTCTCTTCGAAATAGCAGGTTTTTTTTTTCAATCAGTTGGATGAAGCCGGGCAGATTTCTTGGGACGAATGCCATGCCTTGCTCCAACGAGCTTTTTGACCGATAAAGAAACCTGATAAAATATTAGCCTTTTTAACTTTCCTCAAAAAAATCAGAAGTAAGAGAAACTGAAAAAAGTAGCGGAAAAGGAAGAAGGTGTTCAGACATGAATGGCTTCGAAATACCTATGACAAAGAAGCAGTTTCGTGAAATTATCCTGCCAGTCGAGGTGGCATTCTATCTTTTGATGCAAAAACTCCCATTCAAAAAATCAGCTCAATCCCTCCCACAAGGAACATGCTAACCAGCGAGGTGAAAATCAAGGCTCCTGATTAATGTGGAAGGACTAGAGGAAAAGGAGTTAAGCTGACGGAGAATTCCTGGTTGGCCTTGGGTGGGTCGGGAGGTCTTCAGCAAGAAGTGGAGCCTTTTTTCAATCATACATGGATTTCTGTTCCAAAGTTTCTTTGACTGATGGGGCAATTTTCCATAAGGGATTCAGGAGCAGTACTTATAACTGGCCGAGGCTTCATTTGAAGTTTGAAAAATAACCGGTTTTGGAATTACTAATGCCCATAGCGCAACCCTTCAATGCCATACCAAAATCACTGCACACAGAAATATTCCCCGAGTACCGAATGATCAATTTTAGTCCATGACTTATGATGGTTCTTTCTAAAAGCAAAAGGGCTGCAAGGTTTTTCGCTAACGACAGGAAATGGCGACCCAAACTACTCACGATAATCTGTACAAAGATATTCTTTCAAAAGGCGAAACAGCCGGATTGGCAGGTGGGAGCGGTTTGGAGAGGCAAAGGGCTTAAAGGACGCTTTTGGTAAGATGAAAGTCAGTGTCTATGAATCAAGAGCTTCGGCTATGGAAGTCTTAACAGATTGCCAACCTGGCTGAGTTCAAAGCCCTCAGTACCAAATCCCGAGAACCAACTCAATGCACAAGAAAAACAATCCTTAAAAAACTTTACCTAACTAACCATTCTACTGCTTACGAGAGAAAGACTGAAAAACAGTAATTAATTCCAGCGAAAGCATACTCAATTCTGTGGGAGGCCGCAAATACCGGAGATGATGATTATGCAGGATATGCCTAAAAGCGGTCCACCTATATCTTGACCCGCGGAGAGTATAATCAGCACGGGGAAGAGGTTTATCCCAATTACGCCCTGGCCGGGGGGCCCTAAAAAGCGTTCTTCCATGAGCGAAGGTCTTTCCAAACCGTCTGGACTTGCCAATGGCTGATAGATCCTCAAAATCCACTCAGCTGCTCGAGGTGGCAGTCAATCGGTTTTTGGCAAAATTTCCTTTGGCAGAGGGCTGGTTGCTACTTTCCGAGGATTTCGGAAATCAGGGAACAATGCCTTCTCAATCCGGAATTTGCCTGGATTGGCCTGGCATTGGGTTCCAGACTTCGGGTTGGGATGGTTGAAGTCATCCAGCGCTTTGATTGTGAGCCTCGGCCCCTATCGACAGTCTTCAAAAAAACAGACAGGAAACTGGAGGAAGGATCCTGACAATTACTACTCGCCAAAAAGGACCATCGGTATCGTTACTTGCAGATTGAATCCGCGATAATGCGCTCTTTGGCAGCTGGACCTGTTGATCCAGCAAATTGGAGGAATGAGTGTATTCCCTTATCAACCTGAAGGACTTTGGAGAGTCCAATGGAGGTTAATTTGTGCAGGATACACGGTGAAAACCTTTATCGCAAGGAGTATGTTATAACGGTTTGGAAAAACCGCCTCAGTCACCATCCACCGGCTTTAAGCCATCTTCGATGCTCCCGACCACAAGTATTCCGATTAAGTAAGGGGGGGGGAGGCAGGAAGAAACCGAAATACACGCTTCAGGCTTTGTACTGATGAATGACCCGACCTTTGTGGAGGGCTTCCAAAGGTTTTGGGAGAACAAATGCAGGCTTCCCTGAAATCTCTAAGTCCATAGAAGAAACATTTCGAAAGACTTACAGGAAGAAAACCTACCCCGAAGAGCTTGAAATCCCCTCCTGGATTTTGAGAGGAAAATGAATACCGTAAATTCAAGTCAGATCAAACACAATAAATAAAAGGTTTTGGCTTTGTCTTCGGGAGAAATATCAATTCGTCCAACTCGAATTCCTTCCAAGTAGCGGCCATGCCGTGACAGCCAGTGCATTCTCAATTCCAAGATGCTTTCCCTAACCAAAAGATAACATGAGCCACCACCACGATGCCCCCGCTGAGACTTCAATCGGGAACCTTCACGGAAATTGAAAAAAACATGGATAGAAGGAGGTTTTGACTAACTTCTTTGGGAATTGGTTCTCTTTGCTCTTGGGTCATTGATGGGAATGGAAAAGAATTTTTGCGGGAATCCACAGACACCTCCCTATGCTTTCCGAGCCGCTAATGGATTGGAAAAGGCTTACCACAATTTTGTCCCTAAGGCAAAGCGGGTGATTTTATCTATTTCAAGCTGCAGACCTTCGCAGTTGGAATTGTTTCGATTACAAGCCAAAGTTAAGTTAACCTTCACGGGCAAGAGCTCCCCGATTCCGTGAGAGACGGGCAGCGGCTCACGCGGGAAATGAGCGCAGACAGAGTTTCTTTTTCCTATGACGCCGCTTTCCCGCTTTCAGTTCAGCCAAATATGGTCAGAGCAGGGCTTGGGTCAGTGAACTGATGCTCATACGCAAGAAATTGTGGACAGGCTTTGCTTTAATCAAGAGCATGCAGACTGGGCAGATCAACCATGATCCCTGCTAATTACTTTTTCCAGACAGGCCATCAGCTTCCAGGCGCCACTATGGGAGCTTGGATGAGTTATGGCCTTGGATCGACAATCAAAACCTACCCTTCCTTATCATAATGGTTTCCAAAAATGCCGTGCAGGATCAAACCGCTTTTATTCCAGACTTTGGGGAAATGGATTTGCTACCTTCAGATACCAAGGAAATTCAGTTTTCGGTCCGGCAAGACCCAGTTCTCTACCTCGGAATCCGGAAAATTACGAACGGGAAGGACGACCGCGAATGCTCAATTACCTCAAATCACTGAATGAGGCACAGTTTGATACCTATGGTGATCCTGAGATCAGCGCCCGAATCGCCCAATACGAGATGGCCCCCTTCCGAATGCAGACCTTCCGTACCTGAAGTTACGGATATGTCCAAACGAACCTGAACTGGGTGTAATGAGTTTGGTATGGGGAAGAGAGCCGCGATCCGGTACCTATGCCGCAATGCATCCTTAGCCAGAAAGCTCATCGAAGCAGGATGTCAAATTTGTCCAGCTCTATCCATCAAGGGATGGGATCATCACGGAAATTACCCAATGCAATAAAAACCAATGTGAGAAAACTGGACCGAGCTACTTGCAGCACTGATCAAAGATCTGAAAGCAAAGCGCGGGCTTATTGGAAGACACGTTGGTCGTTTTGGGGGTGGCGAATTTGGCAAGGACAGTCCTACAGTCAGGGGCAAACGCTATCTCCTGATAATTATGGTCGAGGATCATCACCCCTAGGTGTTTTACCAAACCACGTGGGATGTGTGGAAGCAGGCCCGTCAAGCCAGGTTTAGCTAGCGGGAGACAGACGATTTTGAATATATGTAAGTCAAGATCCCTGTCCAGGTGCATGATTTACAGGCAACGATTTTTACATTTGGGTTTGGGATCGATCACGAAAGACTCCCTATAAGCCATCAGGGAAGAAGATTTAGATTGACCGACGTAGAAGGTCATGTGGGTTTAAAGGATTATTTTAACCTAGAAAGAATCAAATATGACACAGGTATATTCCTTTCTTGGGACGCTTTCATCTCCTCTCCTTTGGGTTCATTCGCCTATCGCCCTTTTTTATAGAAGCTTGCTTCCTCCTGTAGTATTCCTTTTTGGAGAATTAAAGTTTTAAAATAATTAGGGCGAAAAGCAAGGAAGTAAAGACCTCAGAAATGCCACAAGTTTGAGTTTTTTTGTAAAAAAACTAATCCCTGTCAGGATAATCGTTTCCAGACTAAGCCTCAACTAGCCAAATAATTGACTATCAAAGAATTTTAATCGATTTGACCTAGAAAATACGAGGTGAACTGATCACAAGGTCTAATGATTCAAAAAAATAAATGTAAATAAGACTTGACTTTTGTAAAGTCTTTTTACATTTGTAAAAGTTAACTTTACATAAATAATCATGGAAAACAATGAAATTAAGACGAGCCAAAAAGAGTCAAAAAATTAGCTATTCTGGACTTGGTCCCTGGGTTGCTACCATGGCAATCCGCAACCTTTGGGCCTGAATTTTTACTGGGATAATCATCATCCGCCTTTCCTGACCACCTTCGCGATCCTTGTCAAACTTAGCCATGGCGTCCTGATGATCTTGGCAAATCGAGATCTATTCAATCATTTTGATGAGTTGGAAGAAAAAAAACCACTTTAGAATCCCTTGCCATCCACATTAGGTCTAGCAGTAAGTAAGTCGGGCTGACTTTTCTATTTTAGAATAAGCAGACCGTCATCCCATTTAAAGCTGATATTGGAATTCCTAGTCATCGTTTATTGGTAATCCTGCTATTTTGGTGTCTGTGCTAATCATACTAGGAGGTACAAATGAAAAAATAGAGATGAAAAACAGAAGACCTTCGAACCGCTCGAAAAATATGACGCAAAGGATCTTGCTGAAATCATTGAGTCTCGCGTCAAACGATCAATGCGATCAGAAGAAAAATTCGATCCAAGTTTTGCCGACAAGCTTTTCGGTTAGCAAGACTATTTGAAGTTACAGATCGAGGAGCTGTTTAGCTATGGGCAGAATTAAGCATCCAAATTGATCGTGATTTAAATGAATTCGATTTAATCCGACCGCTAAATGGCCTAATGTTTGGAATTCCATTTCTCATTTGCTATAGACCGGAAAGCTTAAAGATAGAAGGCAAATATCGTTTAAATTTAAGGCCTTCTTCCTATTTTAAGCTTTCAAGTTCCTACTTGGAAAGGGTGACTTTCTCAACTTTTTAAAGGGGACTTCACTGGCTCCTTCAAAAAATCCTTTTTTCTCACTACGGTGTCCGCGATAAAAGATTGGGAAAGATATCATCCAAATCCAGTGTTTCGTTCAAGAGGACCGTCGCTATACCTCACCTAATCTTCCGCCATTTACTTCTAGTGATATAATCATTTGCAATGAGAGAACACGCTCATGTATAAATATCTCTCTTCAAAGCAGAAATATCTAGCTACAGTCAGTCATATCTCCATCGCTATCAGAATTCTGATTCGATATCAGAGGTGTAAATACTACTGGAGGGCCTCATAGGATGACTCTAATCCAAGGGGTAACTAAGGATTTCCAAACCCGAGGACAGAAAAACAGGTAAGTACAAAGTCCATGCGTATACTAGAGAAAAGTAAATCCAAAGCCCTAGACTGATCACCGTTTTCTTCGATAGGAGCTTTGGTCCTTAACGCGAGTAAGTTAACCCTTTGCCAAAAAAGCAAAACTGCAAATACGCACTAAGCCATCACCTTCCGACTGCAAAGTTAATCAATATGCTCGTATCATGCTACCCAAAGCAGCATCGGAAAGTCCAAAGCCTATTAAAAATCGACAGGCTTAGCATCAGGATCACTTGCAAAAAGCTGACTAAGAAAGACCTGCGATCGCTTCAACTGGGTTGGGCTAAGATCAGTTCGATAAACTCTGATTATTGTAGAAATGGTAGTCGCAAAACGACCGCCTGAAATGAGGGGGCACGATCATAATCATGATATTCATTCAGGCTCAGGGAGACCTTGCTCAGGTCATCGGAATCTGATAAATCGAAAATCGCTATCAAGACGAGAAAGAAGGTTGTAGATGTTGCAAAATCTAGACTTGAAGAATATCGTAGAGGGCGGTATTTTAGTAGCTTAAGCATGAGTCAAATCTTTAATTTTTGGAATTTTTTTTTAGGGAGACGCATTGCGAGTGAAGTTTTTGGCTATGGCAGGTGAGAATCGAAGCCTCACCAGTTAATCTACTTGAGACTGTCAATGGTATCATGGAAAAAACACTTCACCTTCGAAAATATAAATCGCATGATCCTAAGCTCTTCGAGTCGTTCAGAATATGTGAAGGTAATGAGAATAAGCCTTCCCCGCAGTGATTTCTTTTTGATCTTAGCTTTCAGAATCTCGACAGCGATTGGATCCAACCAGACCAGGCAGTAGGCTCGTCAAGAATTAAAGAATTCCAGGAATTGAAAAAGAAAAGCCAAGGGCTGCACTGACTTTTGCCTGCGTTCCTCCTGAAAAGGGTTCCATTGCTTTTTTAATCTTAAGACTTTCCAGTTCAAATAAGCGCTGATTAGCTCCATATTCATATTTCTTGATTTCAGGCCGCTGTCTTCAATCATGGTCAAACAACTGCCCCAATCTTCAATATTTTGCAGGATAAGCGGCCTATTTGAGGCCATAATAACACAATCATTTTACGATAGGCATCGTTTTCCTTTGATCGATTCGCTTTTTTACAAGAATTTCACCTGAGTCTGGCAAGACCATACCAAACGTATAGATTTGATTAAGCGTGGTTTGCCAACTTCCATTAGGCCCATATCGTGCGTAGCTTTTACCTAATTCAAAATCGGAGCTTAAAGTCTTTTAGGACTTGGAGTTTTACCAAATTTTCTTAGAAATAAGAATTAATCAAGATCCATAAGCTTTTCATTTTTTGGGGGAGTGGAATCGATCATTTGATCGGAGTGAGTGTGGGCAGGATCTTTTTTCCATGCGATCCAAAAGTGTGACCATGAAACTCCTCCACAGCATGACTGGGGCTGCCGGCATTTTTTCGACGATTAACACTATAATAAGTTGATGGCGATAGGGTCACATCGCCTATCTGATTCTTTATTGAGATCATAGCCCTCATATTTATCCATAGTTTTTGAAATTGATTGTAGGACACGCGGCTGTATTCGCGGGCTTGGGGGACACACGTACTTGATGGGGGGTCGACAAGCTCGCCGGCGGAGTACACGGATTCTTATAATGGTGTGTAGGGAAGCGCCAGCGGCGGAACGCGCCGGCCACTATTTGAGAGCTCATGTCAAAAGGTAGCTCATTTCTTGCCGCCGTGAGAGATTTCATTCTTATCCACTGACAGGTACAACTGTGATAGTGGACATAATTCTGAGCCCAATGTTTTGGCACCATGAGCTTCGTCATACTAAAAGTGCCCGGCCGGTATATCTCTCGGGGCCCAGCGCATTCCATCCCGGAATAGTTGGTTCCGTGCTCTTTAAACCCGGTCCCTTCTGAGGACTTCCCCATTGTCCCGCACCCGTTCGTAAATTTCGATTCGTCTTTGCTTCCTCTTTCTATTCCTTAAGATGGTGAGATTCCCGTGTTAGAGAGTATTGATTTCGTAGGCTTTACAGGCTTCCACCGATGAAGACATTTCCTCGTCCGAGAGATCGGGTGAGCTGACGACCCACCGGGCGGTCCCGCCCCGGCTATCTTCCACGCCTGATGATCCTTAACGTTTAGGAAGTACCGCCGACTCTACTCTCAGCCGGAGCGGCGGGTCGGGGGCGATGCTTACCGATACCAGGCACTCTCAGTCGCCCATACTCATTGTTCGAGATCCCAGTTTTCTTACAGTCGATTTTTGCCCTTGGCATTCAAATAACACGGCTTTTTGGTCCTGTACATTCACGCGGCAGACTTGTACTTAGCCGCTTCGCGTTATTTTTAAAGGTATATTCTGATGTAGCTATTGTCATGGGCAAACATGAATGGAGTCCATAGCGCATATTTTTCTGACGAATATTCCTGTTGACTTGTGTGTCTGTCCGTTGAGACTACAGGTAGATTCGTCTACGATGTATCCCTGAAACTTATTATTCCGATAAAAGGGTTTTTAAACATCTTCCAGAGATGGATGCAATTCCCTACTTATCAACTCCCGATAGCATCGTCCACTCCGGATCGTAAATTAATTAATAATGGTAAGATTACTCAGTTGGAAAAATTGTGCCCAGAAGTTGTCGCAAAATATTGTCTTCCGAATAATACAGTTTTTGGAAATCAAAAGACTTCATAGCCGCGGAGTCATCCATGTTTGCGACTTCCCCGTATTGATAATTTAAAACCTTGGATCGTCACATTTTCAGCAGCGACAAAGGAGTATATTTCCTTTGCCTTCCCCATCTAAGAATGGGATAATCTATACCAATTGATAAAGTGGAGCGCTTGCGATAATGGATTGCATTCAAACGATAGGTTCCTGAGGCAAAAATAGAGAGAGTCTCCTGCCAGCAGCCTTGAATCAATAGCCTTGTTGGAACATTATCTTTTGGAGATAGCCCGAATCACCTTAGCTAGCGCTTAGATTCGAGTCCAAAGGAGTATCAAAGCAAAAAGAAAAGTAAAGTTGAAAATTTTCATGGTTAGCTCGTTTTTGAGATTTTACTTAAACTGAGTGAACTAGCTCGCCCCAAGCTAGGTAAGATGCTCCATCTGCATATTTCCTGTTCCTTCAATAAGTCGTAATCCTTTAATGCCACAATGCTGACTGGGCCATGGGTGTCTTAAATTGTTCTGATTTTAAATAAAAAAGCATCTTTAGCTTCGATCAATTATTTCCTTCGTTTGAGGTAGTCAGTCACTAAAATATGTTTTGTATTCACTGCCCCATTGCCTTCATCCGAATTCTAAAATTCAGCAATGCAGTTTTCAAAAATCGTCCAAAAAATGAACACTTTTGCCTTTTTCAGTCCCCAGCTCTGAAACCGTACTTGGATCCATCAGAGGGTCCATTTTACAATGATGACATCCATCTTGTCCATAGACCTATTGGGTCTTGGATTCAGCAGAGCAACTTGCCAAAAAAACAAAGGATAGCAGATTAGAAGAAAATATGCGATCATGAAAATATGATTTAAGTGGGTAATGTGATTTTTAAAATTTGGAGGTTTTCTCCAATACGGTCTCTACGAATTGCTAGGCAAAAGCAGCGGCGGTGCCTCCGATGAGAATCCAGCGTTCCGGTATCTAGGTCCAAGAATAGGCTAGGAAATTTCCAGAAGCTCCTTATATCCAATCAATGGAGGTTGGTAGCTCATTCCTCCACTTTGATAGCGGCGCTTAGGATCAAAGCGTGTGGTCCATAATTCATATAACCAGAGGTAGATATCTAACTAGTACCAATGCCACCGAAAACAGAAATCAACCCAAAAAACCCGTAACAAGGACCACCTTTTTACCTATAATAAAAGCCAATACAACTAAGCCAATGGTGCCCCTATTAACTAAATGAGGTACTGAAACTCAGGAAAACATTTCTCTCCATGTGATTCATTCCCGATGTAATGATTGACTCCATTGATCTGATCAACCATTTCCACTGAGGTGGAATGCAATCCAATATTTTTCTATCAGGCCTTCCAGGGTATTGAGGTGCCCAAAGACTGATGCTGCCACAGCGGCGTAAAATAAGCCGGGGATGATGCTAGGGCTGCCAGAGGATCTCATCTTCGAAAAACTTAGGGTCTTCATGAGGTTTTTGGTGGCATAATACGCGGTCGATTCCCATGAGAAATCGACGGTAATATCGATTTGATTAAGTCTAGATCTCCGGTGGAGGAATTTCAAAGGACGTTAGACCTTTGGCAAGATACGCGCATATAACCTTGCCATCTCTTGGTGTAAGGCCGGGAGCAAAAGTCAGTGCTAATAAGAATGGAATAAACACCTTCTTTCTCAGGAATCCAATTGAGTGTAGAAGTCTCTCCTGGCATGAATTAGGAGTTCGCTGTGCGAGCTCCTTTGACGCGCAAATCCGTGAGGGCACATCCCAGTCCTGCCTCGAGATTTGTGACGTGATA
>Ga0163217_1010004_pt1 | contig 12949 bp, 6 predicted proteins | sample SynspAceP_FD_185933 | JGI IMG/M metagenome (GOLD analysis project Ga0163217, IMG submission 185933) | Saline lake microbial communities from Ace Lake in Antarctica - Synechococcus sp. Ace-P (PacBio error correction) | ecosystem: Environmental > Aquatic > Non-marine Saline and Alkaline > Saline ...
ACCCCCACCAAAGGGAGAACAAGAAGTGGCCTAAAATTAAAAAAAAAATCCTGTGTGCGAGGTTTGGCATAAAAGCGTTACTTTAAATAGTATATCCAGATCCAGCCCCAGGATGGGACTTGGGGGTAAAGAAGGTGGTGGTTGATGTGGAGCGGAATTACCGATGTCCCTATAAGATGGGGGTTGATTGTATTTCGCACGCGCGGCTTACTTACTAGAGCGCGCCAAAGTTAATAAGGAAATTTTAACATTTTTTTAAAAAAAAACATATGTAAAAAATCCCCCAAAAAAGGGTTGCCGTATGAGGCAAACCTTTTTTTTTACATTTTCGTCAAAAATTCAACAATCCTTATTCCTTAGAGGAATCAATTCTAAAAATCTCCCCAAACAACCCTAAGGAAAAAATATTCAACCAAAAACCAAAAAGGTGATTTGCTGAAAATATTATTAAATGGACCTCATTCAGGGTGCAATAAAAACGTTGTTTGCCCCAAAAGTACTTCTTCAGCACCTCTAACATTGGCGGTCCATCCGGAAATACAGCAATCCCACAGGGCCAAAACCGTTCGGAACTGGGGTTCCGTCATGAAATCCCTTTAATAACATTCCGTAAACACTTATCCGGAACAATAAAATAATCCTCGTCACTTTACTGGCTCTGTGATTCCTCGGCATCAAACTTGCTTTACCCATTAGGGTTAAAACTACTACAAATTGCCCCCTTTAAAAAGGGTTTCCGTCCCTATAACGCCCAATCATCCGCACCCTTATAAATTGGCCAGTATTTGGGCATTCCTGGTTTTCCACAAGCCCACAATTATGCATTCATCTGTTATTATAATTGCCGATATTTTTTCTATTTTCTTTTTTAATGCTGATTTAAATTTCAAGTATCAAATACTTTTGTACAAGAGGTAAAAGCCTAATAAAATCTTTTTTACAAAATATAATGACTGACCTTAAGACATAGACTTGATGCCTTTTTTGTTAAAACTTGGGTAGTTTTTTCAAAGAAATTATTGCAAATATGCAAAAACCAAACTCAAATAGAATGATAATCAGCATAAACATGGTTTATAAAATTCCGATGAATACTAACCTTGGGCCGGACATAAGAATGGTTTGGTTTACCCTGAAAACCATTTTTTTAAGTTTAGAGAGTTGGGCGGAATTATTGACACAAATCAACTTTGGAAATTGGTTAGCGGCCTATGAATTGGATAAAAAGCAATCCCAAAATTGTGTCGCCTTGATTTATGGCTGGCAATAATTCCTTGTGGGTTTCATGAGTTTTTAAGCACTATAAATCACTGGAAATAAGGCCCTAGTAAACTCTCTTCCAAGAACAAAAATCTTTACTGCCCTTTGTTGGCCAATATTTAAACTTGAAATGGAACCTTCCCCTAAGGCCAAATTTCCTTTGCCGATGGCAAACTAAGAGGATTTTGATGCCTGTAATTGCTACGGGAAGCGGACAAAAACATCGCGATATTTTGAGCACTTTTCGAAAAAAACCTAATATCATTAGAAGAAATCGGGATTTCGGTAAGCCATTCTAAGCGGTACCGGAAACCAGTGAAAATTAAGAAAGCTTTAGGAGAGGATATTTTTAGATATTAACGGCTTGGGCTGTAGGAAGCGTTTCAAAATTATTTGTACCCTAAAGATTATAATTTTGCATGCCCTTTTTAAAGCCGTCTACCCCTTCAATACCATCATAGAACATCATAAAGTATGCCAATTAATTTAGACTATAAAAGGCTGTATACCTTAATGAGTTTGTACAAAATATGGAAATGGTTTTCTTATGTTAAAAGAAGATAAAAACTATGGCTCTCCAATTGCCAGCCGTTTTTTTATGAGTTTTATGATACCCTTGAAGGAGTTAAAAATGCAGAACTAAACAAATGAAAAGGAAGGATTCAGTGTCGTAGTTGGCCATGGCTTTAAGAGTGATTGAGATTTTTTTGGCCAACCCAAAACCATCCTTAAGCGATTAACGACCGATATATTGATACTGTTGATTTTTTATTTGAAAACATAATACAATAAATTTTTGAGGACAGTACCTAAACTTCCCTAAAATATTTATGACCTTTAACCCTTGTAAAATATAAAGACCTGAATTTTGCGATTTTTTCAATAATAACAGTAATAAAGACAAATGAACCATTAATTAAGATTAATTGCTGCATGTCAATTGCTTATGTTACTAAAACACCTTTGGGCATGGAGTATATCTTTGATCAACATAAAAAAGAAAATGAAAAAACATAATTTTAGTGCTGGCCCTTGTTAATTTTTACCAACAGGAAGTAATTATGAAAAGCTTCTGAAGCTTAATGGATTTTTAATGGTAAATGGACTTTTCCTTATTCGAAAATTTTCACATAGAAGTAAGGAATTTCGTAGCCGTTAATGGATAGAGCCAGATCATTGGCCCCTAGAGCTAAGAATTTGGAGGGGAAGGGCTATCAAGCCTGTCTTACATGGCGGTGGCTAGTAATGGAGTTTTTAATGGTCGCCTATAATCTATGAAAGAAAGCAGGGTATCTCAATAACAGGTTACCTGGGCAGATAAAGCCATTAAGGAGCTAAACTCTTCGGAGAGGTTATCGAAGTTGGTTCCTCAAGACGAAAATTTTTTAAGTTATATACCTAAAAGGCTATAGCATTCCCCACGACCCTGGATTTACTTACATCTTACCCTCCAATAACACCATTTTTTGGAACCTCAAATAAAAGAAATTTTCCAAAAACAGCGGCTACCTTGGTTTGCGATATGAGTTCCGTACATAATTTTCCCGACATTGGATTTTCCAATTTGACCTTATTTATGCTGGGCCCAAAAAGAACATGGGACCGGCAGGACACTACTTAGTGGGTGAATAAAGGAAGAAATTTTGGGAAGGTAACGCAGAAAAAATCCCTTCAAATGTTGGATAATAATGCATATAGAATAAGGAAAGTATGTTTAATACACCTGCTGTTTTTCCCCGTTTATGTTTTCAATGGCTACCTGAATGGCTTCAAAAAAACTTGGGAGGAATTGCCTGCTATTGAGGAGAATTATGAAAAAGAAGGCGCAGCTATTGTACTCCAGAATAGATTGGAATCCTTTATTTAAAGGCTACGCAGCAAAATGAAGATCGTTCCAATATGAAACGCCACCTTCACCTTGGCGAGGAAAAACTTAAAGCCTGTATTTTGATGGGATGTGCGCAAGAGCCGGAATAATTGGATTAAACGGACATCGCTCGGTTGGAAGGCCTACAGAGCCTCTATGTACATGCCCTTATCTTCTTTGGAAAGGTGTTGGTACCTTATAGATGTGATGAAAGCGAAAAATTGGAGAGGAAGGCCTAGAAAACTAAATTGCTTTGGCGCAACTTTGACCAATTTCTGGAACTCTATAGTAAAAAATGGATCATGACCTCTTGATTCCAGTGCTTGTCTTTAATCAAAAAATGATTCCAATTTGTAAAAAGAGCCCAGGCCCAATAGAATTACCCTTGGGATAAATTGGATTGACGTTTAGGTTGATCAATGGGAATTTGAAATCGTTTATTAATGGGAATTTTGAAGTCATATTCGTTGGTAAATGGCAACAATCAACCACATATTGACTAAAATTTTAAATTCGGTTAAAAGTTTTATACGGACACTCAAAATTTAGATTTATAAATAGCATTTAATAATGAAATTTTAGCAAACGACGGAAATATCAAAAAGTGGTATAGAGACATTTGGAAATGCTGGGTTCGAAAATTTCGCGGTCAATGTGGCCCAAGGAACAACTTGTTGCCGTATATCAAACAGAATAAAAAATTTCGGTGTTATTTGTCAGAAGTGCCAACTAGAGTAAATAAAGACCTTATAGATGCTTGCCCTACCCTTAAAATATAGGCCGCGGTGGTGGTAAGGTATGGATAATTATAGATGTAGCACACGCCAATCCAAAACCTACATGTAATAATACTACCGGAAGCTTCCATACATCCTCTGTTGCCGAAATTGGTCTTTTGCCCACTTGTTCAGCGGGTGCGGTTTTACAACGAATGCCAATAGAAATATGCCCTTGGAAGGGGATAGTAAATTTTAAAAAACTTAAAAATGCCTATGCCAAAGGCTTGAGTAAGAGGCAAAACCCTTTAGAATAATCGGATTGGGAAGATTGGTGTAGCAACTTGCAAGAATAGCTTTAGGGATAGGTATGAAAGTTTATTTTTACCGGACTCGCCTAATTGGATGAGGCTACCGTTACGGTCCTTTTTTTCGATGGCCAATCCATTTCGTTGCCAAACTTACAGGAATCTTCTTTAGAAAATCCTATTAAAAAACTTCGACTTTTCAGTCTGCATGTGCCTGCCCAAAAAATGTAATGTGATTGGGAAAAAAGGAATTTGAATTGAATGAAAAATGGTGTTGGTATTGTAAATGCTGCACGCGAGGTATCCGATGAAGGTGGCCCCTTGTTGATGCCCTGGAAAGCGGGAAGGTTGCCTTTGCCGGATTGGATGGTTTAATGAGTCTGAACCTATACCGGAAATAAGGATCTTAATGCACCCCGATATTTCCCTTTAAAGTCCATCATATTGGGAGCTGCAACCCGAGGAAGCCCAGAGATCGGAATAGGGCCTGGAATTGGCATCCGCAAATTAATGAACTTTCACAAATAATTGGCCCAATGGGAATTAAACAGACCATTTATCTCTTTTTTGTACCTTGATGAAAAATTAATTTTCTAACCCTTATACTATAAAAATGTCAGGATTATTGGATTTTTATTAAGTAGCCCTCTTGGAACACACTAATTAGTGGTGTTGCTGGTCAAAACGGAACAACCGGAAATAAAACAGCAGACGTTTTAAGTAGCAATGCACTGCTGTTAAGGTGGCATGAAAAAAAATGCTTCCTCACCTCAAGGGGCCGAGGGACTATGGAATGCATTATCATCCAAAACACGATGCGGTTATTGGTACCTTGGAGGTTTATTCGGAGGCGGTGTAGATCAGTCCCAGTAAATGGAATGACGGTGCTGGTTATTGGGACATGTTTTTGGAGGAAAGTCAAGCTATGTTTGAGAATTGCTTTGAGTCAGAATCAGGTTTGGAATTGCTGTTTCCTGTAGCACAAAATCCTTTAAAATAGCAGCTCCTTGGTAATGGCGTATTTGGGAAAACAAAGGCTCAAAGCAATGTAAATGATTCCAATGGATTTTAAAGAAGTTATGGGCAGCATGTTTGGGAGGAACAAGCCACAACAGAACCAAAAGTTTAAATTACAACCTGTGGATGCCGATGGTGATGGAAGCATTTTTGGGAAATGATGTTGCAGGAATGGTTAATGGGAACCAGGTAAAAAGAAAGGTTGGATAGGAGGGCTTACTTGGTGGGCTTTTTGAAATAACAGATTTAACATTTTTTATGAAAAGCCATTTGTTATTCAATGGCTTTTTTTGTATCTTATAGGAAGAATCGGATATAATAATGGTAGGAGTAAAAACACATTTATTTTCCCCACATTTTAAATAAGGAGTAATTGGAAAATAAAGAGCAATGCAAATAAATATTTAACTATCCGGCATCCTGGGCGGTTGTTTATCTTATCTATAGTCAATTGCAGCAGTTCCCAAGAAAGCATTTCCATTACAGAATGAATGAGAAGGCGGCCTTTTTTCCCAAACCAAAGGTGACAACCATATCCAATCACAGGACGATAAAACGGCATAATGAAATTAAATTATTATAGACCTGGATTTGACTTTTTGCTACAGAAGCATTGCCAAGCCCGAAGGTTTTTATTCCCAATCTATTTGGAAATAGAAACAGAAGAACTATGTCCTAGAAGTGGAATTCAAGGGTAACACAACCCTTTAGATAAATAGCCCAATCTTTAGAAATTGCAGATCGACTATACTCCAATACTGATTATGGTTATGAGGTGGAATTATAAACTATATAATTACTTATTACCTTTCCAACGTAATAAACAATCAAAGATTGGGGCCCATTTGTTCCCCCGTGTATAAGTTATCTTTGTGTCGATTTAATTAGCGTATGAAGAATTAAAACAACGTTTGGAAGTAAGCTCTTAATCTGCAGCTCACGATAATTTTTATAGTAAATTCTCGCATACAGGTTCATCAGCGGTTTTGCTGCAAAACCCTTTCTTAATTGGATCGGATTGAATAGGGATAATTTTCTCCCGATTTTCTTTGGGAGGTCTTATTTATTTATGTTTTAGAAGTTTTATTATCTTCCCCATTATCAATTTCTATTAGTAATCTAACGGGTGGTTGTTTTGGGCCATTCAATTCTTCTGGGAATTTGAAAAAAAAATGTTAAGCCGTCTCGGTTAGGGTTTTATAATTAAATAATTTATATTTTTTCTTAACAAAATATTTTGTGGCTATACCACTTAGATTGAAGAGTGAAGATTAATTTTTAAGAAATACCTTATTTTTTTTTATTGCTGCCTCTGGGTCGCTTAATAACGGGCTTCCTTCTGTTTTTAAAACTAAAACATGGCCATCTTTGAGGCATCATACCTTTGTTTGTAAAGAAAAAGGTAAACTGCACATACATGAGGGTAAACTGGATTTGCGATTATCATAAATTCAAATTTTAACCGCCTTTTTTAATTCTAGTCTAGCAACAAGAGTTCCTGACATTTTCAGTGATCCCGCAAATCCACGAAAAATCATAAAACTTCTATAATTTCTAAGCAATATCAAAAACTTCTTTCCTCCCCGTAGAGCGCCCTCCCCGTCTATCATAAATTTGCCATCAATAAATTTAATCAGGCGTATGGTTTTCATCACCGGAAGGATACTCAATCCAGTTAAAATATATAACGATTGAAATCTGTTGTGGACAATTATAGCAACTCTACCTATATGCTCTTGATGAGCATAATACTGCGCCTATTGCCAATATACGAACTATCATGATTTGACATCAACTTTGGGCAATAGCTAAAAAATTTAAAAATAAAAGCAGATGTCTTAGTCTTTTAGAAATATCGCACAATCTGCCTCAGTCAGTCGAATAAGTAGAGAAGAACACATTGTGTATGTCAATTTAAATATAGAATATTTCTCACAATAAAATAAATAACATTAGGCTCGGGTAATGTAAATGGCCAAATAGGCCAATTTTACAACAATATAAAATTTTCAATAAAATGAAAAAAATATTCTTGTCATTGCTAAGGCATGTTGACATTCATTGTCGTCAGTTCCCAAACATAACCTAGCGGTAAAGATAACCGATCAAGAGAATGGAGAGGCCTTTGGAACAGGTATCCATATACTTCCTCAATTGGAAAGGAAGTGTCACCAATAACTAGTGGGGCAGTATAAAATGGATAGCTTCCCGTTGGAATCCTACAAAGTGGTAGCCTCATATTATTGGGGTTCAAAGCTATTCAAAGTAACCATAAATTACGAATGGGGAAAACCAATTAAATATTAGCATAATGCCCAGTGCCATTTGAAATGGAGGAGGTAAAGTTTCTACTCCTTTCCATAAAATTTACAAAGTGAAAATTCATGAAGGTGGAGTATTCAAAAATGGGCTAACTAAAGACCAAAGGAGCCACAACACTGGAGAAGGAATTACAGATATTCGCCGGTGTAAATGTAGTTTCTACAGGAGTAGGCATTGAAAACGCTGTTATTAGGGGGCTACCTCCAATCGGGTGTTGAATATACACTCAGAATCCGTTTTGGAAAATCAACCATTTGGAGATGGAAACATGGACTTGGGGTGAAATGATGCCGGCATTAGAGTGTGGGAAGTAATTAAGGGACTGCTCTTTGTTATATGGGTCCGAATGCCATGGGCGGTGTAATTTATCTTAAATCCAGAGAAATTCGCCGATGCAAAAAACAGAGGAGATCTCAACCTTAATTACTATTCCAACACCCAAGGAATAAATGGGGACTTCGGAATAAGGACCTCCGCAAATAAAATGAAGTATTTACTCAGGGTGGAACTACTTCCACATGTGGATTATACCACTGGAAAAGGGAATAAGGTAACCAATTCCCGTTTTAAGGAAGTGACATCAAAATGGGGACCGCATATCAGTCCACCAACTTTTTAAAACAGAAGTTAGGTACAATTACAACAAATCTGATTGGGCATTCCGGAGAAAAAGGATTCAGACAATGAACGCAACCTGACCTCCCTTTCCAAAACTATAAACAACCACATACTAAGCTCTAAAACCAAGCATGTTTTTTTTGATAGGTCGAAAGTTTGGATTTAACCCTGGGTTATATAATTTAATAATAGAAAGGAATTTGAGACGTGGGATCAGCCCGCCTTGGTATGAATTTGGTCTACCTAAACTACAATTTGTTATATCACCTTCCTAAATGGAAAAAGTTGAGACCATTGTGGGCGCACAGGGCATACATCAGACCAACACCATTAAATGGGGAAGAAGCCCTGATACCGGAATGCAACCACCAATGATATTGGTTTTTGGCAACCCCTCATATTCATTTTAATGACAAAAATGATGTACAGCTCGGTATTAGATACGACCATAGGCCTTAATGGTGACCAAATGGTTTGTTGGGGAAGCAGGTTATATAGCCGAATTAGGATGAGATTTCAAGCAGCTTTAATGGCCACTAGATACAAGTATAATTTTTGCGCAAGAACTTCAACACGCCGATTAAACATAGCCTCTGGCTTTAGGGCCCCAAACTGGCAGAACTAACCTCCAATGGAGTGCACGAAGGTACCAAATAGATACGAAATGGTAATGCCAATTTAGTAACGAAACAAAATCTACAAACAGAATTTGGCCTTGGAATATAAAAGTGACATTTTGGAATTTTAAGCCAACGGTTTTAACAACACCATTAGAGATTACGTGTTTATTGCGCCCGATGGAACTTTTGAGGGAAGCGGACGCCGTTTTAGGGTATGGCAGGAAAATGCCGAGTTGGTACGGTGGGGAATTTTGGAATTTTCAATCTTCACCCCCACCCCTGGAATTGGCTGCACTTGGAAAGCAGTTATCAGACCGTGAGGGGCAAATTTAAAAAAATGGAAAGCAATCTACCCTTATCCCCGCCAAACTCAATAACCAATACGCTAAGAGTGGAATTTCAAAAAATAAAGAATGGATACACCAGGTAGTTATGCGTTTGCAACCTTAAACTCAGTATTTAGACAAAATCAAATAGGTGATTTTGAGACACCTACAAACGGTTTTACACCTTGTAAATATAGGATGGGGTGGCCACTTATTGTAGCCAATCAGGATATTAATGTTAGGCTAAGCCGGCAAATACCTGCTGAACGAAATTATATAATCCCATTTGTCCGCGATTGAAGCCGATGGAATATTTAAATCCAGGAGGATATTTCCGTGGATTAAGCCATTCCTTTTTAAGGTCCAAATATGACTGTATGACATTTAAATAAATTATCCCTAGGTTTAGGCTTACCTAGGCCGTAGGTTAATTGTTTCCAAAAGACTTCGGAATTTTCTCATCTCCTTTAAAGCGCACTTCAATGTAACCACTGTCCTCCCGGGATATAGTTGGTTTTAAAATATATAAATCCCCATAGACTAAGGCTGATTCCGAATTTACTCCGCTTTTCCCCATCCGGCAAATTCGTGCGCGTGATGATACAGGTGCATTACGGGATTGTTTAAAATATATTTTAGAGGGTCCCAGGTAAATTTTTAATATTGGCGTGATTCAAATGGCACCTATGGATATGGCTATAAATGTACAATATAGGCTTGTTCGGTTCATCCCCCTAAGATCAATTACCCAAAAGTTTTTAAAGGTTTGTAAAAAACGTTTTCCATCCAATGAATACCTTAAGTGGCGGCAAAGCCATTCCTTAACACTGTGGTGTAATTGATGGAATTCCACAAAAATGGGATATTCTGTAGTAATAATATGGGTAAACCATTGAGCAAAATCCAAACACAAAAGAAAATCAATAATTGGACCCCAAGAAGGAAATTGTGAACATATCCAATATAGCCAAGCTATTTTTATTACATCCCCAAGTCTCCAAAAGTAGTTCCCAATAACTTATAAAACCGCTTATGGCATGGCAAAAAGGAAGAAATTAAAAACATATAAAAAGCCGTCCAACCAAAAATCCTTCGAAAAATAGAATTGATTTCTCGCCAAGAAAAAAATTTCAGCATCCAACGAATAGGGGAAATAATAACAACCCCCAGAAATAATTGGTATACCAAGGCACTTCGAAATATATGGACTTCCATGTCCAATTCGCAGTTCCTATAAACGCAATTAATAAAAAGCTTCACAAACTAATTTTCCCAAGATCATTTCCTTAACATTGTTCCCACTCCCCTTTAACTCCTAGCAATGGATACCCTTGATATTGGTCAGCGCTTTCTCTCCTTCCCTTTACTCATTGGAGGGTACTTTGTGACCAAATAATTTTATAATTACCTTTCATTATCTCCCAAATCCCATAAGTTCTGGGTTTTTTTGCAAATCCACGAATGGTCTCTACCATCGCCTTCATTCATTCTGTTCTGTATCACTAATTGGGCGGAATGACAATTGGTGGCAATTCATTCACTACGGCCATTAACCCTTCTCCGTCTTTAAATCGCGCGTGCGTAAATGATGCCATTTCTATCTATCCCAATCATCAATCTTCGGAGGTTGTGGCAATTATTTCTGAACTGGGTGCATCCGCCTTTAACGAAAAGGCAGATGGATCCATCAATAAAGGCCAATTCCCAAAACGCCTAATAAGTATCACCATGACGAAGCAAAACCACTAAAACACTATAAATGGACTTGACCTGTTTTCTAAAATATTTTCCTTGTTCATTTAAACTAACTTTAACAGCAATCTATGGCATGGCTAATTCAGGTACCTTTGGGGATTCCAACCTGGCAATAACATGGGCCTGACTCACTCCGTGGGTAATCTGTGGGCCCGGCCCATAACTTCTATATCCTGTTTTTGGAAACCGATACTGGCTTAAAATAGCTGCCAAGGCCAACTGTTCGGGCTTTTCCAAAGTACAATCGACCAAGTGGCCCCAAATCAATAGAATACGAGACTTTGGTTAATTTCTAATTCCCGCCCAAGCATGACGCTCTAATATTAAGTTTTTTTACCCTTGGAAATAATGGCGCCTGAATTTTTGGATAGGTAATCAACAGATTTTAGCTGGCATGGTTCTATAATGCACATGTCCTCATCCTTAAACTTCCTCCTGGAGCCACTGGGTGACAAGGGAAACTATAGGAAGTTCACATCATTTTTCGCCATCAATGTACTATATTTCTAAATACCTAATCCTGTTTACCCATTTACCAGAAGTAGATTGCGGGCCATCCCACACAAAACCAAACGCATGGGTATCCATGAACCAAGGGAATATCCTCTCCGTTCATTTAAAAGCAATAATGTTTTTCGTCCTGCAAAGCCTTTGACATAGTCATCCCTAGATATAGGCTCTTCTTTGAGGGTCCCTAACTAAATGCTTGATCTGCCGCTGAATGCCGATATAGCGGCATCATCCTTTATTCCAACCTCCTATCAAAACATCTTTGAGACGAAACCCCTGTCCAGAAGCACAGCCAACTGCTCCATATAGTCATTGGTTCCTCTTTCGCACGGCGGGATCAAATTCGCTCCTACCATTACCTCCACATTCTACGGTAAGTTGAATATGTGTGATGGGAGAATTTTGATTTGAGTTCTCCAATGGTAAAGATTTCTTTTCTTTGACCGATTTCCCAGTCGAATGTAATGGTCACTCCTTTTCATTTCTATTTTCCGGAACCAAAACCATTGTTGCGGATAAACATATATTTGTTGGGCGTTATCCTGTCGTCCAATAAATGGGCCAACACAAGCCTCCATTTCCACGGTTTGCTATTGAGCACTTAACCATTTCCTTTCCTATTGAACAATTGAAATGGGTCTGGGTCCCCTGAAGCCCCAATAAGGTATAGTTTTTCTGGTATTGTTAGATCCAAAAACAATTTCCAATACCTAGTATTCCAGCAAAGAACCTAAGGGTGGTTTTTTTGACAAATTTCTTCTTCATTTCCTTTTAATTGTAATAGAAAGATAAATCTAAGAAAGAATTATTGGAAATTTTAAGTAACAAGTGGTCCACTTAATACATTTGGATCGGCTATCTTAATTCTATAATGGGCCTTGATGGTTAAACTACTTGACCGATATAAATTTTTCTTTTTTGGAAAAGATTTAAAAAATATAGGTAAATAAACCACATAAATCGTAAAGGTGGGGATAAACATCCATGGGGGGCCCTAGTGGGGGCAAGGAAGCATTTCTTCTACAAGGTTTACTAACCCCAGCAACCGTCCTAATCTTCCCTTTGTACATCTGGTCATTAGCCATCCGGCCACAGGAGCCCAAATAGACATCTGAAAATTCACCACAGGAATTATAGGACAAGCATTCCTAATCCGTCAAAAAGCATCCCAAAAATAGATTTTCTTAATTTTATGGTCTTTATGTTGACATATTTAATAATAATAAATTTACAACAGCTTTTAAGATCAAATAAGAGTGCCAAAATATGGACCCTTGATCTTGACTGGTTTTAGGAATAAATCTGACTGATCATTTTAAGAACTCGTTTCGGGTTTCTATCTTTCAACTGACCTCTAAATCCTGAAGTAGTGTAACTGAGTTTGTTTTTGGCACCCCCTCTCATCATCAATGGGCACATGTGAGTGCCTCGATCACTACAGTCTACGCCCTGTGGCTTTAAAAAGTAATTGTTAAGGCATTCTAAGGATATCATTGGTCAATCTTTCCTGTACCTGCAATCGCCTTGCAAAGACATCGACTACTTAGGTACTCTTACTCAGACCAACAATGTGGCCATTGGGAATATAGGCTATACATGGGCTTTTCAAAAAAGGGCAAATATGATGTTC
>Ga0163217_1025594_pt1 | contig 12948 bp, 9 predicted proteins | sample SynspAceP_FD_185933 | JGI IMG/M metagenome (GOLD analysis project Ga0163217, IMG submission 185933) | Saline lake microbial communities from Ace Lake in Antarctica - Synechococcus sp. Ace-P (PacBio error correction) | ecosystem: Environmental > Aquatic > Non-marine Saline and Alkaline > Saline ...
ACTCTGAGGTGCCATCGTATATCAGCAGCAAGAAGGACACCATCACCAAGAGAAGGAAATGGCCTCAGCATATAAGGGTATTCAGCAAATTAGCACCAACTTCAAATGACAGACGAATTCTACTAAAGACGGAAGAATACCCTCAAGGCCCTTATGCAAACCAACTTTGCACCTTTACAGAGTAACGCCGGAAGTTTTGGTAAACCTAACTCAATTAGCCAAATAAATTTTTGACAACAATTAGGTAGACAGTCAAAGAGTCAAAGAAAAAGACGCCACATCAGAAGCTTGGAAACAGCGCTTGAAATTCATACCAACTGAAACATCGAAATGGAAAAGAAAGTCCTGATCATTACAACATCAAACACATTTATCTTGAATAAAAATTTTTATCTGGAGTCTCTTTCTTGTTAAGCGCACCAATAATGAGTCAGAGTAAGGTTGGATCTAACTCGATAAGAGGGCACGAATCGATCTTCATGGCCAGTAGTGGGAGATCCTTTGAGTGGGAAATCAACTTTATTGAATTTGGAACACATTTTTCTTCCAGTCAAACAAGAAGCTTCATTTAACTGTTCTGACATTTGACCATATCCCAAGAAGGTCGGAAAATATAAAACCAGTAAAAACCTATCGGAGAGGCTTCCACCTTCATACAGCGATCAATCAGTAATTTCAAAGCCTATTTTGTCATTGATAGACACATCCATCTGTGCGCGATCCTCCAAAAAACCTACATTGGAGACTCAAATTCGTAGCATTATAACTTTTTTATCCTTCAACAAATGCCTCCAAAAGCTTTCTGTGTATTATTGGACAGTGCAGAACCAATTCCTCTTACGAAATCCATTTTACGACACCTCGCATTCCTTTTTTCCTTGGATTCACCAATCTCCTGGATATCAATACTGCCAGTCAATCCGAACGAAATCTATACAGACCGTATGCTTCGTTCATGGAGCTTCGCATAGACCGATTTTCACGAAAAGAAAAGTACAATGAATGGAAGATAGATTCTACGGAAATAACATAAGCTGGCTCAGCAAAAAATATGATTACAATATTCGGGGGCGGTCACTTGCACGGCTTGGATTTTCTGCGGCACTGATATCGAGAGCCCTGACGCCTTATTCGATTTAACCGAAAAAAGAATCTCACCTTTTAAATGACTTTCATTTAGTACCGTCTGAGCTGTTAATCCCTAAAAAATTCCTGTTCATTTTGGACACACACTGATTTGGAGTTAAAAGATATCTTACAGATCGAATTGAGCTGGAATTCAGCCAGCCTATCCGAAAAATGCTGAATATTGGTAACTTCTGGAACCGAGAGATTTCAAGTGGAGCTTTGATGTAAAAAAATACGGTAAGCAGGAATATTTTATTCTATTCTTAAAAATACCTGAATTACTTGCCTAATTGCCTTCTTATCGAATGAACAATTGAAGCGATCTTTTAGGACTTTGATTCCTAATCGTATTTGCGAATTTTACCTCTTTCCTGTCTTTGGATGTATTTTCCTGATTTTGAAAGCAACTGAAAAACGTCGGACTCAAATGATCTACTATTTCATACTGATCAGGAAAGTCGACTGGTTATTTACAAGTCCACACCGCCTTGGTTGATTAATAGCTTTTGGTGGCTTTATCACTTGGATCCGAACCACACACGGCCTGCTAGCTGTCATTTAAGGTGCATATTTTACTCAAATCAATCATGCGAAATTTCAATCTCACGGACCGTTTTATCAAGAAGTAGTACCCCATGGTAGTGAAGCAAACGGCAAGCTTGTTCAGGCCTTGAGGTAAATTACGAGGTAAAAGAATCAACCGACAATCCGCAACCCTTCACGAGATGGTCCTTACCGGGCAAACTGATCAAGGCGAGCGCTGGGTTTGGTACAGCTCTTCTTGATCGAGTTGGATTTACGCTGATCTCCAAATCAGCATGGCTACAACAGCGAGCGACTCTATCTCAAACCCAATTGAAACGAGAAACACATCTTGGACTTGATTTTCAAGATCATCCGGTTTAGCCCTTGGGGCAAGCAACCCAATTTGAAAAAGTATAGACTCAATAGCGAACACCTATTTACTTTATCATTAACACTCTTAGTCAAAAGGGACTCAAAATGATGACCTTTATCATTTCCTTCATGGAAAGAAATCTTGACTAATCAACCTGAAAATTCAATAACTAATGGAAAATTATCATCTTCCTATCCACCTGAATCATTGATTCTTTTCGGGTGATATATATTTTATCCTTCCTTTTCAACGGGCTTATCGAAAAAGACCAACGTTTCCGGCCAGTTTTTGAAAATGTTGATTTGCAATTGGGCGGATTAGGTCCTCCAGTACATGTCGTTAAAATATTTCACATCTGAACTCAGGTGGATTCTTCCCTATTCTTCGAGTATTGGGATCAGTCAGTTTGAATTAATGATTGTATTTCGGGAGGCGGGCCCTGGGAGCTGGAATTGGAAGCGTGAAAAATTACTCCCCATCCCTCAAATCGATGGCATTTGCCCTGATTGGTTTGGATGGCCTCACACTTGGGGCCGCAGCGAGTATAACATCTATTATTATATTCCTGAGATGACCAATACGCAGTCGGCTTGGCTCTACGCCCACTCCGCTTTCATACTTTCCAGTCGATTATCATTCTAGTGTTTACGGGTTTAAAACAAGAAGAAAACGAGAGTTATCCAATCATCTATGAGAGTACGGTTTTCGAGATATTCTAGGAATTATGCTTTTCTACTTTTTAACCGGGAAAGCTCAACCCTGCAGAAGACTCAGGATTAAGTCCGGCTTTTATGTGGGGAAATTATGTTCTGCTAACTGTAGCAATTTTCATTGTAGCCGAGCTATGCCGATTATTTTGGATTTTTCAGAATATCAAAACGCCAGGTGGAACTATTTTTTGATTGCTGTTTACTATTTACTAGCTATGCGTTAGAGTAAAAAAATGCAGCTTTCTTCATTACATCAGCAATTTTGATTTTTGATTGGTCCATCGCCAATATGAAGCTGTTTTTTCAGGGCCGAAATCTCAAATAGGCTGAACTATGAAAAAGCGCATGCCAAAATTATCACGCAACTCGCACACGTTACGCGCAGAAAAACAGCATTCGGGTTCCGAACTGTTGTTTTTTTGGTCATCTTTCGGCAATTTGACGATCGCTAATTCTTCAATGCTTTGTTGGCAAGTAGCTTTGATCAGTTTTCCTTACTGATTGGATCTCTCTATAGGAATCGTTTTGTACTTACTCTTCGATCATTTGGTGAAAGGATCTATATCCCACAAGTATCGCATAGCGCCCAAGGAGGCTTAATCAGCAGTACTTATTTCTATCGGCATATCCTGCAGAAGCTCAGAATCGCCAGCTTTGACCGGGCGATTTTACTTTTTGTAAATTACCATTGCGAACACTCAGTCTGAATTATGACTTTTTGGCAATGTCTATGAGAAAAGGAGATCATCAAACTATTGAATTTGGGCTAGTATTCGACAGTTGGTGCGGTGAAATGGAAAGTAACCTTAGTGTTTTTGGAGAAACTAATGGAGCCATCCGAAAATAAGTGCTAACCCTTAACGGGTGGCGAAAAGCCTATCGATTTCCTAAGTTGAAACTACTAACACAAAGTAATACTGCCGAGCAGCACTGCATTTTCTCACAGAGAACAGATAAAGCCTAATGTGTAATGGCTTTTTTGAGAGTGCCTCTTTGACCCCGAATTATACGGCCAAGGTAATCCTCGATCATACCGCACTAGGAATCAACGTCGCAAATCTCTCATGGATTTCAAATTTCTGCCATCTGCATTGGTTTCCCGAAGACATCAGGTAAAAGAATTTCACTCGACACTTTGTTTAGGTATGTCCGAAGGTAGTTTACACGAATACGGCAAACAAAAAATACCCCAGTACTGGGTATTTTTCAAGGGTTTTAGGCATTTCACTTAAATCAGGAATTTCCGTTACCCCCTTCACTCCTGATCTTCCAGATTGTCGCAGGGCAATGGAATCGATTTGCCTTTAATCAAATTCACCAATTGAAAAAGTTTCCTCCCTTTTTTCCGCTAAAGATTTTAACTCCTCCATCTAGACCAATTAAAAAAATAAGAAAGCGCCGGCGATACTTTTTTTGCTTAGTTTCAAAAAATCAATTTGATCAATTTCCCCCTCAAAAGTTTGAATATATTAGATTTTTCAGATTCAAAAGGCAAAGAAAGCATAGATTTAACGACCTTGGAGAATCAAGCATGGGGCTAGAGAAGTCTAAGCCTCTGAGGAATGTCCAAAACGTGACGATTAAGCGATTCTCCCCATTTAAACATCAGTCTCAATTGTTTTTTCTTGGAAAAAGACATGGAACTCAAAATGAAAATTAAACATGAATATTAGCCTTTCAATACTTTTTTAACTCTTAAAAAACCTTCAATTGTTAACCACTTTTCTCACTGATGCATTCAATAGGCGCTCTTTTTGGAGGATTCTATGAATTTCACAGAATTAAGAAATTCCATCTATCAGACTCTCACAGATGGAGCCCATTCCTTCGGTTTACGTTATCCTAACACATTCTTAATTGAATAGCTAAGATATGCCACAAAACATTGCCGCAATTTTTGTGGATCCTCGCTTTCAGTGTAAGCAGTCAAATCGGATGACGAATCTAACAATAAGAAAATGTCATTTTTGCAAACTAAACTACGGTAACTGCATTTGGAGCCATTTAATAGATCCAGGTTTTCCTCAGGAAGATTTCCATCATCGCCTGACCATATTCCATTGTTGAAAACCTGGAAAGTCATTTCTTTTAAATCAGACGTATAAGACAAAGAGTTGGGAGTGGGATCTCTGGCAAAAGGGAATTAGAACTAGACTGGCAATCTATGCGGGCTCATTTTGCGGAGCGAGCAAAGAAGCAGTACAATTTAAGCGTAAAATCAGACAGTCCCTACAAAAGGAACTTCAATGGCTGATAAACTGAAACCTGCAAAGAAAATAACTTTGGAGTATGAAAATTTTTTTGATCGATCCAGTATAATCAATACACATAAACACCTTTTTGTTGGACCCAAATACTAAGTTAAAGACCTAACCGTCCAGCAAATGATTTTACCCAGTCTGTGGCAGGTATTCTCATCCCAATTTGTATTTTTCTTGGATACTGATTAATATTAATACTCACGAATAGGCATTTAAAGTGATTAAGACAGGTTTGCTTCGTACTGGCACTTCATTAATTGGATTTGATTTATAACAAAAACTCCAATTGCTCAATGCAATCTAACTTGCAATCCCACTAAAAAAAGTATCAACAGATCATTTGGAAATGCTACGAGTTCTGGCATTGAACTGAAACAGGAACCCTTTGGGAGTCTGCGTTTGAGAAAAATCTCCGAGAGCTGGGTTATTTTGGCTAACTCTATAAAATTACAGCTAATTAATTATCCAGATGCTTCCAAAAAACAGTGTTACGTGAAAGACTTGCCGGAAATAGTTTTGATGGACACCAAACTTCTACTACAGGAGCAATTACCCAAACTGATCATAGCGAAAGCTAGCCAAAAGCAGGATAAACAAACCTCTCTTAAGGAAAACCTTAGGTGATTAATTAGACCACCCTGAACATTTAGTAGCAATCTATCAGATCTGACTATCCGAAATACTTACTGTTACTCGGGCAATTTTAACGCCTAAAACAGATCCCAAAGCACCCAACCGACTAAACTTCATAGTTATCAACTAACCCATCAGTGAAATTCTCTTATCGATTCCAGAGAATGCAAACAATTTTCAACAAAAAAAACCACTACCGGATTTCAAGCCTTAGAAAATATATATACAAATTCTATATAAACATAAGTAATGCCTCTAAGAAATAATATATGCTCTCAATCGCTTACGGCCAAATTAATCTAGTTATTAATGGGGAAAAACATACTATATATTGTAACAGCTATTACCGCTAGTGTTATTTCTACCCCTTAGCTATGAGCCAAACCACTTCCATTAGGAACAAATTTCCTCCTTTGAAGCCATTTAACCTGGAGCTGGAGCGGTTACAAATTCAGGGACGTTTAACAGGTGATGTGGGTCAAACCTTGGAATATATTACCGGATTACCCCACCAAGCCTTTACTGTACAGTTTATACAGGTGAATGCTACTACTGGTTGACAGGCTAGCAGTACGGATTTAAGCTTATTGTAAATTTACATAGATCTTAGTAATATTTTTGTTACACATCCCCGGCAACATCATCAGCAGCATTTGGAGTCGGTGAAACTATTTTACCCCGGAGTTTATCCATCCTGGTGCTGGATCTGTAGGTGGCAAACACTTACGCTTAATGGGGAAGGAAAATCCTGACGCTGTGTTTAATGAATTCATTTTCAGGGGAGCATTCACTCGTTAGGGCAGGTTCAGGACGATTATTCTAAGTAACGGAAACACGAGCTGCCAATGTATTCTGGATTTGGCTGAAGGGGCTATTGATCTTGCAGCAAACAGCGTATAAAAGGAACGTTGTTTTTCACGATCCTCATGGAGCCATTTCTTTTGCTTGTGAATTGTTAACTATAGAAGGAAGAATACTTGCCTCAGAAGGAAGCAATAACGATCGCTGCATGGTGGTGTGGCAATTATCCTTTTGCACACCACCATTCCAATAGTTTGTATAAGTATTCTCCTCCGCAGCTGCATCGAGTTTAGGAAGTGTTTTTCAGATTTTGCCTTTTTCCACTAGTGCTTTGGCGCTGTAGCAGCATAACTGGTACATCTGGGATTGTTGGCGACATCGCTTCACAATGTGGTGCCATAAGTTGGGTTTCGGTACTTTCACTCATGTTGTTCTTTTTATAATGCAGGGATGCTGTCACAGCAACAAGCCGTACTGGATTTAAGAAACGCTTATGTTTCAACCTGATGCTTTTTACCAAATACGGTGCTCTTCCGCATATCGCCTGCTTTTTGGAAGTGGAGAGACGCTAAAATGCTCGGGGTTTATTTCTATAATAGGAGCGGGATGCATTAACAGGAACGATCACCCTAGACGGTCAAAATAATCCGGATGCAATATTTGTAATTTAAGTTTGCGGCCGCATTTACAACAGCCAGCACAATCAAAAGTAAATGCCTTTACTAATGGGCGCGCGTAGTTGTGAATGTATTTTGGGATAGAGGAGCCGGAGTTGCCACTCAGGCGCACACACATTTTCTATGGGTGCTTTTTTCATTTATGAAAGGAACCTTATTGCACAATCCGGAGCAAATAACATGGGCGGCCAAGTTGACAATCTAAGAAGGACGCAATGCTATTTCTACAGCAGGGATGTCGGAATAGAAGTAATTTTACGGTATACACAAGACCTTCTATCAAACAAATTTGCCCAATTCCCATTTTCTTTTGGTTGGGTTCTAAAACTTATGGACCTGGGTAGATGGAATCCCAAAATTGGTGTGGGAGGCTTAGGTTCCCCATGGCACGTCTACACCCAGTATCTAATACCCTGACCGCAAAACCAACCCATCATAAATATTTTGGGTGCTGACATTGATATTGTCTGGCCCAAACTTACCTTGAGGAAAATGGCAACACCTCACGTTGCAAGCATGGACCTGCTCTGAAATGTTGAATACTTCTGAAGTAATCACAAATAATGGCGCTTAATAATCCCTGGAGCCAGCATGCCAACTATAACAATTTGGGTTTTGGGTACTCAAACTGCTGTGAAGTGAGGCAATTGATGACAGGAAATATAAGGGCTGGCGCATGATTGTCCCTCCGGTCTCCCTACCCAATTAGGAGACTTTCTAGAAGTTTTATGAAACACAAGGCCTTCTCGGATCCCACTAATCCATCGCTTTCAGCCCAATTTATTTATGGTGGGACTAAACAATGATAAAGGGACAAGCCTCCAGAAGTTTGGGAGACAACCGCCTAATCTTAGTGATGCCGTACCGTCCGGAAGAAGGTCACTACTCTCTACATCTTCAACGGCGCGCTTAAGCCTTCCCCTTGCTACCGGAACTACGCCGACGTCCTCCCCTTTGGATCGTATCACCAGCGATCTGAGGTCAATTCTAAAACACACGGAAATCTTTGATTTTGGAGTAGACACATATCACGCAAAGAAGATACGCCATCTAAGTGGCTCAAGGCGAACACGCGATTGAAGTCACCTCAAGGACCAGATGCAAGGATTCAAACTCTGATTGCAGAACCACAACTGCAAGTACCATTCGGATGGAATGCGCCTCAGTGCTGGACAATAAACCAACAATAGATGAAAGTATCTATATGGATCCTGCACCGTACTTTCCTCAACCTGGACGGCAGTATGGATCACTATGCCAGTGGATCCCTAATCGCTCCATTTCAAAGGTTTTTTGGCACGGACAAATGCAGCAAGTCCTGTCCTTCAAGCTTAACAGCTGAATGCAGTGCAAGAACGTTGACTAATAAAACGTTCTAACGGTAGGATACTCACAATCCAAGAGCCATCCTGTAAAATTCATACTTCAGCTGCACAGGTGAAAAGTCAATGGCCGATCCAATTCCATCAAGCTTTGGGTAGAACGGAGTCCTGAAATAGATTCCCAAAGACGCTACCAGCTCGAATCTCTTGCTGAGGATGGCTGCTGCTCTATTCATATGGCTCTCTGAAAACCAAAACTCCTCTGTCATCAATAATCAAGGCACGCTGGATGGAAATGACAAAAGTAATCCCCTTACATCTTGTCGCTTCAAAAGCATAGGCCCGCCAATCAATGGAAACACCTTATGAACTGGACTTTGCCAACTGATTTCCCTGGCGAAGTGACAATTCTCTTGATCGGATCAAACTATTTTCTCAAAGGCCATTGCATGCGGAAAGAATCTGGCTTACGCCTTCTCAGTTTTCAAGCTCCCGAGATGTTCCCTAATGCCACGAACTGCAAAATCCCTTTGATCATGTGGCCATCCCCTCAGGCAAGTGACTCTTTCAGTCTCCATATGAAACCGGTGAAGTAAATCCGAACGCCAGAAAAGCAGCTGGCAAGCCAGAACGTCCTTTTTAACCTATTCAAATCAGTGGGAATGACAACGGGAGATAATTGGCTATTTACCTGATTTACCAATGGTCTATTTGGTCCAAGGCCCTATCCATTATCAATCCAAACTAAGATCCGATTTACCTCCAGAACTCGGAAAGCAAAGAAATTCAATTACAGATATGATGGGTCCAGGTGTTGGTAGCTTCCCCCAGTGAGGTGTATGGCGCCGGGATTCATGAGAGACTAGACTGGAAATCCCATCAAGCCATCCAACTCAGGCATGGACCTTACGTGAATCCGACTGATTACAGATCATATCAAGATGAGCGCCAGAAAATTAATGTAAAAATTAAAGATTGATCGTCAAACACATACTTCCTGTTTAGTCTTATCCAGTTGCCTTCTCCAGGAGAGCTGGCTCAAGTCATCCCAATGCGCAACCCAATGCCTACTTTGGAGGCGTAAGTGTAACGGCTAGAATACTTTGATAATCTGAAAATCTTAGGATCCATACCGAATATTGATTTAATCTCGTAGTTAAAGAGTAAAAAGACCTATGGTCCCTTCATGAAAAGTCCCATTTGGCAGGAATATATTCCAAAATAACCGCATCCTAATCGCAAAGGATCCGGATCACATTTCTCCAACGAGAAACCCTGCGTAGAATCCAATGAAGGAATCGGAATAATCAAAGCAAAGAATATAACTTAGCACCTCAATTCTAAAGACCTTCAAAATCAAAAGCAACTTTACTCGATATCGGGGAGGCTTAATCTCAAGTTAGTGACCAAGGATCTTGTTGTTTGTTTTGTAGGTGCAACCTTGATCTCGTGCTGCCTTAAACCGGGAAATATCAATCCGAGATGTCCAATAGACTCCGAATACATTTAATGAGCAGCTAAACAATACATATCGCACTCACCGATTCAGCAATTTCTTGTCGTTTCGCCTGCTTTTTATTTCGCAGTGTTCCATGGCCCAGCGGGATCAAAGCTTTTAGCACTTGGACTGAGTAGCGATGATAATTGTTAATTGGAAATTCTGTGATGGCGTCTACACTGAACTTAAGTTTTAATTTAAAAAACAACCATTATTAAAATCTGGGACCCACCGTGGATCATCAACTTTGGTAAGAATAACCAGGCCATCGCATGTCCGAAATCGAAGCATCCTGAAAACTCGATTTAAACCGTCGATGTCGATGCAACCCATGTTTTTTGAACTTTTGCCGGATCGACCTTTGAAACTTATTCCTTTTTTCAGGTAAACTAGCCTAACAACAAGTATGCCTGCCACCAGGGAATGAATAGCAGGAAAAGCTGGGGCAATCGAACTACACTAGGCACTCTTAACCAATAGTCACCTTTCCAGTAAATCGAAGACCTTCATGGCGCAATCCGTAAGCCCAACACCTAGCCTCATGACATCGGGGGGGAGGTTACGCGAAGATACGAAATAAGAGCACCGCCATATATCTATATCTACGGGCACTTGGGCCCAGTAGGAACTCGTTCCAAGGCTGGTAATTATTTAGCAGACAATCACCATAAAGTACATTTACAAGCTATGATTAAGTATTCGGTCAAGAATCGGTCTGTTTTCGTCAATCTTGAATGCCTTTCCGTTCGGAGCAGCTCAGGCTCAATTATCAAACTTTAATTATGTCACTACGCGGGGCGGCCATCTTCGAATCCAAAGTCGTGTATCCATAAATGGAGACTCGTGGGAAAAAATCAAAAGGCAATCACTTGGATTCAGTTTAAACTTCAATGAAAACCTGGGCTTTTCGTGCTAGAAATAAATACCCTGAAAACGAATAGTCGATCCGCCATTAAAGATATTCTTCTTTCTAATTAACGGCCACGTCGCAATTTTGAAGAGTCAAGCTAGTTTGAAAAAGTGGTAGCCAAGCAGTCATAATGAGTAATATGGTAATGTAATCCGAACAAGAGCAAATCCACGCTCCAGCTTGAAATTATCCGCTTGGTTGGTACCATTCCGGCATGACAGCGTGGGCATTGCGTCAAGATAGAATAACTCCATAAAATCTAAACATCATAATGCCATGAATGGACACTTAGTGCAAAGAAAAAGAGTATTAAATCATTTTAACAATCTGAAATAAATTTTAATAGTATGAAATTACAAAACAATGAAAAATCAGATTAAATCAGTTCTAACGCATAGCCTTGGTTATGGGCATTAGGACTTCATCGGCAAATGCACAGAAAACAACATAGTTCCAGTGCACCTGCCTCAGCTACTGTTTTCTTCGCGGACTTAACAATACCGCATAATTGAACGGGACTCAGGCAACGAAAGTTGACATTCGAACACTTTTCTGCAATAAACTCAGCCTGCAGCAGTGGTATACATGCTACAATGAGAAACAGCCAATTGCGATGAGACCCGAGTCTCTGTAACGAACGTGTTTGGCAAGCATTCGCTTGGGTGGTGTGCTAGTATTGTGCAGTAGACAGTGAAGGCTATGATGCTATCTGTAAACCACTTTTCTAACACGATCTATGACACCTGCTTTACGATGACAATTGATGCCCGAAAGTTGGAGGAGTGCTTTAGTGCTAATCAAGCTACTGCTACTGTAGCTGTAACAAGCAGTTCACAGGTAACGCTAAGCGTTTGCAGGGCTTTTTTCCATATAGGGTAGGGGTTCGTTTCTCAACTAAACTAACTCAAGCTACAGGTATCTATTCAGGTACATTCAACATTGATGTTTGAAGTACAATAATTAATAAATGCCACGGCAGAGGATCCTGTCGGCTTTTATTAAACATTTCCATGAAAAAACTGCTTCTACTAATTCTGCTTTATTATCCCTGACACAAAAACTGGATCTGGTTTTGTGGACAGGTTTCCACGATGCTAAATACCCAAGACCACAACACCATATTTAATTGAGATCAAGAATGGAGGATAAGGTTCTGTATTTATTCCCATATCCCGGAATTCACCGCCAAGAGATCAATGCTGAGGTTATTTATATTTGGTACTCACTGCGCAAATGATGACCTAAGGAAACCTCATTATGGTGTATCTCGGATAAGTATTCCGTCGCAAAACAGTTTGGGATTGATGATCGAGATGACGATGCAGTTTCCAAGAACCAATTCAATACCTACCGCCACCCAACAACAACAGCAACAGCAAACTGTTCGCCTATCCAGGTCAGACCCTATCGAGTTCTCTTGAAGCTGGAACCTATTTCAACTTCGCACGATGTACAAAATCACATATCCAAACGCAAAACCAACCAATCTACATGCTGTGGATGAAAGTTACTACAAAGAAGAAGTGGCTACTCACGCGTGAGCTTTAATTTGACCCAAGTCATACGAAGTCGCGGACATTTACTCATAAAAAGTAGGTACCACGCGGTATCTACAGCGGACAGAATTTCATTTGAGGATATTCATCGAATGGAATAGACCAAGCTCTGAAAGGATAACTCTCTCCCGCGTTAGTATACCTACTTTACTTAAAAAACTACCAAGGATTATTGGCAACACCCGCATTTCACTCGCAAGCGTATGAGCAAGCTCATTCTCAAACAAAGTGTAACAAAATTGAAACAATGTAGCAGAGCAGATGGTGCCAACAGTACGCGACATTTAATTTCTCAGCGAAAAAGAGAACCCGGTGACACTGAACATTAACACTGAAAAATATATAGCTTCAGGAGAATTCACAGCAGTTACCGTGGTTTATGAACAAAAGAAGGCGACATCCCATCACTCCAAGATTTGGAGTTTCAATCCTTTCAATCCATACTCAAAAACTATCCACTGTCATAACGATTTAAAACTAGACACACACCAATCATCAATAAACCCACGAATCCATTGCAAAACCCAACACTACCTCGAGCTCAAAAAGCCATA
>Ga0163217_1022841_pt1 | contig 12947 bp, 7 predicted proteins | sample SynspAceP_FD_185933 | JGI IMG/M metagenome (GOLD analysis project Ga0163217, IMG submission 185933) | Saline lake microbial communities from Ace Lake in Antarctica - Synechococcus sp. Ace-P (PacBio error correction) | ecosystem: Environmental > Aquatic > Non-marine Saline and Alkaline > Saline ...
TGTTTGGTATTGGAAAAGCCGGGAAGTGCATAAAATGAAGGGGCGCTGGCCGATCAATGTTTTTTAAAGCTGTAATTCGAACAGCTAAAAGGGCAGGATCCACGCGGCCTCAGGATCGAATGACATGGTGGCGCAAATGGTCACGTTTAGCTCGTTTTAGGAAAGGCCTAACCGTATCTCTGAGGCAGTTTAGAAAATATGGCGCTTCGCTTAACTTCCTATCAGGCGCTTTAGTGCCGGTCTACTTGGGTTCCGGTAAGTCGATCTTGATGGAAGGGGTAAAGCTAAAGTGACAGATGGTCTTGGAAGGGGTTTTCAGTTAAGGACGGTGGATGCCTAAAACTCTCAGAACGGCGAACATTGAAATTAGACGCAGATAACGCTTGTTATCGTACGGCTAGCTTAACTTGGTGAGTATAGTGGGATGTAAAGTTAGATGAATGACGGATGTTTTGCCGCCTGGTGGATATGTTTTGCCGCGTCTCGCCAATGACAAGGGCGAAATTTTCGGCTGAGTAAACTGTCTTCCAACGCGGATTAGGTGTCACCATATAATGGTAGAAACGGAGGTTTAAACGGTGGAAAACACGGAAAAATAAACTTAGCATGATTAGAAATATTAGGGGTGATTGGGGAATAATTATGGGATTTAATACTGACTATCTGGCATTAAAGCGTCTGCAGATTATTTAAGTGTTACGGGGTAATTAATATTGCACGGCCGATACTACGGGCTTTAAAAAGTGTCGTATTTGAAATTTGGATGATCTTTAATAACACGAGTGGTGCTTTGGTGCGGGAGCGGCAACAGTATGGCTTCTGGTGTTGAGCGTTAGTAGGTTGTCCTCAGGAATTTTCGCCGGGCAACTTTCTACACGATAACAATTTAGATTGTCTATTGAGGGACGGATTCTTATTCTAGAATGCCGGTGTGCTCAAAGCTTACCTCGAGCAGTATTTTAGCTAGATGAAGATGGTTTTTTTGGTGCAATACTGGCGCAATGTTCAGGGGTTAATGCAACAAAGGCGTTGTTGGGTATTTTAAGAAACTTAAGAATCCTAACGGATCGTATTGCTCTGAGGCGACCACTTCATCTGGAATTGAAAGTTGAACTTGAATCTGAGAGTAAGATGTGGCCATCCTTCATTAAGGCGAATTTTTGAGGCTCTAACCCTGATTCCTATAATTATACCAGACGCAAGGTGTCGTCGGGGCGAATGGTGAACAGTGTGGTAACGTATTTTAGCTAAGAGTGAGTTGCGCATACTTATAAGGTTATGGCAACTGTTGAGGAATAGTGACGGACGGATATGGGTGCATTTTTAGGAGAGACCTACGACTTTACCTAACGGAAGGTGGTGGTGATTATATGGCGATGGTGGTTTCTTGAGCGGCAACACTTCTTTTAATATGGGCTCAGGGGCCTGGTCCAGGTTATTGCCGCTTTAACACAAAGCTTAAACGGTGGGCTGGTAGATTGGCTGGAGTGGCGATCACATTCGACACTTGCTGCGCTTGTGTTCCGTGTGATAGCTGCTGTTGATCGGAAGATTTTGACCCACTAAATCCAGACTCCTAATACGTATGGTATACGCGATCTGGTTTTGATTCTTTGGGTGGTGCTCCATACGGTAAGGGTATTAATTTTATTAAGCGGGTGAGATATACTCGAGATGGCGTGTAACAATGGACGGGGAAGAAAGTTATACCGACTCTTGACAGGTAATGATACGCGCTTTTTTTGGAAAGAAAACGATGTAAGTTTGATGCTGCGTTTATCTAATGGGGACTAATCGTGGGGGCTTCTCTTTTGATATTGCGGACCTGTAGCGTTAGAATTGCTGGATTGACCATCAAATCGGGGTCGAGTTAACGGGCCAATAGATTTTATATCGGATCAACGCAATTATGCGATAGATAAATACAGACAACTTTGAGCAAGATGGTTTCTCTGCTGGTGAAACTGCAGGGCGTATATTTGATGCTATAGGTTTTAAAGCAAACGTATACGAATCAAACAAAACGGCACACTTGGCCGATTGGCTTGCAACATTTGATAGTACAGACGGTCTTTGTTTCTAGTGGTTCAGCTTGGCTTGCAATTTTTTTTTTTGTTGTAAGGGGTTCGGACCAGCCGAATGTTGGTCCGCCCAATAGGTGGTCGTTAGGGGCGAATTCAAGGCGGCGATTAGAAGAGTCGATGTTGCTTTAACCGCTGAGTTGAGGGTTGCTCTTATTGAGGCTAGCGTAATTATAGGCAAACAGTAGACGCTAGAAACGAATACGGTCCTCAAACTATTAATAATTTGCGGCTAATTTTTCTGGAGAGGAAGATTCAAGGTCGAAACAGTTTTGCTGTTTCGGCTTTTTTTTGTCTTTTTTTAGAGTTTTCAGAGTTTTTTGGTATGAATCTTTGAAGGTTACTTTCTAAATAAGTGGAATTCTTCTAGGGGTGGTCGGCAGTGATAAGGCTTTGACTATCTGGGCAATGAAGTGTGGGTGGTGGAGCAAAACCATGAATGCTCAAACATACACGCTACAATCTGGCAAGATGTCATACAAGGGCTTTTCGTTTGACCTTTTGAGCAGCTCGTTCATGGAAGTGAATGGTTGACTATTACCTAGTCGTGTATATGCGATGACCGGAAAATCAGCCAATTCCGATACACTCAAAGGTGACATGATTCAAATGGCCGAAATTTTAGATATTGTCTGTTTCGAGATGGCTCATTTGCTGTTTATGATGAAGAAGGGGCAAGAAGTTACTCTGTGCTGGAGACTTGCAATTAAACTGCTGCTGGAACAATTGTGCTGGACGAGGTTTGCTGTTGCGGTGTTTTGGAGGGGCCTATTTTTTTTGCCTCGCTTGAAAGTATCATTACGAAGACGGTTATTTTAATTTAATCCACAAGGTGGTGCGGTATGAGTCGCTGTGTTTAAACAATAAAATTGGTCAATCCGGAATGCTCGACTTACGCAAGAAGGCGATGGTTTAATTCTTCACGGGACGGGCAATGCGTTTGATCCGATCCTACGTACGTTTTGGGTTAGCGGATTTATAGAGGGGAGTAAATGTAAATGCGTGAGAATGACGCAATATCATGAATGCTTTGCTCGACGTTTTTGAGATAATGTGAAAATGATGGATTTCAATTCGAATAAACCGCAGATTCATTTCTGCTCGAATATTACGCGTTCATATAAATTACAATTGAACAGTAAAGAATAACGACATTTAAAGAGGCTCTTATGAATTCGCATTATGGTACGTAAAACCGGTTTTAAAGTGCACTGGTAAGCATTAAACGTGGTGCCAACAACTTGGCGAACCGTTTCAACGACGGCTTTTTAAGAACGATGAGAGTATTTTGAAGATCTAATGTAAAAAAGTCGTGCGCAGGTGGTTTAGTGCCAAATGCGGAGTTTGCCATAGGTTTGCGTTAGGTACGGTGTAAAGGTTGGGGCAACGGCAAGAGACTTTTTCCAATGGTGATTCATATGAGGTAGGCAGCTTGATGATTGCTATTCAGGCAAGGTTCTTTACAGGTATAAAGCCGGATGGTACTATTTGCTTATCAGAGATGGCAGCTACGCTTAATAGTCAGGGGCAACTTCTAGTCAGGTGGTTTTGTGGTTTTGAGCCGGTATTCAGATTGATCCCTGATGCAATTGAAATCATGGACTTGCAGATGATGGCGTAAGTATCGGGTTATTCGTAACAGGCGAATCGGCGGATTGCTCGCAGTTGGGGACGCTATAAATTACGCAGGCTTTTATAATCCAACGGGTTGCAGTTCAGCAGCCAAAATATTTTTACTGAACGAATGCTAGTGGACACCGATAGATTGGATGTTCCAGGAACAGATTCACTTGGGTAATTATTGCCCGAAGGTATGTTGGAAGTTCTAATGTGAATTCAGATTGAAGAGTTGTCATATGATTAGACTCAAAGAGCGTATGAAAATGACTCTAAAGTGGATGTTCTGCAGATGGTATGATGAGTTTTTGCAATACAAGCAGATATAGTGGAAATATGGGATATGATGAAGATTAGAATCGCGTTATTTGATTTTTTTGAGTGCTTGTTTGTTGGTTGTCTTCTTGGGATGGTTCACCAACAAGCGTTGCAATGCAGCAGCAGCAGGCGCTGCTGCTGCGGTAACGGGATGCCGTTAATGATGCCGTGGTAGACATAATGAGGAAACGCCAGAGGAAATCTATACCAGAAGAGCGCGTTAAAGGTATGTTCCTGATCCAATGATCCATTAAAATGGACCGGAAAATTGTAATCTTATACAGTCTGATGACCCTTAACTAATTTACGCTGGTCTATCCTAATGGTAATGAATCCTTCTCAGGCTCCAACCAGGGGGTATTTACAGACAAGTTGGGCGGATGTGTTTTTTTGGCGATCAAAAAGCAGTTAAAGTGGGCGATATACTACCATTAATTTGAATGAAACGACGACTCAAGAAAGGCCAATGCCGGCTACTGTCTAAAGTCTTTCTTCAGCTACGATGAGACCAACGGATACTGGGGTCAGGAAATGAGGGTTAAGACACAACGCTTTTCAGCAACAAAGGTACCGGATTTTTCAGGTAAGCATCGGCGAGACCAGAAATACAAGTTTGAACGGTACAATTTCTGTTACTGTGTTGGGTAATCCCGATGGTCTTTTGGCGGTACGCGTGAAAAATTGGTTGCGTTTGAATCAGGGTGATTGAATAATTCGCTTTTTCGGTGTTGTACGAACAGGAATATTTCCCAGATAATACCGTTGATTGAGCGTGTTGCGGATGCGAGAATTACCTATTCTGGTACTGAGCGGATGTGGCTGCAGGAAGTGAGGGCAGGTTGGGTGAGTCGTTTGCTTACTCTAGTGATATCCTTTATTATTGATGATCCTACAGCTGAGAGGATTGATTCTCTCAATAGGTGATGTGATGAGGCACGTAGGAGCTAATTGTCTTAATACTTATTATCTTTTTTCTGTTCCAGGCTGAGCGTTGAAGGACATTGCTAGTGTTAAGGTGTTCGAGAAACAATTGTTTGGTTATGGCTTTGGTGATTTGGCTTAAACGGATATGGTTGATAGTCTTGCTTTTCGGCCAGAGCTTTTCTAGCAATGTTGTACGTTTTTGGTGTGACATTGCCGGAAAGGTGTGAATGCGACTCTAAAAGTCGCCGCTGTCTCTCTATACCGCTTACGTGTTGCTGCCGTTTTCTAAGCAGTCAAAAAATTGATGTCAACTGCATCCTCGATGGCATGCGAGTGTTTGGCGTGGCGGAACATTGTTGCTGTCATACTTTGAAAGGGGCGGATGGGGCGGTTTTTAAATGCTAACATTGCTCAAGGGAATTTAATTGTTTTTGGTGGTTTAAGGAAAATGGGGCTGATGGTTCAAGGACGTGGTTAATGTCAAATTGGACGTAATACCAATGGTGCAGTGTAGAGCGTACTTGTGGCGAGCAGTTTTAATACGGAGTACGTAAGCTTCAATCTAATCGTCCAGATTTTACAACGGCAAGCATGTTTCAGATAAAATATAATCTTCTGGGGCTGGTGTGGCGAACCAAAGCTTGATGCGACGTCAATACGGGTTTCTGCAACCGGAGACCCAAGTCAGAGAGTTTTGATTTTTTTATCCATTTCTTGAAAAATCTTGAAGTGAAGGTGCTGAAGAGCGTGCGCGTAATTGTTGTTTAATTCGTACGGGAACCATTATTATCGGTCAGCATGTCAAGTTTCCCCCGCTGCGGATATTACGCATGGTATTTGACGGTGACAATAAAAGAGGTTCCGCCGGTGATTGGGCAAGATGGAACAGTAACCGGAGGGGAAAACATCGTATGGCCTCGATGAAGGTTGCTATTTGGCCTAACGGGCCATATGTATTTGTTTTTAATCCGGGTGCGTCTTGAATGATATTGTTTCGAGCGTTATCAAGTGGGGGCTGCGCTGGAGAATGTCATGGCGATTGAAGGCTTAAAATGTGCATTAATGCGACTTAGTAGTGATATAGGCTTTACTAAATGAACTAGTCACAGGAGATTTTTTTTTTTTGCAGACTTTTTCTTCATTAACCGGTTAAAGACGAAAGCGCAAAGACCCGGAATGCTCTAAAAGACGTTGACCTCAACGTTTTGGAGTCCAATCTTATTATATCTTTTGAAGAAACATGCGCGTAGAATGAGGCGATTGGTAAGTGGTTTTATTCTCCAGTGTTCAAACTAAGAAGCAAGAATGATGGATTCCCAATGTTCATAGGTTTGGCGCAACATCGGGAGGGCTTGGATTGTCCTGAAGCGCTTATTCGTATATCAAGACAAAGCAGCAGGTCTCAGGCACGCCAGAAGCGAAAAGCGAGGAGACATAGGGATTTTTTTGAATTTAAGTGGCTAGACAAGACTTGGTGAGAATTCAAGCATTGGCTCATCGTCGGCCACTGAATTTATTCAATGGTTCAACAAGAAGACTCAAAATAGCCCTGCTAGTAAAGTCGTTCTTTGCCCTTCGGCAACTGTCTGTGTGTTTTGAGTCGCCGATGATTTTGTTTGGATAATCTTTTTGGGCTCATGCTCAGCAAGCCGAGAATAAGTTGGGTGTGAACTAAGGCAATATTGGCAAGCCGGCACTAGACTGGTTGGGGGTAATCCCGATTGCAAAGAAAAGGCGCTGCCTAGTTTTAATTTATTTGGATAAAAGCAGATAACGCTGGAGGCGATAGAGCGGTTGTGAATAGTTAAGTTTTTGGTGATGGTGTTGCGAAACGGGAGAAAGCCGCGTTTTTCGTGCTTATGTTCTTTTTTTCACAAAGCTTTGGTGACTATGCTGACTTTCTGTCTTCTTAGTGAGCAGTACAAAAGATGCCTTCAGGCGGAGATGACGCGTCATGTTTGCCGCTTTCGTTGCAAAAAGGTGGCTATGGGCGACGGACGCCTAAGTTTCAGAAAATTTGACAACATCCTTTCCAAGTAAGTGGTTTCAACCGCCTTTAATATAAAAATGGTTCAATTCTAGCGTTTGGTAAGTTTTTTTTGCTGATAGCCGATATGATCAGTAAGTTCAAGGTTATTTTTGAAAAGTACTAGGGGTGTGAGCTTATGAGCTCAAATTTATATTCAATTTGGTTTTTGTCTGGCTTCAGTCTAGTAATGCTCGTATTACACGACAGGGGCAAAATACATCATGTGGTCTGAAGGCTATCAGCCGTCAAGACGGATACGGCAAAGTTCGCCTGTTGGTGGTGTTGTTTCTTTGTGATACTACGCTAGGTCGAAATTTTTGTTAGCTCTCAGGTTTTTCGCTCTGATACTATCAACTTTTTCAATACTACGACACTTAAATATTCTATGATATAGACATCGGACAGTTTATTGGCTGAAAGAATAGTCTTTCTCTAATACTTATATCAATAACTCGTTTGATGCCTTGAACGTTAATAATGAACTACGCTCTTCTTCAATTAAGGAGTTGGCTCACTCCTAGTCTAAGTATCTTGTTCAGACAGTATCATACGTTTCGAGCGTTGTAAGTGATCAAGAAGGCTTGGGTAGATGCTCAGCTTGCGTCTTCGGCTAGGTGATTTTGAATACAATCACGACGAAGATTTCAACTGAACGAACGATTTTGGAGAGCAGAAGTCTTTCGATTTTCCTGCAAATGATAGCTTCGCGATCAACAAGTAATTGATTGGGCCAAAGATTTGTCTAAATATCTGGATATCAAAGCCCAATTTATTAAATGCACGGATTGATGATATTAATTAGCCAATGGCCAGCCTTTGGTAATGGTCAATTCGCCTACAGAATTAAAAGTAGTCAATCCTTTACAACCCTATAAAAATTGATTTGGTTTGTTAGCTTTGGCGATAGAAGTGGGTTGAAGACCAGGGGGCTTGGTGGATAGTGTTTGGAGGGTTGAATTTGATTTACGGGTCTGAATTTAGCGTTTAATGCAGATAGGACATTGGGTTCACACGCTATAGCTGGAGAATGCGATGACACTCAGAACAAGAAGGATTGATGCCGATGGGTCAATTCGGAAAAGATCTTGTTTTGTCTTGGGGGACATAAATGTTTTAACTCCACAGCGGATACTTAATAAGCGAAAGAAATATCAGTAAGGGTATCAGCGGGTATCCGCAAAATTACAAAAGATTACCTATGAACTAATGAACGGATGAAATTTATTCTCAATTAAAGAAATTAATGCAGAAGGAAATAAAGCAAGCGATTACTTTGACCAAGTTTTTGCAAAAAGATAATAATGGCTATTTCAAAATGATGAGCTGGTCTTGATTCCGTTTGATGTAATCGATAAATAGATAAAGACGGATGTTTTTTCAATTCACGCCTATGAGGGGGCCCTGCAATTAGGTTTGGTCTAAAAAATGGTGAGGCCGATTGCTCTAAGCGCGCAATTGGTGAAGTAAGGCTCAGATATTTTATTCGGGATGTCAAGAGTTTCTCTACTTCTGTTAAATACAGACCTGAAAATCTGCTTTCATCGGATGGCTTGCTTTATATTCTCGCAGTGCGCTCATCAATAAAATCTATTTCTCTCCAAGTCTCTGTTGTCAGAATTCGGTGTCTGGTGTTGATTAGCAAAGTCGAGAATGTTCATAGAATTTAGTATTTGCTTGAAAAAGCAGGATTATCAACGAAGCGGGTTTTTGATGTGTCAGTTTTCCTCTATGCAAAGCGAGGTGATGCAGTTTTCAGTTTGCAGGAATATAGGTCATCTGACAACTTTTAATGGTCTGGCGTTAGTTGATTTCCAATCATTCTTATTGATGGTAAGGCAACTCTGGTGAGTCTTTTCCTGGTTTCATATCTATGTAGGTAGTTAAACGCAGAGATAGAAGGTCATGCCAGACTCAAGTGAATTGTAATGAACGAAAGCATTGCTTCGTCGAGATAGATTTATAGCGGTAAGCTTGATGAGGAGGCTGAGTGAATCTTTTGAAGTACCGCAATCTATTGGCTTCTGCTCAGTGTAACGGCAGCTCGCAGACGTTCGAGACTTTTACTTGGGATTAATGAGGTAAGTTTATGCGAGTAACTAATAACTTAATCTATGGTCAGGCAAATAGTGGATGGCCATCAATGAAAAATTCTTAATATTCAAGAAAAATTTCATCTCATAAACAATTTATAAAACCGAGCGATGACCTGTCGGTGCTAGCCAAATTTTTGATGTATAGGCAGTAAGAACCAACCATTAAAGGAATACGATGAGCCATGAAATGGCAACGGGCAACTTTAAGAGTATCAAGAAGTTGCTTTAGACAGTTTGAAATGACTTTTTAGATTCTTGTTTGCAGAAACGCTATTTATTCGCACAAAATGATATCAAACTCAAGTCGACATTGAGGCATTGCCCATGGAACGTTTTCTTTGATAACAGAGTCATGGAGACTTGATGAACCTCTAAAGTGCTGATGGTACTATATTTTTGCAGGTACGACTCACAAAGCAGCTTTTTTATTAATAAGGTAAGCGATGGTCGGTTACAATGGGCTGGCAATTGAGGGGGCAAAAATAACGCTCACAAATTCTCAGAAGATTTGAAGCATCCCAGTTACCAATTCAGGTAAGCACTTTTTTCAAGATATTTGGACAAATCGAAGTTTGTATAAAAGTCGTTGATGGCGATGTATTTGCTAAACTAGATAAAGTACAAATCAGGCTGATTTTTGATCTGTTTTTTGTGATAGCATTAATGATCCTGAGGATGCCAAATTAATAAATTACATGCCTTTGTTACGTATTAGTCTGACGGAGGTTTCGCTCATCTTTAGAGCGTGGTAATACAGAACAGCCTGGGAGCGGATGCTGACGGCTACAATTTTGTTTGACGTATACGTTCGGCTACGACCTATGTTTATTACAATCATTTGGGTTGAAGAAGGTTGATTTCTGTATATTAATAAAGTAGGTAAGCCATTTAATTTCTTGGAATGTTCCTTCTATTTCTATGAGGGTGGCCTGGAGCATTCTGTTTGATTATTTACTCTTTATGAATGCCTCATAAAGACAATGTGCTTAATTGAATAATAAAAGATTCTCGTTGGCTACTTTAACAATAAAAATGCCACACTTTGAAGATATCGATGAGCTGGCTTTTTTTAGTTGGCTATAATACAGCATTAATAAATGCTCAATCAGCGGATTGGTTGAAGGCCGATCTAATATTGGGTGCAAAGGTTAACATGATTGAAGACAGAGAGAAGTTTTTTAGTTCTGCAACAGTTGTTAATACGTTGCTCAAAGTCGAGAAGGTTGAGTTAGTATATGGGGGCAGTCGGCCAGAGTTTTCTATGAAGGAGTCGGCACTGGTGCTTCGCAAAAGTATTTTCGCTGATGAGTAATTTATCCCTATTTTATCAATGTAATTTTAAGGTATAAGGTAAAAAGATGTCAGCTTAAAATGGAGTCTGTTTTTGTGGTGATATCAATGTCGGGTATTTTGATATGGAAGAGATACTGTATCTTGGAAATTCAAAGAAAAAGTCTTGGCAGTAGCGTGTTCAATGCCTGATAAGAAACATGGTCGAAAGACCCGGTATTGATGGTGTTGCTATGCGGACAAGTTGCATTTGATGAACTGCGCTTAACCTAGACTCGTGAATTCCCTTCCTTATGCTCCATATTTCTCTGAATAAAATTGTTTGACGCGACGAGAAAGATGTATGAAGCACAAGAAAGATTCCGTCACTTTATGTATAATCTAATTGCGAGCGGTTAGATCTGTACGAAGTCTTAAAAGTAAACCTGACTTAAATACTAAAAGGAGCTTACGCAGCAGCATTGGGCGAAGTCAAGTTCTTCTCATTCGTTTTTTATGCAGGAGCTAAATGAGCAGACAAGGGAGTACATCCTGGTTCAAAGCTCGAATGGACAATGTGGTGAAGGTGGTTATCAGGGCTGAAACAATTAGCTTCTAGCTCTGCTATAGAAGTTGAGCAACATACTCCAAATTACAGCTGTTTCAGAAAACTCATAATGCACAGTAATGTTTCCGACTTCATTTGATGTGGAAACGCACTGCACTTAAGTTGTTCAAGATGGACATTTCATGATGCTATCTATGCAGAGTAGAGGTTAAACGGCGGTGAAGCAAGCTTGAGATGCTAGAGTTGGGTGGAAGTTTTGTCGTGATTGATTGAGTTCATACACGGAATTTTTCATTAATGGCGGAATACGCCTATAAGACTCATCTATTTATTCTAGAACAGCATGCATGGGAATGGCAGTACTTGGAATTCATTTTGCCAAGCGATGAATTGTCCGGTGCCTATGTGAACGATTTCTCATTGGTGCCTTTGTTTGATTTAGGACGCTTTCGTTTTACCGATGGCAATGGTAACGAAAACAACCAGATGGACATTGGTGAGTTTTGACTTGGTTCGTAAACATATACAGTTTGGGAAGAGGCAGATCTGCATAAATGTGGAGGGTGTTCCGAAAGCGTTTATCAATGTTTTCGCGATCAACATGAAAAGATTGGACGGTTCAGGATACCCGTAGGTAAAAGCAAGATAAGGAGATCTCTGTTTATGGGAAATCGCAGCATTATGAATGCGGTATGAAATGCAATGATCGTCGGAGCAGCTCATAAGCTTCATGGGACGATGAAAGCGTATCAAAATGCAAAAGAGTCTGGGTTTGGCGTTTGAATAAGCCATTATTTAAAGACGTTTTCCTTGGAAAAGTATTGGTAGTACTACTGTTTGGTTCTTAGTGTGTCTTTATAAATGGTCCGGGTAGGGTTGTGTTGACGCTCAATAAAGTCTTTATCAGCTTCTTTGGTTCGCCAAGTTTACAGTACCAAAATAAGCATATTACTAGAGTCCATCAGACATTGAAATTGAACAAATCGGCCAACCTTAAGAACGGACGTTGTCATTGAGAGGAGAGGTTGAATCTCAGTGCCTTTGGGCCTGCAGTTATTAACCATAGTCCTCTGACTCATTCTCAGATATCGTGTGTTCTGCGCTATTTTCCTGCATATAATGAAGCAGGATTAATCATCTCCTTTTGTGGATAAAATCGCTTAAATCCCGTTCTATTTATTCCTAACCTCCTATAATAATGCATTAAGTATTTTGATACAACCTATTTTCTTTTCAAAAAACGCATAATTAATTGGCAAGCGACTACTTAATTTTTTTAAAAAGGATTGAGCTTGTCAGGTGTTTACGAAAATCTAATAAAAGTTGCAATCAAGCGTCCTCTCCATTTCCTTTTTGATAATTACTCAACTAGATCTATTTTAAAGGGCAGTTTTCTCTAATTCTTTCTTTTTTTGCTGTATTTTGTGCTCTTTTCTTTATTTTCACCTTTTTTCTAAAGTTTCCTTGGATCGGTTCGATAACTCTTGTACCAAAATTTTTGGTACAAAATAGAAAGAATTTTTTTAAAAAAACAAAAAATATTAAAGATCATCGGATTGTTGTCGATAACTTTAGTAAGAGACAAAACCAAAAAATCCATTAATCAGAAGTTGTTACTGTTTATATTCTAGAGAGAAGAAATGGCTTTATATGTAATACAAATGTTGTCATCGTGAACCGGAGGTCGCCTTACAAGTAGTCGGCAAGGTATTTAGATACCGCTATAAGATTTTTTTTGTCATCTGGCTTCGAATTAACAGTGTGGTGATGATGCGGCGGCCTTCAAATTTCGAACCGTTGTAACGTCTCAGATTATGGTTTGAATCAATCTGTACGAATGCAAACGATGGTATCTCGTTAGCTCAACCGCTGAAGGTGCGTTAGAAGAACGACAAAACATGCTTCAGGTATGCGTACCATTGTCTATTTCATCGCAAATAGGGTTTCAATGCTGGAGACCGTGTTGCCTTCAACAAGAAATGGGGCAATTAGCGGACGAAATAAAACAGATGCGGATTTATACAACATTCGGGGACGATAACTACTTG
>Ga0163217_1057494_pt1 | contig 12947 bp, 11 predicted proteins | sample SynspAceP_FD_185933 | JGI IMG/M metagenome (GOLD analysis project Ga0163217, IMG submission 185933) | Saline lake microbial communities from Ace Lake in Antarctica - Synechococcus sp. Ace-P (PacBio error correction) | ecosystem: Environmental > Aquatic > Non-marine Saline and Alkaline > Saline ...
GAGAGAGATCACAAAAATACACAACTATGGAATGTTAATATGCAAGGTTTTTTTTTTTTTGTAAAAAGATTGAAATTAAATACCCCCTAACATTTCAGAAAGGGAAAAGTGGTAAAATGTGCCAAACGAAGAAATATTGCGGGTTTGCGGGGTAAGTTGTTTTTTGGAGGAATTTTTCCACGCCGCCAATACGCCTTTAGAATTCCCAGAATCTAGTTGAAGTCCAATTTAATAGCGAGTTGGAGTGCCGCTTTCTAGTATAAGAAACTATGACACGCTTTAGCAAGGATAATGGCGTATTTTATTTAATTGTCCAGACGAAATTTTGAATGCAAGGCATGAGGAAGGCTGGAAATTTGAACCTATGCACGAATCGTTTTTAAGTAACCTCGGAACCTGGATATATGTCTTGAACAAAAATAAAAAGAACGAATGTCTGCTATTTTAAATGAAAAAGGCATTACCCCCATTGGTATATGAAAAAAAATTGGATTAATCGCATGCTTGGCCTTTGGGTGGAAACATGGTGTTTTTTCGGAATACATTAAAATTATCTTTTAAGAACTAAAAACATTAGAAAAAATGGGTAAAAAAGTAGGAAATATTATTTCGGCATGAAGATCGGTTTTCCCATGGGCTTTATCGATATAGTAAACGAAATTAGGGAATGGAAAAAGTAATTGCAAGAAGCCTGTTAAATTGATAAAGTAAAACAAGGTAATCGACTATGGGTTACATGTTGATCGTGGAATAAGACATTTCACAAGAGTGCCCGTTTTTACAGAGCCTATTTAATAAAATGCGGCCTTATTGGGAACCGACGGTGATTAATAATCCATTTTGGTTGGAAGTGCAGATGAAAAAATTTTTTAATAACTTGCTTGCGGATGCAGTTGGGGGTCCTGTTTCCTACAACCGTGCGGAGTAATGGCACCCGACAACTTCAGATACCTGCTTTTAAGAAACCTGTAGCTCCTTAGATTGGGATATATTTTTTAATTACATTGTTTCTGCCTTATATGAACCTCACGACGGAGGCGGCCCTGGATAGCGTGGTTTTTATCGCCGTTGAAATACATGGACGATCTTTTTTGGCAAAGCAGATGAAGAAAGCCTGACAGTTGGTCATGATGTTAACAAGAAGAAGATTATTTTTTGATGACTATTACCCGCGTATATTTCTATTAGGTCAAAAATACGTAACATATTATGCGTATGGAAGCCTTAGAAATGATTTCATGCCCGGTACGCGACCAGAACTAAAACAAAGGGTGAAGAGCAATAAAAAGTTAAATGAAAACCATTCATGACTAACCTTAAAACTAACAAAGCTTTGTAGGCCTACGAATTTTAATACCGTAGAAATTTGCCCGCTACGCAATGCACCTTATGCATCTGATTTTTTGTAATCCGCTCCTGATGCGATATTGAATTCTGTAGGACAAGAAAATTTTGATTGGAAGATTGTTATGGCATTCTGCAAAATTAGCTGTAGAAAAAGCTCGCTCACACAGCCATAACACAAAAACAATACCTCTTGGGGTCTGTTATTGAAAACTTGCGTAACGCGCATCCAATAAAGCCAAAAAAGCAAAATCTAGAAAAATGCGCAGAAGCAAAGAAACAGTCGTAAAACCAAAAACGCCTAAACCAAGAAGCTAAAGCCATTAAGAAGGCACCTATCAAAAAAAACAGAGCAACGGCTAAAAAAAGTAAAATAGTAAGTTTTTTTTAAAAACAAAGATTACCCAATTGCCCATAAATTTTACAATTGGGATTGAAGAAGATTCCAAATTTTAAGAAAGGAGACTCTCTCTAAGCTCGCCTCTCCAAATGTCGAAAATTAGAAGGTGGTAACATATGTTTTTAAAAGTAACGTATTAAAGAGAAATGCCAGTGCCCTGTGGTCGAAATGGGCACTAATAATCTGTGAAAAATATCACTTGAAGCGGCGTGATGAAATTTCGTATTAAGACCAACAATTATTGAATAGCCGCGAAAGAAGTTTGGAAAGTTGCAGCGGCAGGCCCATTCCTTTTCCATTGGACGCGAGCAATTAATAACGCCAGATCCCGGCGTTATGATCAATTAATTGCCGAAAGTGAAGGATGTGGCGAAAGTCAATCTAATTTTGGAATGCACGTACATTGTGTATTCCTAGTCGTGAAGTAGGCTTACAGAATTATGAATATAGCACGGGTAATTTTTTACCTCATTTGGTGATGCCTTTTCTATAATTCTCCTTTTGGGAGGTCGAGAAACTGTTTTAAGTCATTTCGTTAAAGTTTTTGATAAATTCCCTAGAACTGGATTCCCTCCTTATTTGCTAAGTGTTTCTGCAATATGATAAGCTTTTGTTGATGTCCCCTTGTCAAAACAAACTGTAAATCGATAATGGCACAAGATATTGGTGGGACGATTCGACTAACATCCTGTTCTATCCGCGGTAGAATTTTAAGAATCCTGTGACATGATATTGACGGTGTGATGAAGGTAACCGTGTTGCGGCATAATGCAATGTAATTATTGCAAATTAAGCAAACTACATCAAAAAAATCAAAGCTGTAGATCCCTATCGAAGAAATATTAATTAATGAAAATAAGATGGAAGGGCTGCCATGGGAATGAAGCCAAGGCTGGATCGATTTTTGGAAAAGAAAAGAGGTGCCTTATGAACTTTAGATTAACTGAGCTTTTAGAATTTATTGATGATGTTGTTGATGAATTCGGGAATGCAGAAAACGAGGTGACTTTGTTTACAAATGCTTGCAACAACGGTTCAGGCCAGACCGGCAATTAAGAATATTTGAAAAGACCAATGATTTAACCAAGTAATGAAATACGTGGTAGAAGAAGACGAAAAAGGGATTGTAATGTTTATTTTAACGTAATTTCGTCCCCTTAAAAAATAATAATGACGACTCAAGGTTTTTAAGAGATAGCAGTTTTAGATAGAAATGCAGGGCATCTTAAAACACGAAGGTATGCGCTGTGATAAAAATGTTGGTAGACGAACTTTTTAGCACAAGATACGACACAGGCACTAACTATTTTTGATGTTCGTGTTAAAAATGAAATGTCCTGATGTGGACGCCAATGAGTATTTTTTTGTTTCGTCAGGTGGTCCAGGTCCTCCCTTAATCGCAAGAGCACTTTGGAGCCTTTGTCTTATCTCTGGTTAGAATGATATTTTAAATTAACAACCTTAAGCCATTATAAAAGAAACACGCGTCTTAACTGTCCATCATTTTCAATTGCGTGCCTGCGATTGGGATTTGGCTAGGAAGTAACAAAAAAAGACGCTCCACCTCGTTCGGTGTTAACCGATGTCCAGAACCAAAAGCGGAGAAACAAGAACCTTATTAATGGGCCTTGATGATCCTTTTTATGCCGTTGGACTCTCAGTTATCAGGTTATTGGCCCTGAAAGACTGAAACTGAGAAAGTTTGGATGGCCGCGTACTTTGTATTGAAAATCAAGCCCCATATCCCTTTAGAACGTGCGGTTATGGGCAATTAGGTTTACGTCAGAGAAATCATTCGGCACTCAATTTCTTCATCGAAGCCTGATGCCGAAGGGACTGCTAAGGCACTTTCAAAACAGAGAGAACAGAGCCGGCAAATCCATAAACAAAAATTTGGAAAAAGGAAGTAATTTAAGCCAATGATCCAACTTTTTAGATGATGATACTGAAATAGCGACAAACGACGCCAATATATTATTCCCTAATTTTTTACAACAAGCCGCTATTGCCATCAAAGATATCATTTACTACTAACTGTATGATAACAAAAATAAGAGAAGCTATTTAATCAAAATTTAGAGAAGAGCCTTGTACGAAATGTACCGAAGATATTGTTGCGGCATTTGGCGAACCCACAGCTTTTCGTTTATCAGAAACACCCGTGTTTATCTCAAAGGAACTTAAAACTAAAGTGTTTTGATGCTTGTGATGCTATCCTAAACCAACTCGAAAATATAAGAAGTGTACGCAAAAGATTAGAAACACGTTTATACCAAAAACCGTTACAATCTCCCGCCGCCTTTAAACAAGCCTCCATTTTTTAGCGATAGAATTTTGGACTTGTGAAAGGCCTTGACGGCGACAATTGGTTCCTCATTTAATTGAATACAAGCATTTCCTACTCTTTTTTTACAGCCTTCTTAGGTAAGGCCTATTTTAAATAACTATATCCCAAGCCATAGCTATAAAATAAGCTTCATTTTATTTTTAGCGGACTAGATAAGCTAGTTCATTTAGAAGAATTAAAAACTGTTTTTTAGGTAATGAAAAGCCTGTAAAATGTAATTCTATTAGAAGTTTATTTTCCTAAAAGCAAAAAAACCGAGAATTCGAGAAGACTTTTGGGCTATCCCCAAAAGCTTTGGAATCCCTGTTAGTTTGTATGCACGAGGGTTATAAAGAAGGTAAAAAGTTATTCTACGAGCGTCAATGGATCAAAATTCCTATTCATCGAGAATTTAAATAAGTCGCCGTAAACTTTCTGCCGAAAAATTCCAAGCTGCCAGCAGATCTCAATTAGGCTTTAATTTAATGAATGACCCTTGAGGTGCAATGGTAACAGGCACCCAATTTGGTGTTGATTATCAGGTAATCAAAATGTATATGCCTTTGTTAGCGCATAACGCCAACATTCCAAAATCGTATTACTTTCCCCAATATTTTCCCAGAAACTATTTGCTTTGCAAGAATAATGTACTAAAACCCTTGTTTTCCTTTGCGGGAAAAGGCGTTAATTTATAACCCAACTCAAGAAGAAATTAATAAAATGAAGACAAACAAAACTAATACACAAAAAAGTTACTACGCTCTTTTAATAAAGAACACCTTCTGAAACTTAACTCAAAGGTAAGTTTGTCGTGATTTTATTTGTTTGGGAATGCTGCAGAAAATAGATTTAAACCTGTCGTAAATTTTTAAACTCGAATGAGCAAAGGGGAGTTAATAAACGTGTCTTTCCAGACCAAAGACACTTGGATAGGGACGCTCCATAAGTTCTTGTGAGGAAATAAAGCTTAGTTTACTTCTAAAAAATATAGGTAAAGGTGATAATAATTAAATTTTAAATGCTTCACCATCGAAGGATTTCAATGACGTTTATAGAAAAAACTAGGAAGACAAATGTTTTAAATGGTAACTGGGTTGCTCATAAATGGTAGCTAGGGCCCTTATCTTCTGTTAAGCTTTAAAGATTACCTTACCGCCATTAACTTTTGCCACAAATACTTACCAAAACATCAATTCTAGTGACCAACAGTTCCAATTTTAATAGGTAATTTAAATCGGTGAGCGAGAGTAAGGGCTATGATAGCAACACTCAAGGTATTTTTTTTTTACCAGAGTCTCACGACGGTTAAGACTGGTCCCATCTATAATGGTAATAGAAACCTTTTTCAATGGTATGATTGTTCAGATCGGCACGGTATCTCGAGTAAAAAAGCCAGCTTCCCCCTTTTTTCTTCGACCAAGTGCAAACTCCAGTTTGATCTACATGCCTTCGAACTATATGTCCGTCTAGCGAGATCCTAAAAGTCATGCGCGCTCCTAAATTAAACAAAAATCACCACCGCTAATGTTCTAATAATTTGTTTTTTTTGTAAGGTTTCTTCAATAGCTAACAGTGTCTAGGTGTATTTTTCTAGTCGCAACCACTGTTAAGGCAAACACGCATTATGCGCTATCACTCTTCGACTATTTATTCGGGGTTATCGTCGATTTTACCGTAAGATGGTAAATAGACCCCTCATTGTTATTTCTATAACCTCTCCTAAAGTTTCAATAATCCCATAAAACATGTTTTCTTTCCGTTTTAAATACCTAATTTTGCAGTGGTAAATTTTAGCATAAACCGAATTAATAACATGGCAGAGGAATAGACAAAAATAAAACTTGGGGTTTCTATTGGCGATTTAAACGGAATAGGTTGCGAAGTGGTTCTAAAGACTTTTGAAGAAAAGAATGTTTGGATTTTTTGTACGCCGGTTAATTTTTGCATCGAATAAAACACTAAGCTACAAAGTCAGAATTAGGACTAGAGATCAATACAATGGAATTCAAGAGGCCCTCGAAAGCTTATAGACGGCAAACTAAATGTAGTGAATGTTTGGAAAGAATCCCAAAAATTGAGTTTGGACAGCCTACAAAGGAAGGCAGAGACTCTGCCCTAAAACTCGCTTAAAAGCAGCCTGTAAAAGCATTAAAAGACGGAGAACATAGGATGTTTTTAGTAACGCGCCCATCAACAAAATACTATTCCAGGCTGAAGATTTAAATTTCGCTGGTCATACCCTGATTATTCTGGCTCATGATTGGAGGTGAGAGGTTTTTATGTTTATGGTCACTCGATGAATTAAAAGTAGCGTGCTTTAACAGATATATCGCTGTTAAAGACGTAGCAAAGCCATAACACCTGATTGATAAAAGTAAACATAAATACCATTGAGAAATCTTTAAAGATCGATTTTGGAATCAGTCAAACCAAAATTGCACTTTTAGGGATTTAACCCTCAAATAGTGGTGATCACGGGTTATTGGAAATGAAGATGATGAACTGATCTTAAAGCCTGTTTTCCGAGAATGTTTGATAATGGACCAAGTATATATATGGACCTATTCAGCAAGATAGTTTCTTTGCTTCTAATGGCTATACAAAATTTTGATGCTATACTTTAAGCGGCTTATCACACGAATCAACGGACAATTCCGTTTAAAACCTTATCTTTCGGGAAAGGAGTAAATTAATACGGCTGGCTAAACAAGGTTCGTACGTCGCCAGATCACGGTACGGTTATGAAATTGCAGGAAAAGGAAAGGGCAAGATTTAGCTCTTTTAAAGAAGCTGTTTTTCCACCGCGCTATCGAAATTTTTAAAACAGAAAAGAGTTATAGCGAAATTAACCGCAAACGACCTTTATAAAAATCGCGGTTTAAAGGAGAGGCTTAAGGTAAAAATAGAAAATCATGCTCCAAGCCTGAAGTTTCAATTCAATTTAGATTTTTTTATTTAAAAAGTTGGGTTTAGTAAATAATAGTATTTTGCACCCGCCTTTGAATGGCTGGGAGCACTAACAATTAAGTGTCAAACATGACAGAAGCTAGAGAGTTATGATGTCCTTTTTCAGGATTGAAGTAGGAGCAACATAAGTTTGATTTATAAGATTAACAATACGTTCTTTTGACTCTTTGAATACAATGATTTAATGATGCTGCATTGATCTTGTAGTTAGATTTAAATAAAGTGCCATACCATGCTAAGTTAGTAATCAGACCGCAAACGGGTACGGTAAATGGTTTTATTGGCGGATGTTACCAATTGAACCCTAAACCAACCATAACTGCTGATTTAAGTTAGTATGAAGTTTGGAGAGAGTTCAATAACGAGCATGTGAAATTTTAATATACTTTTCCACACGGAAAGTATCAAGTAGCAATTCGTACCCACCTATGTTTACGAAATGAATATGTTAGCAGTTTCCCTTGAAAAACGTACAAGCCCAGGAGTAGACAGACGGTACTTAAAGAATCTGATACATTAAGACAATTAAGATGAATTGCATCCAAAAGAAATAAAAGAAAACTAAAAAGATAAAAAAAACGGATCCGCGATGGGAATTCATTAAAAAGTTATTAAGCGATAAATAAGTTGTTAAAATGGCCACAGTCAAAACGGAAAAGATTTCCAAAACAAGAAAAGAACAAGAGAACACATATAAGGGCGTTGCCGCAACACTGTCAAAAGACCCAACTATGGAGAAATGCATTTGTATCATAGAGCACAAACTGGGCATGAAAGGTATAATATAGACAGAGGTCAGGTTTTATACATCGATTACTAACTGAAGAGGTAGCCGCTAATTCGTATCTAATAGCAAGTACAAATGACTCCTCTTAATTTTAAGTAGGAGTTTTTTTTATGAGGACTTATTTAAATTCGTTAAACAGTAGCTTTTAGATAAAAGTTTGAAAAAAGTCGTTAAAAATCACTAATTTCCACGAAATTTTATGTTCTTTTTTAAAGGGTTCAGGGGCCAAAAACCTTTAGGAATGAGTAAACTAACGGCGGCATTACGGCGGTAGGAGCAATTGTTCCTGAATGTTATTATGAACCAACCAAGATGTTAGAGGAATTAGTAGATATAAGACGAATGGATAACATCTAGGACTGGTATTATAGGAGAGAAGAATCCTTAAGGCAAACGGTGCGGGGTACGTCATTTATGGCCATCAAAGAGCAGCGAAGACTTAAAAAACCAAGGCGAATATGACCCTAAAGAAATTGATTTAGTGTTAGTAGGTAACCGGCAACAGCCAGATTACATTAGTCGCTTCGTACAGCGGCCATATTTGCTCTTGAATTGCGCGCTACCAATGCATTTGCTTTTGATTTGTTAGTCGACTTGTTCAAGCTTTTAATTTGGCATGTCAACGGCAGCTAAGCCTTTGTAGCATCCGTCAGGTTAAAAGTAAGTGCTATTAATAGGCAGCGATAAGCATGTCGTCTATTATTTGATTATACGGAGACAGAACCACCTTGTATCATTTTTGTGATGGTGGCTGGATGCCAGTACTTTTTGAACCAATACAGACGGCCTAGGGATACAGGGATGAATATGTACGTTCCTGACGGTGTTGGTCGTAATTTTTTAAATAGAATGCTGGGGGCGTCTATCATGCCTGCCGTCGGAACGAAACAGTAAAAAACAACAACATTTTATTTTTCAGACGTGTAAATACGGTAAATTTAAATTTGCCGTATCAAATCTGGCCGATGCCGCTGCAAAATTATGGGCCGCAACAATTTAACAGATGCCGATGTCAATTGTTAGTTCCGCACAGGCCAGTAAGCGAATCATTGACGCAACAGCCAATAGCAATGGGTCGGATCACGATAAGGTCATGATGAACATATTCAAAAATATGGAATACAACATCGGCCACCTGCACTTATTATTAAATGTTACGAGGGTCAAATTAAAAAAGGGAGATAACCTTGGGTGTTTTGCTGCCTTTTTGGTGGCGGTTTTACTTGGGATCTATTTATTAAATGGGCCCATATAAAACAACTAACAAAATCAAACTAAATTAAACAAGAATTCCGATGGATTATTAAAGAAAATTCCAAAGCTTGATTAAATTTGTAAGTAAATCAGGTGCTAGCGAGAGGTTAAATTAAGAGATGGAAGACATCAAATCACCATCCGTACAGGCCTGCAGGTTCCTATGGTGAACCAACGACTTTGTAACACGCAAGTACCAGATGCTAAAAAACCAAATATTGCAATCTGCCTCCTTCAGAAACTGTAAATAAGAACTATCTTGCTGCCAGTAAATAAAGCAAATGCAGAAACAAGCTGAAAACTGATAAATATGTTACCAATTTAAGTCACCAATTATGGTACTTTTTATAGAAAAATCTCGTCCCTTATATAATAATGTTTTTGTAGAAGTAGGCAGCACCTATAACAGAGAAAGGTGATGTACTCTAGTATTATTGAAGCCAATGAAAATTATTTAATTGACATTGAGTCAAAAATTTCTCCTGGAAAAATTGTTTTAAAGTTTTTAGTAGACGATTCTTTCTCCAGTAGAATTTGATCAACCATATTCTTGGTAATCCATCTTAGTAATTTTTTAAGTCTTAAAATGTAAAAATATCACTACAAATTGTATTTAACAACCCTTTAAAACTTAGAACTTAAAATTTAAAACAAAAGAGATGTTTCAAAAAAATATTAATTGCAAATAGAGGCGAAATAGCTTTTGCGTTAATTATTAGAACGTGCATAAGAGATGGGAATTCAAAACAGTGCTGTTATTCAAAGCAGACGAAGAGAGTTTACATCGTAAGGTTTGGCCGATGAAGCTGTTTGTAAGGGCCAGCACGAGTAGTGAATCATATTTAAAGATTCGACCATCATTGCTGCAGCGAAATCACAAATGCACGATGCGATAGCATCCAGGATTGGGTTATTTATCTGAAACCTCTAAATTCTCTAGAATTTGTGTCAGAGCACGACATTAAATTCATAGAGTCTTCGGGCGGACCAATTCGATAAGATGGGTGATAAGCGCAACAGCTAAAACAAACCATGAAGCACAGGGGCTGCTTGTGACCCGGTTCTGAAAGCGTTGGTAAAAGAATGTAACAGACGCCAAAAAAAGTAGCTAAAAAAAATGGGATATCCCGTGATGATAAAGCAACTGGCTGGTGGTGGGTGGAAAGGATGCCGCGCCGTTGAGCGAAGAAGAAATGGGAAGCATGAGTAAATAGTGCCGTTCCAAGAAGCATCAGCTGCCTTTTGAAATGGAGCTATAATTAATATGAAAAATATTGATTGAAGAGCCGCGTCATATAGAAAGCCAAATTTGTCGGATGACCAACTATGTAAGCTTGGTCATTTGTCGGACGAGATTGTTCAATTCAACTCGTCACCAAAAATTAACAACGAAGAAACTCCGTCTCCTTTTATGAACCGATAAGCTTCGTGAAGATATTGCGAGCTGCTGCTGTAAAAGCGGCTGTCTTTATTAAGTTTGAAGGTGCTGGTACTATAGGAAATTGTTAGTCGATAAACACGTAACTCTACTTTATGGAAATGCAAAATACCCGAATTCAAGTAGAACATCCCTATTCACAGAACAAGTAATTAGATACGATTAATTCGAGAGCAAGATTTTAGTGGCTGCTGCGGTTGTTCCAATTTCTGGTAAACTAATAACCTCCAAAACTACACTCTTTGATGTAGAATTAATGCTGAGGATCCCTATCATTGATTTTCGTCCGTCTCCAGGTAAAATTACCACCTTGCATAGCCCAGGCGGGCCACGACATACGTTTAAGACACTCATGTAATTAGTGGGTACACTATTCCCGCCGAACTACGATTATTGCAAAAGCTAATTCAAGCACAAAAGGAAAGAGGCGATCAACTAAATGAAACGGCTTTAAGTGAAGTTTGTATAGAAGGAATTAAAACAACCATACTTTTCATAGCCAATTAATGGATCCATCGCTGATATTTAGCGGGAAATTACAACCACTAAATTTTAATGGAAGATTTTAAAATGAATCCACACAAATAACAAAAAAACTCCGAAAGCCTACTCAGTTTTTTATTAGCAGCTTATAATCACTTATTTATAAGAAAACCATAGTGCCCCCAAGGTGTCCCTTTTTTTCGTGGTGGTCTAAGGTGTTAAACTACTTAGGTTATTGTTAGGCACTAAAAAGTGAAATCGCTTTAAATAAAAAATAGGTTAAAAATAGGTATTTTATTTTACGAAAAAAGATAGCTAAACACGTAGCGTTATTCTGATAGATCCCGATAAAAAAAAGCCCAAAAATAAGTTTTGGGGCTTTTGTTTTATTGATGTACTGAGTCTTTGGAAAATACAGGAATAGGGTTTGGTGCCTCGAATTTCCATAAATTTCACCGGTCAATTAAAAAACGCGCTTCTGGATAAATAGTTCATATAATTGCAGTGGTAAAAAGCAATATCACTATCTTTTGCGAATTCTCCTAAAATCATCAAAAGGTAAAATAGTGCCACAAGTAGATACGTATTTTTCTTCCAGCAATTTCTCGCAGTAGGCTTTGTCGCAGTGATATTATCTTGTATTCTCTAGCCTCCCAGGTGCAAATCTTCACATCCGTATGAGCATATAATGAAGTTAAACCCGCATTCCCCGCAAAGCAGTGGCACTAGATAAATACGTTTCTCAATCTATTTAATTGCGTTAAACCTTCCATTGAAATACTGTTCTGAATCCAGTTTCTGCAAAATCATTAAGTTTCCTCATAAGTACTAAGGGCATAGTGGCATGCCTGCACTTAACCTTGTTTGCCGTTTAATTTTTGCTTGATCTAAAACATAAAACTCTCTTCTTTTTGGATCATTGTTTGCGTTATTTTCTTGAAGTAACATAGAAACGGTTTAAAAAGAATGCTTGACTATATGAACCATCCGTAGTTAAAATCTCCACTCTACTACCCTTAAAATAAGGTATATAAGCTACTGTTTTTCGTCAGATTACCATATTCAGCAATAGGAGCCGCATAGCGTAAAGAATTGTTTTAGCGGCCTTGACTCCCAGTAGCGCATTTTTGATAGGCTTCCCATATTGACTGTTCATTAAAATAAGTTAGCGCCTTTTAAGGTGTAGGCTAGCCTGAAATCCAGGAAACAGATCTTCCTCTAAATAGAATCTCGTCTGAAAATTCCTCGTTTGTAGGGACATTTCCAAGTGTGCGATGGCTTGTCTGTTAAAAGTGGTCCTGAGCAGCTTCAAAAATTACTTAATTGACCACTCAAAAACCGCAACTTCTGGATTCCAACATCAGAATAGGGGATTCCCAAAAAGCGTGCCAGAGTACCTTATAGCATGTGCTATCAAGCACGTTGGCCATCTCTTTAAAAGTTATCATCTGAGTTTCTTGACTAATTCTATTTTGTGTGATAAACACCGTGGTACAAATGTGCCCAGTTAGAATTTGATTCTGGGTCCAAAATATTATAATCATTAATTCTTTGGTACAAACTTTAAAATTCCTCTCACTTCCAGACCCACATTGAGAATTCGCATTAAATGCCAGAGTTGGATTTGAACATCGCTTAATTCCAATCCCTTTAAAATTAAGATTGGATTTGCGACGTCTATCGCCACGTTAGGATCTAACAGTTTACATCAAATAGGAGTCGCACCTATAAAGAAAGGAGCAACATGCCAACTATATTTGTTAATATATTTTTTCAATAGTTCTATTTTTAATAGTTAATAGTAATAGTTATCCCAAACCGGACCGATTTGAACTAGGATTGGTCAAAAAAAAATCCAAATCCTTTACCTAGTCCTGAGAATTGACATTACCAATCCGGTCGATGCCATCAATTTTTGTCCATAGAAATAGGTTCTACCCCGTTGCAG
>Ga0163217_1006457_pt1 | contig 12946 bp, 9 predicted proteins | sample SynspAceP_FD_185933 | JGI IMG/M metagenome (GOLD analysis project Ga0163217, IMG submission 185933) | Saline lake microbial communities from Ace Lake in Antarctica - Synechococcus sp. Ace-P (PacBio error correction) | ecosystem: Environmental > Aquatic > Non-marine Saline and Alkaline > Saline ...
CAGTAAATTCTGTCTGGCACCGGATGCATAACGAGCACTAGTAGCCCGCAGTAAAAGCCCGCGGGTGTGTGGGTTGGAGACAATGGTCAGGGAAAGGGTGCTCCTTTTACAGTATTCTGCTCCTGCAGATGGTCAGCTTTTTGACCACAGGCTTCACAAGAATTCTGTTTGAGTTACACTTCTATTCGAAAGCGCAGAGAACAAAGCAGCAAATTACAAGCAGGGGTATGCTTACGCACGTGGTAGCCTGGCACAATGGGTTTTCTAAAGAAATTGTCTGAAGCATCAAAAAAAGGAAATGGTAAAGCTACTCCGCTGTATCACTGTACAAGGTGGAACAATTAACGCGCGTTCAATGAAAGGCAAAGAATTTAACTGATGAGAGAGAGGGGTGGGACAATCTAAAAGTAACTAGAGGTGCACCACTGTATCCAGTCGAACTCGGAGTGATTACTCAGTGATTATGTGGTAACTAGATCTAAGATGTAATTATAAGTTGTAGATCAACCTATTAGCTGTCGAGATTCTTCTCAGCAGGCTTTTTTATGGCCGCTAAATTGAGTTTGTTCAGGGGCACTCTTTGGATATCAATTACTGCTTATTTTGGTTGGGCCAAGGTCTTCGTCTGTTGTGGAGTCCCATTATGATTCATTTGTGGCAATCATTGACTTAACAAAATTGATGTTGATCTATCTAAAGTTAGGTTTGCTAAGAAGCGATTTCCTTTTGTGGTCAAAAACCCAAATTTGCTCGGCATAATTCCTGTTTTTATTGAAATTACAGCTTGACTCACACCTGTCCAGTATAGTGGCGAAATATATTTATCAGAACAAAGCATCCTCTATATCGGTATGGGTTTTCGGTAATCTTACATTTAAATGTGTAATGCTTCCCAGATTCATGAGTTGAATGGAGGCAATTCCATCGGGCCATCATATGATCAAATGTTTGTCCCGATTGTTAAAAATTTCAAGCCTATCTCTCATTAGGCGCTACTCTGAAATAAATATTCCTTCATTGAATTTCTCTTGGAGCCAGCCGCTGTTCACGCGCCTCAATTGAACACGCTGTCACAACCTTCTGGCGATCCTTGACTTTCTCCGATTCCCCATAGCGCTCCGGATTTTTATTTCCTTGGCAGATTATATTTTCTAGGAATAGCGGTTGTTAGCTTCCTCATTTCGATATTCGAGACTAGTCCTGTCAGGAAGCGCTTCGGTAAGAGGTAACCAAAGATCCAGGGCATGGGCTTCAGTTTGTTGCATTCCACTTTTGCCTAAAAGAGTGCGAGTCTCTTCCCATTGAAAACTCAACTAGTTTTCTTCTTTCCATGAATAGCCAAAAATGAGTCGTGCGACTTTTCGCACATCTGTAAAATGAACTGGCGTCAATTCAATTCTAAGGGACTGAATCGTGCGCGCTTTCCCTTTTGGTTTGTCATAAAGTCCATCTGTGAATTTGGAATGGATATGTTACGTGGTTCTTTCTTCCGAACTCTCTCAAGCCGGCTGAGAATTATGACCCTGATCTCCAATCAAAAGCAATTGTTTAGATGGATTTATTAGCTTCCTCAAAAAAAGTACTTTTTGGAGAGTTGATAGGAATTACTTTGGAAATCTTCCTTTTTATGATCCTATAGTTTTCCTTCTTCAGTATCTTTTTTACAAGAAACTAAGTTTTTTTGGGGCTCCGTCCACCCCAGAAAAAAAAATACAAAATAGATAAGGTTTTGGCTAAAACAAGGATCTTCCCATCTCGCTCACCGCGTGGCAAGGAGTTTTATATTTTTGAGTAATATACCTAGTTTCAAATTTCAACAGAGGATTGCCTTTTAGTTTATAAATAAAAAGCCTGCTGAGATTATTCTCAGCAGCTTTATAGCTTTTACTTCCTGTCCTATCTTTTAAGGTTTTAAAGACTTCCTCACTTCACGAGCTCTTTTGACCTCGACAAGGGATTACCAAGGTTCTTCCACCGCTTGGTCCTTCCTCGCTCCCGAACGATTTTTGTCTGGGAATCGAGAGCTGGCTCGGTTTGAAGTTGCCGGAAATGAATTATAAGGGCTAAACCGGTGAGCATCGGCACCAATTTTCGAGTCAAGACAGGGGGTTAGTTGCATACATCCGAGATGAATTGCGACATCCGAAATAGTCCGGCTGATGCTATTATGTTGATTCAGCAAGTCAAGAGATGAGCGAGTTTGATTTCTGCTCTTGTTGTTCTTTGGCGAAGCGCTGTGCGCAGGCCTGCGAATATTCCAGAGCCAAACTGGAACTGATCCAGTCCTTCGGGAAAGACCTCGATAAATAGATGTTTTATTAATATTATTTTTCAATGAAGGTCTTGCCCGTTATTTGGAGAATATTAAACAAAAAGGTCTCAGATTCGATTCTTGGATGTAATTTCACGGTGTCTTGATCGCAGATTCCGACTGCAAGGCTGGAATTTGACAATCGTATTAAGTTCTGTGGTGCTGATCGTGAAGTCCTATCATTCTTGCTGATGTTAACTGCTTCATCAGCGTAAAGCCTGAACTCCAGGTGCAAATGTTGTCCGTTCCAAGTTAAATCACGTGTTGCATCCAATCCTGGGAGTCTTCTGTTTGAAACACCAGTCTTGTGTTAAGATTTAAATTAGCACTTGATTTTCTTCAACAGGCATTCCTAATGTCAGGAAGAATCAGTCGGAAGTTTGCCATCTAAGTTTTCAGGTCTGGTGATTTGCCCGCCTGGCGAAGAGGAATATTTTTCCATTGATCAGCGTTATCCTGAGCCGTGATAAAGGTGCTATTCCCAATGAAATTTGAAGTGGCAGACATAATTCAGAAAGCATGAATAAGGTCTTGGATTGGCTCCAGATTTTTACCTTGCTGATACAATTTGCAAAGCTGTTGTGGTTGAAAGCTCTGAAGTTTTGGATTTCCGAGTACTTAGATTCGCGGACTTTCTGATTGTCTTAGCCACATTTGGAAGCTCATTTACGCTTTTGGCTCATCGGTATCTGTTCGGTAAGCGAACCTCCTCCAAGAGAATCCGGTCTCCGCGATTTTCTGAGTTGACCAACTTTGAGCTTGGGAGGATATTGTTGAACACTTCGCGCTATAAAAACGCCTTCCGTAGGAAAAAGGCTTCGGTTGTTTTAATTGAGCAGTTTTGATAATCCAAATTCAAATTGATGCTTAATAGGCCCACTGGTTATTGGTAGGCATAGGCCACTTTCGAAGCTTTTTGCGTGATAAATTTATTATCAATGACTCAGTTACTCAAGCTTGTCGAGGAGCGATATTCGGTTTTCTCACGATCCAGTACAGCGAGTTTTCGCTGACTCTTTGCGCCGAACGCTATTAGTTGTATGCTGGACTTGATAGCCGAAGGTTCCAAATCGATTTTTTCACCAAGAGGTTCTGGTCAAGGTTGCGTTGATTAGATATTAAATCTCATCATTCACAATGGCCGTTTGTTATTTGTTTCGGTGGTGTCTATACCGATTCCCGGTTGTAATTCGCTACGCTTAGTTCTGCCCTTAAGGAAATTAGAAAAGGCTGAGTCTCGATCTCAGACGCAGGTTGGTGTTGATCAATCTGTAGAAAGGGTTATTTCGTCCTTTTTTTGTCAAACTTATAGGCGGTAAGTAATATTAGGGTTGGGAGATGTTCAGGCGTTATGAGTTTCCGTAATTGGAAACTCAGAGCGAAGCGCACTCAGCAGAGTCAGGGGCCGGAGCTAGGCCTATTACGTCCAAGGAGGCGTCACGGTCGACTGAAAGGTCCCTGTTATCTTGACTAAGAGAAACGAAAGGTGGTGATTACCAATGAGTTTTTTTTCATTTAGATCTGCTCGATTCTTGCATTTTTCCCGCGGCGATGATTGAAATTTTCTACTGAAGTTGATCAGGTTTTCCTGATAGATCTGAACTGATGGCTTTCGTTGATTACAGTCGTTCGATCGTGATTTTGGCTGACGCGGAATTTACTTGGTCTCGCAGTATTGGTTGAGATAGTAGTCTTGCCCGGCGAAATTCGCGATGAGATGGGTTGTTAACTAGGGAATATCGGCAGCAGGCCCGGTCGGATGGACAACTTACACATCAATGCGGGGCACAGGTATTGGGGCGCCAAGCCGGTGTCATCTTTAGAGCGCGAGAGTCGGACTATGAGGTCGCTTCGCAAAATAAACCAACTCCAGGTCAGTATAAATTTCGCCGGACGACAACACGCATTGTGCATTCCTCCTCTCTCCCTTACCGCGCCACCCAGAAACTCTACCCGCGTCGGAGCGAGCACTGCCTGAGCTTAGGTGGACGCGGTGCGGCGCCGGCTCGCGTAGGCTCATAGAGCCTTGAGATAACTTAATGCCTCGAGGGTGAATTGATTATTGAAAAGACCCCAGAATTGAAATCCGTCTGGTCTTCGGCCACTTTGGAAGTAGGTTTGACAGGGGGCTGCGGAGGGCAGGCTCAACTTCGTCGGCTGTAGCTCCCACAGCGCAGGTCGTAAGCGTGGCTGGTCCTACCCTCCCATACCGCAACTCTCCCAAATTGTCCATTTTTTCGGTCCTTCAACGAAAAATAATATGTCGGGAGCGAGGGTTTTGGAGTAGGTTCTGCGCATCATGCAAAACCAGATTAATCGCCTTTTGATCTGAACGCTGATGGCGAGCACTTCTAAGCTGGCGTTCGGAGTTTGCGTCAAGCGCCTAGAATGGGAAGATCTTCGGCTTACGGCAATAGCTTTTCGGGCTGAGGTCGCCCGAGCCACCATGAGGAGGTGGTAACTCTCTTCATCCACTAATATTTTCTGCAGCGGCCTCAACCTTGCGCTGGAGTTGCCCACCTTGCACCGTGATACCAGAGACGAATTTCCTGAGAGGCAGGCCTGCGGCTGCCTGCCGGGACATTGTATTGCTTGCCACAACGGGGTCTGAAAGGGCTCTTGGGGAGAGCATGGTGAAGGACGCGAAGCGTGGTGTTTCGGTCCTCTCTGCTCCTCGCTTGTTCACACTGGATTAGAGTCTTCATGACAATCTGGTGCAGTCATAGGCACTTATCTTCTTTGATATTCTTCCGGAAGACAGGCACCGCTCAATAACTCCAGAGTCTTAGTGCGATCTCTGAAGGTAGTTGGCGGCTATTGGTCGCTGGGCGAGTTGGCGGGTGCAGCATATGCAGAGTACATGTGGATGATCTTTCTGCATTTTTGTACATGCCAGCTGATTGAGGTCTTGCGATTATGTCATAGTAGGATTACACCGTGACGCACACGTCAGCCGTGCCGGCCTGACAAGCAGTGAAATCCTGGATGCGGGCTAGCACTCAGATACATTTGCAACGCGATCATTGGAGTTTTTGGTGACCGTGCCCATATCTGAGGCAAACAGTTCCAGTAATTCCAGGATTCCTCCGCCGAGAGATCGAGCTCCGGTGGCCAGCAGGTTCTTTGCGATTTTGTCGCAACCAGGAGAGGAACATATAGCGACGTAAAGTCCTTCGGATCCTCACAATGGAGTAAGAGAAGTAGTAAAGTAGTTCTTTTTCATATTGAGTTACACCAGATGTTCTACTGCTTTGACTGTCTATGCCATACGACACGGTGTATCTTGGAGCGTAATATTCTCGTAATATTAAAAGTATGTGTGTTATATCGTGGGCAGAGATATCAGGTACGCCATTTGACACTATGTAACCGGTGGCCAATCACAACATTCAGGCGGCGCGGCCACCAAGGGGCCATCAGCTCGGCGCACAGGCAATAGGATCCGGGGGTTAAGGGTGTTGCTGCGTTCAGCGGGGCGGCGAATTGCCTTGGAACAGACCAGCCCGTTTTTCCTGTGCGCAAGCCTTTTGCCCAAGTTGGTGGTTTTCATCGCATAGGCGGATCATTCGGCGGTAGGATCGGGCAAGTCGATGCAAAAGCAATCTCATTGCGGTGACGAGCCGGGACAGTGTCCGGCGCGCGCAGGGGCGAGGGGGGCAGGCGTTTCTAAGCCCCCTCGCGCACTGGGGTTTCGGCGGCGACGCGGCTGCCACAACCAAGGTCGTCTGTTTCCAATAGCAGCGTTGGCCATGCTTTTTGAGTTTGAATAAATTCTGAAGCGTGCGAGCATCGTCTGTCCCATCTTTGGGTAAGCCCGTCTTCTGCTGATGAACGGCGGGATATTTAGGCACCAAGATGGTCATCGCGGTGGTTCAGTCTGGGATTTTTCCCACCGCTGGAAAGCAGTCTTAAGGCTGAATAAATGCCTGAATTGTTCAAAGACTGGAGACGGATGGCGCGGAAAACGGCGCTATGTTGTGCGGCGAATACGATGGGGGGACAAATGTCTGTAAAGAATAGTGCAAGCGCCGCAAAGGGACTGCGGCGCGATGGCTCGCGCGCGTGATTCTTGGTCTGCTTGTTGAATCGCGCTTTGCCTTGGGGGGCTGACGCTGCCCGCCTGTTCGCCAGACGGTTGAATGTTCTGCGGCCCTATTGCGCGCCGTGCGCGGTCAGTGGAACCCTGCGGTCTGGCTACCGACCCCGACGGCCCCGCGATCGAACCCGCCCCTGCGCTGGCCGAGGGGCGGGCGGCGTCCAATCCTGACCTTTACCACTGCGGCACGTTATCACGCCTTTACGATGTCTTCCCGCCTGCAGCGACAGCGCCGGTTTATCCCCGCGCACAAGGTGCAACAATCGGCGCGGGTCACCGCGATCTGGACCCGAAACAGCGCTGGTCGGCGCTGAAGTCTCATGAGCAAGCCCTTGGTTGATATGGTGCCCGCCGATGTCGAATGAATGGTGGCCCTGCCTATCCCACCGCTTTCGGAATGCGGATCGTCGTTCGCGTTCTGGGTCGGTTATGTCGACCCTCGCAAAAAATATGAAAGCCACCTATAAGCGCGCGCCTCGTCGGTGGCGGCGGCTTTGGTTAATGGGTTGCTACAGATTTTTACCCTCCACGGCAAGCGCGGCTATGGGTGCAATGCTGGCAGCGGGCGCTAAGTCTGCAAAAGCAGCGGCGCGAACCTGAAGCTGGACGCAATACGATCAATCGGCGGCCGTGCCCGCGAATGGCTTGTGATCCTATGGGCGCGGCCGGGAAAAGCGCGTTGCCGCTCGATTGGGGCCCCCCAATGCGCAGCCCGCAAAGCGCCATGACATGGCGGGTTGGTTAACAGCGGCCAGAGCGCTAATTGCAAAAACGCGCTTGACGCGTGCGCCCAAAAGCCCGCCCCTGAGGTGGATCAATCGCCTAAGCTCAGAACCGTTCCTGCGACCACATATGCGGGGCAAGGCTGCCCCATGCGGGACACCTCGTTGTTTCAACACGCACCGCGGATGGACGCGAGCAGGCATCTCCGGTGGTGTCGCGCGACAGACCCAGACCTGCGACAGGAATGCGGTCCCAGCTCTTGTCTTGATCATCGCCTTGGCGGTCGCTTGTCGGATAGGCGCTTCCACGTCTGGACACGCTGAACACATGCGCGCGGTGGTTTGCGGGCACCGGATGCAAGCTGATCAGCGCAGTCCGGCTCCAGCAAACGTAAGCCCTAGCGCCCGAAAGCATGGTGAAAGCCCGCGTGGTGCGCGGCAGAAGGCCCCCAGCACGCGCGCGGAAGAACGTTGGGGTTCTTCCAGTTGAAAGCTCGGGATGTTTTGGTCAGCGTCCTTCGACGACTCGTGGGCGGGTCGTCCCTTTCCCCCCCCCCGGGTTCCCCCCTGGGGGGGGCTTCGATCACTTGCAGGCCAACCATTTGTCCATTGACCAGCGGTCCGCTTTTCCATTGTTCCCTCGAACGCGTCGTACGGCTTTTTGTTTGCCGCGACCGGTGCGGATCAGGTTGGCCAGCGCGGAAAGCCTGCTGGGTCAATGTTGTCAAGCGCGTCACCTACTGTTCTTTGCGCCAATGCGCATCGTCATGCGCGTCAGCAAGGGACAAGCGCAGCATTGGACAGCGCCCGCTTGCCCGCTTGTTTCGCGTTGGGTTCAATACGGAAGCGTCGACCCCGTGTGACGAGATAGAGCGTCCGGCAGCAGATCGGCAAAAGTCCTCTGCCAATCGCGCGCGGCCGCCTCGGTAAGGCGCATAGATGTGTCAGGGTCGAGGGTGTCACCGCGCCTCTGCCAGTGCGCGGGCCAGATCGGGATGCGACGGCAGGCCCAACATCAGCGCACGATACGCGGATAAGAGTTTCAGTCACCGATCACCGCACGATCCGCCAGCCCAGTCCCTTGTTGGGGGCCCTGCCACGCGGATCATCGCACCAACAGGGAAGCCATAGGCCAGCATGCGCCCCACTGTCCAGCGATTAAAGGTTCTGTATCATGGGCCCAGCAGATGCCGCACGATGCTGGCGTCGACAGTCCTTGTCAGGACCACGGGCGCGGAAAAGCCGCCGCAGCACCGATGCGAAGAAACGGGGTTGCGTCCCCAGACCGTCCAAGACAAAAGCTCTGTTCGGCCTGTGTCCATCTCGAGCACCCGTTGTTTCCCTTCGACCCTTCGTCGCCGTCTTGACCGATCAGCCCCGACGGCAATCGGCAGCAACATGAGAGCTGCGGATCGGCTGTGGCATCAGCTGGCCGGCGTGGTGCTGTTAAAGTGCAGCGTCAACGTGCCGTGAATCCCCAGCTTTCCGTAACGGACAACAGCGGTGTGCCGGCTTGGGAATCCAGCGCTTGAATTGGCGCCAGAACGCGGCCAGTGGTGTCTTCGAACACTTGCAAGCCAATCTTCGATGGTGCAGGCGCTGCCGCGTCGTGAAGGTCAAAAAAGAGGTCGAGCGCTTTGAATATGCTCATACCAAGACCAGCAGCCTTGACATGCCAATTCACCTCGGCACCTTTTTTCGTAGACCGTGGCGGTGTAAGAAGTTGTTGGATCTCTTGAAACTTCGGGCCGCAACGGGGGTGGGCTAAGCGGGCTTGGTCTTCGAAACTGTCGGGCGCGCAGATCGATCACATCGCCAAATCCGTTTCACCGCAAGCCGAGCGCATTCCAGAGGTGAAATTGGCTGTTCCGCGGTATAACGTCGGTCAGCCCCCTTACCTTGAGCAGCAGCTGGAAACCATCGCGGCAGGTGATCCGGTTGCCGTCCAATTGTTGGAAGTATTCATGCGGCGATGATCGCCTCGATCCGCCTCAAATTTCATGTCGGTCGAGGTTTCCGGGGCTGGCCACACGGCAGAGGAGTTGAAGATGTCAGGGCCCTTATTCTCCATTGCGCCCATATTGAAATCCATAGTCCACTGCAACGATGTTGAACAATCAAGATCGTAATTCACGGCCATAACGTCTTCGTCCCACTTCATACCTGTCCTTGGCGCCTGCATGCCAAAGGCGCATTGCCCTCGTCAACCGGGACGTACATAGAGGTTTCAGATCGACGGCGCGGCCCGATTTTGGGTGAAAGCTCACGGGATGTGCGCCAGATTCGCCAGCAACAACAGCGCGAACAGATAGGCGGGCTTGGCCAACGGGTCCCATGCCAATTCAAGCTGGTCGGTTATCGCCTGCTGACGGGTTGCCGTTGGGACCAGCAGAAACGGGGTGCGGAGCCGTGAGGTGGACAGTAAAGACCCGCCATCACATCGGGGCAGGTCGGGATATAGGTGATCTGCGAATAGCCTTCGGCCTCGCATTGGGTTGCAATACATGCCATCACTATTAAAGCCCCCAGAGAGCGGTACATTGCCTGCGGGGCGAATTCTACTCACTCGTCTTCTGGTTCCAGATAAACGGAGCGTAGGGGCCGAGGCGTGCAGAGTTAGGCCTTGATGCGGTGGACGTGTAACGAGCGAGTAACTTAGGCGTGACTTCAATGCTTGCGTGCGCCATGACAGCACAAGCCGCAGGACCAGATGGTATTATGCGCGGAGCCCGCCCTATTGGCCGTAGACACCACAAGCAGCGGCGACGCGCGACCGAACTGAGTGCTCTGCGAGGTTCGGCTACACCGGCTGCGGAGAGGACGAAGGTCTCCGCTGTGTCCACCAGGCTGCGTTTCCTGCGCCGCGAGCGTCCACACCGGAGGATTGGCGAGAGACGAACTGCACACGCGCGCACAGCACCCGTCAGCTCGAGCCTAGGAGCTGGCCGCGCATAGCCGTAGGGGTATAGCGCAAAGTATAGATCGTCTGGGGAGCCAAGCGTCGCGCATGTATTCTTTCCTCTGGTTTGGCAACCGAAATGTCCAATGTTCAAGTTAGTCCTGCACAATGGCCGCCTGCAAGGCGCCAACCCCGAAAGATCAACCTACACCGACTCCAATCCGGAGGGCACCATGTCCTCACCCGACACAAAATATTGAGAGCAAGAGAACAGCACAGGCCTGCGCTGCTTGGCGTAAAGGGGGGCGATCATCTTCGGCGTCGTCATCACCCGCCATCTCGATTATTCGATGGTATGGGCCGCGAAAGACCATCAGCCGCGGCAGAGGAACGAACAAGCATCCCCACCAGATAGCACCAGTGCCCGCCGTTGCCGACGCCGAAACCCAACGGTGCCAATCGCAAGCTGATGATACAAAGCCCGCGGCCGTTGATCCCGTCGCACCGGGGACCAAACGGAAAGTAACTGAGTTTCCGCGGCGCAAATGTAACGATTGAGAATTAACGATTTGGACGGCAGACTTGGCAACAAGGTCTGCCGTTTTTATGCTGCGCAATTGCGAAACGAGGGAAGTGCCTATGGCGAAAATGCGCAAAAGGTCAGAGTTGCCACAAGATCTTAGCCGGCGTTTGGCCTGCCCCTTTAGCTGGCGACGCAAAGTGAGGCGCCAGACGAGTTGAACATGTGATTGGGAAGACGTGAAATTGCTGCTCTGAGAGGGTTCGGACCGGCGGGGGGGCTCTGCGCCGAGCGGTATAAGAATAGCTGCGCATGGTAAAATATATTATTCAATAATGTTCCCCATGCTGGCAACTCTAAGCCTGTTGTTCAAAGCGCTCTATCCGATGCGAAGCAACACAGGAGCTAAGAATGACACAGCGTAGCGATAAGAACGGCCTTCAGGTTCCGCCGAACTGGTAAGATTTATTGAGAGCTCGCGCTGCCCGACCCACCGGCATTGACGCGGGCACGTTTTTGGGGCGGGGCTAAGTGATCTCGTGCATAGACTGGCAAACAACCCGCGCCTTGTTGCAGACGCGGTGAGAGATGCCAGGCCAAGATAAAATGCTTGGCAACAAAGACCTTGCGCCGCCAGAACCCATGACGCCGACCGCCTAATGCCTTTCTGCGTGAGATCGGGTATCCTCGTGGCCCGAAGGCCCCAGCATTCCGAGATTGATACCCAAGGTGTCGATCCGAAATCGCGCAGGTTTCCCCGACCGCCTGGTCGTTCCCACACCCAACGCCCGCTTTGCCCCTGAACGCCGCAACGCGCGTGGGGCAGCCTAATGACGCGTATTACGGCACGGATGCGCTAGGGGATTTGCCGAAAGGGCAAGGGCTTATGACGCAGAGCGTGGCGCGCGGGTTGTGGTGGCAGGCGCGCAAGCGTTTCTGGATGAAGCAGCCCCGCTTGCTCGCAAGCCATACCGGATGTGAACCGGTACGGCCGTCGCAGACGGGCACTGACACCTGCGTTGAAAGGGATTGCGTGCGCAAGTTTTAATCGCTAACCGCGGGATGCGGCTGCCGGCCTGAACGCGATCTTGCTGCGCAACAACGGCTTTGCACATCGAAAATTAGATCGACGCTGCGCAATAACATTGGGCAAAACCGGTCGGGCAAGGCGTGGCCCGAGTGCTGCTGGAATCCGCGATGTCTACGATTCATGGATGCGAAGATAGCGTTGCACGCTGTGGATGCAGACAAGTTGTCCCGCCTATGGCAACTGGTTGGGCCTGATGAAGGGCGATCTGTTCCGAGACCGTTCGAAAAGGGTGCCAAGCCAGGTGACGGCGCGAGATGAACGACGATCCGAACTACAACAACCGCCCCGGACGGCAGTAACGCTGACGCTTAAGGGGCGGTCGTTGATGCTGTACGCAACGTGGGCACCTCAGACCACCCCGCCATATCTGGACCGCGCGGGCTGGAGATCGGCGAAGGCCCTGATGGAACCGCGATGGTCACAACATTGCTCCGAATGACGATCTGAAAGAAAAAGGGCGGGAATGCGCAGCATTCGTCGCGGGTCGGTCTATGTCAAACCCAAGATGCAGGGCCCCAAGAAGTCGCCTTTGCGGATGAGATATTCCCGGGTCAGAGAACCGGCGCTGGGGCTGGCCGGCCAATACCGTCAAACTCGGCATCATGGATGAAGAGCGGTCGCACATATCGTCACTTTGCCAGTGTATCCGCGCCCAAGTCCCGCGTTGGCTTTTATCACACCGGTTTCCTCGACCGCACGGGCGACGAAATTCCAACACCTCGATGGAGGCAGGGCCAATGGTGCCCCAAGGGCGAGATGAAAAGAACGCGCCGTGTGATCCAAGTGCTATGAGAATCGCAACGTCGATATCGGGTTTGGCCTGCGGCCTGCAGGGGCGCGCCGCCAGATCGCAAGGGGATGTTGGGCCATGCCTGATCTGATGGAAGCCATGCTGGACCCCAAGATCGCCATCCCCAAAGCAGGAGCAGAACTGCGCTTGGGTGCCATCGCCTACGGCTTGCGACGTTGCAACCGAGCATTATCAATGCCGTCGATGTTCTGGCGCGTCAGGACGAGATCAAACGGGCGGTGCCCGGGTACGGCAGGAAGACCTGCTGACGATCCCCGGACTTGCGGGCGCCAACCTGTCGACGCCGATCATCGCACAGGATAGAGAAAACGCTCCAGGGATATTCGGCTACGTCCGTGCGCTGTGGGTCGGATCAGGGCGTTTGGGCTGTTCAAAGATGCCGGACAATCCATGACGTCCTCGGCCTGATGGAAGATCGCGCGACCTGCCGCAAATCTCGGACAGGCGTTTGCCGATTTGCGCATCACGGGGTGGTTTCCGAGGATCAGGTGAACCCA
>Ga0163217_1056459_pt1 | contig 12946 bp, 13 predicted proteins | sample SynspAceP_FD_185933 | JGI IMG/M metagenome (GOLD analysis project Ga0163217, IMG submission 185933) | Saline lake microbial communities from Ace Lake in Antarctica - Synechococcus sp. Ace-P (PacBio error correction) | ecosystem: Environmental > Aquatic > Non-marine Saline and Alkaline > Saline ...
CACAACAAACCCAACCCAGGAAAGGAAAAAAGAAATGGTTTAATTTGGGGTTGGGAACGAAGTTTTTTTTTTTTGAACGGCCAAGCAGGCAACAATGCTTGGAAAACAAGGGGGTTTAATGACTAACCTTAAAACCATATTTCCCAATTAAAACTTTACCGAACCGTGGGTTGGATTGAGCCCCTAAATGCAACGGCTTGGATTTTCAACGGTAAATTCTGCCCGTGAGGTGGTTTTCGATTATCACGATCAAAAATAATCGATCTCTACCCAAACCACTGTTCGGGAAAGCCGAAGATTCCGGAGGGTCAAAGAGCTAATGGAGGCTCCACTTGTTTGACGATGGAAAAAAACGAATCGAAGCCGCCTGGCCAGTTCACGTTGGCCGGATGGGACGATCTAATGAAATGAGTTCCTTCAACACGCTGGAGCTGGGGCATTACCTGTCGTTATCCGTTTGGGTCCTTGGGTTTTTTTTTATCGATATTTTTTGTGCGCCAAAGAACTTGGCGGGAGGTGCGGCCCGGTCGCCGGTGTGGTGCAGGCTTTTTATCCATCCGCGCTTTACTGCCGAAATGTACGGTTTTTCCGCTCACTATCATCTGCTAGTGCGGCTTTTTCGGTCTCGACAGCGAGTATGTTTAGGCCGCCAGTCCCTATGGTCGATCCCTGGTTGGGCTTGGCGAAACCGGCATGCTTGTCTCAAATGTTGCTTTGGCTACGCGATCGCTTTACGGGAATAGGGCTCTTTTAATTCAGGGTGGCGCCAGGTTTCACAAGGCGCGAGGAGAAAATCCGTCCTGGTTGGACAGACGGGTTGTATGCGTAATGTGGGGCATCCCCAAGTACACAGGCGCTGTTCATTGGCTCTGTTTTGGAGAAAGGCGTGGTGCATTGGCCAACGCTCTTTTTCGGTAGGTCCTTTTCCCGGTGCTCGGTGCTTGGTTCTACACCTTGGCTGGCTCGACGTTGAGGGCAGCAAGTACTGAGCAGTTCGGAGACGCTTATCGGCAACTATAGGCGCAAAGACGCGATGTTTATCCGCTCGTTGGGGCAGCCTTGGCGCCAAACTCCGCGGCTGCTTCCGCGAGCCCAGCAATGAACGACAACCCGGTATGAGTCCTCTACTTGAATCTAGATACAAAGATTTTAAATCGGGTCTTCTGGATTGAAGATGATAGCCAAAAAAGGATGGTCGAATTATGTCCCTTTCGAAAAATAAGCACAAACCAAGTCCGGGGCGTCAGGCGCCTGTTTGTGGCGCTACACCAATACACCTGTCGACTGCACCCCGAACGTGGTCTCGATAAAGCCTGGGGATTGCCCAAGTGCGGGAATCGCACTTGTCCCGTTAGAAGAAGGCGGGTGAATAAAGCGCACTCGGGGTCATGACTGTCATCACCATTCTGGAAGCGACACAAAGACATCAGGCAGAATGATTCGAAGTACAAACAAGCTGCCCTCGGGTTATGAAAGGGACGGTGGTATACCTGTCCCATGCCCCCCAGGTTCGCCAGGCCAAACCGGGGGCTTGCCCGCTTTGCGGAAATGGGGTTGGACAGTTTGAGTCCGCTACGTTGGCGATGAGGGCCCAACCCGAAACTCGTGGATTTTAACCCGTCGCTTCTTGGGTTTGCGCTGGCCTTCCTCTATACCCTTTGTGATTCTGACCATGGCCCTTTGGTGGGCCTCAAATGGCCACCGCGACTTTTTTGGTGAACGCAATGTCGCAGTGGAATTGAAGGCTGATACTAGCGACACCGGTGATTCCTCTGGTCCAGGCTGGCCGTTCTTACTCCGTGGCTATATTCGTTTTCGCACATGAACCTGAACATGTTCAGTTTTTTGATTGCTATGGCGTAGGTGCCCCTATATTTCGCATTGTTGCTGGGTGCTGGCGCCGGGTTATATTTTTCCAGAGGGTTCCCGCGAGTAGGTGGCATGTCCCGGGGTCTATTGCGAAGCGGCCGCCCGTTATCGTGACGCTGGTTCTGCTTGGCCAGTTTGATGGAACTTCGTGCGCGCGAAAGGCACGGGTAAGGCCATCCGTGCGCTGCTCGATATGGCCGCCAAAACACGGCGCGACTGAATCAGACCCAGACGCACCGAAGCGAAGTTCCCCTGGAAGACGTACAAGTTGGTGACACTTGCGTGTTTCGCCCAGGTGATAAAGTACCGGTAGACGGCGTGGTTTTTGAAGGCCGGTCGTCCCATTGAATGAGTCCATGATATCCGGCGAGCCCGTAACCCGGTGGAAAAGTGGGTGGTGACAGGTACCTTTGGGGCACAATTAATGGAACCGGCAGCCTGGTGATGGAAGCAACCCGCGTAGGAATGGATACCACACGTTGAGCCAGATTGTCGTAGAATGGTCGCCATGCTCATGCGCAGCCGTGGCTCCAATCGCAGAAGTTCGCAAGACATGGGGTGGCCGGCAAATTTGTACCGGGCCGTTTTGGATAGCAGTGCTGTCATTTATCGCCTGGGCGAATCTGGGGTCCGGCGCCCTGCGCTGTCCTATGCGCTGGTGTCAGCGGTTGCCGTGTTGATTATTGCTTGCCCGTGCGCATTGGGACTTGCAACCCCATGGTCGATCATGACCGGCGACGGTCCGTGGCGCACAATTGGGTGTGCTTTATAAAGAACGCGGAAGCCTCGAACGCTTTTGCCAAAGTTGATACGTTGATTGTCCGACAAAACCGGTACCTTGCCCGAAGGGAAAGCCAAAACTCGTCGCGGTTTTGCCCCCCGAGTCCGGCCACGATGAACAGAGATTCTGCGGTTAGCGGCCACGCTGGAAAAGGGGTCCTGAACATCTTTGGCTGAAGCGATTTGTCGCGGGCGCCGAAAGCAACGTAATGTGACACTCGGTAAAGCGATGATTTTGAGGCCATAACAGGTAAGGGCGTCAAAGGCGTGGTTGACGGAAGCGCGGTGGCAACTGGGAAATGCCAAATAATGCGGAAGAGCTGGGACTGATGGAGGCCATCTGGTTTGGAGCTGCCATATCCCGACGTGGACGAAGGTGAACGTCATGTTGTTGTGTTGGACGGCGCAGCTGGCTGGTCTTGTTAGGCTCGCTGACCCAGTTAAAGAGTCGACTCCAAGCAAGCGGCTGCGAGCACTTCACGGCCTGGGTTTTCCGGGATTATTATGGCAACCGGCGACATGAACGAACTGCCAGGAGCTGTCGCGGCGAAGTTAGGCCATCGACGAGGTCCGAGGGATGTTCTGCCAGAAGAACAAGGCTCGGATTATTAGTGAACTTCAGAAAAGCCAGGGCAAACGGGGTGCTATGGCGGGGACGGAGTGAACGATGCACCCGCACTTTGCTCAAGGCGGATGTGGGTATTGCCATGGGGACAGGTGGCAGCATGTCGCCATCTGAACAGCGCTGGAATTACGTTGGTTAAGGGAAATCTGGACGGAATTGTCCGCGACAGAAAACTCTGCGGTTGCACGATGCCCGCAATATCAAACAAAACTGTTTTTTTTGGCATTGGTTATAACAACGCGTGCTGGTGTTCCAATCGGCTGCAGGCTATTCTTTACCCCTTTACCGGCATTCTGAATAGGCCCGATTTTCGGCTGCTCTTTGCATGAGTGGGTCGTCCCTTTCTGTGGTAATGAACGCTTACGCTTACGACGCCGAGAAAATCTAACGTCTCGCGAGGCTAGTCTATAAAGAAAGGATGGTGGTGATCGCCGTTTACACAGGATGAAATGGGTGTGGGGTGATTATTCAGACCTGAAACACCGACAGCGAAGTCACCGCCAGGTGTACGAAAGGTTGGCGGTCTGCCCTATTGGAGGTGAAGTGGCGTTTTCTAAAATTATTTTGCGCAGGCATGGCCGGCAGCCGTGCTCGCTCTAAATCGGTCTGGGGTGTAGCTCTTTCTTGCATTTTTTTCTGGAATGGCACAGTGCCGTTTTTCCTTGGTATGGCCGAAAGCGCGTCACTGGGGATGTCGTCCCTGGCTTTCTGTACACGTGCGACCCTTGGAGACGCGAATATAGCCCTTGGCGCGTACACGAAATGGCGGCATGTCTATCCGGGGATTGTTTCTGGGTGTCGCAAACCTGGAGCCGGTCGACTCTGTTGGTCTAATCTCTGGCCGGACGAATCGTGACGATCGTTTTTTGAGTATTTCGCGACCGGAGGCGGGCAGCGGTGAGCTACAACGAACAAATGCGCCAACTTTTGCTGGACCGGCACAGGATTATTGGCCGCCTTGCTCAGTGGGTAGTCCTTGCCGATGGTGCATGGCCTTATTCGCACAAAATGATGTTTCTTGGATGGCTGGTTTCATAGCGCTGCACAGCACGTAAATCAGGTAGCGCACATGGCGAGCTTGTTGAAAGGTTTTTGCCGCTCAATGGTCTCAGAACGGCGGCTCAGGAATATGGGGCGAAAGCTCTCAGATGTCTTCACTGCTATAAAACCCACAGGGCCTCGGAAAATAGGATTTACCAGCCAGCGTCCTGCCATGAGAAGACCGACGGTACCGCGACCCAAACTGGGTTTTTTCCATCTGTGTTCGCGAGGCGTCACGCTGAAAAAACAAGGAGGCAAGCACCTCCAGGCGTACGAAAGTTGGTGTCTGGCCTGGGTAGACACGGGCAGCGGAGAGCAACTTTTTCCCGCGTAGGTGTAAAGGCGAATGTTCGACTTTTCTGGTGGTGACGGTGCCGTCAACCTTCATGGCTTCGTTCTCCCGCCGCAGGAAACGAAGTTCTGTGCGATATAGTCGCCTTTAAGAATGTTTTTCCGAAACGGCGCCCGGGTCCAATTTTTTTTTGCCCGGTAGACGCCCCTTGCTGCCGTGGCCGGCCAACCGGCTTGAAGAAAAGTTTCAACGCGGGCACTCACAGTTCTGCCAGCGTCGCTTGCTGACACCAGCCGGGTTCTTGGCACGGTCGCTCTCAGATATCTTGCATCAGCATCAACTCAGCCCCCAGTTCGCGCAGGGTCTGGAGATCGGAACAGCAGGATCAGGTTTTCGTTTTGTTCGGCCCATGAGCGCAAATGGCACACGGGGGTTGGGTGTTACCACCACCGCGCATCAAGATACGCCGCCTTAACGCTTCATGAGCGGGGCTCCAGTGCGAAGTCCCCACCAGCCGGTTTGTACAACCATGTCGATGGCTTGCCCGCTTTGCGGTCCCAATGCACCATCGACGTATTCATACTTCCGATGGGTCAAGTATCAAGGTATCAATGCCTTCTGGCTGAAGTAGTGTTGGCGCAGCTGGAATTAGGGAACTGAAAAAACTGGGTCTCCGGGGAATCGTCACAATAGCCAAACGGCTGAGCATCCGAGTTCAGTGCGTTGCCTCTGCCACTCCTGTTGAAACATATCTAACACCCGCGTCAAATCCATCCGCGGGGAAGCCCCCTGCTTGGTCGTTTGCGTTCTTTTGCGATGGTTACAGCATCGATGTTGGGCGGAGCACGGCAATCCGTGTTCAAGAAACGCACCGCCGGCATTGGTGTTTTGATCTGATTAGCTGAGGGCCCTCGGGCGAGGTGGCAGTTCATAGCCCATGAAAAAGGCCCTATGGGCCTGGGTCGAAGCGGCGATTTCCGGGCGCCAGGACAGGGCGCGCTTCGCTGATTACAACGGAAAGCTCGGCGGCTTGAATTCGATCGCCTGGAACGATCGGCGTTGCAATCGTCTCTATGCTCAGCCTGGGGACGAAAAGCCGGTGTGTTTGAAAAAAGATGGACATCGAACTCGGGGGCCGCAGACGCTTCGTTTCTGCGGGTCCACGAATTGAGTCCGGAGACTCTTGTTGAGGGCTTTGCGGTCAAGAGTGATGCAGTAGCACTGTCGGTTGAGCATCTGCGCGGGTATTGGTTGTTTGTTGTTTTCCTGAGTCACGTTCTTCATTTGGAGCCCGTGTGTAAGTAAGTTGTTCGGAACTGTAGTTTCGGCCTTTATCCTCGTCCAAACAAGTCCAATGTTTGGCAACTTTTTTCAGGTCTATTTTCAGCGTCGTTGTGTTGGACTGCTAGAAACACCAAACTTGCTCCTAACTGAACCATTTAAAGATAATATCGTACCTGTATTAGTTTGGAGAAAAGTATTCTTTAGATTTTTGGAAGGATTTTTCTATGGGTTGGTTACAAAAAACAAGTTCTATCCCTCAAGGAGAATTTGTCATGATCGCCAATTATGAAGCATATTTCGCACGAATTCCCGCACTTCATCGCGGCCGTCTATATGGCCCTGATGTCCCTGGTACCTGCAGGAGCAGCCGGGTACGACAATGCTCTGAAGGGGCCGTTAAAAACTATACGCTGTTTCCGAGGTGAGCCAAGGGGATCCCAAGGTCGTTAACCCCGTTTTTCATGGTAATAAAGAAAGAAACTCCTACGAAGCACCGAGTGCAGGCGCTCGCGAAAGATCCCAACATGCCATCGTTTTTTCACGGGCCCGGTGGTGAAACTGCTTCTCGACTGACAGTCGCATCGTTCTTAATAAGGCGAACTGGTCGAGGGTCAGAATTCCAGGCGACTCTTAAAACAGAAATGAAAGAAGGACGGAGTGACGCTGGAAGTTTGCCGTTTCGCTTTGACAGGGATAGGTGGTAGATGAGGCGACGATCATTCGGAGATCGCCCGGTAGATTAATTGGTTTCCGTCTCGGTCATCGGCTACAGATGCAGGGTTTAACTGCGGTTTGTCGCCGAATCCCTTAAAAAAGGGTTTTTGCTCTGCGAGACAAGGTCATCTTGAGATTCGCTAGTCAAGATTTGATTCGCATATAACGGTGGAACCACTCTTGTGTGAGTGTTCCACCCTTTTTTCTCCTGCAGTTTGCCCGGCGGTCCGATAGCGATACCGTCGAGATCGATGGTCCGCGGCGATCTCTGCTCGATAACCTTTCATATCTTTTTGGTCTTGGATTCTGGTCAAGAAATACATGGTTTAACGGCTGTGTTCAGGCCTGTTTCAGTTTTGTGTGTTGGAGCTGTTAGGTAATGACCGCAACAGGTCGCAGCCCTTGCAGTGGGTAGGGCTATTATAGTGGAAATCTTCCCTATCCAAAAGGTGACGCGATGAACATCAATTTTGCAACGCTTGGCTTTTGCGCTGACCATTCAGCGTTACGATTGAGTTATTCGCTGATAGCGGCTGCGGGTACTAAGCCGGGCATTTGGTTTCCCATGGGGTGGCCCGATTCGGTGGGCGTTATTGAATCTGAAAGTCGTCAGAATGACGTCGTCAATTTTACCGGAACGGTGAATACCCCACGGCTCCGCACTGAACACAGAACGGGCGGTACTGATTGTAGGCAGTCTGACGCGCCCAATGAAGCAGGGCCTGTAGCGGCGGAAGGTGTAGCCTGAAAGACGAACACGCAAGTCGCCCATCATGGCGGTGGCGCTGCTGCGACATCAGAAGAATTCGAATACGGGCTTGCTCTATGTGGGTGGTACTGCTTACGAATGCGATTGTTCGCAAACTGGAGGTTCCAGGGCGGTGCATCAATGTTCTGGTGACCTCGGATGTGTCGTTATGCCGTTCCACTCATCCATGGGTGGCGTATCATGTTGTTGATCTGGATTCCAAGAGCTGGTTAAAGCGCGTGGCGACAGTGACTGCGCCCATTACATAGTGGAAACGGACGACGGTCAGTTTTCTGGTCAGCAATAGCGGTAAAATGACACAATCAAGCGAAGTGGACACGGGGACTGGTTTCGTCACAGCGTAACCTTCGGTGGGTGGTGGTCCGGAACATATGGTGCTCGCCCCGACACGGCGCTTTATGTCAACAATGTTTACAATCCGGCCAAGTTTGGTTGTCGTCGAGCTTTCGAGCGGCACGGTGGGGCAACTACGAAGTTGGGGAGGAACCTCATGGCGTTGGTTGAGCGAAGACCGGCCAGGTAACATTTTAACGCAACCAGTAAGGGGAGTAATCGGGCGTTCGGATTGGAGCTTGGCCAGCGGAACTCGCCCAATCGCGGCACTGGCGCCGGCAACCCTTATCACCATCGCTGTATCCCCCGAATGGGCCAGCTGTGGATTACCAGTCGCATCGAAAGCAAGCTTTGGGTGCTTCGACTCAGAGTTCCTCAAAGTGATTGATGAAATTTCGTTAGAAGGTATAGGCCATCAGATTTCGATAAGCGGTGAAAATAACGCAATGGCAACCAATCCATCTTCATTACAGACCATCATCGATGGGGTCGTTGCGATTCTTTGGCCATCTGCTTTCCGTTCATAAGGTTTGGTTTACCGGATGCCGCCCCCCTTGCCTGTTCGCATCTATAAGAGCGCTGTTGGCGGGAGGGTGTTTAATTGGTTGTAGGAATGAAAATGGGGCGAAAAAAAAAGGCCCGGCATTATTCGTTTCGGGGTTTGAATGATGCTTGCGCTTGATCGGTTTTTTCAGTTTACCCGGAATGGGGCTTGGGCGTATGTTCTCGGAGCAAGTGAATGTAGGCGCAGGGGTCGCCAACTGTGCTGGCCGAATGCCAACTCTTTTTCGCCGCTATACTGTCGCTTTTTGTGCTCAGGAAAGTCATTACTGTCGTTTGTATTTGGGTTTGTTCATTGGCTTTGTCGGGTCGTTATATCTCGCTCTAGCCGGTTTTGACGTTTGGTGCAGATCGTTCGAATCGGCGCGCTCTATGTACTTGGTGGGCCTTGGGACGGCATTGGGAATGTTTCTGTTGAAACTTCAGGCCCGGCGGACGGGGATGTGTACTGGCCTATGGATCCAGGCTCGTATGCGGGGCGGTATTTTGTTTTCTGGCTTCTTTGTTGGCGGGGAAGGCTTTGAGGTTGAACTGGACATGGTCATTGCCGGCGCTGTTTCGTGCTTGCAATCCCCGCAACGGCGTTTAAGGTTAGTGCGCTCTGGTATGCACTTCTTGCCAGAGCACCGTTGAATAAAGCTCAATCGTTTTACTTTTCTGACACGATCTTCGTTTACTTATCGGGACTCTCCTTTTTTTGAGAGACATTCAGTACCGTGGAAATGACCGGAAATTGCGATCACGGTTTGTGGGGTTGCCTGGTGATTATCATCAAGTTCCAAAGCAGGAAAGCGTTATTGCTGAAGTCGTGAGATAAGCACGAATGCCCGCCGGCCGTGCTAGCATGGTCTTCCGCTTTATTTCCGCTGATTGATACGAGCGGCAAAGAAGTTGTAGAGGGGGCCGAAAATTAAACGCCACGTACGCCACCGTAAGCCAAAGCTTTCTGCCAGGCCCAGGAAAAAACTTGACCAGCTTACAACCAAAGTGACGCCAGGCAGCGACGCACCAGCTCTCATAACATCGCGTGGTCTGGAAACAACAAGGTCGAAAACCGACCGCAAAGAATGAAGGTCACGGCAAGGAACAGACCGAGCTTCATCCCCAAGGCGATCACGGGTATTCGAGCACGGCTGAACGGTAGGGTTGTGCCACAGCGCCGCTTAAGATTGGGTTGTTCCGAAACGGTCTCGGGCGTCAGTCATGTTCGTTTCCTCCGATTGAGTGGACGGGGGTTTGGCATCATACCGGAAAGATATAGCTCGGGTGCGGCCTCGAAGCGTTCCTGCAGTACGCGAGCAAAAGTAAGTAGACATGGCCGTCATGGACGCTCGATTTTGCCTTTCAGTGTCGACGAGGTTTTTTGCCACATAACAGAATCCACGTCGTCGGCAGGGGGAGTCCAGCGAAGTCATCGGTGGCCTGCCTTTTTGGCGCTTCCTGCCATGGTTTGGCCGTTACCGTGCCCATGGCCGATTACGGAGGCACCACAGCCAAAACGCATCATCAGGAAGATGATTCCCGGCCTAAAGCATGAAGTACGACCAATTCGTTCATCAAATCTCTCTCCGTTAGCTATCAAATCATCAAATTGATAATATCCTATACTACGAAACTTAAAATTAGAACTGAATGAAGGTATGAAAAAAGTTGTAAATAATAAATAGTTGAGAAATTGGGTTTTAGTGGCAGAAGTAAAATAATATAATAGTCCGAATTAAGCGCTTTTTATAATTCTGAAAGTTAAGAGGTGGGTTTTGGCGTTTTTTTATAAAAATATTGAATTGTTAGTATCTTTAATACTGCTATGGGCGGGAAATATAATCAGCGGTAAAAAATAAAAAAGACATTTACAAGGTATATACTACTTTCATTCCTTAGTATAAGATCATGACCAGCTACTATCAGACTAATGGCTGGTCCGTTTAATTTTTTTACTATTGTCGAATTTAAATATCTATTTGGGAGCGCCAACGATTAAGCGGATCATTCGCTTTTTGCTCTAATTTCTTCCATCTGAGCATGAATTTTTTTTAATGTTTGCATTTTAAGAAAGTTTCCGAGACTTCCTGTCTCGCCGTCTTGGAAGGGTAACTGCGTGCGTCATAATGCGATCTGCCCAAGCCAGATTTGCGCTGGCCAAATAGCTGAGAAAATACGGTAATGCCGCAGCAATAATAATCTTTTTTCATATTGAACTCCTTACTACTTGGGTATAAGGCGAGAAACCAAATCAGTAACTTGCCGCTGTGAAATTACGAATACGACTTTCAATTAATCTCTTTGTCTGTTGATAATTCTATTAAAACCATCCGTTTACTGAAATGAATCTGAAAAAAATAAAAAAAGATTAAATTATTTTTGAAAACCGACAGCAACTTTGTTGCGACTGATATTAAAGCTCGGGGACAACCTGGTATACAGAAAACCAGTGTAGGTTCTCAGGTTCGGGGAATTAGATGTATGTTTTTCCGAAGGCCTATCTGAGGCCACGTTGTGCCCGAACTTACTGAAGAGTTTTGGAACTATCTATGGACTACTAAAACCGACAAACGGCCTTTAACACGTTTTAACGGCGGGAGATCGTCGGTCTTGGTTGAAGAAAAACTTAACACTGTCCTGGAATTAGTTTGACTCACTACACCTTGTTTTTAAGTTTGGTCGTCCCGCTTCTGCTAATGGCTTAAAATTGTTTGAGACTTCTGGCGTAAGTTGCCGTGGAATATCTTGAAAAATATGCGATTCATAGCGTTTAAAACACGCCAGCACTGGTCATGGGCTCTTTTGCTTGCTTCAGTGCTATGCAGGTGTTTGCGATGACTATGGCCGATAGCCATAGACCTTAATCGGTCACAGCCGCGCAACAGGAATTGTTCTGTGACACGCACAGCAAGTTCAGTGCTAACGTCCCAAATGGTTTTTGAGTCACCCGATGTGAGTCCACAGTGCTCATGCATGGTGGTGAAATTGCATTGCTGACCATTGGCCTGGAATGAGCTCAGCGGTTACCGTAAGTACTTTTGCGATAGAAGCTATCTGCCACTACTGAGGTCGCGTCCGGCGATGTCAGGCTGATAGTGTGACGACTTTCCTCCGTATTTCCTCTCAATTTCCCACTAGACGTTTGTAGTTTGTGGGGGCAGTTTGTCCCTGAAGTTCCCGTGCAGTCATCAGAATGCTGCATACGCTGGTATCTGCCCCTATGTTTGCACTACGCAATTTTTTTATTGGTTTGCATCGCTTTGTTTGCTGCTGTCTGTAAACAACGGAACAGGGACGCTTGCAGCTTGCCGTCGTTACGCTGGACGAGGCTGTGCAGGCAGGCCATCGCTAATGATCCCTTGGGTTGAATAGCGAATCAGAAGAAATGAAGCCGCTATCCTGAGCAAGGAGTGTGGTGCTGAAGTGTTGCCAGATCCCGAGGTTTAATGTCGGGTTTAATGAAGCTTCCGACAGATCACCTTTAATTACGCCACAAGAGCCAATGACTCAGATATCCGTTGGGGTGTCGCAAATGTTGCCAGGGGCGACACCTTGGCTCTAAAAACAGTCAGAGACTGCCGCTTTACAGAGTCTCAAAGCTTTGCTCCGAGAAGCCAGGAAAGCCAGGGAAGGCTGATGGTCACGCACTCTGGTTAGACGCTGAAAAGCCAGTCACAGCATAAGGTTAATTGAGGAAATCGATAATTATTCGAGCAACTCAACGGATATTGTCAGCGAGCGGTAACAGCAGCACCTTTTGGTCCAGACCCGTCAGCTCGATTTAGTCAGGGCACAGGTGGAATTGGAACCAGCTAGATGAGCGCCTAAACGGAAGTTCGCAAAACAGCAAACACGTGCTGTACAGCAGTAGGCGAGTGGCTTGCGGCCTGCCGTCCGATGTCTCGATGCTCGAACCATCAACACCGTCAAATCCATGCCTGAATGGCCTACCGCTATGGTTCTAATCCGCAAGATGATTGATGCAACGACTCCTGCAGCACCCCAGCCTCCGCTAGATTGATCAAATGACAAAAGTGGCGCAGTCCGAAATTCATATTGCCGAGCAGCAATATGACCTGAATGGGGACTCAATGTCGTTTACGGCTTTCCGTGGTGACGCGCCACGAGGTACTGACCGTCCCGATCTATTGAGCGTGGTGTCAGTGTCGACATATGGCCCGATTTCTCCAGCAAGCGTGCAAGACAGCCAGGTGCAGGCAGAAAACGATGAGAAGAGGCTATGCGCACAGAGCGAACTCTTGAGACTACGCAGTTTATTGCAAATTACCGCACCTTAAGAAGCCCAGAGCGCAACGCCTGATCAACGGCGAGAATGGTAATCGAGAAAAGTTACTTGCCTGGGCTCCACAGAGTGCTGAAGCAGCGATCAATGCGTACGCCGTTGATGATGGTATTTTGCAGACGTGGTACAGGCTCGGATTGGCGAACTCATGCCAAATTGTCGCTGTTATCTATTGAACTTGGAACATTCCAGGAAGATCCGCTGAAATGGAACTATTTCTGGTTTGGCAAACAATCAGCGGGGGACGAAATAGTGAACTTGTTTAAGAAACCCTGGATTATTACTGTTTTGGGGCGCTCTGCTTATGCTCGCCGCCTTTGTCTATTTGGGCGCCAGATTGTTTAGCCACGCTAAACAGATATGCGCAAAGCGACATCAGCCCGCGAATGATGC
>Ga0163217_1081749_pt1 | contig 12946 bp, 10 predicted proteins | sample SynspAceP_FD_185933 | JGI IMG/M metagenome (GOLD analysis project Ga0163217, IMG submission 185933) | Saline lake microbial communities from Ace Lake in Antarctica - Synechococcus sp. Ace-P (PacBio error correction) | ecosystem: Environmental > Aquatic > Non-marine Saline and Alkaline > Saline ...
CCAGAGAGAGATTGGATGGAATTAGGGGGCTTGGCCGATTAACTAAATCCCCCCTTAATTATCCCATAAGCAAGTTTTCCCGTTTTTTTGGTCTGTTTCGGCCAGTACCATGGGGGATTGAAGTTTTTTTTTTGTAATTCGGGCCTTTAAACCGCTCACAATTGCCAGCCGATCAATATCTAGCCCATCGTTATTCCTGGTAAAAATTGTTTTTCAAAGAACAGCCCTTTTTTCATGAATAAGGGCCTTTTGAGCCCTCCTGAAAAATTTTGAGTCCGTAACTTTTTAGAAGGATTCGGGAACCTGGGTAAACCTCTTGTTTTTTTAAATTCCCGTTGGAATACTTGTTGGGGCCTACCAGTCCCCCCGGAGTGCTTGGTTGGGGTCGGCCCGGTGGCCGAAATATTTTTGTTTTTAATGCCCATTTATTACTTGGCTAAGTCCTTTTTAAATGACTCTTTTTTATTGCAGCATTACACCTGAAAAAAGAATCAGACGGTAGCTTAAAAACACCTTCAAGTTGCTTTGCTTGATAACGGTAGTCAGTTTTTGGAAATTCATTTTCCGGAAATCGTTCATAGGGGTAAGTATCTCTGTTAATTCACGCTTTTTTTTTACTTCTAGGTGAATTTGAATGCTCAATAGCACTTTGCCCACCTGAGGAACGGGCAGGCCTGCCCTTCCGTCAGAGTTGGGGTCCCAAATAGTATAAGTATTTCCTTCGATCACTCAATAGAAATTACCCTGAGGTATTGACGCTTTCTTTTCAAAAGGAATTTTAAAAGCTTTATTTGTGGATCATCCTAATAAACTCTTCAAACCAGAAAAATAGATTATTTTATCAACATTTATTTTGTTTTTTGAAGTTAACTTAAATCAACCCAAACAACTTGAACTATTTTTTACCTCATTCTATTGTCAAATTAGGAATTTTTAGACCCTGTTTTTTTTCGAACTAACAAGTAATGGAAAGAAAGTGGACAGGTTATACATTGGCTATTTGGGAATAAGATTTTTTTTAAAGTCCAGAATACTCAACGCTTTATCTTAGCCTGTAAATTTTTACATCAGAAAATAACAATATAATTTAATAAATATGACTTTAGGTAGGTAAAAAATTTCCCAAATCTTAGTGTTAATGCATGAACGATTTGGGGCGACACTTTTAAACTGAATGTTTTTGGAGGAAGCTCAAAAAAAATAACAAGAAAGTGATTTGTTTGGTAAATCAAAGATTTCACTTTTGTTTTGTCCAACAGAATTCGCACGCTTTCTCAAGCAGCTTTGGGCGAATTTTTTGACAAAAAGAACACTTTGGGTTATAGGTGCTTCCATGTGAATACAGCCGAAGTTCATTTTGCATGGTTAAGTACTGCTAAGGATAATGGCGGTATAGAGGGAGTTTACTTAATCCTATCTTGCCCGACAGTAATAGGAACTAGCATCTAACTTTAAAGGTAATTTTTTTGATATTACAATGAACGTATAATGAGGAAACTGGTGTTGTTATGGTTGATGGTGATAATGTAACTTTACCGTGGGCCACTTATTTAATTTGGATGAAAAAGGTACAACGTTTTCCCCACGAAGGAGTAATCATATGCAACTGGGGTAGAAAGTAAAATGAGTATTTACGTTTTGATCGATGCCCCTTTTACCCATGTTCAAGAAAAAGGAGAAGTTTTGTCCTGCCAACTGGGAAGAAGGTAAAGATGCCAATGCTGAGGACAGGAATTGGTGTGCCAGTTATTTTCTGCACTCGCAAAACTAAGGAACAGGATCACATATGGGAGTCGCCAGTTTTGGAATACAACTGTACCCTTTTTACAATTAAAATAATAAATTTATGCACTTGAATTGGGAAAATGATATCTTCAAGAGATTATTTGATCAAAATAAAAATGGTGGTCGTTCAATATTCGGCTTCGTGGTTGCGGTAATTGTAGAATAATGAAGCCCAAGTTAAAAAAGAAGCTCCCAAATGAAGGAATTACTTTTGTTCTTGGCAGATGCGGAAAAATTCCCTGATCCAGAAAGTTGGCCAATGTGGAACAATCTTCCCACTTTCGCCATTTTTATGATGGGGAAATTTAAGAATCAGGTTCAAGACAATAAATATGATGTTTTAACAAGAATTGAATAAGTAAATTAACCAGTAATTAAACACCTAACCACCTTCATCGCTGAAATGATGAGGACTCACTGTATTGGAAACCCATAAGCAATTCGGGGAATCCATACCGAAGTTTCTTCCTAAAAGATGAGGAATTGGATGTAAATTGGCGATTGATTTCCAATTTGTACGGAGCCTTAGAGGTTCAAAAATCCATTAAGAAGGGAAGCCCAAAAGAGGCTTTAAACGAATTTTATGCAGAGGGTTGTTGCGCTATTGACAAGTAGTTTGAAAAGCCCCTCTCAACTGAATAGTGGTAAATCCCTCTATTTTTGGACAATCCATTGGTATAGGGATTTGCCCATTAATTCCATCTACTAGGTCTAGGCTTTTTTAATAATTATTTTTATTTATTATTTCCTTACACTATCATTTCATAATATTTTTTATTTTTCACGCAAAATAAAATAACATAATTAATGGCTACGTAACACTTATAGGAAACCCACAATTCAACCACTATAGAACACTCCACTGACCACAGGTTTTGAGGCTCCAGCTTTTTCGTTGAACCAATAAGATTTATCTACTAGTACTTTTTCCCAGTACAGAAGGAAAAAAAATAGTATGTGAATATTTTCCCAAGTGTTGATACTGGTACATGTGCACGAATCTGTTTAGCATTTTAATGAGAAGGCGGCGGAATTGAGAATACTAAAGTTTTATGTGTTTTCCAAGACCCTTCCTTTTGCCAAGCAAAATCGTTTTTGTGTGCTGAAGGAATAGAAAACGTGAAATGTGTCCGATTTTAGGGATGGTAACTTCGGGAAGGCTTATGGTGTGGAGGTTGTTACTTGATGGCCCCCTTAAATCATAGGCATTCCAGATCGGTAGTTGTAACTTGACGAATTGGAAAGTAATTTATACGAACGAGTTGCGGAAACTGTTGACGAACCTAATTATGAGGCACGCATTAGAAGCTTTGATAGATGCCTAAGGAAAGCTTCTTGTGAATCGCATTAAAAGTGTTGGTTTGCTTTTAGGGGAGCATTGCTCTTAATAAAAACGAGTCCATATCAAGTTCAGGTTTTTTATCACTATTGTGACTGACGGCAGCGGGGTTTTATTTCGAAATTTCCACACAGAATGGATTCTTCAAATTATTAGCAATTGGATTGGTTTTAAGGGAATAGAAGGCCTTTACACACTGCCATTGAGAAAATGGGCCGATTTTTGTTCAGCCCGTAATATGATCAGAAGATTGGATTTCATAAAGATATTTCCGCCCAGGTGCGGTTTATGTTAGTGCTCCATCTGCGGCCTCCATTATTGGGCCTAATCATATACCTTCCGAGCTTTTGATATATATTAGTAATAGCACTTAATATATTAGGTTTAAGGGCGGTTTTCCTAAAATGAGATAATAAAGGAAAAAGTTCATAAGTAAATTTGTATTTAAGCCTCCAGAATTGAATATTTAATGGCAAAAAAGGTAAGAAAACCCAAGTCAAAACCCCCCAACCCCCCATTATAAAAAGGCTTTTTTCCTTAAAATTATCGCACAGAACAAAATTATCTTTTGGGGTTTGGTTAATAGCTTTTAAGTATAGCCTTATTTTCTTTCTTTTGTCTCCTTTTAATTTTTACATGGCAGGACGATCAGAGCTTGCTATCCGAAATTTTCGAAACAGAAATGACAGCAGGCAAGAATTTAATTGAACAAATTTTGGAGCCAATGTAAGTCCACTTTTATTTGTGTTATATAAGGATTTTGGTGTATCCTCTGTCATATTTACTTTTCTTCTTTTATTTACAGGGTTTTATTATATGTTTTTTGAGTTTGTTCAAAAACAAGGGCTACATCCGAATGGTACTGGGGGTTGGTGTTTATATCTGGTTTTCCGTTGCCCTAGGCTTTTTTGCCGCAGGGAAACACTTTTAGGTGGTAATGGTTGGCTATGAAATGAAACGATTTTCTTCAAATTATGGAGGAAAAGTTGTGTCTTCCTACTATTGCTTTTCGGTTTGATCGTTGTTTTGGTAAGGTTGTTTCAATTTTCCCCGGATAAAGCGAGTTTTGCTATAATAAAACGACAAGGACAAATCTTTGGCATCGGAGTTCAAGAATGGTAAAACCACTAAGGTTACCAGTGACGCGGGAGAACGATATTTTAAATCACGGAAGAAAAGGTGGAAACCCCTATTATAATAGATACTTTACCCATAAAAAAGATATTCCTGTTCTAACAAAGAAGGAGGAAGAGAAAGGAATTTGAAGTTCAGGTGGGTCCTCCGGAAAAAAAAAAGAGGGGGGAAAACTAAAATTTGGCCCCCCCCAATTTTGGGGGTTGAGAAATCAAGAGGAAAAAGAAGAGTCCGATAATATTTCCGGATAAACTTGTGGAAGATTTTTGGAGAAATTTGATCTACTTGGAATTGGGTAATTTTAAATTTTCCCATTAGACCTTTTAGATCAGCATGGGGCCACGGTGGTATTACTATAAACAGGAAGAACTCGAGAGAACAAGAAAGAACTTGTAGAGACCTAAAGAATTATAAAATTGGTATTGCCCAAATAAAGCTACTATCAAGGCCCAAGTTACCTTATATGAAATTGTTTCCTGATGCTGGGGATGCGAATTTCAAAATAAAAAATCTTGAAGGATGATATTGCGTTGTCCCTTGCAGCCTTAGATACGGTATTATTTGCTCTATTTCCTGTTAAGGGTACCATTGGTATCAGAAGTCGAATAAGAAGCTACAATTGTTTTTCCATGCGTTTTCCGTAATAGCCTCTAGGCAAATTTCAAAGCGAAATGCAATTGCCATTGCTTTTTGTAAGACATTAGCAATGAAACCTTGTGGTAGACTTGGCAAATGCCACACTTGTTAATGGCAGGTGCTACGGGCCAGGGTTAAATCTGTTGGATTAAATTGCAGTAATTGAATCCCTGTTGTATAAAAAGCATCCGCAGAGGTTAAGTTTTTGTACTAATAGATCCCAAAAAAAGTAAAACTTACAACTGTTCAATAAAAATATGAAAGGCATTATTTGGCAAATTGCCAGATTCGGAGGAGGCTATTATCACCATAATGCCAAAGGTAATCAACACTTCTTGAATTCGCTTGTATTGAGATGGACAACCGTTACGAGTTGTTTAAAGCTGGCCATGGTGGGAATATTAAGGATAGCAATACCAAAAGTTTAAATCGAGAAAATTGAACTAATGATGGGTCACATGTTTCTGCATAATATTTGGGTTTTTGTTATTGATGAGTTTTGCCGATTTAATTATGACCGCGGGGAAAGAAGTAGAAACAGTACAATTTGCCAGATTGGGCACAATTGGCCAGGGCTATTGGATCCCCTCAATATAATTGCCACTCAACGGCCATCGGTCAACGTAATTACGGATTATTAAGGCCAACATTTCCCCGCCAGAATTTGCTTTTAGGGTTACTTCTAAAATAGATTTAAGGACATTTTAAGACGCCCCAGGGGCTGATCAATTAATTGGACGGGGTGATATGCTTTTTTTACCCAGGCAATGAAAGGTTACCCGGAATTCCAAATGTGCTTTGTGGTACATTCCTCTGAAGTTGGCCAAGAAACAAGAATCATTGGTTCACAGAGAGCTTTATCCAGATGCCGCACTTACTTTCAGAAATATGTAGGCAAACGATGATTCTGGCACAGTAATAGGGGGTGTATTACAATATCTTCTGACCGTGATGCTATGTTTTAGGAAGCGGCAAGAAGTAATAGTTTATTGCACACAAGGTTTCGGCCTCATTAATACAACGAAAGTTGAAATTAGGGTACAATAGGGCGGGAGAATTGGCCAATTGGAAGCTGCGGGTATTGGTTGGACACCGTTTGAAGGTAGTAAAACGCCGTTCAGGTTTCTTGTGCGGATATTTATGCCTTTAAGATCAAACCTGAGCAATGAAAGGCCAAGTAGTAGTAACTTTTAAAATTTTAAAAAAAAGAGAATGAAACTTAAATTATCTATTATATTATTGGTGTTTATCCAACTTCAATTTCTTGGTCGCAAATTCAGGAAGGCAAAGCGTTTTGTTTGTGGAAGTTTTTAAGCAAAGTAATAAAGCTATGAATTTTTTTTTGTAGACTTTAAATATAGCCTCAATAATGAGGAGGCCAATATAAATACGGAACACGGGGAGATTTCATGCAAGGGAGAAAATTTTATTTAATTATTTAGGCTCCAATAACAATTAATATGATGGTGAAAAAAGTATATACCGTTTGGTTCCGGAAATGAAGAGGTCACAATTGAAGAAAAACTGGATGATGCAAAACACTATCACCCTCTAAAATGCTAACTTTCTATAAACAAGGTACAAATTATTGATTGGGATATTTTGCAAAATATATCAGGGAAGGAAAATCCAGTTTTGTAAAATTGACCCTATAGAATACAATCCGAAATCAAATCATTCTGTTTTGGGGATAGATGTAGAGACCAAACACATAAATAGCTTATTTGAAACTGGGAAGAATGGTACCAAAACCACCATTACTGTCTAATTCTTTTAAATAGACCAGCCTTTGTTCCAAACCTTATTTACTTTTGATGAAAATAAGTATAAGAATGGATGGTACTACATCAATTAAGAAACTAGACATTGACAGAATTCTAGACCGATATATTTTATCGAGGGTCCTCTTAAAATTTTTTCATGTTCGTTTTTGTGATACTGATGTTTATCTTCCGTATTCCAACGATCTGGCTGTTTATTGATGATTTTGCAGGTGGGGTGGATATTTTTATTAATGGAAATTCTTGTTTTACCTTATGCCACCTAATGGGAGCGGGTAATTCCCTAACTGTAACTACTTTCATTATCGCTTCCTTCGGCTTCTTCCGAAATTATGATTTTGCGGCATGAGGCTCTGGAATTCTTTGCAAAGGGCCATGATACCACTTATTGTTTTGTTACCGTTTTAGGAGGGGTAACGTTTTCTATTTTGCCAATTAACATATACAATTTCGGAAACAAAAAATATATACTTAGGAGGAATATTGCCCCACGGTGAAACCCAGCTGCATTATTTCGGAAGGTGTTTTTTAGTGATTTTGGAAGTACGAGATGAATAATGAACGGTAAGACGCGGTAAAAATGGTAAAAACGAATCGGTTCTTGGAAAAATGTAATTATTCATGAAAAAGTCTAAAATAAAGGTCAATACTACCGTAATCAAGCTAAACCAGGAGAACTTATAAGTAGTGAGAAATCGGCAACATTTTACATGGTATGGAAGACGCGGAATTAACTATTCTGAAATCCTACCAAAAAACATAAGGAAAAGAAGAAAAATCCTTTTACCAAAGCCAATTTTAAACTTTATAACGCATAACAAGGATCTTTCGGATTATGCAAGATGTTGATTTGGATGAGGAGCGGGATAAATAGGATAAGATGAAGAATATTTCTCGCTTATCAAGGACATAGATTCCTAAAGGGGACAACGAAAATTGGTGCGCGCCTTTCCAAGAATATTGTGGCAGAATGGAGCTTTCTTGCCTCTTAAAAAACCCGATTCTTACCCAAATTAATAATTGATAAAAATAAGAGGAAAGCGGATTGTTGGGACTCAATTATCCACCGATAACTTAGTAGCACTTTTCCTACGTGGCACCAATCGCAAAATTGTAAATTCCGGCTAAAAGTTCCATTCCAATATTATCACAAGTATCAGGGAAAGAAAATGGAACTTCAATCAAGTTAAGATTTACCGCTACATATTTTATCCCTGCAATAAAAAATACGCATTGAGCCTGTCCTGTATTATCTTATTCTTTGTGGTGGCACTTGGTGCCATAATCGAAAGGAGGTTTGGGTTACCTATGGTAATCGCTATTGTTTTATTTCTTAGCGTACTATTTCTATAGGTGTAATTTGCCGGTAATTAAAATGCGAAGGAAGGGAATATTAATCCTAAGCGCATGGCTTTCCTACGTTTATATGCTTACCTTTAGGTGTGTTTTTAACTAACCGTGCAACGCGGCAAAAGTTAATGTCTTTTGAAGTATTTTTGGATTATTTTTTACAAGGCATATTTAAGAAAAAAGATAAAATTGCTGCAACATGAACAAACAGTTAGCAAGACTATTACGTTAAATCCATTGAAGAGGCTATTGAGGATATTAGGCAAGGCAAGGTAATATTGTAAGTGGTGATGAGATAGGGAAAATGAAGGGGATTTTTGGCAGCTGCAGAAATTGGCATCTGAATTGATCAATTTTATGGCACCCAATGGCAGGGGACTTATCCTGCGCTCACACTTACCCGAAGGTAGATGTAAGCAACTTGGTTTTGCACATGATGTCCACCATAATAGGATCTTATGGAACCGCTTGTTTACCGTTTCTGTAGATTTAAGGGGCAATGGAGTAACCACTGGTAATTTCTGCAGCAAGATCGTGCAAGTACGTTAAGGCTTTGGAACGATGAAGGTATCAAGGCAATGATTTGGGAAAGGCCTGGGCATATATTTCCGTTTGGTAGCCAAGGAAGGTGGTGTGTTTAAGAAGAACGGGGCATACAGAGGCCGCTATTGATTTTGCCCCGTTAGCTGGACTGAACCAGCAAGGGGTTATCGTTTGAAAATTAATGAACGAAGATGGCTCTATGGTAGATTACCACAATTGGTCAAAAGTAGCCAGACAATTTTGATCTTAAAATGTTTTTCCATCGAAGCCCTTTGATGCCTATCGTATGGAGCACGATCAGCTAAATTCGTATAAAAGGAAGATTTTAATAATTGTAACCCAGATTCGGCGATTTTAGATGGCCGGGCCTATCAGCAGACACGAAATAATCAGTTCATATTGCTTTGACCAAGGGTAACTGGAATAAAAACGACAAAGTTCTTACCGTATTAATTCAACCTTAATAATAATCGATTATTTGGTACGCTTAACGAACAATCTCCGATAAAAAATTGGAGGATAATGTTCAATGCGATCAATGAGGGCGAGGGTAAAGGTGCAATTTTGTATTTATAATCCAAAGAAACCGAAATCTTTGAATTTACTGGGGAAAGATTGGGCGAATTGGAAAAAGGAGTTGCAAAAAGGCATATTTAAAGCACCAAAAGTGGGATATTGGAATGCTAAGATTTTGGAGTTAGCGCACGAAATTTTACACGATTTTGATATTGCCAAATAAGGCTTTTTGTCTAATTCTACCAAATAAAAGAGTGGGTATTGTAGGGTCGGGCTGCGAAATCGTTGATATGTAACCTTTCACAACGCTTAATTCTTAAAATAAAATGCCGAAGAACTTGTTCTCGGCATTTTATTAAGGCCAAGTAAGCTGTAATTACAATGGTCTTACCCAGATATTCTTGAACTGTGTTTTGTTGCCGTGGTCCTGTAGTGAAAGTACTCCGTCCACATGGGCAAGATGGGTAGTCGTGCAACAATATAATGGTGTTTCCACTAATTTCACACATTATTTTTGTACTAGAAACCGTTGTGAAGCACGGTATCTTCGCCCTCTGGCATTAAACGGCCCATCTTTTTAATCTGGAGCCCGTATAAATTCATCTACGTGTTCCATCCAACGGATGCGCATGGCATTGACCAAAGGTGCATGGTCTTTTATAAATAACTGCCGGCCTGTCCGTTTCCTTAGGTACGGTTTTATCGTATGACTCCAATATTCTGGAAGTTCAATACCTGTCCTTGCAAAATAATCCGCTATTGCCCTACCTGGCTTGAAGCTTCCACTCATCCGGGAAGGCACTAATTCTATGTGGTATCTGACAGTCACAAATTTCATTTTTGTGCTTATCCCCAGAACCAGAACTACTTCCATATGGTTGTTGTCACATTTTCCAAGGCGCAGGTTGTTACCTGTCTTTTTGCTTAAACCATTGGTCCAAGTTGGTGCCATCAACATAAAATTTATGCAATCTGAAAGGGGCCGTCTCCCAGATTTTAGCGGTTGTTACTATGCCACTTCGGCTCATCATTTCAGTCATAGCCGCCTCATGGAGCCATAGGCGATACTTCAGAGTGGAAGTAATATGCTATTTTGTGTCCTATTTGAAAGGAAAAGCAATTGGAGAAAATAGCAAGGAAATAGTCTTGGAATTCAATCGTCATAAATGGGTTTAAATGTGAATTTTATTGATTTTTAAATATAAGTTATATTTACTTAAACTTTTTTCTAGAAGTTTTAGAAGGTTTTTCCGTTACTAATTGAAATTATTTTTAGTATCTTGTTAATAAGTCTACTTGATAGATTGCTTGGAGGGTACCAAATTGCTTTTTAAAACAGCGGCTAAAATACAAAGGGTCGTTAATCCTACCAGACCTGTTTACTTCACTGACATTATATTTTTTGGTATTAAGTAATTGTGCTGGCTTTTTTAGGCGAATGGTTCTTATAAAATTCATTTGGGCCAAATCTGTTATCCTCCCTTTTTTTCTATTAATTTTGGAAGAACTCATACCACTAATTCGTGGACACAAAAGTTTGGTATTTAGTTCTAGGTCCCCATATTCATCTTTCAATCAATTTAGTGAGTTTTTCCATAAAATCTCCATCAGCAGGCGAGTGTGTCAGTAGTGACTTCACTTTCCACTTCCCTGAAAATTTGTTTTTCAGCTCATACGTGATTTGTGATATTCTCATTCTAGTTTTTTAGTAAAGAGGGTTCAAAGGTTTTACCAAAATAACCATCGGCACCACTGCTATAACTCCGATTTTATCATCACTATCCAAAGAGCTGTTACTGAACCATAACAGGTACAGTACTATATGGTCACGTTCTTTAGAATTTTACAGAATTCCAGGCCATCCATTTTCTGGCATCATAATATATGCTTATGCATAATACTGGGTTTTACTTTCGACATTTTTCAAGACTACTTTCCGTTTTTCCGCTTCAAATGAACTTTGTAATGGGTCCTGAAAAAGATATTCCACCAAATAAATTTTTCGCAATTCAAAACATTGGTCTTCAATAATAAGTATCCGTTTTTCTTTTTAAGTGGTCTTTGAAATTACTTTTTTTTTAGCCCTGGGTTTAATTACAGTTTTGCCAAAAAAAACAGGACGAAGTCCGGACAGTATCGGCTTAACAACTCAAAAATTTCAGCGTCTAATAGGTCTTTTTTTTGAAATTGGGATTTTTTAAACGTGGAAAGTACTTCCTTTTTTTCCAACTCTCTCGACCTCTAATAGTTCCTGTTGTGGCAAGTTCCACAAGGCCATGACCCAGGGACAATCCAATACGAGCCAGTGTTTGTTTCTTTACTATTGGAAGCTGATGAAAAATCGGGAAAAATCTTTTCTTGGACTCTCTTAGGGATACGATACATCATCACTGACTCAACATCAATTGTTGTTCGTTTATTCTCGAACTTGTATTTACAAATAGGTCAACGGTAACGCGTATTTTGTGGGTAAAATTCAAGGCATTGGATAGTAAAATTATATAGTATTTTATCGTATTTGTCCAGTCAAATAACCTTCTAAACTTCCGGATGTCGCAAACAATATAAAGTATATTTTCTTATCATCTGCCATTCTTGCGAACGATCGGAAGGTATTGGTTGTTCGTTGAAAAATATTGGTTTTTTCGTGACTTTTAATTCTTAACATCGCCAGATGGGCCTAACGAAAATCCAATAACCTGATTCACCAGTTTAAAGTCTGTTTGGCATTTTTGGTGAATTAGATTGAACCTGGCTTGTTGGAATTGACTGCCGGTTCTTTTTCCTCTCAATCAATGTTTTTGGCTGGAACTAAGATAAGGTCAAAAGAGTTTCTTAACTCATGTGGATATATTTGGTGAAAAATTTTAAGTTTTCATTGTTTAGTTTTTCCATCCGCTCTCTTTTTACTTTCCAACAACAGCTTTGCTTTAGAATTATCTTGCTTTATTTGGTTTTCTAACAAATGAGAACACTACAGAAAATATTAACGCCTAGTAATAGCGCTTTTATAGGTTAACAAAATGGGGGTAATATTTTTATGTTATAAGTAGAAATGGGACTCCAGACTCCATGACTGTTATAAGCCTTAACCTCAAAAAATATAATCAAAAAAAAGATTGGTATAATTGAACGGTACGTTGTCTTATATCTACAGTGGGTCCATTGGTTATGAAATCCACAGCTATAACTGTATTTATTGAAACGTTCGTTACTATAAGAGGGATTTGAGAGTGTTAAGGAAAAATTTTTTGTTATCATTTTCAAGTAATCAATGCCTTCCTTTTAATATCTTCTTTTAAAGAATTTAGTTTGGTCATTGAGCAGCATCCCTATGCTCAATTTCATTATTCTTAATAACGAATATTAGTGATATAGGATAGGCGGTGATTATCATTTGGTCCTTTAAGGTCTTTGGTGAAAAGCTATGATCCGTCCTTACACTGCCAGATCTATGATATCGCTGGCATAATAGAAGCCTCTCACTAAATACTGTCCAACACGATTTCCACTTCCGTATAATACATATTTAGTTTCTTCGAAACCTGTATTGATTTGGCCAAACGGTTTGTTTATTCATGTTTAACATAAATTACCGCTATTATCTGTAACTACATTTGTTTATCCAAAACATTTAAATCAAGGGTTCCATTACGGTAACGAATTAAATCATACTCTGGATCGTAATGTCAAAGGCTTTTCTAGTTGCTGCCACCAAATGTCACCGGCAGGGTCTATTACTATACCACTCACTTTTCATGAGAATAAACCAGGTCAGCTCTCACTTTTGGAATTGGTATGACTTTTGGCAATAATACGTAAGGGGTCATAACTTTAATCACTCTCAACAACAACAACGGAT
>Ga0163217_1013419_pt1 | contig 12943 bp, 19 predicted proteins | sample SynspAceP_FD_185933 | JGI IMG/M metagenome (GOLD analysis project Ga0163217, IMG submission 185933) | Saline lake microbial communities from Ace Lake in Antarctica - Synechococcus sp. Ace-P (PacBio error correction) | ecosystem: Environmental > Aquatic > Non-marine Saline and Alkaline > Saline ...
AAAAGAGAGAGATATCCGATAAATGGGTCGATATTGCGTCAATATCCGGCTGACTATTCCAGCCATTTTCCATCAGTTCGCGTTTTCGCCCAGCCGCGTCTACCGGATGCATGGCCATCATTTGCCGCGGCCAGCGCGCCTGATTTCGCTGCTCCGCAGCCTGCCGATAGTCACCTTGTCGCCTTGGCCCGGATCATCTTTCTCCCAGCCCGCCATTTGATCATTGGCCTTGCAGGCGATCCCGGCCAAGAGAATTCAACCGTCCAAAGCCTGCGGCCCAAAAATCTGATCCGATGGGGAACGGAAGGTCCAGACCGATCCCGAAAGCTGCTTTTGTCACACTCCTGGACAAGAGGCGAGCTTTGCTTTTCCAGAACGGTTTCCGAGCGCACCGCTGGCGGATCAGTGCTGCCCATCCTTGCGCATTCGGGCCGGCGCCATTTCTGGGCCAAGGCCAAACGTGCCGAAGCACAGGACTCCCAGCGCAGGGTGCCATCGGAGCACCCCCATTGCGGCATCAAGCCGCGCATCTGATTCGGCAGTTCCTCGTCGGCTTTTTCGGACCGGCAGAAAGCTGCTGTCCGAACATTTGCTTTTCCCTCGAAGCATAGCAAGACGCCGTCAGCGGTGAGCGAGCTCCTGGGCGACCGGTTAATATGGGTAGCCAGGCCAAGCCGGCGTTCGTCAACGCCTGTTCCCGGGCGATGCGATCCGACAAACTATGCTGTCCCGAGGCCCATCGCTTTTTCGATCCGTCCTGGCGGTCACCGCTCCCACATTCACCTCGACATAGGCGGATGGATGTGGTTTCTTCATCCAAAGTCGGCCCGCTTTTCCAGTTCACGTTGCAGCGCCTCGCGACCAGGCGGCGGACCAGTCTGTGAGGTCAAACAGTTCCCGATCGGTAATGGTTCCAAGCAGCGGCTGCCGCTCCTTGTAAGGTCAAAACCTTCGGACCAAGAAACGAGTACGATTGCTTCGGCGCTGTTCCAACCGCAGGCGTTCCATCGCGCGATCGACATCGGAGAGTTTGCAAATCCGTTCCTCCATGCGCTGGGTGATCGTCCCGCCTGCAACATTCTGCATCGCAATCGTCATCATTGGCCGACATTTTCTCCGCCGACCCGCCGCGCGGACCGTATCGATCCAAATATTTTCTTCGTTATTCTGTACTCCAGGCTATGCCAGTCCTCGTTCCAGCTTGCATTGAATCACGCTTGAGCAGCGCGCGTTCGAGGCCATTTGACACAGAATCATCCGCATCATCGATATTGCGCGTTAGGCTACGGGCAAACCGCCGCAATCGCGGGAGCATTCCAGCCAGATTCCTGTTCAAATGCATTCAGCGCGGAATATCCCTTTTATTTTTTGGTCTATGGATGAAACGATGGAAACGGGTTCGTTAATCCATGAATGCAAAAGAAAGCAATGGGCAATCGCCCAGACCCTTGGAAGGAATGAAGATGCATGACATCCCTAAGGCAAATCTGGTGGATCCATCGTGATTTTTGCTCATGCCGGCGCCTGCATGGGCGCAATTGTTCGCTGGCAGGCGTCCGGCCCCGGGCCTAGGCTTTCCCCGATCGAGCCATCCGAAGACGCCGATCACCCGTGGTCGATCGGTTACCGATATTGGTCGATGGCCGACGCTGTTGGATCGGCTGGGCACATCGGAGCTGAACAGGCCTGCTCACGCGGTTGCGCACAGACCGCATCAACCGATTCTTTGCGTGACAATCGCGCTGCCCTTTGAACGGGAATCGCAATTGGCGATCCTGCGGTGCGCGCGGATTTTGGTGGCGATGACATTTCCGCAACATGCAATCATGAAGGGCTGTGGAGAATGGCTTTCACGGTCGTCGAGCGCGCCCAGATCGACGGGCTGGATCTGGCTTTGTAAAATTTTCAACCCGCAGGGGCGAGAGCCTGAATCAAAGCCGAAAAAAGCCTTCGAAAATCGCCGCGCGAGGCGAAATCAGCGGTGACAATATCTATTTCACCAGCGCCACTGCCCGCGCCCGGGCCGCACCGGGTGGCTGCCGCTTGCCATGCTTGCCGAAGGCGCTGCACTGGCGCGGCAATCGGTCTGATTGACGGCGTGCGTGGCCCCGGCCATAGCCTGATAAAATTCCCGCGTGAGCAGCGCGGATTTGCCAAAGGCGCGCCCTGGCGAGCGCGCATGCAACCGCGCGATTGCGTCGCCTGAAATTTCGATGAGGCCAGAAAAGTAGCGGAGAGGAATATTATCGCTGATATTTATGGCAGTATCCGGCCTGGCGGCAACGCAACCTGCGATAAGCGCGCGGCGCTCGCTGGATGACGACCGGACCCAATTCCGGTGGTGGACCATCATGTCCTTTGTCGGGCCAGACAATGGCTTGCTCCGCCGCGCAATCAGGTCGCCAAGCCAAGGGCATGCTGATTGTAGCGGCAGTCGGCAATGACGGGCCTGCGGCACCGCCCCGCTTCCCGGCGGCTTACAAGGGCGTCCTCCGGAAGTGACAGGCGTCCCCGATCGCCAGAATCGGGCGCTGCCGGAAGCGGCATTGCTACACCGGTCCGATTTCGCCGCGCCCGGAGCGGACATCAAAAAAGGCGCATCTTCCATGAATGGGAAAAACCGTGCCATTGCGCGCACATCCTTTGCCGCGCCAATGGTTGCGGCCCGTCCTCGCCGCTTATTATCCTTCCCCAATATTGCCCGCATACGAACGGCCGTAAAACGGGCTGATCGGCCGAGCAGGGATCTCGCAAAAAAGGGCGGCGGACAAGGTCTATGGGCAATGGTCTGGTCTGCGAGAACTGCGGCGATCCGCTAGTTTTCAAATATTTCTTCGCCGTTATGATGGGATTAAATCGGCAGCCGTTCGTTCTCCCTGGTAAGATGAACGAAAATGTCATCCGTCACGACAGACACGGACGACAATATCATGAAAAAATTGATCGCAAGCCAACAATCACAATCGCGCTTCTGCTACAGCGGCCTGCATCAGCCAATTGCTTGTTGGCAGCGGCGGCCATCGAGGCCTCGCCTCGGTGGTTTTCAACTGGCGGCGGCCTGGGCAGCGACATCGGTTCCGGGCCGAGACGCATTGGCGCAGGCCTGGAGGCACCTGACCGGACGCGGTGGTGGTTTGCCAGTTCACGCCAAGAGTGGACCGGATGTTGACACCCGGTCAGGCCGAGTGGCGACCGATGCAAAGTAAAATTTTCCAGTGCCAATGGCCTCGCTCCTCGGCGGTGTCGATCCATGAACAATGCCGACTATGGGCAGCGAGCGGCTCTGCTGGCTGGATCCTTGCAAATGGCACTCGGGAGGTGACTTTGCTCGGAACCGATGGCGGTGCGCTCGACCGCCGGACAAAGCCATCGGACAGCCCGCAAATGCCTGGCCGGGAGCGCAAATCAGCCGCTAGCGGTGGGCCTTGCAATATCCACCGCCGCGCGGCGGAACGGCTCGCAATGCGGTCAGCGGCGGCGCGATATGGCCGCTCCTCGCTGCAATGGCTCGGGCAAGCGCAACGCATGGGCCGCATGGGCAAACCTGGCCAACTCGCAGCTCGGGGCAGCACCCGCCTGCCAATGCCGATGGCGAATGTTTGCGGTCCGCGCCCGAACAGCCGTATCGGAAGACCCGAAGGGACCGCCGTGGTTTGGCTATGTTCAGGGAGGTCCGGCAGAAACGGTTCGGGCCGTTGTCAATTCCGTGGTTTTGTGTGAACGTCTCGGCAAACCGTCACCCGCCACCTTACCCGCAAAGCAGATTCTCGCCAAGGAATCAGGCGTACGTGCTGGTGACCGGGATGAGCAAAGGCCAGATCAAGCAACTGCCAAGGCAGCAGGAAAAAAGCGGCGCGGCCCGAGAACCAATCAGATGAGAAAAAATTGCTTGGCGGGGCGCCGAATGACCCCTGAAAAGAGCGGCCTCCCCCACGACGACCCGCGTTTGCATGTGGGCGCCGTCAGACGCAAGGGGTCTGGCCGCGCTTTTTTGTGTGATTTTGACCTGAAACTGGGATCACAAGCGGACCGACAGATTCGCTATCCGCAATGGCCCGTCGCCCGAACGAACGCGCCAAAATCCCTGCCACCTCGCTCATTGGCCGTCCAAATCCCGATGGCGGCGCTTTGCACTCAACCCAAAGCGCTTACATTTGATCATGAATTTAGCAGACCCTTTCAAGTCCCGGTAATTCCCCTTTGCCGCCCAACACGCCTGATATACTCGATGCGCGCTTTGCCATTGGCGATGTTGTGCCCAATCCGCATTTGTGATTTCCGCGCGTGATCTATGATATCGATCCGGTAATTCGCCAATAGCGAGAATGGTATGAGGCTATTCCAAAGGATTTGCAAGCCGCTACGAGAGACCAAGCCCATTTTATATCTGTTCGCGAAAATGCCGAGAGGCAGCCTTGTTCCGCCTATGTCAGCCCAGCAAAATCTTTTTGCCCGATGAAGCGGCGAAACGATACAGCCATCCCTGATGTCCGCTCTGCTACTGTTTTCAGGCAACCGAGAGCGGGCAAAGTACAAAGCTACACAGCATTCATCAGCATTAGGGCCGGTACGAGAGCACCGGGGTCGGCCTGATCAAGGACTTGAAATCTTCCCAGCCGATTTCAACAAGAATAGCAGAGTGTCCCCAGGCCGATATGATCGCCCACAAGACCCAATGCGCCGACTATGATCGGCGAATACCCACGCTACGAGACCCGATTAAACGCTTCCCATAGGGGAACTCCGGATTCGCTGTAGAAAAACGGTTCACGTGGACTCAACCGTCCTGAACGACGCGAGCAGAGGAGAACAGGCGGTCCGATCGATAATAATGTACCGAGGACGCCAAGAGCTGCCAGCGGCGCGACCACGAATTGCCTGCACGCGAGCAGCGGCATGTGAGTGCGAATTTTGTGTCACGGACCAGAATCGGATGATGGATCAGCACACGAGCCGACGGGAGCAACATTGACTGGCGCCCATGACGCCAACCAGAGCCCGCCCACAATGGGCAATGTTGACATGGGAGCACCCGGCCAGATGAAACATCGCCAAGCCAGAACCGGCGAAAACCGACCCAATTATTGCGGCGGTCTTAGAGAGATGCGCGATAGCGCCAGCGGCCCGCCCAGCCAAATGTCTCCGACCTAGAAACAACTGGGCGGGATGTGGTCGCATGCGATAGTCCGAATTGAATCGGTGGTGGCACCTCGCACTGGATAAGTCTTGCGCGGACGCGAGCATCGAACAAACTGCTTGTTGGCGTAGGCATTTTGCAACGAGAATCGCCAGCCACATATCGAAGCAGAATGAGGCCTGGGCGCGATAGGTGAAGTGTATCGCGTAAGGGCAGCTACCCGCAATAACCCAGGGAGTAAGTGCGGTCACCTCTCAGGGCGCCAGAACACATGAGACATCGGTGAGATGAAAGAATGGATCGAGGACAAATAATGTGGTGATCGACGGGGCCCCAGATGGGTTTGCAACTGGACTTTTGACAACCGCCGGACCCTCTTTCCCAGTAGAGCGCCAGAAATCCGGCCCAATTTACGCCGCGAATGATCGGCACGCCGGGTTCGGCAAAGTGCATCGCATCGACCGGCAGGCCGCTTGTCTGATCTTTTTTGGATTGGTCGAGCATATAGTTCCGCTCATCGGCTCCGCAGCGCCAATCACAACCATATCGCGCTATATCTTGTGCCATTTAATCGTGGCCAATATCATGGTTGTAATAATCACCCCGGCGACCCTACTATCGCCCGTAACTCGAGATGATTAGGACTTTGGCATGGCTGGACGGATGAGCGGATCGATTTCGCTGAAGAATATGTGGGAAAAAGGCCTGACCGCCACCAGATCGCCGGAAGACTGGGCGGCCGTCAGCCCGTAATGCCCGGTACAAGGCGCATCGCCTGGCGCTGAAAGTCACGCCCTCACCGGTAAAAAGCCAAGCCACGGCCCAAAAAAGGTGTGAAACCCGCACCCAAGGCGAAAAAACCACCGGCAAAGGCCGGTGCCGTTGGCCAAGCCGAAGGCAAGAGCATGTGCGCGAGCGCGCCCATGCCGCCACCAACGCCCGCCAGCCCGCACCCAATGCCGCGCAACGAGGCGCGTCAGCCCACAGCATAGATGGCGCCGAAAAATCGTTTCCGTCGGTCCCGGCGGCTTCCTTTGCGTCAGGGTCCCGGTGACCAGCAGGCCACCGATCCGCCGACCGCGCCGTCCGTCTGGTTTCCAGCCAAAGTTAGCCGAAGGGCGAGCGAAATTGCCAGGACAAGAAACAGTCACTGCTGCGACCTGAATGATAAAGATTTGTTCGCTGGCCGATTCAACCAATCCCCGGCGAACCCGACTTCCTTTTGCGGTCAGGAAGTGAGAGCCCGGGCTTTCCCTATTGCGTCGAACATTGCGGTCGTGCGTTCCAGCCCCAATTGGCGCGCGTGCCCGTCGTGCGCCGCCACGGCTGCCCTTGTGGCGGCCCAGCGGGTTTCCGTTTAAGCCCAAAAGTTCGTCAGGCAAGGCACCAAATTACAAAGAATTTTCTAATGACTGGCCAGAGAACCGCATAAGTCTCTTGCCGATGTGACTCCTGCGCTCTTATAGGATCGTTCAATTGTCTATGGACTTGTTCGGGTTCCAACCCGCCACCCCAAAAAAAATTCCCAAAAAAAAAAACCCCCCCCCGGGTTTTATTTTTTGGGGAACTTTTGTTTTTAAAATGATGGCCTCGGCCGATTCGAGGTTCTGGAAAGGGCTAGAGCCTGTCCCGCAAGCGCCCAGGCATGTATATGGCGGGAGTCGATAGTCGCGCGCTCCATCATCTCGCAAGCCCGAAAAGTCATCAGACCAATAGCATGGACGTAAGCGGCTTGCTGGCCATGCCAGCCGGATCGAGATTCACGCTGGGACGACCGACAATCTCTGGACCGTCAGCGAACAATGGTCGCGGGAATTCACCGGTGCGATGCCGCACCCCGAAATTTCCGGGAAAATCGGGCACTCGAAGGATCATGACGACGCTCCACTCGGGCGGCGAAATTCCGGACAGGCCTATGCGACATCGGGTCGGCCTGCACGCGTCGGCGTAATCGGTCGTCAACGCCCTGTCCTCGATTACGATGCGTCGAGGTGGCGCGCAACAAGACCATTTATCGCCAAGTTCCTTTTCTCAGGGTCTCGCGACATCGAAGCTCGAGGAATGTCGCTCGACTCCCAACCGCCGCGGCACCAAGCATATCCCCTTCGTTCCCGGATATCGAGATTTTTGGCGAAAGGCAATCGTTAACCTTCACGGCTGTTCAAAGCTGGCCCGTTCCAAAAGGCTATCTCTACGCCGGTGTTCGAGATCCGCTGGAAATGCGATGAGAGCCCAGGCCAGCGACGATGTCCCCGCCAGACAGCGGTTTCCAATTCCCCGGTGGTCTCTCCGAATCAATCTGCGCGAACTAGCTTTGCCTTGGGCGCGAATGCGTCACCACCGATTTCTTCGCCCGCAATCAGGAATTTTTCCGGATGAACAGGGGACGGTGAATGGGCGATCACTGGCCGATCTGGACCGATGGCAGCTATAGCTGGTATGCAACAGACCATCGCCCACGCCCAACGGCGGCAACCATCCGAAGCCCGCCTCCCACGCGCTTGGTTCGCGGCTTGCGGGCCTTTGGCGAACTGGTCCCCAGATCAGAAGGCGAACGCAGCTGACCGCAGATGACACATAATCTCCGGCGCGAAATGATGCTGTCGGTTGTTCATTTCGCGAATCCGCAGTTCCAGAGCCAGACCAAGGATCGCTGACCCTCCCCGGGAGGCCGACAAAATTCGTTGAAAAATGCCGGTGCGCGATCATTTCGACCATTTCCCTCACCGACAATAAATGGACGCGGCAAAGGCGCTTGCTCGGTTTTGGTCATGGAGCGGGATGGACGAGCGGCTGAAACGCAAAGCCCGAGCGTGAGGTCAAGCGCAAGAACCGCGACATCCGGAGACTCGCAAGGTCCGCCCCCCGGCAAGCTGACCGATTGTTTCATCGGCGCATCCGGCAGGCAACCGAAATTGGTTCATCGTTGAGGCGACAGTGCTGGCGGTTCAGCGAAACAGGCGGCGGAACGCAAGACCCAGGCGAATCCTGCCGATCCGCGGTAATAATCCTCAATTCGCGTCGCCAATAATGCAAGATCATGGCCAATAGCGAGATTTGCGCCTGATCTCGCGCTCGGTTGTGCGTACGCGCAAGGACTGCGACTCCGGATAATCTGGCTAAACGAAACGGGTGATCCAACAATGACCGACTGCCCGATGTGACGGCGCCCATATCGGCAACCCTGCCCTGATGACCTTTTCTTCCAGGAAATGCCCGAAGATGGTTCCGCAGGGACATCTCTATCTGGCGCGCCCGCACTCATCGCATCAGCCCGGCAGGGAGCAAGAGCCTCTATGCCCAGGATGAACGCGGCCCGTACGAAAAAATCGAAAATGGTCCGTCAAAGGGCAAGAAGGTCGACGTCAGCCGGTTCAAGGGCTTGGCGAAATGAACCGTCGCAACTGCGGGAACGACGATGGACGCCGAAAACCGTTCATGTTCAAGGTGACGCTGCCGCAGGAATATGAGCAGCGCGCCAGCGTCAAGGATCCTGGTCGACCGGCTGATGGGGCAAAAATCCGGAAACACCGGTTCCAACTTCACGATCCAAGCAAAATGCCGCCGAGCCTTGAGAACGATGTGATCGACAAGCGCTTAAGGATAGAGCCTTGACTGAAGGCCGGTTACGGAGTATTATTGTGCCGATTCCTTAACGCCTTCGCTCTGGTCTGCTTTCCTGTTCGACGCTGGCAATATCAAGTCACGCCATGCGCGAGGACCGAGGGCCGGTCATTTTCCAGAACAGCTTTTCGACCCGCGCCGACGATTGTGCTGCGCCTGTGCATGGGCGACGAGATTGAAGGCCGAGGTTTTTCCGACGAGAATTTCGCAATGCCTGCCCCCGACGCAGTTTCGCGCGCTGACTCAGACAAGTGGCGGCGCCAAACAGGGTCAGCCCGCAGAGAGTCTCGATCAACCCACGCAAAACGTCAATGTCCGCTATCCTCAAGGTCCGCTATGAGAAATTCCATTGGCACGGTCAAATATGGACCTTGAAAATAAGTCCGCAGCACCCGCATTTCCCGGACTGCATGCTGACCGGTTTTGAGGCCGCTGGCGATGTCGATCGCCGATGTCATGGCCGACGATGTGACGCTTCGCGGGGCAGTCAGGGTGTCAATTGATCCAGCGATTGGAATGGACCGACACTCCAAGCCCTTAGCCGCGCTCGATCCCCAGACGGACGCTATTGCATTGCCTCGGCATTCAAACCTAATATTCTGGCGCGAACTCGACCACGCCATCCAGGCCGGGCGAACGGCAATGGTCGCGATGTCGTTTTCAATCTGGGGCCCCGAAATCGCCATCCGTCGGATCAGCCAGAACTGGCCCGATGGGTCGCCGAATCACACTCCACACGCCTTGGCCACGCTAATGATCTCGATCAGCGACAATAGCGCCACCGACACCTGATTCAGGATCAATCGACAGGACCGCGTTGGCCAATTATGGTGCAGGCCTGCTGGCCATCAATGACCCCGGATGAGCTTGCGCCCCCTTTCTGATGACGCGTCAGGCACGGCCCTGAAAAATGCCGGTCCATGCAGACCGAAGCAGAGCAGTATCTGAGTGCCGGTTCACGGTGGAACAGGGAAAAGCTGCTCGCGACTTCGACCAGCCGCCGTCCTGACGCTGGACAGCCCTTGATTCACGATCAATCGACCCCAACCGAATTTTAATGCGATCAGCTGGAAATGGTTTGCAAGCCCGGCGGGATATCGTGCAGTTGCTCGACTATGCTTCGCCGCAATGCAAGCGCGGAAACCGAAAATCCATTTTAAGGCGATCAAATGCGGGAAGTCGGTCAGGAGCGGCAGGGAAATGTGCGCTATTTTGGCTAGTAAGGGGCGGATCGGAACGCCGGTGTGCTGTCCTTCAATCTTCCTGCTGCGGTCCAGAACCGGAGAAAAACTACGGCCGTTGCGGTCAGCTGGAAATAACTGAAGAAATATCGCTGCAGGAGAGCGAGCTGCTAGCCCCTGGACAACGCGCCTGGTGAAATATTGCTGCGGAGACAATAGGCAAGAGCCCGACAAGGCTATGCGGCCGGCCAGCCGCCTCGACCAGAGCTTCACCTTCTGCTGCCGCCCAATTGCGCGGCAGCGGGTGCATCAGCAGTAACCTGCGCCGACGACACGCTGTATTCCGGCCGATAATCTCGCACCCGACGCAGCCGCCAGATCGCGCTGGACCAGCATCATTTCGGCACCCAAGCCATAGCCGAGATACGCTTGGCTGCCGACTTCGATGGCAAAGTCCCGCCATCGGCGACCGCATCAAACGTTTCCTCGCTTCTCGAAATCGGACAGCCGGCCATCAATCTGTTGCCGCCATTGTAGAACACGGGGGACCCGCGACCTTCACACGAACACGGTAATCTCAGGCCAAGCATCTTGCCCTTCATACTGACCCTGGCCCGTCACCGAGCCAGATTGCCACGGCGAGATTGGCTTTCGTAAAATCAATTTCATTATCCGCAGCGACCAGCCGCGAAACTGGTGTCACCGGCATGATTCGGCCAGAGGACAAAGGGCTCGATAGTCTCTCATTTCAGGCCATTTCCTGGTAAAATCGCGCGGTGCGGCCTTCGTGAGCTTGTGCGAAGACGGCCCGAATTCATCGCCCGGACCGGCTTCCTCAAATAATGCAGAAAGCCGGAGCGCAAGCGCATCCAGGCCCTGCCGACGCTTCGTCGCGGTCAGCTCGAGACCTTTTGGGCGTGCCGGCGAACATCACAACGCCCAGCAAATGTCCTCCAGCGCCCGAATTTGCTGCCTCGACAGCCGCAGTGCGTTACCGGATGGCTCGAGTTTCATCGGCCGCCTTGGTGAAGCGCTGAGCGTGCCGCGCGGCAGCATCGAGCAACACGCACCCCCGTTTCAAATGGCAAATGGGTGCGGTTTCATTGCTCGACGGTCGGTGCGGTCAGAGGAAAATGCGGAATGCGGACCTCAAAGGCCGGCGGGGTGCTGAGCCGCGACACCATCGACGGAGGCAGAGGATTGACACATGCCCACTGACCACGCTATCTGAGATGTGCGAGTCGGCAGAGAAATGTCGCGCTGAGCATCGAGAAGACAACTTGAATCATGGGGATTTTGCCCCGGCTGGAATGATCGAGGGCTGATCTCTGCACCAAACCATACCGTCGCCCGTCGACCAATTTGCGCAAAGCCACCATGCTGACTTACGTGTGTCCGCCAGTGCCGCGTCCAACAGCTGCACCGCCGTGGTCGCGATGGTTGTCTCAATTCTGATATGATAGGGCCCAGAACCAGCGCTTGCCATCAAACATCGATTGCTCGGCAGGAAAGGTTCACGGTGAACGCGCCACGGTGCCCATCGGTGCGTTTCGCGAAACGGGAAGGAATGATTCCATGAACATTGATATAAGGAGTTAAAGCCCGACGCGACGAAAGGGCCTGATCCAAGAACCTGGATCCAATCGATCGGATCTTCGCAGACCCGACATTGAATCCGTTCAGCATGCTTCGTAATTCCGATTTCCAGTCGGCTTCACCTCGCCCAGCCGTGAATTGGGTGGTCGAGGACGGCTGGCACATAAGCGAAATGGGGGGGGGGGCGACTGTCCGCCGATATTATTCGAAATATCTATCAATTCAATGCGTTGAGTAAGCCATGCGCCTGCTTGCCGTCGCCACCGACATACGAGCGAGAAGAACGGTTCCGGCGGCTTCCATCTGGCTCATCGCGGAATGGCTGATTGGTGCTGGGGATGACAGTCGGCAGGCCGGGTGGCAAGAATTGTTTTATTCTCTAACCGTTGCTCTAAAAACTTGCCACTTCGAGCGCATTATCGCTCTGCCGAGGATCCCGCAGGTCGAGCGTCTCCAGTCCTTGAGCAACAAACCCAGGCGTTGAAACGCGCTCAAGTGTGGTGTTCCCGTATTGGCGGGTGTAAAGCGACAGGTTTCTTCGATAAATCTTCGCTGCACAGACCGCGCGCCAGCGGAGAACACGCCCTGACCCGTGCCTCATCTTGGTGGCGCTATAGAGGCGACGACATCCGCGCCATATTCCATCGCGCCGTCGCTAACACATTGGGTGCGAAGCATTGTCGACGACGCTGTGATGGCCCTTGCCCGCGCCAGATCGCAAACACTGCGGGATATGATCACATCCATCGTCCGGGTTGGCCGTGTTTCGAAGAAGAGACCGTTGGTCTTCGGGCGTGATCGCCTGTTCCCAATTGTCCAATGTCGCGGCCGTACCAACGGTCGTGTCCGATGCCGAATTTGGGGGAGCAAGAACTATCGGTCAGCCCAGCGGCAGGATCGAACAGCGCGCGACGGCAAACAACTGGTCGCCCGCCTGGCCAACCTGGGCAGAGCAAGGCGCGCGCGCGAGGCCAGTCGCATTGCCTGACGCAGTCGGGCGCGGCAAAGCGTGCGGCACCTTCCATGCATCGCAATCCGTGTCTACCAGCATCGCACCGTCGGATTTGCAGACGGCTGTGAGTCACATGCCCTCCTGCTCGCCCGGCGAAGCGGGCAGCGGCATCCTCGGTCTGCAGTCGTAGCTATAGCCCGATGTCAGGACACAAGCTTCGGATGTCCTCGCCAAATTCGCTGCGCATCGTGCCGCTGCGGTCGCCTGGGTCGCAGGACGCCAAGTTTTTCCTTGGTGATATTTGGGCGGTCTTGGCCCAGTGTTTTCTTTTTCATGAGCTGCTTACCGCCCGTTCCAGTTTGCGCGACAATAGCGTCGCCGATTTCTCGAGCGCTGGTCGAAGCCTTTCGCGCCGCAGAGTCATGGCGAGCAACGCCCTGAGCGACAACGGAG
>Ga0163217_1022793_pt1 | contig 12943 bp, 18 predicted proteins | sample SynspAceP_FD_185933 | JGI IMG/M metagenome (GOLD analysis project Ga0163217, IMG submission 185933) | Saline lake microbial communities from Ace Lake in Antarctica - Synechococcus sp. Ace-P (PacBio error correction) | ecosystem: Environmental > Aquatic > Non-marine Saline and Alkaline > Saline ...
ACAACCCAACCCCAATTGTTTGTTGGGAAAGAAGGAGAATCCCCCAAACCCGATTATAAGGACGGGCTTGGGGGCGAAACGGGGGCCCAGGGCCGAATTTTTTTCCTGACCGCCCTTCTTCGACCATGGCGGCCCTTCTAGCAGCAAAACTGCTTATCAAAAAGCCTTTTCCTGTTCAAAGCCACGCTAGTGGGTGTGCCGGGTTCTTTGTAAGTCCCATAGAATCAAAAATATCGCATCTCCCGTCCCGGTCGACTCCGGTTCCAGCATAGCCGTGGAGGGTAAAGCCCCAGATCTGCGAACTATGGCTGCCTTTTGGCGGCTTTTCAAAACGCGGCAGGGGTGGGGAATAGTTGGGTCGCTGCGTCTCTCGTTTCTTCGATGAACCCATCGGCGAGGCCGTTTCGATCTTTGTCAGCCACATGGACACGGGCGGCAGGCCATGGGGGCTTTTCCGGTCTCTACACACTGGTTTTTTGCCGTCTTCTTAGCAAGTTGGCCACGATTTTCGTCAAAAGCGCGGGGTCTGCTGTCCCACTGATTTGATGAAAACGTTCCATGATTTTTCCCGTGCCACATATGATGCCCACGGAATCAGGGGCGTCCGGGCGACCTGCAAGCAGCGGGGTTCAGCGCGGCGCAGTTTGAGCTGTGTTTGGCGTAGATCGCATAAGGGTCCGCGATCAGACGTTTGATCCTCTGTCACCGACAACGCGGTGGGGGCGCGCGGGCAACGGGCGGGGCGGGTGACGGCGCGGCGCGGGTGTCACACGGTTTCCGAAAACGGGTTTCCAAAGCGGCGCCTTGATCCAATGCAGTATCGCCGCGTCCTGATCATCGCCTTCCACGCCGCATCACCTCCCTTGGCGGGCAAGACCGTTCATCATGGTTTGCCTAGACGGTTCAGCAGCGGCGAGGGCACGGTTTTTCCGCTCGTCCGACCGAAACATCGTCGCGGGTTCCAAACAGAACCCTCGGGCGCGCGATGGATTGTTTGATAGTTCATGTGCAGATTACAGGCCAATTCCGCGTTCAGGCAACAGCAATCCGGCCCTTCAGGCGGCTATCTGCTGATTCAGCCAGGGTTCCGGCGTGCGGCGCTTTCGGGCCAGACCGCCGTGAGTCCCGCCAAGGAATCACCAGATCGGCGCCCTGCCACCGCGGGCCTCTAGCGTTGCCCAGCAGATCATGCCGTTTGATGCGGCGCGTCGCGTCCGCGGATTTTCGCCCGTTTGGCAGCAGACCCGCCGACCAAATCGTGTAATCCGACGCCGACATTTCGCCGCCATAGGGTCTTCTGTTCTATTATTCTTCTATTCACCTTTGCGCCCTCTTTCGCCCGCGGGTGCTGCCACAATCCGTTGGGCTTGGCTTGGCGCGGCACCGTCGGCGATGGCAATCGGCCAGCGCATATGCAGGCGACCCCTTCTTCCAGTGGCCGGTCGCTGTTAGTTCACATCGTCAGGTGGGTGCGACTCCAATCGGCCCAAAATCCCATCTGCGCAGGATCTTTCGAACCCGTACCGTCTTGCGCGCCAGTCTCAAAACCCATCTGCATCGGTAGGGCAGCCGTCGCGGCCGCATTGCAGTTCAGCCGCTGAGTGTTGAAGCTGGTGGATGTTGCGATCCCCCGCCACTGATGGGTCAGCGGGTGCTCAGAAGGTTAACAAGGCCTCTGAATCGAGCTTACGCAGGACAGATTCGGCTCACGTGAACGTCAAAAACCGACCCGGAGGGGACCAGGTGCAGTCGGCAAAGCCGCGCTGTCGTCGGGCAGGGATTTCCAGCGGTCCAACGCCGAGGTGGACCTCGACCTGCGACAGCATCCCGGTCGGGGGTGATCGCGTCGGCGGGTTTTGCCGTCTGCCCACCAGCTTGACGCAAGCGTGCAGCGCAAGTGGCGCAGCGCTTCGGCACGCGAAGGTGGGGGCCTGAATCAGGGTTAACCCTTAGGTGGCTTGGCAGATCGTGCGCAGTTTTCCGGCGCCTTCGTCCAGCCAGACGTGGTTACAGGGGCAAGGGCGCATGACAGGCGGACCAAAGCGTTACGCGCGGCAAGAGGGGGCTCGGCGTGTCCGGTCCAAGCTTGGATCTCTGCTGCGCGACATTTCAAGCTGGCACGCAGATCGCGGAACCGGTAAATTGGCGGGTGATTCCTGCGCGATCTTTTCTGATCCTCGCCAGATTCGGTCCAGACCGCCTGTGGCATTGTCGAACAGAAAACCGGTAGCACCAGCGCAAAACCTTGGGGCAGCTTTGCCACTGCTTCCATTAAAGTGCCGAGGTCCCCCGGTGCCGGTAGAGCCGGCGACAATCACCGGATGCTTGTGGCGGGTATCTTCCATTCCGCAATCAGCCCGCAACCGCAACCTGCCTTTGCCGCGCGCGCGATCAGGACGGGTACGCTTTTTCGCCCAGATAAACGATGCGCAATATCAAGGAAAATTGTTTCGCGCGTCCCAAGTGGCCAGACTGGTCGCTGACATCCAGCCGGTTACCGCCTCGACTGGCACGCCTTCGCCCTGGCAATTTCATCGATAACTGCCAGCTATCCGAAAGGTTCCAAAAGCGACGCCCGTGGGCAAGCTCGGGTGCTTGATCTCAGCAGTTTTTGACACCAATTTTTTTTTTGTAATCAGGCTCTAACCGCGGCGTAGAGCCGGAAACCAAGGCAGCGCAAGATCAACGCCGGTCCCAGGGTGTCAAGGTGTCGATCAGGTGGATGCGCGGCCAGCAGGCCTGGCGGACCGGCATCGGAAAATTTCGTCGCAACGGCGTTGCATCCGGCGGGTGTTCACACCAATAATGCGCCGATGGCGTGGGCGGGCTGCCCTAAGAGCCGCGAAAGCAACCCGCGCACCAGTTTCTTGGGAAAGTCGAACACCGGGGGCCACCGAAACGCGCGGGTCGTCTTGCGGTTCAAACATCGGCCGGCGTCCAGCATATCTTCGGCAAGGGTGATCCACCGGGGTGGCCCACAATCGCACCAGCGCCCGGGGTATGCCAGCCCGTACATGCGCCCACGGTCCAGCATCACGTCCCAACAGAAGTTTAAGCGAGAAGGCACGCTCTGAAATGCGTCTCTAAACAGGCTCGGTTTTGATGATCTGGACCCCGCCATAGACGAACCACCGGCCCGCGTTTCAGCTGACCGTCGGCATCCATCCGTAAAGTCGCCGTCACCGGCGTGCCCACAGCTTGCGCCACGGGCACGCCCATAGCAAGTGGCGTTCCATCTTGGCAAGGCCCATGCATCCGCTAATAACGACAGCGGGTTGGGACCGCCCAGATCGCATCGGTGTTTCATGTAAAACGGGGCCGTTGCCCACAAGCGACAGCGCCATTGCGCAGCCCGCCGCGGTTTCAACAGAATATAGGCTGTTCCACGATCGTCTGGCACATCACGCCCCGCAGGTGCTGTAGAGCGCGTCGGTTTATATGTGGCAGGTTCACGGACAATGCGTTCCGGGCGCGATAGCGCGCCAAGATCTAACGCATGGTCGATCAGGGCGCGCCCGCGACGGGGATCATCGGCTTGGGCTGGCTTTTGGTCAAATCTGCATCCGCGTGAAACCCGGCGCAAACACATTACGGCTTTGGGGCGTTGCGCATCTGGCTTTTAAATCCTCTTAGAAAATCGGGGGTCGGCGTGGGGGAGCGCGGCGTGCAGCACCTTGGCCAGCGGTTCAAGCGCCGGATCACAGGTTGCGCTCACATATTCCCAAACGCGGGGGATGAAAATCGGGACATAGTCCTTTGCCATCGGCGGCAGAACACAGCCGCGCAAATTCCCCAAAATCCCGCAGGTCGTTGTAGCCCAAGCAAGACATAGGTGCGCGGAACGCTGTGCGTCCTGCCCGCTGTGCTGGATGTAATGCGCGGATCAATCTCGGCTCGACGGCTGGGGCAACGTCGCGCCGCGCGTCTTGCAGATCGACATCCAGATCATAGGCGGGATGGCCTTGCAGTGCATCCTGGAATCCAGCACGCCGACGCGGGCAGAACGGAACGTTCGGGAATAGCCACAAAGGTTTTTCGGCGTGAAAAGTCGCGCAGGATGATCACGCGGGGAGCGCTGGTCCAATATGCGCGCCAAAATGGGGTGAACAATGCGTTAAACTCTGCCGCGGCTCGCTGGTCGGGGGCGTACCAGTCGAACACCATCCGCGGCCGGCGTATGTCCAGCAGTCCGCATCACAAAGCGGCAGATGGGGGCGGTGCCTTGTGCAGGTGCAGCAGGCAATTCTGTCGCAGCGGTATACAGCGGCATCGTCATCGCGGCGGTCTGGATGCATCAACGTGCGAACGGAGGGTCCATCGCCCAGATCCTGCGATCAGCAGAAAACCGTTATCGACATCTTCGGCATTACCTCGGCGCGCTGGACCTTGTGGCCGCAGCCAGTTGCGATGCGGAGAACGGGCGCACGTCCTTCGCCTTTCTGGCGGGCGTCCATAGCACAGCGGTGTTGCCCGTCGGGCTTTGTCAAACTGGTCATACCGACGGTTTCGACGCGGTCGCCGGCAGCAGAATTCACCCCGCGCCAGCGCCCATTCCGGCATCGGCAAGGAAGCTCGGATGGCGGCTATACGGTCGGTCATTTGCGGCCAGCCCCAGCCTTTTTCCGGCCATTTATCGTCGTTCCACGTGCAGACAGCCCGACGTGTGTCATCACCAGTGACATCAGGTCAGGTTCAGCGCATCTTCGGGGCGCAACATCGCCCAGCCGGTCGGGCCCATTCCACAGGCCAGATGGCATCGCTGAAGGCATCGGTCAGCCCCCAGCTCTTCGATCTCGTAGACGGAGGTCAAGCGAAGAGATCCGCATGCCAGATCACGCCCTCGCGGGTGTCATAGGTCTGCAACCAGGTAAATGTCGGCGAGGGAACCGTCTTTCGGGCACGTCGAGCAAGGACTGGATCAATGCGCGGGGCGAAATGCGTTTTTGCCCGCGCCGACGTCGCCGGTTCGAATAAAACAACATCGCCCGCTGTCAGCACGCGCCCTAGCTCACGGCCAAGCGGGCGGTTTGGTCTGTGCCGTCCCTGCAGCGTAAGATCAAGTGCGTGTGATGCCATGCGCCAAGGTTTACTTGGCTGGGTGTGGTGCGCGCAGGCGAAAGGGGGATCAAAGGCGTCTTTGTGGCGACTTCACGGCGGTCCAAGAATTTTTCCGATCTCTGCGGATGTTTTTTTCCGCTGGTGAAACCGAGATCAGCGTGGCCCCCGTCAGGATCGGTGAGATCAGGCAGGTCAAGCTCGTCCATCGACAAGAATACAGCGGATGCTTCCAATTCAGCGAACCCCCTGTTTTCCACAAAGGCCTGTATCTGCTCCGCAGGGCAGATTGGGCGCCGACCGCCGTTTCCAGACTGAATAGCATCTGGATGTGATGTCGGCCAAAGGCAGCGTCCGGTTTACGACCTCCAGAGCTCTTGGTAGGCTCTGTTCGAAAACGTCAAAAACCCGCCGAGGATGAGAAAACGCCTGGCGTCATCCAAGGTCGTCCAGCCATGGCTTTGGCCTGTTCCCAATTCGGCCTTGAAGCGCGGGTCTGGGGTGACTGCGCGCTGATGTCTTCGATCAAGAAAGCTGTGGCTCCGTCGGGATGGGGGCGCCCCTTGACCCCGAAACGTCTTGACCGGACTCCAGCGACCAGATTTTCTTCGTAAAAGCGGCCATCAGCGCAGCGCTTTATCAATTCGGATATGGTATTGCGCCAGACGCATAAGTTTTTGGGTTCGGGACAATTTTACGTGTCTCGCGCAGTTTTGGTCAAAAATGTCCTGGATCTCGTGGGCGGGCCAATTACAGGAACTGCGCCCAAGCCGGTCAGGTCCGATGAAGGGCCAGGATTGAACAGTGAACAAGCTTCGATTTTTGCGATCAGAAAATAAGCGAGCCCCGATCGACAGCAGGGCAAGGTCTTGGTCCAGGGTCTGGGACAAAGTTGCGCCGTTGCTTCTTCGGCGCTGGATCCGGGGCGTGGATGCATGTCGTTTGGTAACAATTGTGGCTGGCGGACTGGCTATGGGTCACGGCCATAACCAGTTTTTTCGCGCCGGTGGTCTGATTCGCGCAGCGCAAAGCGGTGAGTCGCAAATTGCTCGAAGTCCGCAGCGGAAGCAGCGGGTCGGTTTCGATGGCCAGCGGACGGGTGACATAGCTTAAAGAGCAGGGTGGTAGGCATCATTGTCCACAGCAAACGGTGGTGTTTTGATCCGTGGCCAAAGCGGCACAGAATTGAGAGCGACCCGGACAGCGCTGAACCCTCTGCTCTGAGCCGCAGGTCGACGCGACGTCTTTGGGATCCAGCCCAACGACACGGACAGGTGTTTGGTCCCAATTTGAATCCGGCAAGCAATGTTCTGAATTTTGGGATCGGTGGCCGCGTTTCGGGCTGTTCCGACACAGCCCTTCAACCGGCCGAAGGCCAGATGATGTCCGCGGCCACCGAGTCCCAAAATTCCAGACATTGCTGCGGATCAAGTTGGACAAACACCTGTGCGTGTCCGTTGTGCTCCGGATCCAAAGACGTCGGCGTCGACCTGCGCTCAGAGGCAGAAGGTCACGCTGTGCGGGTGCGCTCTCAAGTTTTCTGTGCCGCTTTGGCACGGATCAAACACCACGTTTGCTGTGGTACAATGATCTACCACGCGCTCTTAAGGTCATGTCACCCTACGCTGGCCATCGAAGCCGACCGCTGTTTCCTGCGGACTTCAGCAATGCGAACCCTCACCGGGCTTGCGCTGCGCGATCAGACCACCGGCGCGAAAAATCGGATGCCGGTGAATCCCAAGCCAGTCCCGCACACCAATTGTTACGCAAGCGACCATGCATCACGCCCTGAATCGCGCCGAAGAAGCACAGCGCAACTTGTCCAGACCCTGACCAAGACCTTTGCCCAGCGTCGATCGGGCTCGCTATTTTTCTGATCGCAAAAAATCAGCTTGTCTGTTTAATCCGGCCCTCATCGACCCCTGACGGCTTGGGGCGCAGTTCCTGAGTGCCCGCCCCGAGATCCAGACCATTTTTGACAAACTGCGCGAGACACGTAAAATTCCGAACCAAACTATGCGTCCATGGCGAATACCATATCCGAATTGATAAGCGCTGCGCATGAAATGGCCCGTACGAAGAAATCTGGTCGGCTGGATCCGGTCAGACGTTTTCGGGTCAAGGGGCGCCCCATCCCGCGGAAGCACAGCCTTTCTGATCGAAGACATCAGCGCGCAGTCACCCAGACCCGCAGCTTCAAGGCCGATTGGACAGGGCCAAGCCATGCTGGACACTGGATGACGCCATCGGCGTATTCTCACCCTCGGGGGTTTGACGTTTTTCGAACCAGAGCCTACCAAGAGCTCTGGAAGGTCGAACGCGGACGCTGCCTTTGCCGACATCACCATCCATGATGCATTCGGTCTGGAAACGGCGGTCGGCGCCAATCTGCCGGGGAGCAGATCAGGCTTTGTTGGAAAACAGGAGGATGCCTGAGAATTGGAGCATGCCGCTGTATCTTTGTCGATGGACCGAGCTGACCTGCCTGATCTTCAACCGATCCCTTGACGGCCACGCTGATCCGTTTCAGCCAGCGAAAAAAAACATCGCAGAAGATCGAAAAATTCTGACGCCGTGAAGTCGCCACAAGACGCCCTGATCCCCGCTTTTTCGCCTTGCCGGCGCAACTCACCCACGCCTAAGTAACCTTGGCGCATGCATCACACGCACTTGATCTTACGCTGCAGGACGCAGACCACCGCCGCTTCCGTGACGCTAGGGCGCGTCTGACAGCGGGCGATGTTGTTTTATGACCGGCGACCCGTCGCGCGGGCAAAACGCATTTCTGCCCGCGCATTGAATCCAGTCCTTGCTCGACGTGCCCGAAGACGTTCCCTCGTCCCACATTTCGCTGGTGCAGACCTCTGACACCCGCCCGATGCCGTGATCTGCATGCGGATCTCTTCGGCTGACCTCCGTCTACGAGATGCGAGAGCTGGGCTGACCGATGCCTTCAGCGATGCCATTCCCTGCCTTGTGGGAATGGGCTCGACCGGCTGGGCGATGTGGCCCCCCGAAGATGCGCTGGACTGACCCTGACCTGTCACTGGTGATTGAGCACACGGCGGCTGGTCTGCCACGTGGAACGCGATCAATGGCACGAAAAAGCTGGGGCATGGCGCAAATGACGCGCGACCTATAGCCCGCCATCCAAGAGCTTCCTTGCGATGGGGATGGCGCTGGCGCGGCGTGATCTGTGGCCGGCGACCGTCCGAACGTCGGTTATGACCCGTTTGCAAAGCCCGACGGCAACACCGCTGTGCTGATGGACGCCCCCGCGAAAAAGGCGAAAGACGTGCGCCCGTTCATCGCATCGGCCAACTGGCTGCGCACACAAGGTGCCAGCGCGCCCGAGGTATATGCCGAGATGTTCGATAACGTTTTCTCTGATCGAGGATCTGGGCGATGACCCTGTTTCGCACGTTTTGATGATCCAGACGCCCGCGATGACGCATGCGCTTGTATACCGCTGCGACAGATTGCCTGCTGCACCTGCACAAGGCACCGCCCCCCCGATCTTGCCGCCTTTGTGATGCGGACTGGCTACAGACGCGGGCGCGGATGGTGTTCGACTGGTACGCCCCGAAACAGCGACGCCGCGGCAGAGTTTTAACGCATTGTTCACCCATTGGCGCGCATATGGACTAGCGCTCCCCGCGTGATCATCCTGCGCGACTATGCACGCCGAAACCTGTTGTGGCTTCCGAAACTTCCGGTTCTGCCCGCGTCGGGCTGGCTGATTTCCAGGATCACTGCAGGCCATCCCGCCTAGATCTGTGTCGATCCTGCAAACGCGCGCGCGACGTTGCCCCAGCCGCGAGCCGGAGATGATCGCGCATTACATCCAGCACGCGGCAGGACGGGGCACAGCGTTCGCAGCACCTATGCTCTGCTTGGGCTACAACGAAACCTGCGGATTTTGGGGATATTTGCGCGGCTGTGCTGCGCGATGGCAAAGCGCACTCGTCGATTTCACATCCCCGCGTTTGGGAATATTGCAGCGCAACCTGATGATCCGGCGCTTGAACCGCTGGCCAGGTGCTGCACGCCCGCGCTCCCACGCCGACCCCCGATTTTCCTAGAGGATTTAAAAGCCAGATGCGCAACGCCCCCAAAGCCCCGTAATGATATTTTGCCGCCGGGTTTGGCACGCCGGAAGCAGCATTTGACCAAAGACCAGCCCAAGCGAATGAATCCCCGTCGTGGGGCGCGCCCTGATCGACCATGCGTTAGATCTGCGCGTCGATACGCGCCGGAACGCATTTGTCGTGAACCTGCACTATAAACCCGACGTCGCCTGCTACAGCACCTTGCGGGCGTGATGTGCAGACGATCGTGGAAACAGCCTGATATTCGAACGCGGCGGGCTGCGCCATGCGCTTTGTCGCTGCTGGGCACACGGGCCCGTTTTTTACGCATGACACCCCGGATGCGATCTGGGCCGGTCCAACCCGCTGTCGTTGTTGCGGATGATGGGAACCCTGCCAGATGGACCGCACGCTGATGGGCGTGCCCGTGGCGCCAAGCTGTGGGTCAACGCCGGTGACGGCGACTTTTACGATGGATGCCGACGGTCAGCTGAAACTGCGGCCGGGTGTCGTCCTATGACGGGGTCCAGATCTCAAAACCGACCTTTAGAGACGATTCCAGAGGCGTGCCTTCTCGCTTAAACCTCTTGTGGGACGTGATGGCTGACGTGGCGGCAGAACGGGCTGGCATACCCCGGCGCTGGTGCGATGTGGGCCAGCCGGTGGGAATCACCCGCCGAAGATATGCTGGACGCCGCCGATGTTTGAAACCGCAAGACGACCCGCGGCGTTTTCGGCTGGCCCCGTTCGACCCCTTTCCCCAGGAACTGGTGCGCGGGTTCTTTCGCGGCTCTATTTTTTTTTTTTTTTTTTTTTTTTTTTTTTTTTTTTTTTTTTTTATTTTTTTTTTTTTTTTTTGTTTTTTTTATTTTTTTTTTTTTTTTTTTTTTTTTTATTTTTTTTTTTTTTGTTTATTTTTTTTTTTTTTTTTTTTTTTTTTTTTTTTTTTTTTTTTTTTTTTTTTTTTTTTTTTTTTTTTTTTTTTTTTTTTTTTTTTTTGTTTTTTTTTTTTTTTTTTTTTTTTTTTTTTTTTTTTTTTTTTTTTTTTTTTTTTTTTTTTTTTTTTTTTATTTTTTTTTTTTTTTTTTTTTTTTTTTTTTTTTTTTTTTAAAAGGGCAGGCCCGCCACACGCCATCGGGCGCATTGATCTGGTTGTGAACCCCGCCGGATGCAACGCCGCTTGCGCGAAATTTTCGATGCTCGTCCGGCCAGCCTGCTGCCGCGCAATCCCTGATCGACAAAGCTTGACACCTAGGACCGCGTTTGATCTTGCCGCGGCCTGGTCGGCTCTACGCCGCCGGTTAGAGCCTGAATTACCTGGTGTCGAAACTGCTGGATCAAGCCACCGAGCTTTGCGCCCACGGGGTCGCTTTATGACCTTTCGGATAGCCCTAGCGCAGTTGAAATCGATGAAATGCAGGGCGAAGGCGTGGCCAGTCGAAGGCGGTAACCGAGCTGATGTCAGCGACCAGTCTGGCCCACTGGAACGCGCGAAACTAATTCCTTGATATTGGCGCATCGTTATCTGGCGAGCGTACCCGTCCTGATCCGCGCGCCGCGCAAAGGCAGGTTGCGTGCGGCTGATGGCGGACTGGCAAGAAAACCCGCCCAGCATCCGGTATTGTCGCCGGCCTCTACGGCATCACGGGGGACCTCGGCACTGTTAATGGAAGCAGTGCGCAAAGCTGCTCCAAGGTGCGCTGGTGCTACCGGGTTTTCCTGTTTCGCATGCCACAGGCGGTCCCTGGACCGATCTGGCGAGGATCAGGAAAAGATCCGCGCAGGATCAACCCGCAATACGGTTCCGCGATCTGCTGTTGCAGTTGAAGTGTTCGCGCAGCAGATCCGGCTTGGACGCGAACACCCGCCCCCCTCTGCCGCGCGTAACGCTTTGGTGTCGCCTGTCATTGCGCCCTGCCATGTCACCCACGTCTGGCTTGACCCGAGGGAACTGCCCGATCTTGCCAAAGCCACGAATGGGTTAACCCTGACTTCCGGCCCACCCCGCGTGCGAAAGCGCCTGGCCAATTGCGCTGCGGCTGCGTCAAGCGGTGGCAGAACGGAAAAACCGCCGCGCTGATCACCCCGACCGGATGCTGTCGGCGCAGGTCAGCCTCGCGTTGGAGCGCGGTGGAATATCCCTGCCCGAGACGCGCGGGCTTGCGCTGCACCTGTCCCCTCCGGGTCGTTTTTTGCGTAACGTGGCCGATCTGTCTGCGTAAGCTCGATTCAGAGGCCTTTGTTTAAACCTTGCTGAAGCACCCGCTGACCACTAGTGGCGGGGATCGCAACATCCCACCAGCTCAAGCACTCAGTCCGTGCTTGAACTGCACTGCGCCGCGACGGGCTGCCCTACCCCGATGCAGATGGGTTTTTGAGACGGCGCGCAAAGACGGTATCGGCGGTCGAAGATCCTTGCGCAGATGGATGTTTGGGCCGATGTGGGTCGGCACCCACCTGACCGATCTGTGAACTAACAGGGCGACCGGCAGCTGGAAGAAATGGGGTCGCCCTGCATATGTGCGCTGGCCGATGACAATCGCCGACGGTGCCGCGCCAAGCCAGCCCAACGGGATTGTGGCAGCAACCACGCGGGCGAAGAGGCAGCAAAGGTATGACGACCTTGCCGAAAACGCTGCCTATGGCGGCGAACTGTCGCGTCGGATTACACCGATTTGGTCGGCGGGCTGCTGCAACAGGGCGAAATCCGCGGACGGCGCGAGCGCCGCATCCAAACGTCATGATCTGGGGCCGCTGCAGGCCCGCGTGCCAGGGCGCCGATCTGGTGATCTTGGCGGGCTCAACGACGGCGTCTGCCCGAAGCGCCGCCGCCGGAACCTTGGCTGAATCGCCAGATTGCGCCTGAAAGGCCGGATTGCCTGTTGCCTAGAACGGCGGATTGGGCTGTCTGCACATGACTATCAACAATCCATCGCCGGGCGCCCGGGTCTGTTTGACCGCGCGATCCGGTCGGACGCGAGCGGAAACGTGGCCCTCGCGCTGGCTGAACCGCGGTCTAGGCAACCTGCTGAACGGTCTGCCCGCACAGGGAGGTTGATGCGGCGTGAAGGCGATGTATGCAGACTCGCGGCGATCACTGGCTGGATCAGGCGCGCGCTTTGGAACCGTCGACCGTGTGACCACCGCGGCCGCGCCCCGTCACCGCGCCCGCCCCGTGCCGCGCGGCAGCCACGCGTTGTCGGTGACAGAGATCAAACGTCTGAAATCCGCGACCCTTATGCGATCTACGCCAAAAACAGCCTCAACTGGCGCGCGCTGAACCCGCTGGTGCAAGTCCGCCCGACGCCCCTTCCGTGGCATCAATTGTGGCACGAAATCATGGAACGTTTCATCAAATCGGTGACATGCAGATCCCCGCGCTTTTGTACGAATCGGCACTTGCTAGAGACGGCCAAAAACCGTGTTAGACCCGAACCCCCTGGCTGCGCCGTGTCATGTGGCTGACCAAGATCGACGCCATCGCCGATTGGTTCATCGAGAACCGAGAACGCAGCGACAAAGCTATCCACCCTGCCGCGTTTGAAAAAGCCGGCCAAAGGCAGCCAATAGTTTTTCGCAGATCTGGGCTTTCCCTCACCCGGCTATGCTGACCGGATCGATTCCGGACGGAAGATGGCGATATTTGATCTATGAACTACAAGACCGGCACAACCACTCTAGCGTGGCTTGAAGCAGAAAGCTTTTGAATAAGCAGTTGCTGCAAGGCCGCCATGGTCGAAGAAGGGCGGTTCAAGGAAATCGGGCCCGCCCCCGTCGCCCAAGCCGCCTATATGGTGGGC
>Ga0163217_1120159_pt1 | contig 12943 bp, 9 predicted proteins | sample SynspAceP_FD_185933 | JGI IMG/M metagenome (GOLD analysis project Ga0163217, IMG submission 185933) | Saline lake microbial communities from Ace Lake in Antarctica - Synechococcus sp. Ace-P (PacBio error correction) | ecosystem: Environmental > Aquatic > Non-marine Saline and Alkaline > Saline ...
CCAAAAGAACAAGAGAAGATTTCCCCCAAAGGAAACAGGTATAAAAACAAACCTACATCCTTGCAATAGGCTAACTTTTTACTTTCATTAAAAAAACAATAAAAAAACATGAATTAAAATGGGAAAACAAAAAAAAAAAAAAAAAAAAAAAAAAAAATTCCCCCAACAACAAGTGAAAGCAAGAGGTGGCTCAAAAAACAGAACAATGTAAAATGTGGACAAATCCCAAATTGTAAAATGTGTTAATTGGCAATTGCGGTTTTTCAACAATCTGTACTTGTGCAGATTGGCATGTTAGATAACGCTTGGTTAAATTTAAAGGCCCGTTCATTAGTGGAACGGCTTTTTTTTGTCTTTTAGAATGGGATATCCTTGATCTATAAATTCAGGTAACTTTGAATAGGTCGTCTAATTGACGCCTTCATGTCTGATATTTAAATTTAGACTTGGCTTACCTTATTAAATAGATTAAAACCCGAAAATAATGGCAAAAAAGGTCGCCTTAACAATTTATTCCACTACCGTTGAATTAACTTGACCTTGCAGTCCGGTAACAGGTTTTTAAAGCCAGGCTAAATTTTTTATGGTCTTTCAAAATGGAATATGAATTTTAATCAATTCAGGATAAACCTGTAAGTAACGCAGGATAGGGTTGAAAAAATTAAGAATATGGTGAAGTGCCAAATTAAAATGAAGGGGATTTTTGTATTGTTCCAGGTAGCATTTGATTACGTTAAGCAGTATTGCTTTTAAGGCTGAAAAAGAATTTTTCAAATGGCTCAAAGATTGTTCTGAAGACAGGGGTAATGGTGTGTTCCATTTGTAAACGGAGGCTTTTTTGCCTAGGTTAAAGTGCGGGTTTATTAAAGGATACAGAAATGTCACACATTGCGAAGAAATAAATGAGCTGCAAAAACTCCCAATTTTCCACAGGGCCAAGGTTGTACCGATATATTATATATTAAGAGTAATAATGTTATACCAGTGCGGCATAAAGTGCAGGAATCGTCTTGCCTGGCCATTCTTGAAGCTTCTAAAGGGGCTCTAATTACGCATAAAGTGGCAAGAAGGCCTTGTTTGTTTATCACCGTAAGGGTGGAAAACAACAGACAGCAAAGTTTTACATCGATTATAGAAACCATATCAATCCACAATGTGCATCAAGTTCCAGATTACTTTAATTGATAATCTTTCCAAAGAGAAAACGACAATAGAATCCTTAGCTTCAGCTTGTTGGGATGAGTTCACGAAATCTTAGCAGGGTAAATTTTAAGGAACAGGACGGGTTAACTAATTCTGGAATATCTTTAACCCTATTGCGAAAGAATATGCCAGTACCATGCCTTAATAACCCCGACTATAATTTTGAATATATAGCTCTAAATGTGGATTTAAAGTGCAAAGGCAACTACAAAAGAAAATATTAAAAAAATGACAACAGTGAAAACTAAAACTAGCTAATGGATTTTAAGGATTAACTGCCTAAGCGAAAAAAAGGTTCCAAAAATATTAGGAATACCGCCTCAAAATCCAAACCAAACTTATATTGCCAAACCCCACACCAAAGCCTTAATCCCTTTTGCAGCTCGAGGTAAACGTTTTACAACGAAATGCTAAAACTTATGAATAAACCCAGCTTCTATGAACCTTTATGGTCGTCGGAGCTCTTGAAAAACTAGTAAAAGCTAACGCCTATCGTCTTTTTGTTTTCCGCAGGCTTAAGATCTCGCAGAAGTTACAGAAATAAATTAGATCAATAAAGAATTAGCAATCTGGATGAGACGTTCAGTATTTGCATTGAATTGTAAACGACGCATCTATAGCATAAGTTTTATCATGTTTAAAATTCATGATAGTACACGTGCTAAGGTTCAACTACTTGTTTCGCCAGCCATAATTGGCTAACCGAGCGAGAAAGCATAAATATAGGTGATGCAAAATCCGCTAAATTTATATTTATCATGTAAAATCATACAAATTAAGAGCCACTCGTTCCCTCACTTACGTTGAGATAATACCGCCATAAGATTTGCCAAGACACTAAATTCGTGCTAAACTTTTTTCAATACAACGAGAAAATGATGAAGATTGTAAGTAATCTTATTAAATCCTGTAATGGTTATAAATGAGATTATTAGCGTTTTCTATGGCAACTGCAGTATCTCCGTAAGTATTTACAGCTTAAAACAGATGAATAGCCAAAAAAACGTCACCTTCACTGTAAGATATAAATATTTGGTTCTCCTCGCCCATCATTGTCTATTTTGTATTTTTTACTTTACGCTTTGGGCAAATAAAAAATACGCCGATGGCAAGTGCCTTCCGTAAAGTATGGTTGGTTTTTACGAATACTTTTTATCAATCATTAATTCCTCAAGCAACTCTTTATCAAGCTTCAGGTAATTCACTTAAAAATATACTGGCTAATTGAATGTGAATTTTAGTAATACAATAAGCAGAGTCCTAAAGTTTTACGTCTTATTTATTTTTTAATTTAAAAGGTTTGATTTAAAATCAAAACTTTTCCAAGATTCCCCTCAAAGCACAAATTTAATTTTTAGACATGGTAATTTTACATCCATGGTTTTGCAATTATTTATTAATGAACAAGAATAAACGATGAAATCTCCAATTGAATTCCCTTTTCATCTAAAAAATTAAATTTCTATTTTAGTTTGAACAAAATTAGTACTATAGCGCCAATAATGAGCTGTCCTTCTGGCGGTTCTAAATACAAAGAAAAAAAAATGCCAGCACGATAGGTAAACGTATAATATAAGTGTGTGTTTTGCTCATACTCTGCTTTGGAATAAACAATACGATACTGCTGTGTTCCCTGGCACATATAGTGATGAATTATGTCAAAACAGCAAATAAAAATAAAGAACGAACAAATAAAAATACTGGCAAATCGTATACACATAAATACGACTTGCAAATTTTAACAAGTAAAATAGCTATTGTTGCTTTATTTGGCTAATCAAGTTTATCAGCAATATTTTTTAAAATCTGCAATTAAATATTGAACATTGAAGACCATCTTTTTTAATTCACTTTCCAATGCGGATCAAAAAAGCTTTCTGAGGCGCCTTGGACTCCCGTAGAAGTAACTAAAATTGGCCGGTCCGATTAATTAGTGGATAAACCACAATTGCAAGTTTTGGATATTGGGTCGGGAGAGGGAAAGTTTTTGTTTAATAGGAGCAGCTTCACAAAGGGCCTATTTTAAATGGTGTTGAACAGGACGAAAGGAACTTGTCAACTTTAATGTAAAATATAGTGGCAAAAACAATCAAATATAAATGTAGATTTTTTTCAACTCAAATATACAGAATTTCCTTTCTGATTTATGATGCCTTCTAATTTTTATAAACCTTTTTATGAAAACATTGATAATCACTTTTAATAACAACAAAATCGTTTTAGACGAAAAATTATATTTACGATCAGAATATGTAAGAGAATCAATTAAAAAAAAAAAAAAAGCCGTTGGGAACTCGTATGGTTACGTATTGAGAATGTGGTAGAAAATTCCAGATGGTTTGATTTAGAATTTAACGGCCTCACAAATGGGAAACTAAACTTTTGGGAAAAAGAAATTTTGATAGCTATGAATAAAAATTTGAACCAACATTCAAAAAACTAAGGAAGCGCCTATTGATACAAGCGTAGAAAACTCAAAAAATCATTGGTTTTCGCTAATTTTACCATACATAATATTTTGACCGAGAAAAATTTATATTCTCTACTTCTCACGCTATTTGAAAAAAATATCAAGATCCCCGAAAAAGATAATGAGATTATTGGCCATAAATGAACTAAAATCATTTCATTACCGAAACAAACGCGAGATTTAAAAAAAGGGAAGGTGGCAATTATTGCCAAACAATAATTTATAAATATACTCGATAACTACATATACAACTGGTCTATTAATATACCACACGGCGTTTCTAAAACTAATCCACAAGTTTTCTTTGGCCCTTTAATGGGCGGTATGTAAATATCTTCTACGCCACAAAATCTGTTTGCTATAAATGAGAATATTTCATTTTTTTTAAAATCCTTCATCAGGTTTTTCCAATACCCGAAAATTATTACTTTATTTTCGAGCCTTGTAGGTTTTTTACATGATTTCCTTGTACTCTGATATCCGGTAGCATCGATTAATGGTACAATAGCGGCATTCTAAATAATAATAACTTGGGCTGTAAATGTAAAATTGGAATGGTTTCCTGAAATTGTCTGGCGCGCTCCAAAAGATAGAGGCGCATTAATTTCAATTATAAAATAACTCCTTTAGGGTAATCCAAATAACTCTTCAATCAAAAAAGATGCTCGCCATTTCCATTTCGGATGAAAAATCCTGAATATAACAGATTCACTCTATCTTTCATAAACATTAAAACTGGATAACACTATCCCAATTCTATGGCATTACCAAATCAAAGATAACGGTAAGAAAAAAAGGTGGTCAGTAAGATAACAACAATCCATTCTATGGCCCTTTTAGAATAGATATGAATTGTTCCATTCACTCATATGATAACGGCGACAACATTAATATACCTGCTAAACAAGACATAGGTTAATTAATTGGGCATAGGGCGCAAATAAAAGCATATAGCCGATAAAAGGCTAGAAGCATGAACGATACCGGCAATAGGGGTTCGCCCACGCATTTTTTACATTGTTGCAGTTCTTGCAATGGCCCCCGTAGCGGGATACCACCAAAGAGAGAAAGAGAAAATAATTGGCTGCTCCTTGTGCTATTAATTCCATATTTGCAAACGTGTTTACCTCTATCATTGAATCTGAAGACCACAAGCGGAAACGGAGTGATTCTATACTTCCTAATATGGCAAATTGGCAAATTGCGGGTTGAATAGCCCTTGATGGTTCAAAATCAACCTTGGTAATATGGGCAAGGCCAACTTATTTGTAAATATTCCCAAAATACTTTTCAATGGTATCCAACCGGAAGGTCAAAATACAACTACAATTATGGTAGATAATATTATGCAATTATAGAACCCGCTGGAACACTATTTACTATTTTTTAAATAAAAGTGTGATAAATAATCGTTGGCGACGGCAAGCTAATAGCATAACCAAATTGGATTTTATGGAAATTAAACTAAAATAACACGACCATTTATCTATAAAATCGGCAGGGACCTGAGAGATACTATAGCCCAAAAAAGTCTTAATCTGAGAGGAGAAAAATAATAAGGGCTATAACACTAGTGAAACCCAACAATGAGAGAATATGGAAATGTATTCAGTAAATTTCCAAAGTCGCGGCCAATCCAAAAGACCGATAATAATAAAGCAGCCATTAAAAGTAGGCGATGGTAAAGCGTCTGTCCCGTATTGTTGAAGCAATACATAAACAAATAACAATAAAGCTCACCTGTACGGCCCTCCTATTTGAGAACCCGACTTCTCCAAAATCGAAATAATGAATTCTGCTATAATTCTGTTTAAGATTCCCTTTTCAGGAGAAACACCAGAGCCTATCGCAAAGGGCAATGGCCAAGGGTAAAGTGACTATCCCCACAATTTAATCAGAAAGAATATCTTTGTTATTGTTTCTTTGATATCACAGTTTAAAAGAGAAAATAAAATTTTGGTATAAATTCTTTGCCCATTGGTTACAGATTAAATCATTATATAAAATAAGGGCGCTTAAATTTTTATTATATTTTTAACCAATTTGTTGTATAACTATGGTCATGATTCAATAAAAATAGCTCTTGAGATACGCATTAATGGAATCTGTAACATAAACTAAAAGAGAATAATAAAGGGGTACATAATTTAATAAAAGCCAGGTAATACTAATTCAAAGAAAATCCTAGTATTATTAATGGCATAAAAATTATTAGTACAATAGGATAAGCTAATCCATTAAAGGCAAGCCGTATAAAACCTGGTTCCAGCTTAAAATCTTGCTGACAACATGAGCATTTATTGGCATTTCCAAGATCTTGACAACACAAATAATCCTGGAATTATTAAAATAAAATTTCCAAATTTGACAACGTGGCATTTTAAAATTTAAAATACTGTAGCAGCTTCGTCGCCCCTTTTCATTGACTATTTCTCCTTTTTTGTAGTGACACAATTTTTTTCTCAGATAGATTTACAATATTATCAACTATAGCTTCCCGAAATTCAGAACATTCTAGTAGCATGGCTCTTCCATTAACTTTCGAAATCATAGGTGACGCGGTTTTGTTATGAATAGCGCCTTTAATCCTTTAACTATAAGGTCTGCGGCTTCTTGCCAACCTAAATATTTCCAACATCACACCTTACGCCGGAAAGGATTTCGGAAAAGATGGATTCACCTTAATCTGATCCTTTGTATTTGGGCGGCTGTACCATGTGTTGCTTCAATATGGAAACTCCCGTTTTATAATTATGTTTGCCCCCGGCTGCAATTCTATCCCAACCCAACAATCGCAAGCCAAAGCATCAGAAATGTAAATCCCCATTTAAGTTTTAAGGTTGCAATAATATCATATTGTTCAGGTCTCAAGATAATCTTGTTGCAAAAAAGGCATCGGGCAATGACATCTTTTATAATTAGTTGATGTCCACCGTTATCATAACCTGCCAAGGACCACCTTCATATCGTTTCGCGAAAATTCATCTATGGCCAATGTAGCTCCCATTCTTTGAATTTGCCTTCGGTATATTTTCATTATATTACCTTTATTGAACGATAGTTTTTACGCGAATCTTTTTATGTCAATAGGCTATTGAATCGCAGCTCTAACCAAACAACGCTCTGTTTCCTTCTTTGAAACGGGTTAATTCCAATAGATCTGTATCGGGAAAGCGAATGGCTAGTTTACACCCATCCATTGATTAAAAAGTTTTTTACTTTTTCAAGTCAGGTGTAACCATTCATCCATTCAATGCCTCGCGTAAATATCTTCAGTGTTTTCCCTAAATGACCATATCTAACTTTTTTCGGGATTTTTCACGAGGGGAGGGTAAACGCCTCATACCATTTAACGGGTCTAACACAAAGCATATAAATCAAGTTGTTGTTGTAAAGCCACATTAAAGGGACCGCATTCCAACCACTATTGTGGTCGTTAATGGCCTTTAAATGGCCACAAGGTATTTCTTAATTGCTTTTATAGTATCTTCTGGTAGAACGCACTCCCCTGTGTCTCAAAACCTTTCCACCTGGGCATATACTTCTTTCCATTTTAATTTTCTCTGTAATCACCATAATGCTTTCTTAATAGGCAAAGCATCAATTTACCATTTTAGTGGCTTTCCAAAATATCTGGACCAAGTCCGTCACCTTCAATAAAGCAGGAATAATTGGTTTATTTTGGCCAGCATGCAGCTTTCCATTAAGCAAGACTAATTTTACTTTATTCATATTGTAAACTAAAGTTAAATTGAATACAAATGTAGCAACAAAATGTATAATTTAAAACAATAACAAATGTTATGTTTTAAAGTGTCTATTTATTATTAATATTTTACCGATGAAACAATTTCTATTCCCAATTTATTTCACAGTGAACAACTTTTTTGAGGTATTAACTCTGAGGAAAAAAAGTTAGTAATATGATACTATGGAGCCATTGAATCATCAAGAAAAGGGGGAAACCTTGTTTTATGAAGAAGGTGTCCCTACCGGTAATCTTTAAATTAAATAAAGGAAAGCAAAAAAGTCAGCGCGGTTTTCTTGGAATAAACAAATTTTTTATATCTACACGAACTGCGATGTATTAGGGTAATCATCACGCTTTATTTGGAGAAGACGGCGTTATCAAGATCCTGTGAAGCATTGGAAGATCTGGGAAGTGAATTTTATAGCTAAGGATGTCTTTTTTAAGGTTTTTTGATAATTCCCACGCTTGCAACGCACTTTTTATAAAAAATAATAGGTCAATGAGTTTGGCGTCTAGCCAATATTATTGCTGTAGCTTGCCCAAAAAAAATCTTAATGCACGAATTGGCTATTAACTTGCTCATTTTAGAAAATAAGATTCCAAAGCATTATAAAATAGTGGTATTGATTTAACAAGAGAAGTTGCCAATATTATTGGGCAACTTCACCAAGAAAGTTTGGGTAGGAGCCAAAACAGTTTAAGGATGAAGGGGTAATGAAATAGATAAAAGAGTTATTTTATAAAAAATAGGGATATAATAATTTGAACTGTGAATATTGACTGAGCTAGTGAACATTGTTAGCGCTCAAGTGCCTCCTGTATTAATAATTAGGAACCAGTCCAGGATTACCCCACTCCGTTCGGTGAACCTATTTAGTGGTCGGGGCCAAGGAAATCCGACACAAGGCTAACGCCTGTCGCCTTTTTTGTTTCCGCTGGCTTAACCACCTAGGGTACTACGCAGTGGGAAACAAAAAATCCGATCACATCTGTGATCGGATTTTTCTTGGTCGGGGTGGCAGGATTCGAACCTGCGACCTCCGCGTCCCAAAACGCGGCGCGATAACCGGCTACGCTACACCCCGAACTAAGTTATCTATTTTCTTCCTGGGGTGGTCAACGCCCTAAGGCGTGACGACCTCCTCGTCCCAATATTTTGTTTTAATGATCCGGGCGAAAACTCACTTGCCTTCGGAGTGTTATCCCCGAAATGGTCATCTATATAACGTTTTTGCTCTTCTTTCTTTTATCCGGTGGTCCCTAAAACAATTGCTTCCGAACGCGACAAACCGTCAATTTGCAAAAGCTAACACCCAAGCGCTCCACCCTTTGTAAGAAGGAAAACACCAAGGTTATCGTCTTATCAATCTTTTTCTAATATCAGCAGTTTGCCTACGTAATATCTTGACGTTTTTCGCTATATAAAATATAAACGAACATATACTATCTTTCTTAGAGGTGGTCACGCCCAAATCGCGAACGAACCAGGCTCGCGTCCCCAAACGCGGCGCGATAATAACGCCTTGCGTACACCGGTGAGAACCTGCCACGCTCAGGCGTCGTAGCACCCCGAAAATGGCAAAACCATCTCTACATTACTACATTAAAAAAAGGCGGAGAGACAGGGATTCGAACCCTGTACCCTTTTGGGGTACGACGATTTAGCAAACGTTCCTTTCGGCCAACTCAGGCACCTCTCCAGTAAATTTTAAAGATCTGCATTAAAAATGCGTTTGCAAAATGTACTTTTTCATTCAGAAGAACGCACAATTTTAAAATAATTTTTTTCACTTCTTTTGCTTATTGACCCTCTTATTAAAACCTCAAACAATTCATAAAACACTACTTCTGGATAATTTACTCTTAAATGATTAAATATTAATCATTTTTTGTTTTAAAATCTTCTTAAATGGCCTCTATTTCCTTAAAAGTAATATTGCTTCTAAAAAATTGATCAACCTAATTTGGCCCTCATAATCTTTCAACAAAATTCATCAATTATCAAAAAAAGTGTTTGATTTTTTAAACTCTGGATGAGCCGCTTCCACGGAATCCGGCCAATCATTAAAATGGCAGTTTTTACCTTCGAAAACGGATAGGACCCGGATACCTAAAATCCCTCTTCATTGACCCTCGCCTACCAAAACCTCTTGCTTTTTGTAAAAATTAAAAAACAAAGAAGTACCATGGTGGTCCTTATAAAATCTATTAACGGTCGGAATCTTGTTTTTACGTGCAATTTCTATTCCCTCTATAACATGGGTTATTATTAATGGCCGCTGCATCATCGTTCAAGATCGTCAGAGGGTTTACATTGGTAAATCTGATTTTCCGAAAATAGGTTGGATTGTTCATTTTCCAATATCATGATAAAGTGCCCTACTAACCAACATGAAGCATTTGCTCCAATTTCATTGGCCGCTGCTTTCCGCCAAATTGCAACCTGTAAGGAATGATGAAACGTTCCAGGAGCCTTATTGAATAATTTCCTTTAATAAAGTTTGAATTGGTGTCTGATAATTCAGCAGGGAAACATCGGAAACCAAACAAATATCTTCTGCAATGAATTAAATCAAGGGCTGAACAAATAAGGTAATCATACCATTCAGGAAAAAATACCCAAAAGCCAATCCAGTGTATAATATCATCCAAGTTGCCCCTCGTGATCATTGAAAACCGAAAATAACTCAACAAACTTATAAATCAGAAGTTAATTTGGCCCTACAGATATAAATAAATTGGCCCTTTTATACAATTCCGACACCCGACAAGATGGTAACAAATTTCCCAGCCAAAGCTGTAGAAAAAATATATTCAACTGTTTGGCACTACAAAACCTAAAATTAAACGGTAAGTACATGAACAAAAAGCCTAACCTGGCATAAAAAAAGTTTTGAGCACCCAAGGGAAGAATACACAAAGGAACCACAAAAAACATACTCTACACATTGGTAAGTTTCCCACGCAATTGTGGTCATAAACACCATGATTAGAAATATTGACTACTATAAAGGTAACCTTGGTATTAACCTTAAGATTTTCCGGGCGATATTTTTGGAGAAAAAGAAAAACATTCATTAATACCATTGCCACCATAAGGGTACCAAAAAGTTATTAGTATTGATATTCTCTTCCCATAACTCGGACTCAAATTCACTTAGTGAATCCAACACCTTAGGATCCTCTTCCTCACTACCTCTTCCCTTGGTATAATGAGTTTGGCCCTCATCTACATTTGCCAATGTATAAGAAATCATGGGAATAGTTCAGATTCCAACTCCCTTGTTCGATAAATCGCTATCAAAACTTACATTGGGTTTAATAAAATTAAAAAGAAGCAACTCCTGAAAGAAGGTGTCATAATCGGATAATCTAGTTGCGTCAGTTTTTTTTTCTAATACAACCTCTCTACATCCGACTAAACTATAAACCTTGTCGAAATTCAACCTTTACAGGCTTTCATTATTCCTAACTAGGTACAGACTATTTCTATTACTTCTCCTCTCTAATTTTTGGATAAAATACCATTTCGGCCATAAGAAGGTTGTTTAGAACAATCTTTGGCCACAACTGCTTAATCCTTCCCAATGTCGTATTTATCGAAAGAGGAGGAATTAAAAAGATCAAATTCAATTCGTTCTGTAGTGTACTGTCCTACCTCTGGGGGGCTACTATGTTGGCATCATAATAATCAGTATCTATGTTGAATTGCTTTCTAGTTTATCTCTTTTTTCCTTAGTAATTTCATGCCTCAACTCCTTATTTAACCGAAATCGAAACGGTAAGCATAAAAATTATTGTATTGCCGAAGGCTTGCCTTTTCTGGGGGTCACCTTTTAAACTTTTCACTTACAAATATTCAAATAAAAGAAAACAGCCGAGAGAATGATAAATTTAATACTTATAACTAGAAATGATTTTATAAAAGTTTGTCCAAAAAGTTGCGCAATACGGAAAGTAATATATACGTCAAAAATAGAAAAATAAAACTTAATAATGACAACTTGGGCGCCCTTAATAACAACAAAGCAAAAGAAACAAATTTAATTAATGTATAAAGGGACCGAAGCTTTGTTCCCCCAATTTAACCCTCCGGAAAATCACGCTGATAAATTCAAATACAAAACTCGCAATATTACATCATTGGGCCACCTCATGCACAATTAGATTTATTAAATCGCAAATAATAAAAAAATGACTTGATGAAAAGATGTGTAATCGTTTCTGCTGCAAGAAAACACCATTGGAAAGCGGCTTTATGGAGCGTTGTCTACCCATAACCGCCCCTGAGCTGGTGCTGTTCAATTAAAAGGTTGCAATTGAATAAATAAAGTTGGACCCCTCCCAAAGTGGAGTGGAAGTTAATGGGGTCATTGTTGTAGGCAAGGCAGGAAACCGACCGGACTCCAGCTCCCGACAGGCCGCCATTTATGCGGGAATACCCAAATACCGTTCCTTGGGCACAACTGTCAATAAAGTATGTGCCTTCAGGAAATTGAAATCGCGTTATGATGGCTGCCCAAGTCCATAGAGGCATTTGGGCGACAACGGACATTGGTTGTTGCCGTGGCGGTAAGAAAGTCCCTTAAATACTCATTATATCATTTAAGGAAAAGGCCAAAAAATTTTGGACCTGGCACTTAGTCGATGGTTTGGGGCAAAAGACGCGGATATGTAGATCGGCTTACGAATCAGCAAGCCATGGGAACCTCAGTGCGAGACGTCCTGCGCTATATAAATTTAGCCAAGGAAGGATAAAGCTGGGGGAAACAATTTGAGTTGGCCCCATACAACCTACCAAGGATAGCGAAGCTTGAGGGCAGCGATGAAACATTTGCCCATATGAAGTAGTTCTGTGGAAGTTTCTCAAAGAAGGGGGCGAACCCATTTTTGGTTAGGTGGAAGACGAAGAATTTAAAAATGGTGAAACCTGGAGCAAAAAATTCGCCGGATTGCGACGCGACTTTTTTTTTCAAAAAAAAAAAAAGAAGATGGCTACTGGTTACCTGGGCGCCAATGCCTGCAACCATTAATCGACGGGGCAGGCAGCCTAGTTTTAATGAAGCAGTGAAAAGAAAAAAGAAACTAGGAATTAAGGCCATTGCAAACCATAAAGAAGTTATGCCGATGGCGGAGCAGGCAGGAACCAAAATGGTTTACTGACCGACCCAGCAAAAGGCACTACAAAAGCATTGAACCAAGCGGTAAAAGTATTGATGATGTACGATTATTTTGAGTTTAACGAAGCCTTTTCGGTAGTTGGCCTTGCCCAATATGAAAAAAATACTATGACTTAAAGCGATAGAAGAATGTAAATGTGAATGGCGGCGCCGTTTCTTGGGTACACAGGTCCTCAGTTATATAGGTTGTTTCGGGGAGCTCGAATCAATTATTAACATTACTAAGACGTAACAATGGAACACAGAACATGATTGCCAAAATTGGGCGCAGGCAGCCATTCATGGTAAATATGGTGTGGTGGAGTCCTTACTCCATAATTATAGAGACAAAAAATTAAT
>Ga0163217_1063066_pt1 | contig 12941 bp, 8 predicted proteins | sample SynspAceP_FD_185933 | JGI IMG/M metagenome (GOLD analysis project Ga0163217, IMG submission 185933) | Saline lake microbial communities from Ace Lake in Antarctica - Synechococcus sp. Ace-P (PacBio error correction) | ecosystem: Environmental > Aquatic > Non-marine Saline and Alkaline > Saline ...
GCAAAAAGGGCCAACCTTTTGGGAGTGTGCCATCTAAATTGTGGGGGCTTTATTAAGTTCTTTTGGATTGGCCACCAAAAAAATATCTTTAACAGACACCATCTTTAGTGATATCATAAAACTTAATGCATAATTCTGTGAATACTGGAATCTCTGGGGTAAACATAGGCGTCTCAAAATGTTACTGTTTTCGATTATGAGAAAAATAGATGCAGCTGGTACTAGTGTTGAACTTTTATCGGAACTTTTAGCGTTACTGCTTGCAGATAAACATGGTCTCCATATCAGCTATGCGTAAAGTCTTTATAATTATATATAATTTCTTTTTAAGGATAAGAATTGTGAATTAATCGTCGTCTCGATCCGCGATAGATAATATTTTCCATTTGTTTTTGACAAATTACTGTTCTGTAGTACCATTGTTATCAAAATCATTTATGAAAATTGTTGTTCCTTTTTGTAAAAGTTATTTTGTCTATATTACGCAGCAATAATATCTAATCACCTCATCCATCGATATTATGTTATGGCGAATGTGGTCCATATACCAACACTTTTGTTAGTTGAACATGGATTTTGTCCTCATTAACAAACTGTCCATTTTTGTTGATTAAAGATCGAAATCGGCATCCATGTCAACCGCCAATGATAAATCAGGCCATTTATCATTATTTAAATTCAGCGCTGACTACTTTAGTAATCATACAATACTTTTTCCAAATTAACCCGCTGTGGTCCTAGGCTAAATTTATATGTCTGGTCATTTTTTAAAAGGAATCCTCTACTAGGGCTCGTGCCATAAACTTGTGGGTTACCTTTCCCTACGTAATAAGTCTAATAATCACCACCAGTCTAATCATAATCGAACGGTGCCTCAGACGCTTCGCTAATTCTTTTAGGGAAGGGTAGGTGGTGAGGGTGCTTTTTACAAAGTTCTATCGTATTAAATCAGAGGAGTCGGTCCTTCTAAAATTAGAGTCGTATTTAGACAAGGCTTTGCCACCGCTACAAACATAAAGGCTAAATCACCATCTAAATCACTGTCGAAGAAATAGCGCATCAGTGTCTTCTGCATTTTTAATCGAAATTCAAAGGCTGGGTCGATGTGGGTAAGTCCATTTGTTCGACATAATAATTGACTCTTTTGGTTTTTAGCCCCACTATATATAAAGTCTGAGCAAAGTCCATCTCTCTACGTTATCATAGTCAAGCTGTCGCCAATGGCTGGACCTTCATTATTAGTCATCACTATCCCAGTAGTTTGTTCTCGCTTTAAAGTCGATGTAATTATTCTCCTTCGTGTTAAAGCTAAACAAAAGGGTGCTATTTGATACCACAAGCTGCTAGTTTTCTTTGAGGACTATATTGTTTTAGTTGAGCTGTGTTCGGTGCTGCTAAAGTGAGGGCGTTATGGTGGGTTGTAAGATTGTTTTAAGCAGCGTGAGCGTGTAGCATGGTCTGGCCAAGAATTACGACTAAAACATCGTACGGTATGAAAGTATTTCCAAAACCGCATTAAATTCCTGGTGCACAAGAACTTGAAATCCTTTGGAGGGATAGTTTCAAACATGACTGTTCCTTGCCCTGGTCATAGTAAGCAATAAATTTTGGGTGACCAATAGCACTTGTATTATTTTTCCTTTTTCCGCTTTAAAACAGAATTTTTATAAACTTTTTGTTAGTTGTAATGGTGTTTTCAATAGACAAAGAAAGCCATTGTTTACGTTGTTCACGAGCACAATCTAATCTCCGTCATTGGTCTAAATCTCCATAAGCGCTGCCGTTACTAAAGCCTTTGGGTTATTTTAGAGCCCAATTCTTCATTTGCTTCTTAAAGGGAAAAATGGCCTAAATCTTCAAATATGCAGGCGTTAGGGATTGGCTTATGGAAGGGCATCAAATCTATTAATTTTGTAATGACGTTTTTGTCATATTTCATCATACTTCTAATTGAGCTTTTCGTTGGCCATATAATTAAGATAGTCTCTATCTATGATAGATCTTTATAAATCCCATTGCTTACAAAAATATCAAGCGTTATCTATATATAGAGAAAGAGCGGCCTATGAGAGATGCACACCACTCAGATACCACACTAACACCTAAAATTACGACTGTATGGTGCATTGCTAGGAAATGGTGAAATAAGCCGGTTTTTTTACTTGCCAAATGAAATATTTATCCCAAGACTCGTACGTTGCTTTTGATTTTTGGCGTCTAAGGTTTTGTGGTAAATTTCTGTAAACCATCATACTGGTATAAATCGTTGTCTATCCGCCGCATCGGCCCCCATCGAACCCATAGGGATAGCAATAAACTTATCTTCACAGCTTCTGTAAAATTTAATCCGTCATTATTCCAGGTATAAATAATCTTTTTCAAAAAATCATTAAGAAATATAAAATGTCTGTCCAATTGTCCTTGATTAAAGTCACTTAAAGTTTATGCTAAACGAAGCTATAGCACTTGTGTAGAATATTTATTTTCTTAGATGCATCTATAAAAACATCATTTTCCCATTCTTGATAGTTTTAATTCCTGATGCTGTGCTTTATTCTCTTTGATTTTTATTAAATCGTAACCGCCAACGGAGCGAATAGAATTATTTAATAAATAGTCAATCCTAAATCTCCGTCTTGTCAAAATCAAAGAAGGCAGCTGAACAGATAAACCAGTAATATTAAGCCACACTATTTTTAGATTGTTCGTAAGGTTAATGTTCACATTATTATAAATAATTCGTTTATGCTATTTGGGCTTATCACTAGGTGGTCCGCTTGCATACTTAGATATCAAGTAACCATCATTAATTAATATCTACAAAGTTGCTCCTGAAGACCAACCTTATCACAGGCAAACACCCTGCTTAACTAGTGATATCTTCAAATTAATAATTTCCTTTGTTGAGGTATAATTTGTTTTTTGACTAAATTTCGGGTAAATAAATATCTAAAGTCCCCCAATCGTGTTAATATCACCTAGAGCTACTCCGCTGCCGTTATAAGAAATTTCTAACGTAAAGGGTTAATGCTTCGGTAAACTAGTGTATTTTTCAAACTCATGCCAGTTGAGTTATCTTTAAGAGGTATAAGGTAGATCCATTTTTTTTTGGAATCACAGGAAAAAGAATAGGGTACCATAAAAACAATCAGCAGTACGTATTCTTTACAGGTAAAAATTAATACACTTAAATAAAAAGGGATACTTTAATAAAAAGTATCCTTTAATTTAATTTATCCAAGTGTAACTAGGTAAAAACTAGTAACCAGGTTTTTGTTAAACCACTACCAGGAGCTGAAATTTGCTCTGTGGTAATTGGAAATAAATTTCTGGAAAGGTGCAGAAAGCTGCTTTTCCCACCATGCAATCATTGAAACTTGCCAAAACGTATTAAATCTGACGCCTTGTCACCCTCCATGAAACATTTCCTACTCTTTCCGCTAGAAATTCATCTCATAAAGAACCCAAGGCAGTTGTTTAAACCGCTCTTGCTCTAATGGTAATTTACATCTGGCAAGGCCAAACGACCAATTGCCAGCCAGCGCGAGCTAACCTTCCGCTCTAATCAGGTATAAATCCCACCTAAACGAATAATAGGTAATGTCATTATCCCATGTTATCTCTTTGCCCTTGTCTAAGCTAAATTTACCCCATGACGGGCTCCACCTTTTTTGAAGCATCTGGCTCAATTCATGATGTCTGTTGATAATTTAATCTAATTATCAATTGGAGCAGCCAATACTCTAAATAACAGAACCTCATAACCTAATTGAGGGCCTACTAAAAGTTATTAGCTTTACGCTATCGGTATCATCAAAAAAATCAGAACTTATAAAATCTTCCTAAGAGCAGAATAGCCATTCAAGGTTGATTTTGAATTATTCCAAAGTAAATGGCTAGAATAATGTAAATGTCATCTGTGCAAATTGTTGGCACCATAACATTGTCATAAGCAACAGACCAGATTAATTCTTGGATTATCTTGATTATTTGGTGCAAATACAGCACATAACCTCTAACTCCTCAGGAGTCAGATTCTACACTTGGTCTATTCCCAAGGGTTGGGGTACAGAACAGCCCAGTATCACAAAGGATATATACCATTGGTCAATAACATAACTGGAAGCAAATTGCAGCTCCGTATATTAGGTGTCCTGCCAAAAACTTCTGCATTAAGTATAATTTGGCTTAATAAGCCGAAAGCAGCATATTGGTTAATTCTATACGGATAACTTCAATTGTTAATCGGGCCTGGTTGATAGGTCCATAAGTAGAGATACAGGCAGTTATTCCTAAAGAAGCTAATAATTTCAGCTTCATCAAATTGTACACCTGAACTCTGTAGCTTGTGGGTGCATCAACACCAGGAATAGTAACTATTTTTACACGTCCAAATAAATTAACTAAACGATGTAGAAAAATGCACGTAAAGGCTCTACTTGTGGCTGTTTGATTTTCATCTAAATCACCAGAACCAAAGAAGACGTATTAAAATTACAAGCTCCAATAGCAGCATATTGTCCCGTCCAAAGCAACCATTAATGAGGTCTTTGAAGGCGGGTATGTATTCTGTGCATATATCCAGATACCACTCAACCAGTCCACCCCTTTTTGAGTTAACGGGCCATTTTATCTGTTGAAACAGATTGAAAACCGACCAAACCGCCATGGTTGCTGTTCAGAATTCTCTAAGCTGAGCGTATGCTGAATCTTACAGCATCACTAGGGCCTCCCCTCCTCCATCGAAGTTTCGAATCGGGGCTCTTGATCCATTAATTCGGTTTGTATTCACCTACCAAATTTCTTCTAAGTCCTGTCAACCACTAAAGCTAAAACGAGTGGCAGAACACATTAAAATTGATTTTATATATATTTTTTCAATTGCTTTTTTTTTTAAAAATAACTTTACCCTAAAGTAAAAGTCTTAGCTGCAAAATAAATTATATCTTTCTATCGATACTGGTACTAATGGGTCAGATCCAACCTAAAAAACCGCCATATAACAGCAAAACCTATCTGTAGTGATGGCTCTGGATCTGCTCCTGTGTAAGCCTGTAATCACGAAATAGAACTTTTGACCTGCTAACGATAATCGTAAGCCCTTTAATATATTTGTTATCCGCGCCATGTTAAATCGTATAGCCAATCTGAACATTTTTGTCTAATTTAATAAAATCAGCTTTTTCAACATACAAGAGCTAAATTGGAGCATTTGTAAATAGTGGTTCTGGCTTAATTCTGTATTCACAAGTCGTAAGAACTTTTGGCTCCCTACTCTAGGATCATTAAATACTCTAAAGTTATTTACTAAACTGTGACGCAAAAGCACCTCTAAAAAAATACTTGAGCATCCCAGTTTTTGTATCTGAAAACGTAACGCTTAATTCAAAAATCAGGAATAACCTTTTCCTAATCTCGTTAAATCTCTCCGTCTTGGAACGCCGTCACCAATCCGCATCAAATAAGATTTCCAATTACCTGTGAAGTTTGTGGCAGATCTGTATTGCCATCGCCATTTTACATCTAGAAGGTTTGTCTACCGTCTACAATGATCCCTGCCATAAGGCGCCGTAAAATTTGTCCAATCTCTTGACTTCTTGAACTAAAATTAACATTCGTATCATTTTGACCAGGTGCTCCTAAATTAACCTTCTTAAAGCCCGTTTGGGTCAAAAGAATCTAAAGTAGTTTTTTATAAGGTAGAAAAATTTAACCAGCATTATACGTAAAGTCATCTTGTTTAACGATGGTCATAATTTACAGCCAATTCAAGACCATTGTAGATATAATCGCCAACCATTTTCAACTCTTACTTCCTGATGGAAAAAGAGCAACATCAAACGGCTCTTTCTAAAATAAAATCAGATACTTAACGAGTATATAAATCTAATGTAGTAGATAAACGACCTCTATTAAACTCAAAACCTAAATTGGTTTCTGCTTTTTTGCTCCAATTTTAAATCTGGTTCGTTCATTAAGTACTAAACACACTAGATAATAAATTACCAGTTGGATTTGTATTGCATCTCTAGCAGACATATTGTCCAGGGTTAAAGAACCTGTAACATCCGTTCCTAAAAACGTACTTTAAATAAGCTTACTTATGTCTAAGTTTTAAATACTTGTTAAATCAGCCCTAAACCAAAAGCAGGGAAACACCCCCATTTGTTGTTGTCTCCTAATTTTGTGGACCTTCTCTACGCACAGAAATGCCGTTAAAATAGATAGCATAACATCAAAGTAAACCGCTGATTCTTTCAAACATTGGCGATAATTTTGGTCAGGAGAACGATCGCTGTTAATTATCAATAAAACCTGCGTTAATATCTATCTCGTGACCACTAATGCCATCTATATATAGATAAGTTGTCATTTTGGAAAATCACCTGCAGCTAAAAAGTAATTATTGAATTTCTTTGTTTGGCCAAAGAATATCCTCTGTAAAAATTAAAATTTAATTTATCTGTAGGGTCCCTAGAGTTATAATCCCCGTACTTTCAAATAATTTAAATCTGTTTTCCATCTTTCTTCCAGATGAAGTTCCTAGCTAGTCCTTTTCGAGTTGGGCTAGTAAAGCAGCGCTCTAAATAAAGACGTGGTTCTATAGTATTCACTATTTGTGTATTTGAGTTTTTGCCTCTGAATACATGGCATTTAACGTAAAGTCGTTAGAAACTAAATATTAAAGTTAGCCTGTAAAGTAAATTCATTTACGGACTCCCTTTCTTGGTGTTTTGATTAATGATTGAAACTGGGGTTAAGCTATCAAATAAACATAAAGTTTCAAAATGCCACATATAGGATCGGCATTAAAATGGAAACGGTGAATCTAACTACACCGAATCAGGTGCTGTTGGGTTTATAAAGAATAGCAATAACGAAGGCTTCATTAAATCCAAATCAGAATCCCTCTTCGTATACGATGCATTAAAATCTATTTTTAACTTATCATTTAAAATAGTTGTAGTACCATTAATTAGTAATTGCGAATTGATTAAAACAGAGTTTTTCCAAAAATACCTTGTTGCATCTCTAAAGTTGGTAGACCTCTAAAGTTAAGTGTTGTCTTGACCTCCAGAAATGGCAAATGTTGTGAATATTAGTAATTCGCATCTGCTTGTTATAAATCTAACGCAGCTCGTTCACTTCCCTAAATCAGTACTCCGCAGCAGCCAAAATCTTCACCCCGATAAAATATCCAATAGTTCTAGCTAAGAAGAAGCGGCAACAGAACCATTATATGTAACTTCACTAACTGCCAGCTTTACCGCTTTTTGTAGTTCAATAATAACCCCTGCAGATCCACGAGAACCTAATAGCAGCAGCGAACCATCTTTAAGTACATGTTAATTCTTAATATCACTTGGATCTACGTATTTAAAGACGCTCCAATTACACCATCATAAATTAAAGGTTGAGAGTTTGCACCCACCGGAAGAAATACCTCTTAAACGAATAACGGCATCCTTCATTTGGTTGCCCCCTGTTTGGCTTGTAGATACTTTAACCTGCAACTTTACCTTGTATAATTCTGAGGCCCGAAGTGATAGTACCCTTTGTTGAAAGAACTCTTCATCTACCTTTGTAACAGCAGAAGGTAATTCTTTTTAGTAGAACCTACCGATAACCAACCACTACAATTTCATCTAATGCCTGGCATCCCTCCGCAAGAGTAACATTAATTGTTGACCGTTCGCCAACAGCAATCTCTTGACTCTAAACCATGTAGCTAAATACTAATGTACTGTTAGCGCCAATATACTAAGGGATAGTTACCAATCAGAAAACGGGTTGTGTACCGTTTTGTTAGTTTTCCCTTTTACAAGAACGACTAAGCGCCAGGTAAAGGCCGTTGCATCGGAAAAACTGTTCCGGATACCTCTGCGCTTGCATAAAGCAAAACATAAAAATGCCCCTGCTCATTAACAGCTTTTAATAGCTTAATCTTCATAATAATTAATTTAGTTGAGTTAATTATAATCGAGTTAAAAATTACAAAAATTTTTGTTAAAATCCATTACTTTGTGTTTCAAGATTTACGAAAACGTTTTCGTGTTGATAACTTTTTTAAATTGTTATCCTTCTAATGAAAGTTATCGAAGAATACGATATTCTCATTTTTTTTTGTGTTATAAGTTGTATTATTCGTTTTTCACCAAATATACAATTTTTTTATTTAATTAGGCATACGGTATTTTATTTGGTCAATTGTTAAAAAAGCGACAATTCGATATAGTTTGACTAATTAAATACTAATTTAACATTTAGTTTTTTATAAGAAACAATAGTAACCGGAATCTAAGGTCCTTAGAATAGCATTAGGTAATTCCAAAGATACTCCTAAATAATTACATGCATTAAAAAATAGCAAATGAAACAAAAAATAACTTTTAAAGCATATCGCGAGAGAATTAGAAGTTCGATTTCAAACGGTATCTAAATAAAGCCTTTAAAAAGAACAGTGAAGAAATTTAGTCGAGAACACTAAGGAAAAAATACAAGCTTTTGCTAAAATTAATAACTACAAACCGAAATAACATAGCGATAGTCTAAAAAATAAAAGAACTAAAAATATTGGGGTAATTTTCCAGATATCGTACACCATTTTTTTTACCACAGTTTAGAGGAATCGAAAAGTTACGCGAATGCAAAAGGCTTATAATGTTATTGTTTGTGTTCTGACGAGTCTTTTTTTGATAAGGAAGTAATTAACATGGAAATTTCTCGCGAATGGCTAGCGTCGATGTTTTATTCATGTCCTTATCTGCAGAAACGCAACTAAATAACGAACTACAATCATTTAAAATTAATTAATTGCAACAAGAAATACCCATTGGTGCTTTTTGATCGAGGTGACTGATACAAGTTGGCCTGTGAATAAGGTAGTTAATTAATGATAAAGATGTGCGTATAGAGCTGTTAAAAAAACTACTTGCAAATGAAAAAAAAAATAGTTTAATTGCCACTGAAGACTATCGAGTGTGAGTAAAGATCGAACAATGGGATATTTACAGGGCCCTTGAAAAGGTCTAATGTAAAAATAGATGAAAATTTAATTCTAAAATTACCATCAATGAGTCAGTGTTGAAGGGGAATGACATGGAAACCTTTTTTTAACAATCAGAAAAGTAGATGCTGTTTTATGTGTAAATGAATATTTTATGCTATTCATCGGCTGCGCATCGCTCAAAAAAAATTGGGCTATAAAATACCAGAAGATATTTCATTATTGGATTTAGCGATGGTATCTTATCAATAAATTTTTTCAACCCTACATTGACATCTGTTTGCAACAGCATGGGAGAAAAAAATGGGGGAGATAGCAGCCGAAAATGCTTATCGAAAAAGTAAGAAAGTGAAATGATGTAGAAACCTTAGACAGAAATATTAGAAGCAACAATTGTGGAAAGAGAAAATCTACAGAAACAAAGAAGTTAATATTATACTCGCAGAAATGAAAGCATACAGGATTTATTTTTTGACTGGACGGTGTTGTGTTGGAACACCGCAAAGTACATATTTGGCTTGGATAAAAATTAGCCAATCAATTTGGGGATTTAGTTTACCATCGACCAAAACGAACGTTTTAAGGGGTTAGCAGAAAAGATGTTCTAGAAATTTTTTTAAGATATGGGTGGAGTCATTGCCAACAGCAAAAATCAATTTGATACTTGGATGATTGAAAAAAATGAAGATTATCTGAGGTATATAGAGCTATGGATTCTTCTCAAATTTTACCAGATTGGTTGCCTAAAGATTGAACTATTTAAAGGCCCAGAGACATTCGCTATCGCCTTGGGTTCAGCTAGCAATAAATGCAAGACCAATTTAGAAAAAGTAAATTTACTTTCTTATTTTTGATGTTATTGGTAGATGGTAATCCATGTCACAAAAGCAAAAGCAAATCCAGAAGTTTTCTGATTGGCAGCCGACAAGCTAGGAATTAAACCAGAGAATTGCATCGTTTTGGAAGATGCCGTTGCCGGAATCAGCCGCCAACGCAGCAAAAGATTAGCATTGGAATCGGAGATGCCAAAATATTGTCAGAAGGCAAAAGTAATAATTTTTTTTAAGATTTCACTTCAAATAGCAATTAATCATTTTTAAGAAACACTTATTTCTTAATTTAAAAGTTTCTCTTAAGGAAGCTAAAAAATCATGAGACATAATATTTTATTTTTTTACAAATGATCAAGAAGTACATAAAAGGCATGCATGGTCAATCATAGAAGAGTTTTTAATAAAAGAATCTCGTAAAATCTTCTGAAAGTTATTTAGTATAGGTAACGGAGCTATGGGGCAACGTGCTAATATTTCGAAGAAAGCAATATTCCGGAGAAACCTTTCAAGGAAGTTATATAGCAGGCGTTTATTACCCTGAATAAAACCCGTGTAGGTTGGTGGAAAAATGGCTATCCTGAATATTTTGCAAAAGTATTAAATGCGCCAAATTGGGATTGGAATTCATGTTGCTAATCAACGGAGAAGCAACTTGAATTTAAATACTGTATATCAGTTCAAAGTATACAGCGAGAATTAAACATGAAAGAAAGGGTGGTACCCAGCGTTCTTTACGGTGTTTTGCCAAATGCTCTAAAAAAAGCGGTGAACGCACGCGGGTTTTGAAGTTTAGACTTAAATGAAGTTGGGGCAATACAATAGAAATAAAGGCCATTTGATTCAGGATATTTGAAATTATTTTTTGAACTTATTTAGATGGGAATTACGAATGAAGGATGTAATGGGATGATAAAATTTTGGAATCCACAGCAATTTATTCGGACGGGGACCAAGCTTTTATCGAGCCCATACCAATGAAATACAAATTTGCCACCTGCACTTTTAATGCAATCGCAATTGTTTTTTGAACCATGGAAACAAATACTATACTACAAGAGCCCAAGTAATCTAAAAACGAAATTTAAAGTAAAACATGCGTTAACGCAAAAATTAAAAAAAAGGCGAAACGCTGCTACCATAAAATTGGGAGGGTATACTCGTAGATCGCAATCAACAAGCCATCAGACTTAATCCGCCGAGCAAAAGAAGGTCTTAAAAAAAGCGAGTGAGCTTGGTTTTTGAAGGTTATTTAAGAAAAGCAAAAAGAAGCTTGGGCCCAAATTTTGGGAGATGAGCTGATATTACCATCGAGGGTGATATAAAAGCCGCAACAAGGAATTCGTTTTAATATCTTTCAAACTGATCAGACTTATTTAGGTACAAGATTCTAACCTTGAATATTGCCTAAAGGTTTTACTGGAGAAAATATGGGGGTAGCTAACCTTATTGGGATACAGACGTATTGCATTCCATTTTATATGGCCACTAAGAAACAAAAAGTAGCTCGAAATCTATTAGAATATCGCTATAGATACCATCTAGAAAAAGCCATTGAAAAAGTGCTCAAAAATTAGGTTTTTCGAACGGAGCAGCCCCTATATCCAATGGTGGGACCATGAATGGTGAGGAATGCCATAGATGAATGGGAATTTAACCTTTGAAGAAATTCAATAGAAATGGGGCCTATTGGCCTTTGCTATTTACAACTATTACCGGTACGGCTGGCCGATTAATAAGCCTATATTCCCAGAAATGGGCTTGGAGGTATTAATTTGGCATTGCCCGTTTTGGCAACAACGTGCTACTTTTTCAAGGCCAAAAAAACAAATATGTAATTCTTGGCGTAACAGGAACGCCAACGAATATGGAAAATAATGTCCAATAATGAACTGTTACAAATACTTAGCAAAATGGTGCATTAACTATGCGCTAAAGCTTCAAATTCAGAAAGTAAAAGAAGGTTATTCCGAGGATTACCATAGATAAGGTATTACGAAGCTGTCAAAAAACGAAACTGACTTTGGGAAAAGGTAGCTTCTCAAATGTATTTTCCGTTCTCTAAAGAGCAGAATATATTTTACAACAAGACGGTTTTTTTAGATAAAGAACTAATTTCGGTTTGCCGATTTATCCAAATCACAACGGCCTATCAATTCAAAAATGGAGTTGGGATCGTATTTTGAGTCACCTTATATTAAGACCGCAGATCCTTACAAGGGTTTTACCTCTTTGAAGACAATTTTAACGCTGGAACAATAGAAAAACACTTTGAATTTTTCGAACCCTTTACGGTTCACGAATCCTCAATTATCGCCATGTGTGGCTAGCAGCATTCAGGCTTCGAAATTAATTAGAATGGAACAGGCGGTATACTGTCTATTTTACGTACGTCCTCGATTAAGATTTTGGGACGATACAGATAAGAAGTTGAAGAAGGGCTTACACATCACTTCATGGCAGGGACCTGGAGTGAGTATTGTAGAAGGTTCGGAGGTATGCGCATTGTTGAGGATAAATTGTCTTTATACTCGAATTCCAAACATGGAATGCCCTATTCTTTTAAAACTAAATTTCAAAAACGGATTTTTTAAAATCACCATTACACACCAGAAACTATTTTTTGAGTTAGAATCTAATGAAGATACGTCCCATTAGGTAAACGGAAAAAGAGAGAAGTGGTTGATTTCCGCCCAAATCAACCCTATAATTACCTCGAATGAATAATACCCGACGACTAAAAGGTGAAAGTAAAAACACGGAAGTTAAGTAGTACGGGAAGTGCGATAAAGAAAAGTTTATAAGTACTATGTTTTTACATTTTTAGTGCTGTCTAAGCTAAGACCAACCTAAGAATTTCAGAATGTGAAGTTTTGGACTTTCACATTTGACCCTTTATAGGTATGACATTTTAAAACTGAAATAAGAAATTGCACTTATTCTAATACTAAGCTTAGTTGCTTGTAAAAACAAGAGACTAAAGAGGAATCGAAATTGAAATAAAAACCATACCCAAAAGAAGAAAGATAGTTGTTTATCAAGGTGTTTACAAGACTATTCGGAAATACAAATACCACGAACAAAAGCTTGGGGTACTAATAGAA
>Ga0163217_1095395_pt1 | contig 12941 bp, 10 predicted proteins | sample SynspAceP_FD_185933 | JGI IMG/M metagenome (GOLD analysis project Ga0163217, IMG submission 185933) | Saline lake microbial communities from Ace Lake in Antarctica - Synechococcus sp. Ace-P (PacBio error correction) | ecosystem: Environmental > Aquatic > Non-marine Saline and Alkaline > Saline ...
GGAGTGGTATCCATTTGTCTGAACTCTCTGTGGTGACAGCAATATCGATGTAATAATTTATGTCATTCATGTGTTAGGTGTTAAGTTTTTAAAATAAGGGCTTTTTGAAAATTGCGTACCAATTTTCTAAAAGCTTTTCTATTGATAAGTGAATTTCAAATGGTTTTTGCCCAAGGGCTTCTAGAGAAAAGCAACGAGGTATTTGTCCCATTTGGCTCTGGACTGGTGATTTCTCCGGATTTTTCCAAGCAAAAACCTGCGTAAATACGAGATGATTGTTGGGTTTCGGATCTAAGCTGAATTAGCAAAAATGACTCTGGTCTTAATAGCACTTCTTTTTTTCTTGATTGAAGACAAGATCAGGCTGGGATTGACCACGAATGGCTGTACCCAAATTGAATCAATCCCCCCCTACTTGCTCCGCAATAGCGGAACCACCGCCTTGCTATCTAGGTTTGTTTTCCCATTCCATCATGAAGTGGTGATCCAGCCGGTTGGTAAAGATTTGGCATGGAGAAATCGCCTTAAGAATTAAACTCCATTTGAAAAGCTGACTTCCTCTATCTAAAGGATATCGCTTCGTCTGCTAGGATTATGACTCCGTCAGCACTCCAGGGCGTAAGTCAACTCAAAACAGTCCTGAGTTTCCAGTGGAGACAATTCGATGTGAGATGAAATTTTTGGAAACATTGAAGTTCCCCGCCTACTTGTTACGCCGATTTCCGCCGATTTCACGACTGTCCTTCCTACATGGTCAAGGATCAATATCCTTCGCAAATCGTCTTCGTGATAGCTTCCTCCATCCATGTGCTTCTTGGTACCATTATTGATGATCGGATAGTCTATCACGCCTTTCATCCAGCAATCGATACCGCTGGTCAATGTACCTCCCTTAAATCCGCCATCTGTCAGCGCTGCGCTCAGGGCCCATAGTTCGGAAACTAAGCTTGTCGTTTTCCCATGCAAAATCATCGATTCCGCTCAGGGATATAATCGACCCAATAGTGGTCCGAGAATCTTTAGATAAGCGTGGTTTTTGGAGTTTTTTTGATAGGATGACTTGTTAGCTTTTTACCTTTCATTTGAAACCCAATCTCAGTCCAAAAACAAAAGTGCCGTTCGACTGTATCCATCTAGATTCTTTCATCCACCCATTGATAATTTTCCACTGGAATCAAACCTGTACTCATCTCCAAATAGTGTCAATTCCGAACTTGGAAAAATTTGGTCCCAGCAATTTCTCCAGTTTGGCTACCGGATACTGATTACCCTCGCCCTATTCTTGATCAACAGATTTTCGATCGTGATTCACCTTTCTCGGAGCGGAAAGAAGAAATAGAAATAGGGAGGAAAAAAGTAGGGTTGATCATTCTGGAAATGGTGAGAAATTATAAGATTTATTTTTAGCGGTAAGCTTTTGATAGCGGAAGCAAAGCTTCTAAATAATAATAATCCGCATAAGCAATCGGCCATCAATCTCAGTTTCCTTTGGCTATGACAGTACTGTCATCAGGATGAAAATATATTGGTCCCGGCTCGGCTAGGTAACTGGACTATCTTCAGGCGGCAAGTCATTTTCTCAGCAAAATATCTGAAATAACGGGTGCTTTTATCTGAAAGGTATAAAAGCTCGAGAAGGGCCTTGAAAGCTTCAACTGCGGCTGCTGAGGCATCGCGTAACCTCATTTGGTGCATCAAAGTCCCAGTAAGACCATATCCTCAAGGTAGGTTAGGATGATTGAGAAAATAAAATTCTGCTATTTTTCAACTTGAGCTAGATACTTTTTATCTTTGTTTCCCGATTACATCCAAGGTGTAGCCGTACAGTCCCCAGGCTTGGCCGCGAGCCCATGCCGTAATCGTCGGATTTTCCCTGATGGGTTTTTTTTTGGGCAAATACTTCATTGGTGATGGTATGCATAGTCCACGACATGGAAGCTGCCGTTTATCAGGCCCGGAAAATGTTTTCAAGGTAGTGTCGCGCGTGTTTTTACAGCGAAATATCTAGAAGTAGAAATCCTCCACTATAATTTGTGGCCAACAGAGAGCAATTCCATATTGCCATAATATGTCAATGATCACGGGAATTCCCAAGGCTTGAAGTCCCAGGATCCTTAATACTTCCGATCTCTGAATCGAAGCGTTTAAATTCAATGTGCTAGCTCCCTTGAAGTAGAATAGGAGCGTAGTTTTCATTTTTGTGGAAGTCTAAGCCATTTCCATAAGAGCTATAAACACGAAAACCTAAGTCGTTGTGTATGGGTGATTGAAATTGCAACTGATTCCAATCCACGGTCCTTGACGCGCCGAATCAGCCCAAACTTTTTCAACCGGCTTATAATCCTACATATACCAAAGGCTTCCTGGGTAGAATCCAACTGGTCCAGTCTCTTGCTGGCACCAGATTTATAGAGCCGTCGGCGTTGGTAGATTCGTGGATAAAAGCGTTTTATCGCCTAAGTGCTTTCAGACTATTTTCCAAATGAGCCTGGGCGATTTCCATGACTTTTTCCCCACATCAGGTTTTTTTGCTCCGTCCCCTTGTCCATCTGCAGGATATAAGAAACAAAGTGGCTAAGGCTATAAAAACAAAGAAAGCACGTTTTTTTTGCATGGTAATTTTGGTTATTAAGGGTCAATCTCACCAAAGTAAAAACTGACCCCCTGAAATAAAATTAAGAGATTAAATATCCTGGATTATTTGGTGCCAAAATCGGTTTATGATCAATTCTGAATTTGGTAATGGGAACAAGTTAATCTCCTGGAAAGGATCAAAATTCGACCGTAGGCCAAGACCTGTTAGGACCTGGAGAAACGCTTTCTCCAAGTTTTTCTACGCTTGTATCATAACCAATCTCTTCCATTCGAAAAAGCTAAGCCGTCAATCGACGATCATCTATAGTCAAGTCAATTAATTGAGCTTTGGTCCAGACCAGTCGAAACATCCTCTAGGGAAATCCGGTCTCTTCCGCCCCAATTTCCTAACCGCAACGCTCTCCTGACTTGATTAGATACCCAGCTTTTTCTGTGGCAGGTGCTGACTCTCTGAAAGCTTCAGCGCAATCATAACACTTCTGCATAGGCGGCATATCGATGTAATTGTTGGTCTGAAATATCCTTCCCAACCAGCGTTGTGAATTGCCAGGAGATTGATCCCACTTATAGATGTGAGGTCTTGGGTTGTGAATGTGGAAGGTTCTAACCCACAAACCATTGAAACATAGTGTCGACCAAACTTACTTTTTTTTCCGAATAATCTTTATTATCCCAAGTTTGGATAAACTTTTAGTGAAAGGACACCCTTGACACCAAAAGTCCCCGTTGAAAGTTGATCACACCAGTCATATTTGGAATCAAATCGTCATTTTGGGATCAACATTGATCGACCCAAAAAGTCTAGCGCAAAAATGTCTCTTACGTTGTCACATTTGATGCGATCCATAGGCCTTCTAAATACGCTTCCAGTCGTACCCCAAAAGATCTTTGTTGTCCGATCACAAATTGGCCTCAATCGGTTAGGCTTTTTGAAATTGCCTTGGGTCAAATAGACTTGACGCTAAATAAGAAGCAGCTGTTCCGCAGTTGGTCTACTCCGTACGTCATTTTCTGCTTGCTTTGGAAGCCACTGATCGCAAATCCAGATCAGCGATGATCCGGCATAGATCTTCCGCTTCTGTTGATTTGGAGATATTTTTCAAAGCTGTGGGATTCATTTACTTGCAAAATTTATTAAGGAAAGATCCCCCAAATACTCGTACCAAATGGAAAATAGCTAAATGCTCTGACAAATTTTGCTTCAGCTATAAACGGATTGAATCTCATTCAGCTTTTAGGCCAAGGCTCTCCTCCGCCACTTTCGCTGCTTTGGCAGCTTAAATCACTTGGAAACCAACCGCCAATAATCCTACTCACCATTCCGTTATTTGCATCCATATTGAAATCATTCACTTGGATTCGTCTGCAGAAGTTGCTCTGTTGCCGATATCTACCATATCACTTCGAAGCATCAACGCCCGATTAAACTGTCTTCCAAAAAGAGTTCGGAAGCAAAGTACGCCACAGCTACCAAAGAACAGCTGTTTCTACATCCTTGGATATTGAAGAATGTTTTCAGGTGCAAAAATACACCTACTTGTTTTTTTCTAAAATCGCACAAGCCAGAAAAATAGGCTAGCCCCAAGACCCAGAATTATATTTTTTGAGTTTCATGATTCTTTTTTTTGGGTTTAAAGAAGCTTATGTTCATGCCTATCCGGTGAGCGATTTTGCAATTGATAACGTCGCATAATCTAGCCGAGTTCCTGTGGAGTTTGTAAGCTCCTGCAGATGAATATATGACTCTGGATCCAAATCCTCTGTAATCGAGAACGTAAGTATGTTCTGAGCGCTCAACGTAAACCCTGCAGTTTGCTGATGGAAAATCTTCTCTGTCATCGCTCTTGGAAAATTAAATACCCAAAGCGATGTTTTTCAATCTACATAACTGCATCGAATACCCATCTGCTTGCTTAACTCGTTGAGTCCTATTAGAGTAACGAGATGGACAGTCCGTATCAGTAATTTGCCAAGGAGTCAGCGATCAATGCTCTGTAGTAGAATTGATCGACCCTGAAAAGGGTCTCAAGCTCCAATATGCGGTATAGCCTCAAAATTTTGGTTTCCCTTGGGATCCTTGGAAAAAGGATGTTCAAAGTCAAAACCTTTTGTAGCTGAAAGTCGTTATTTAATCCCCAGATAAATTTTGCTTGTCCCATTTCCGATGATTGCTCGTGTGTCTGCATTTAGTCTGCCATCAGGGTTTGCCAGTAAGTTTCCCCGTTTAGCAATCTTTCTCTCCATCGATTATCACGAAACTTTTCGCCTCCGGCGACTTGTCAAATCCCCACCGGGAAGGAAAGTTTCTCCATTTTGTAGACTCCATCATAAATCCATCCAAATGAACTACCTACGGCCTCACCTCTCGAAGGATTTGAGTTTGTCCCAAGCCAAATCAAATTGGCCCCGGTCCAGAACCTAAAAGGATTATCATTTCCGTCAGGAAGTTCCAGCACCTTATTTCTGTTGGTAGAGAGGTTAATAAATGCTTGTTCTCTGCAGTCGAATTCGTCGCGTGGTGTGATTGTGGTAATGCCCAGTTTCGAAAATCTTTGTTCTCTATTTTATTACCGTAATGTTTTTTGAACTGACACCAAAATCCTGAGTAGGACGGAAGTGGTTACTGAGAATAATAAGTCAGAGGTTACACTTCTGTAGTAATCCCCGATCAAATTGGATCGGTTTTCAAAGAATCCGATATCCACTCCAAAGTCAATTGCCTGGTAGTCTCCCATGTAAGGTCGTCATTAGCTACCGTGGTAGGGCGGACTGCGTTTACTGGGGTGATTCCTTGATTACGGTGAATACATTTGAAAAACGTGCAAGAGTTGGTAAGGAGCAATTGCTGAATTACCTGTCAACCATAACTCACTCTCCATTTGAAATCTGAGATAGGCCTGGACCCTTGTAAGACTTCTTCGTCCTTCATATTCCATAGCAAAAGGCGCACTGACGGAAGAAATGCCATTTGGTTGTTCTGACGAAGTTTAGACGAGCCATCGTTCTTCGCAATTGAAAGTGAATAAAGATCCTTACTGTGAAAGAGTAATTGAATTCGGAATAAAGCGAAACAATCTGTACTCGGAGAAATCCTGGTTTTCGGGATTGAGGTACCGATCCTTCCTTCCAAATTCCATATGAAACTCGAATTGGTGATAAAGGACTGCCTTCCTAGCGAGCCAGTTGGTATTCCTTGCGACTTTTGGATGGATATATCCACCTAAATTGGAAAAAGCTGTGCTTTTCCCCAAAAATTTTAGAACCAAGGTCAAGTAATTCTCGTTGATGCTATCGGTTGTTTTGTGTAGGACTGAATACTTGCCTCACACCTGTATTAAGACCTTGAATTCAGCGTAGTTGGGAACAAAATCATTCCTCGTCTTCCAATTAAATTCCGTTTTGCGCCTAAAGTAGTTTTTGAAAAAAAAAAACTCTTTTGGTTTTGGTTAGAAAAAACGGTGGTGGGGGGGGGGGGGGGGGTTTTTTTTTTTTTTTTTTTTTTTTTTTTTTTTTTTTGTTAACTGAAAGGTTGGGATTTGGGGGGCGGGGGCGGCGGCCAGGCTTAGGGCGGTGGGGGCTCGCCCGTCAAAAAAAAAAAAAAAAAAAAAAAAATTGTTTTGAATCCTCTCCAAAAACAACCCCCGAAAATGGTTTGCTTGAAGTAGAATCCCAGCTACGTTTTTCATCTTCTCGTTTGAGAAGCTAAACCGCAAAAGGGTTAAATCAATTGGATCCTCCAATTTTGGCAATCGTGGTGTGAAAGGCCATGCCCGATTAGTTACCGGAAGAATCCGGCATAAAGCGAAGTGAAGAACGCTACCACACTGCACTGTTTGCTCCTCCAGAACCTTCCTGAGTCACTGACACCATTTTTGCCTTCTGCGCTTCGGCAATAAGATTTAAATCCTACATGATCCTTGATCGGAGGCATTTAAAATTCAAATTACTATTGTTTTTAAGTGAGTGAATATCGCTCAAAAATCCGAGTTGATAATCACAACCTTGATCAAAAATATATGCTCCTGAAACGTAAGTTAATTCATCTTTTCGTCCACCTGATAACTGCCAATTGGTAATTTTTTGAATTCCTCCTGTTCGAAGTTTATCTTGCCAATTCGTATCTGCGCCGCCTGAAAATATAATTTGGAGTACTGTCCTTGGGTATAATCGAGGAAAACTGCGAAAAGTTTAGCATCTCCATCCGTCTTACAGGCCTTCTTGGGACTGGCAAAGGAAGTGTTATCAAATCAATTTTTGGTTTTTTCCCTGCTTTACTTTTTTTAGTGGTGACACCATGATGACACCATTGGCTCCTCTAGAACATAGAATTGCGGTTGCAGAAAGCATCTTTTAAGCCCACTTCATAGACTGAATATCTTCAGGTGCTGGAATTGTAACCTCCGATGAAACCATCTACTACAAAAAGCGATCACTGCTTGGCAATGTGATAAGAGTTTCACTCCTCGATCGTACTTTCAGGCTCCTCCCGGATCCACCCATTATTGGCTTGTACACTTACCTTCCTGTCGGCTTCGTCCTGTAATGCTTGACAGGCGTTGCTACGGGGATGCTGTGAGTTCGGCGCTTTTACAGAAGATATAGATCCCGTCAAGTCACTTTTTCGCTGTGTACCATAGCCGACTAACGATCATTCTTCCAATTGGGGAGAAATGTCAGTTGCCTATGCTCGACATTTAGTATGCCTTGAATTACCAACAGCTTAGCTCTCGGGAGACCATTCCAATGAAATGAGAAGAACAAGGGTGTCCCTTGATTTTTCGCATTAATGGAGTAATTTCCCATCAATATCTGTAGTGGTGCCGGTAGTAGTTCCTTTTACTACAATCGATACGCCTTGGCATAGTTTCGCCCGCATCGAGGTCACTGTGCCCGCTGACTTGTCTGTCGCGCTTTCAGAAAAATTGGGGTGCAGCCGCAGTAAAGAGTAGTGCCAAACGTACGGCCAGTCTCCTTTTTTGTAGTCGGTTTTACCTATGTGTAATTTGAAGTTTTTTTGGGTTATTGGAAATTTGAATGCAATTGCGCACTCGGCTTGTCATTTTAAATTAAATTAAAAATTGACTATCAAATTATTTTAAACAAAACTTTTTTATGGAAACTTGATTACCTTACTTAAAGGATAAAGGATATTCCGTGTGAAGTAAATCTTTCTAGAGGTTTTTTTCTATAATGTTGTACAATCGATTGTATATATAATATAGCAGAATCTACTGAAGAGTGGGCTGGATTTTTCTTAATATACCCCTAAAAAATAACTGTCATATAAATACCTTCCTGGAGTTAAGGTAAGCCTCCGGCGATGAAATTCCCGCTACATAGAGAATCACCATTTTGCGCTGATGTGTATTAATGTTACCCTTTTTGACTGCTAAAAAGCTGTGGGAACCGTCCAGAGCACGAATGATGCTGAGTAAGTGGAGGTAACTCAAAATGATTCCAAAAATTGAGGGCCTAACACCAGCTTGAATTAGAAGGCAATAATGCGGTGAGGATCATAAGACATCCATATAAATTTCCTCCCAGTTTTCGGTGATCAGACCGTCCCTTTGCGAGCGGCAAGAAGATATGCACCTAAAAAAATACAGGTACTACGGTGAGCTAGATTGGGAATCCATTAACGATTTCGTAGCTCATTTTTTATGTTTTTGAACTACTAATTTCTATTCTTTTATTTCAAGCGAAAGAAATTAGATTGCTAGCATAATAGTAGATTAGAAGACGTCGGTTTAGAATTCTTCAAGAATTCCTCAGTTGGGCTGATTAAGATATCCTGGACCTATTCGCAGAATAAATTTTCTTCCAATCTCCGATCAAGGTTTAAGGCTATAGCCACTACCACAGAGACCGGGGAGTATTTTTGAGTGATTGCGATCCGACTTTTTCCGGTCCCCTCGATAATATTCAGTTCTTCCCATATGCTTCCAGTTTTGATCAACAAGGTATAAGGTTTGAAGATAAGTGAAGCTCCCGACAGAATTCATTTTGGGTTTGAGTTCTTTAAAGCTACTTGCTCCCAGCCTAAATCAAGTTCCTGCGTACCTAGCTTCGCATTTTTCAAGAAATTTGGTATTTTAAATACTGATTTGGAGAAATAGCTGCATTCCCCCCCCTTTTCCGTCAATTCATTTCGGGAAATAGGTTATTCCCAGTTTAAGGTGCTCCAGTTTTCAAGTCAATCGATCAGTTTGGGGAGAAATTGGCTTGGGTTTCCAAAGGAAGGCAAAGAATTTCCCAGCTACCCCTTGAATTATGTGGCCAGCCATTGGCCAGCCATTGCTGAGAAATCCAGCGTTACATCTTTTTGCCAGCCAAGCTTTTGCGCCAGTGAAGAAGAGTAGGGGCTATTTTCCGCATGAGTGATCCTTCCCCAGCGTTGGTTTTTCGGAGAAATAGCACTCCAAACCAATATGCGAGGTGTAATACCCTACATCAAGCAGAGTTTTTTCTTCTTGTCTAGTTTAATACAAATATTTGCCTCATGATCCATCGCAAGTGCTTGCCCTCCGCAAGCATAGTTGTCCTGAAGCATAAGTCCTTGCTGAACCCTAGTTTCCTCGGAACCGCTTTAGATTCATAGTAACTTGGATATAGACCGAGGTTAATGCTTGGGCTGACCGTGCCCGAGTATGGTTGTAAGAGGAAAGGCAATCGTTTTTTTGCTTCAGGTTGATGAAATCAAAGCCATAATATAAATCAATAAAACCTCCTACTGTTCCCAATCGTTTCTGCTCTGATTCCTGAGCCCAAGACAGCATTGAAAGCCTGAACTCGTAACACCAAAAATAAAGTAAAAATTTTGAGTCCAATTTTTGCATTCATTTAAGATAAGGAAAATCGCCCTAATTTGGCAAAAATGTGTCTTATTAAGAGTTTCGTAGGAATTTCGAATATGCTTAAGTAAGATCTGGAGATAGCTCCTCCAAAGTTGGTAAATGCGAAGGTGATTTTCAAATTTTCTGTGAGACTTGGGTTATTTGACAAAATGGTGTACAGGTCTGTTGATCTTTCGAGTAAAATTGTAAATCCAAAGATTTACTCTGGGCTGACCAGAAAGTCTGCTTATGTACGACATGATTAGCATTTTTGGTATTGTTGACGATCACCATCATCCCATTTCATAGACCTCTTGCTAAGATCTTGTCAAAAGTAAAACTCCACTCTTTTGACTTTCGCCTCAAGATAGCGAATTCAAATATCCGCTTTGAATACACATGTGCCACGATTTTCTTTTTTTAAATCTCTTTCGCAATCGGGCAAGTCCACATGGTAGAAAAGCTCAGTTGAGTTCAACTGAGCTATTAAGTTAGGGTTGAAATATTATTTGTAAGGAATATCAAGCGTTCCCAATACAGCCAGCCGGCCATTAGATCCCCATCGTATTGACCCAAATAATAGAAGAATCTTCCCATCTTTTCCAGAAATCAATTTGATGTAGGGGTGGCAAAAAAACTCGGCATCAGCTAAATGGAAGAGGATTCATACTAAGCATTTGCCCACTGATCGATATGCTTTGTAAGTTGACGAGAGGTATTCCCTGCTTAAGATGTCGATTAGCGAGACGGTAGGTCGGTGCTTGTTGAAAAAATTCACTCCCGACAAGTCCCTGGATCGAAAGGCTTCCTGCTAGGTGCTAGTTATTTGTAGCCTCAGTTTTCGACATTTTCCTTTGAGCCAAGTTCATTCTGTTTCAGAAAGAACGTATTTAAGTCATCCGAGGTGAGACCGTTTGTTGCTATATCCCATCCTTCTGAAAGTGCGAATGCTTTGGTATGGAAGCCATGCGATCCACCTTTGTGTTTGGAAATAACTTTGGTAAAGTTGATCAATGCCGGTTTATCAGAAATCCAAAGGGTCCGAATCGGCTTAAAAATCAACTTCGTATCAATCAGGTGTTGAGATAGTGAATACAACAGGGATTTCACCTGTAAAAGTCAGATCTGGGGTCTCGTCAGAAGTGATTTGATTTCTGCCTTCAAAAATAGGCCCTTTGTATGGGCCGTTCGGATGAGGACGGTTGGCGAAGCGAACAAAGTGCTCCTTCATTTTCTGAGTCTAAGATCCTGGACGGTTTCACCGTCTATTTCCACTTTGGAACTTGAATTCCTATCCCTCGGAATTTGTATGTGGCAGAAATAAAAAAAAATCCGGAGAAGCCTCTCCGGATATTTTTGATATCAAATTGTGGATTAGATCGAAGAAGGTCTTTTAAATGACTTCAGCTTTAGTTTTAATAGTGCAGTTCGATATCCTTTTGCTTGTGACCAGATGAAAGGATCGAGTAAAGTTTCCCGGCTACAGCAATAGGTGAATCCTGAGATTCCCCCGTTTGTTTTCATTGGGATGGATCAGGATCTGTGGGCTAGTCGGTCATTGGAAAAACCGTTAAAATGAAATGCTTAGAGTAGACATAAAAGAATTATATTAAAGTTGTTTAATAGTTTTGAATCCTTTAGATGAGATTGGAGCGACCATTTCAGCATTCCAATAAGCAGCGAAATTTTTTCCCAATTCGCTCAAAATTTTCGGCTAAATAAGGCAAAGAATACATCGAAGGTTCGCGCGCGTTATCCGCCTTATAAAAGACGCCAATGTGATAGCCATCGTTGCTCGTCATCTGAGTTTTAAATTTGAGTGCTCTTTGTTTCAGGATTCGAATCAGCAAGGTATTTTTTGACATCCATCATATAGGCTTTTAAATTGGCCTCTTCGATTCCACAAGAGTCGAATTGTGAGATATCAAATAGAAAATCGGTCCAGCACATCGAATCCGGAACTTTGGGCGCCAACCGGCACAGAAATTTTCATCGGCCCGGCCACCTAACAAATTCCATCTCACCAAGTGGGCGAAATTACATTGTCATAAATGGATAAAAATGCCGTTTGGAATAGGATTTACCTGTGGAAGGTCCGGATTCCTGTTGTTTGATCGATTCCATAATGGCCAAAAAATCCCGTCAGCAATTTAATCATCGTCGTATATGCCTCATTGAAAGCCCATGGCCTCGTTTTGCGACCTGAAATTAGTTATTCGATAGATCGCCAATTGGAGGCATATCGGGGAAATCGAATTGATCAGATGTCGGTCCATGCTGTTTGGTAGCAGGTAGGAATTACAACACTGATAGCGCAGGGTTTCAAATAGTAAGCCGGATTCTTTATGCCTCTTTGGCCTCTTTATTCATGGAGTCAATCAGCGTTTGAAAAACCCAGAATGACTTCCCAAAGCTTGGAGGAAAATTCCCCAGACCCCTTCGCTTCTTCTATAATCTGCTCTATTGCCTCTTCTACATTAATTTTCAAATTGTCCATAACCAATGGATTTAAAGACAAATATTAAAAACCATAATGCTCATCTACGATCCGCTCCATATTTTGAACCTTCGAAGATTTTTATGTCAACATCCGATAAGTAAATAAGCCCTAATAAAGGTGTAGAGTTTGCTCGATACTGTCGAAATGAGTCCCGTTGGTTAAAAGGATGTGATTTTTTGCCACACTGGTCTTGAATTCAGAACTTTTGATGAAAAATTGCTTCAGAAAAGTCATCGCCTCTTCATGGGTTCTCCGGAATGGTTAAACTGATACTGCTCCAGGTGAGGGATCGTAAACAAATCTTTCACCAGCAGCGAATTCCACCTGCAAAGCAAGGGGCCCGAACCGGAAATGATCGGGTTTTTTCCCAAAAGCGAAACACCTCCCAAAGCAAGTAGGGCTAAAGGCATTAATTCACTGTTTTGCCCCAAAGGTAAAAAGCAGCGCCGGTAACGGGAAAGTTTGGTCTGAAACATGTACGGTCCTTGCCAAGGATCGCTAAATAAATTCAATGTCATAACAAAGGTGGGGTCATTTCCTCTGAGATACATAGACGGATAATTGGCCTCCCATCGTCGGATTTTTTCAATCTGAGCCATCCGGATTTCTTATCTTTTTGGCGGGGCAGGATCGGTGGATAATCAGGGATATAGATCGCCAAATTCCTCCGGAATGTTTTAAGCTTGAAACTTTGTAAACAAGTAGCCATCGCTAATAGCTGCTCTGTTACTTGCCTGTTTCAGTAAGAGAAAAGATTAATTCGATAAAACCTCTTTCTTTTTCTAGATCCCAGTAATTGATTGAAGTATTTTGATGCAACTCAGCATCCCTGGTTTTGAAATTTTTTGGAAGATTTTTTTGTGACATAATTTGGTAAAAAATAAGTGTAGATAAAAAACTAAATCCTAAGATTTTCAGTAGAATTAAATATAAGTGTTAGTTTGGACCTACTCCTATTTTTGGTATATTTCATTATGTTTATTTCATTCACTGTAAAACTTTTTTCAAACATG
>Ga0163217_1001029_pt1 | contig 12939 bp, 14 predicted proteins | sample SynspAceP_FD_185933 | JGI IMG/M metagenome (GOLD analysis project Ga0163217, IMG submission 185933) | Saline lake microbial communities from Ace Lake in Antarctica - Synechococcus sp. Ace-P (PacBio error correction) | ecosystem: Environmental > Aquatic > Non-marine Saline and Alkaline > Saline ...
AAGGGAGAGAGAATAATGACTAAAAAACCAAACTTCCCCAAAAGGGCAAAAAAAAAAAAAAAAAAAAACCCAAAAAAAAAAAAAAAAAAAAAAAAAAAAAAAATAAAATTTCCCCCCCAGCAAATTCCCCCCCACCAAGAAAAAACCCCGAAACAAATAAAAACCAAAGCGTCAAAATAAAGAAATTTGGTCACCACAAAGAATTTCCTCCCAACAGGAGCAAATTTTTAAAATTCAATAAAAAACATTTGGTTGGCCAAGAGGAAAATTTTTTTTACTCGAATAAATCCATGCTCCTTTTTGAGCCACTTATATCAAAAATTTTAATTGATTTTGAAAAAAAATGGTGGGGTTTTTTAAGAACGGTTTCATTCTTACTCTTTAACATAAGTTCCGTTGAATTTTGAGCTTTCCAATCCCCTCAAATTTCAAAAAAATTGACCTATTCAATAACTTAATTCACGTAAAAATCTTGCATATTTAAAAACGATTATGGACGCACAAGCTAGCCAATTCCGGCAAAGACAATGGAAAGCGTCCTATAAAATACTATTTCCAATCTAATTTTTTTTCCTCTAATATGAACTCCAATCAAGAAACGGGGCTTGCTCGCGGGGCTTTCACTTTAAAAACGAATACTTAAAGGTACATTTATTAAATGAAAAAATTAAAACGCGCTATTGCAGCCACTCTCAATTACCGCTTTGTTTTTATCAACGTCCAGCGTTTGCATCCGACGATGATACGCTTTCCGGATCGCTTTCAAAGTGCCTCGTGGTGGGGTTCAAGCATTGACCGTTACCCTTAGAAAACCTAGGTGCAAACAGTCGATAAAAGTGTTGATTTGAACGGTGCTTACACCTACAAGCCAAAAAGAAGGCTGGTTTTAACAATGCTAAGCATGCAAGATCTTTCAAGGCGCAGTTTGATGAACGTTTACGAGCGAATTCTGCAGATAGTAAATTCCTCGCAGCTTATTCAATATTTGCTCGATAAAAAGCCGTCAATGTTATTTTAACATTGATCGCTTTTTTCGTTTTAGTGCCCCGTCCCCTAAAATAGGTTTTGGCTTAAGAGAAAAGAAGTCATCGCTTAAGATTATGTTGATCAATCGAGAATCATATTTTCCATCAGGGTCTTGGTAGGAAATATGCGAAAGGACCATTTTTCACCATGAATGGATTTATCGACTATATTAATGCCTTGCGACTCAAAACTCTTTTTAAAAAGATCTCTAACGTCAGTAAATGATTTTCTAATGTGTTACGGCCTTTGATCCCAGCCGGGGTTGAACGTCCAGCATATTCCCTTCAAACCATATTGAAACAATCCGTTTTTATGTCACCATTTTTTTGGTATGTATTAACCAATTTTGAGATTGATCCCCACCCACTGCCTCAAACCATTTTTTGATAAAAGACCTTTCGATGCTTCAATGTTTTTTAAACGATAAAACTGATTGAAAATTGCCCCTAATTTCATTTTTACACCTCATTATTTAATAGCCACATTCACGCTAAATAAGCTTAGTGGAAAAATCTACCACCATATGGGCTAACGACTCTTCGGCCATGATAACAAAGACTTCAGTCTCGTCTCGGTACTCGGTCTCGGTAACTCGGCGTAACAAGACATCACCCAACTCGGCAAAGTCTTCAGCTCCTCCACCTTCCAATTCTTCGAAACCTACAACGTCGTCGCCTTCATGTACCTCGTATCACCTCTAGCTTATCGCTCATAATCTTGCGCCTTTGAAAAGTCACCTAAGACGCAATAAACAATCACTGACTAGAAGACAAGTCAGAGGGCCCGCAAATGAACTACAAAGAATATCTGGAACTCTTAGGCATTACCTTTTATACTGATATACGTCTTATCACAATCTAGCGGAATGCTAGCTAGATCAGATATTTGGTGAATGTAGAATGGATTGACTCAATTGATTTCAAGTTATTGGTAAATAGTGAGAAACGAGTAAAGATTGGATTTGAAACTGGAAAGAATTTTTATCATAAATTGGGGAAAATGGTTGTTGGTAAAAACTCGTTTTAATTACGCAATTACACACTATCTTCAGCAGTATTATAAAAAAAGAAATCCAACCAAAACATAAATTCAACAAGAAGTAGATGAACCAACGCCGCTTAAAATAATATTTTCCTGAATCAGATAAATACCTACACCCATCAACATAGTCAAATTAAATTAATATACTCCAGCATTAGAGCGTAATTTTCAATGAAAAATAGAGATAAGCGATACTGAATCCATTAATTTAAACTAGTTAATGAACAATCAAATCATCCTCCGATTTTTGAAGCAAATCGGCTTGGAAGTAAATAAATTGCGCAAGCAACGGTCAGATTGAAAGCCATATCAAAATGTGAAACAAGCCGCAAATTCAGAACTACGAACAAGATTTCAAGCAAATTCAGTTGAAAAGTAATCTAGTCAGCTATTACAACTAATGGAATCACACGTAATTGCCCGCGAAAAATAATCCAGAGAAAAGAACAAGCAAATAGGAAATATGGTTCGAAAATTGAAAAAGATCTTCGCAGTTTATTGAAGATCCTAAACTAGTACTAGATACAAGCCTGAAGAACAAGCATTTTACATTAATCAACAAGGTAAAGACCCAAATAGATTCAATAATTTATCTTCTGGTTATAGCTCAATTCTAAGTATTTATGCTGATTACTAAAATGAAGGGTTGAGCTGCGTGAAGATTGTGGCGGCAGAGCCAGTTGACAGGCTTCCGTTCTAATCGGTGAGATAGACGCTCACTTACACGTATCAATTCAAGTAAAATCTTTCTTTTCTTTTGACCAAGGCAATTTCCTAAAATTCAATTCATAGTTACTACCCATTCACCATTCGTCTTGGTTCAATCCGTTTAACGACGCAATCATCTATGACTTAAGCAAATTGGAAACCATGGAAGAACCTATCAAATGTATTCTTACGAGTCAATACTTTAAGGGGCTTCCTTGGGGTTGAGAGTACCTCTGACATCCCTAAACGATCACTAGACGAAATGGCTTCAGATAGGTCCATCAAGAGCCCTTTGAATAAGGGACGTTTGAAGAGTTTGATCGAAGTTAAATTGCACCACATGAAGCAAAATTAGATCCTCGCTCTCCGCGCTTTCCTCCTACTTGGGAAGAATGCCTCTTTTTACGAATCCTAATAATGGTGAGGAGTAACTGAATGTTTAACGTTACTGCGAACATATCCAGCACCAGAATAGCAATCGCCAGAGGCGCATTACTAATAAAAAGATGTGTTTGCAGATACTGAAAACCGATGTTCTTCGAAAATGCCTATCTCTGTGAACGCGATGATATTCAAGATGTAGAAGTTGAACCCACTTTTCCACATCATAAGTAACGAAGCCCTTAAAGACGATTGGGATAACCTCTATTACTTCATGCTCCTCGCTGTAAACAGCATTAAAAGCACTCCACATATTAACTTGTTTAGACTGTACTGATAGCAATATTGATGTTGAGTAAAATGATCCGCTTTCCTCATCCCATCGTTCCTGTGGAAAGGGTAACAGTAGAAGCAACCGCTACAACACCTTTGTGACAAAACAAACCACACCGTTGGGCTTTATTGGAACGCATGCTACAAAACCTAGACAATACAGCCCTCTAGGGGTATTAGCCGAGAAACTCTCATGGAAACAGAATTGTGGGAGTATTTCACAGAAACTTTTGATTGCACGGCAGACACTAACGAAAAGAAGAATTCAGGCAAAACAGAGAAACAAAAATGCTGAAGAAACAATTGAGGCAATGTTAGAATGTTTAAAGCAGCCCCTTCTCATATTTCTGGCGGTAACTATTTATCTTAGTGACACATTTCCTCACTCAAAATTCATCCAAATCTCAGAATAGGGGCTTAATTCAGCCTCCAACGGAAACCAACAAACCTAAACATCACGGCGAATAACATTTCGACGAAGTAGGCGTTAGTTTCGAGGAGAATGTTATTTGGTCGTGAGAATCAACGCAAAGTGAGAGTAAACAAGAATAACCCCATCCCTAACTTCCCCTTTGGAAGACAAAAGGGCAAGGAACAGAGACGCATCGCCAATAACTCGAACATCATTGGACGAATAAACATTCCGACGAGGAGGGCGGTAGTTTCGAGGAGGAAGTGTTATCGGTCGATGGCACAACAACGCCGTTCTAGTAACAAGAATAACCCCATCCTAACTCCCCTTGAAAGAAAAAAGGGAAGGAACTAGAGATCAGTCATTCAGATTACTTTTCGCACATTAAAAACGGAATGATTTCTCGCCGTAAATTTGGCAAATAATTTCTTCTTCATCACCGTTTGTCCTAGGTAGATGTTGAATTGGCCGTTGTCCCGGCGGCTTCTAGTCTTTTTGAATTCGAGTAATGTGATCTTCCACGTTCCGCAGTACACAGAAGCTTTTGATAATGTCTTCCTGGTGGATGAAGTCTAGGAATGGGTTATCGCTTTTGGCCATGTTTCGAAGTAGTCCGTAGCCTTTACGGTTTTCGATATAGTCCTGTCAGGCTTTTTTTGGCACCAGACCAGAATCCGCTCCGTATTTTTCGCGATATCGGCAACGGTGTTACCCCCCATTGCGGGGGAACCATTTAGTGTGGTTCGGATGCAGTAATCCATGTCAACCAAATAAGCAGGGCCGGCTGCGGCTTGTACTTTGAAAGTTTTAGACATATACGACCCGCAGCTTTCCACCCGGCAACCGCTTGATCTCTAAAACCATTTTACCAAAGCAGAATCACCTATTTTGTAGAATCAAACGTCAACCTACTTCCTCCTGCCGCCGCTAAGGCTTTTGGTCCGTATGCGCCAATCCAAACAGGCAGTTCATAGCCCTGTTTGCCCAAGGCAAATTTCACGGCTCTGGGCATTCGCCGTATTCTACTTGTCACCCCGAACGCATGGCTTTTACCTTGGTGTGAATTCCGTAAGGCGCGCGATGGGTTGCCGGTTTTTTGCCCATGGACACGCAATAGACCGAATCACCACGTCACAAGGCCAACTGTCAAAAACGCCCTTTACTTTGATGTGCCAAGCTTTGCGTATAAGCTGCAGCCAAATACCAATCGCGAATGATTTGGGTTGGTGAACACAAGGACCAAAAACCGCAATTTTGTGGTGTGTTCCATACACATTGCCAATCGCAACAAAGGATTCGCGCCATAAAAATGGGTGTGGAATTGTAAAACGCAATAAAGTTAAAACGGCGCCTTTCTGCTGACGAACCAAGTTACGAGCGCGATCTGGGCTTACAAACCCTTAAACGTGATACCAAATTTCCTGATGTTGTTCCTCTTATGATTATGTTTTTAAATATATTTTTTTATTAAACAGCTAGATGGCGCTTTTAAAGGAACCGTTACGAGCGAACCAAGATGAGGCAAAAACAGAAAGAAAAAGAGATTGAATAACTATAGCTAAATGAGAACAATCAAAAGAAAGATATACTGTAAGAAAGGAACAAAGGGGTTAGAAAAAAGATCACAACGTCGATTTAAACAGCGGTACACAGATAAAAAAAAAGAAGAAATCGAGAAAAAAAAAAAAAAACCGAAGCGGGAGTCTAATCTTTCCTGAATCAAATCAAAAATGAGCATTTGAATCTGTTTTTAAACAAAGCATTGGTGAGCGCAGTAGTTCATAAACTAGTGCCATCTGGTGGGCAGATACCGAACTTCCGCTGACTGAAAACGGCAACGTCTTTTTCGAAGATATTCAAACGATCAGAATCGCGTCATGCTTCGATACAACGAGCAACCTTTCTGCTAGCCCTGCGTTATAAGCTTTGGTGCCCATTTTTTCGATCAATGCATCACTTGCTTCTTCGCATTTAGGTCATTGGCCGTACACCCAAGATATCGCAATTAAATAGAAAACGAGAAAGATCGTTCAAGTATCGGCCGACACGTTATGCAAACGCACCGCAGACAGGTATAGCAATACTCCAATAACAACTGGAGCGATTCCGTTACAGAAGCCTGCTTCTGGAAATGACCACGGCTTTCGGATTACCCGGTGCCAAAAGGGTACGACAATGTCGACCAAGACTTTGCCGACCAGTAAAGGCGCAAGCTTAGTCAATGTTTTGCATCGTGACCTGCAAATAAGGAACCGACAAGATGAACAAGACGGTCAGCGGCGTTGGTCGCGTCTTCCATCGACATACCGTAATGTCCACGCCTGACAAGTCCAATTCCTGCCAAAGGTACTCACCAATTGCAGCGCGGTTTCTTTGTGCTTTCCGGCTGGATCACGAGACCCAACACCAGAACTCACGCGCAGCCTTTTGTGCAAACGCAAGTGCAAGACCTTTTGCCTTGGTGGCCAGTCCGGCCCAATGATGGCGACTTTTATTTGTAAAGCGTCAATTCATAGTTTTTTCACCATTTTTCCCATTGATTTCAGTCATTGCTGTTTTGAATCGCTTTTTTTTCATCGTTGCTTTCATCGAAAGAGATCCTCATTTGTGAGCACGAATAAAGATCACCGGCTGGAGGCTGTCTGTTTTTGGCCAAGATAAGCCACGGAAAAAAATCACCGGAGATTTAGCCGCTTTTCTCCATCAATAAACCCGACGCGGCGGCGAGCTGCATCGCGAACGCAGGCGCGGTCACACTCAAAGGTCGTCCAAAGGCGTCTTCTTCGGCCCAACATTAACATCACCCCAGGCACATTGGCTAAACCAATCGCTGACGTTGGTTTGCCGCCCAGTCGCCAAAGGCCGACAAAGGTAACGCGAATCAGCAAAACCCTACGCACAGCCAAAGTGTTTTTCTAAGACGAGCAAAGTTCAACGTCGCGCTTTTGTCAGGGTCTGCGGGTACATAAAATAAGCTGTCCCTGGATGATCCCGCATTTGTAAAAGGATTCATCCACCGTGCATTGGCGCAAGATGTAACCGGTTTTTATGCTCGCGATCAGCAACGCCTTCTATCTTGATCAGGAGGGTCGCTTTCATCGCTCCGAACTATGCGATTAGACTGAATAAAATGACTTCCACTTTACGTGGGTCTTTATTTGACAGTTTTGCCAGTTCGATCGCATTCTTCAATGGGTGTGATCTGTCTAAATAGGCCGGCAACGCTCCTTCGCTTTTAGGACCACTTTATGCGCTATCAGCCAAAAAATAATCCACCTTTCCATAAGGGTTTGTTTTGCGTGCTTAAGGTGTCAAATAATACTTTTCGCTAAATTCAATCGCCCGCTTGAAAATCCGTAATTCATTAGACGGAAACAAATGCTCCATAGAAATCGGCATATTGATGCTCCTTAATGGGTAATAGAGAGGTTTCGTTCCATGCTTTAAAACCGCTTAGGTTGGCGTATCACCGCCATTTGAAGGTCTTCGCTGTGAATCAATATCCAAGCAAGGTTTGTCGAAATGTAAACTGCGACAAACCAGACATTATTTCTCAAGCGCATTGGCTTTGTGGGCCGACGCCGATTCATAACCGTATTGAAAATCCGATGGCATCAGGTGGCGAGGTCAACAACGCAAATTCGTGCCACCAGTCTTAGCTACTGCAATCACCACTTGCGCCTATTAATTCGCGGCGATAATGAGGTAAATCTCTGATAATCTAATACTGCAATATCACTGGAAACATAGGGGGTTGACTGTCGTATCCGAATTTTTTTTTACCAATCACCAGCAAAATCCAGCGCCGCCGTTTAAAGCCCTTTCGATCCGTCATCAAACCAAAGTATTTTGTTTCATAGGATTGAGCAAGACTAGCACATCAAGCGATTCGCTCACCATCCAAGCCATCCAGCATCGGAAAGTTCGCTTAAAAAATACCAAGGGTGTTTTGGAAACAAGGTCAAGACAGACTTTCGCGAGACGAATCTGACAACCCCGACCTAACGTTGTTTAGAACGCGTTTGGTGTTTCATTGGAATCACCACACAAAGCTTATCGATCAGATGATGGACGTGTGGATGAATTAAGAGCTCGATGCTGCATCATTAGGGCGGCTCTGCTTGTTTCTGAGACGCTTAAGGCAAACTCAACTACGAGAGACTTAAGCTGTTTTTTTTTCCTTGGGTTTTCATCAACGTCCGGCGTCACCAACACATCCAACCCCTGCTCTTTCACCTTGTGGTGTCCTTGCTGGTCCATTCCTCGTACGATCACCATGGCGTTCAGAAAAGTGTAATAACAAGTATAAAATCCTTTCGAATCGATACTTTACCGCGCTTTCAAGCATTTTATCCGCGGGCCCTTTCAATTCAACCGTTTTTGCCGCCAATTAATGGCGATACGGCGATGACATAAGCGCCGCTGGCGGCTCAATGCTGTTGAATTTTCAGCACGGCGAGAATGGCGCGATGCTCACGATTGGGTTACTCGGCGCGATTTAATAATCACGTCGCTAATCGCAATTTGGTCCAGGCGTTTGGAGTCGGGTCCTGGCGTTTTCAAATAACCTTGAATACTCGATGTCGATCACGTCCATTGACAATGCTCGCGCACAAAAAAATTTCTGGAACGACAACCAACCTTTTGACGTCTTTACTCGAGTTTCACCACATCGTCGGTTGGCAACAAATCGCAGAGTCACAACACCGTGTCGCTTTGCTAAACGTTGAGTTATCTCGCGTGGCCTAACACTGATGCTTCAGAGTGGTAACGAATAATGTGCGTGGCTAAATCCAGTCGCCCTTAAGTCATCCAAGTGTCCTTGGCCCCAAAGCCTTTTAGCTCGCTCAAGACTTGATGCGTTTCGTGTTTTCGGGCCCCAACCTTGTTGTCTATCATCTGAACACCTAGAGAATAAATCAGCGTATAATGTCTGGTGAGACCCAAAGCCCATGAAATTCGTCATCATCAGCAATGTTGCAATGATCTTAGTTGAGTTAGCTGTAATGGCTTTTTTACAAAGCCCTTCGGCCGCTTTGCACCCCTCCGGCCAACCGGTCCAATAAAGTGATGTTTTAACGTAGTCATTACGCCACTCCTCGATCGCAATGCGGTCCTGTTAAGGGGGTTTTTTTTTTCGCTGTTTTCTTCAACAACGTAAGGTTTTCTCACCACTCATATTTTTGTACTGCGCTGCCCACCGCGTTAGAGCCGGCCGGCTGAATGTTGGCCCACTCATGTCTTTCAGGAAACACTTCTGGCCGTGAGTCCGCACCGGTCAGCAACGAGAAAATACTTTTCGTTCAAATCAGTGCCACCCAGATCATTCGCGCCAGAGCCGCAAGCATTCTGGTTGCTCAACTTTTCTTGCCCATTTTCACCAAGAGGCTTGAATGTTAATCGATGTGACCTTGCAACTAAGTCGCGCAATGGCGTGCATTTGAAATGCTCCGTCTTGCGTCGTCCAGGACGAACTTTGTCTGGGTTTTCGTTTATACAAACGTGTTCATAATGGATAAAACGCCAGCGGCAACGAACTCGGTAAAAGCCACGGTTTCCTTTTTTGATATCACGCAATAACGCTAGATGGTTTGCCAATGAACTCGGCTGATCCTACGTGGCCGTAACATGAATGGAGAGTTGTCGGGAACACTCCCAAGAGTGCGCGCTTTTAATGATTCGTACCCACTCTTTCTGTGGTGAAGTTTTTGTTCTTGGTCAATTTTTGCGAAACATTCGGTTGTCCAAGAATTTCTGCTGCGGTGCCCGGCAAAATGGGACCCTAAACCCAGCGCTTTTTAATTCAGTCAAAACACTTCCCTGCCTCAAGGCGCCCTTTTTTACGGCCAACCAGATTTCGAAGGGTGAGAAGGCGTGAAATGTGAATCTCTGCACGCGTTTTTTCAACCGCGTTAATTAATTCCTCGTAAAATCCGCGCCTATGTCTGGGTGTAATCGCCTTGAAATACACACTTCTGTCCGCACCAGCGAGCCCACAGCTTCTTCTGCCTTTGTCTGCTACTTGTTCAACCGGTTAAAAATTGTCTCCGCCTCTGGCAAATCGCCTTTTTTCCTTTGGCAAAATTACAGAAACGACAGCCATATGCAAACACGTTGGTAAAGTTTATGTTTCGCGTAAATAACTAAAAGTAACCTGTGGTCACCAACTCGTTTTTTCACGCACCTTGTCGGCGTGTCTAATACCGCTTGAGCTTCTGCACCTTGCGTTGCAAAAAAGGCCAAACGCATCAGGCGTCTTCTACATTCAGCTCTTTCCTCCCAGCAACGGTTTTTCCAGTATTGCCTGGAACTGGAGCACTAACAGCTCATTGCATTGAGTAGAATGAAGCGAGTATCTAATGAAGAAAAAATTATTTCTGAACGCGGCATTGCTTGACGTTGCTTTTGTTGACGTTTAAAGCCGATAGATTCATGCGAATGGTTCCTGTAACTGAACGACTGGCTTTGAGCGGCACGACCATAAGTGACGCGACTCGTTGCGTTAAATTGGGTGTTAAATATTTGTGTTCTTTGATGCTGAAACGGTATAAAATGGTGGAGGACGTTCTTGCTCAACGAATAACCCGACCTTCGCACGCTTGCGCTACGCTGCTGATCTGCGGCCATGCTCTTTTCTGGTTAATGAAATCTTTAGTAAGTGGCGAAATACCGCCCAATCATTGATACCGGCATTGATAATAACTGCCGTTTGCAACTTCTAAAATTTTGGCGGCGCTTGAATAACTGAATTGTCACCGGTAAAATCAAAACGCGCCACGGCAATGGTGGTTTCATGCGTCTAGATCTGGTTACTGGCAAACCCGCCATGGCGGTACCGCCTTTGGCGCGAAAGTTTTGAATAATACTTCTTTGGACATGCCCGTAAGCAAGATGGCGATCACGAATGGCAATCCAGGCTAAGCACTCGCTCTTCCCAACTTTCGCCGATGCGATTAATACCGGTGGTAAAAGCGATAATCAGACGACCCGTTGCTCGATAGTATCGAGTCGACGTTTTGGCGTTTTGTCTGGGCTGCATAATGCGCTTGTCCTTTTTTTGAGCATTCATTGGAAACATTTTTCCAGCATCATCCATACTAGGGCGGCAACAGGCTTTAAGTCCGTTTCAACTCATCAAAACCGACAGATGCATCGGCGTTCACGTGTGGGCAATAATGTAGTGTGTGTTAAGAACGCCTTTCACATTGGTCATGTCAGATAATCTATTACGTGTTGTCATAACCTAATGCCGCCAGCCAAATCTCGTGCTTTTTGATGACGTCTTCTGGTGCTCTCCGCCAAACTAAATAACGCTTCTTTACATCTAACTCGGCGCCTTCGTGTGCAGTTTTCAATCACTTTGCTCGGTGTCCATGGTAATTAAGAATGAATAGAATCTTGGGGACTGTACAAAGGTGCAATAGCCGCAAGAATCCGGCGACACAATATTTCGTTAATGGGATAAATACTTTTTTAGAAAGGTTTAACTGCGTACCCCAAGCGTTATCAACCGTGCGCTAGCGGCTTGCCTGGCAAGAGTGCATACAAGTCTGGCCCACGTAGCAAATTCATAAATATGCTTCAGAAACAGAGATCATATTTTACTCCACGTTTTAATGATAAATAACTTTTTTAACCGTTTGTATAAAAATTAATAGCAGTCATTTACGAAGGAGTAAATTGGGTTTTTTTTGGTTTCAACGTCGCACTAAAAAATAACACAGTTGTTAAAGCTACTTAACTAAATTGCTTTAACTAAAGAAGTTAAGACTTGAATATAATAGATTTTTTTAGTTAATCAATTATCAATAACTCACGCTACTTTGTAAGAAATAAAGAAGGACAATCAGAGAAAAATTTATTTAAATTTTATTTTTTTTAGCACAAGAGCGCGCACAACAAATTCGGTTTACCCTGCGTTTCAGCCCCGTTCGAAAATCCGTTTGGTCCAAACTGGTCTTACTAATAGAATTTCCATTTGAAATAGAAAAATCGGCATAGGTTTTGGGTTGCAAGCCCAAAATAGTAAAAACAATAGCTTCAGGATCAATAATCGTCTATTAATCCCTTATTTATCCGATGACTTAACCAATTTACATAACGTCAAATTGAAAGGTTAAGGTGGCTTTAAAAAGATAGTCTTTCAGAACTGGAGCGCCGCTGAAATAACCTCAAGTGAAGCAAAGACTTTAGAGCATTAGGGTAACAAACGTGAAGTTCATTTTTTCCAACGTACATAACCACGTATTAACGTCTTCTGGCGTAGCCCATCAGCTATTCAAAGTAAAAGACAGCTTTCAATCCAAATATCGAGTATCTCCTTTTCCAACACCCTTTTATACAGTAAGTCTTTGTTTGGAAAAGTAATAAATTAAATTACTGTCTTGGATATTTTTGATATTCTCGTCCGCAATACGTTCCATAGACCGCCAACTAAAGCCTTAGCCGCAAAAATGATCTCTGCAGAGCGTAAATATACGTGACTCCCTGAACACTTCTCTATCATCGATTGCTTGGCACGTCTTACTCTTTTTGATCAGCAAACTGTATGCCTACTTCAATTCAAAAAAATCATATTGATAAACCACTGTTTTTGCTTACTTACGGCTTTTATCAAGGCGTTAAAATACCATAAGAAAGCATAGGAACGAGTCAAAGTTAAAATAAAGTATAGAAAGTTGGCCTAATTTATTGCTGACCAAATAGATCCAGCATCTATATTTTTTTCTATTTAAATCAACGCGTATTTCAGCTATGAGAGTAATAACATTCTATTTTTTTTATGAATGGACAAAATGATTGCTTTTTTTAAAAAAAGGTTTTACTTTTTGGTTCAATATTCAAATTCAAACAAAATCATTAATGAATATTTATTTTCTCCTTTGATAAAATACTTATTTCAAATAAATAGTTAAGTATTTTCAAAGAGATATAATTATGATTGGGAGAGAATTATGAAGACCTTCGTATCAACGGAAACGCCTTTGGGACACATTAATGGAAATGGGCATATTGGCGGAACGAAAAAGGCGTTGTAA
>Ga0163217_1011813_pt1 | contig 12938 bp, 14 predicted proteins | sample SynspAceP_FD_185933 | JGI IMG/M metagenome (GOLD analysis project Ga0163217, IMG submission 185933) | Saline lake microbial communities from Ace Lake in Antarctica - Synechococcus sp. Ace-P (PacBio error correction) | ecosystem: Environmental > Aquatic > Non-marine Saline and Alkaline > Saline ...
AGATAATTCCCCCCAGAAAGGGGAAAAAAAAGAGGATTCTTTGTTTTCCACCTTGGGAAAAGGTCCCAAAGGGGAATGGGCGCCCGGCAAACCAGGAAAAAAAAGACCCCCCCAGGGAGTTTTTGTCCCGAGCTGGGTGAACTCCGCGGCCGCCGACATCACTGGCTTTTTTCTCCACCGTCAACCGCACACCATCCCAGCCCGCCCGCTTTGACCCTGATTGGCCCGCTGGAAAGGTGGAAGGAGCACCTGCAGCAACTGTAGCCGAAGCACTCAGGCGGATTTCTTGGTTTATCCCCCCCCCCCCCCCCCCCTTTTTCCCCCCCCCAATCACGTCTGCACGCGAGTCAGGAGCGCAACCTTGAGCGCGAAACTCAAGTGCCGGGTAAATAGAATTTCGGCACTCGGCTTGATTCTGGATATCTTTCGCCAGCGCGCCCGTACCCATGAGGGCAAGCTGCAGGTCGTAACGCTCGGCCCAGCTTTATCATTTTAGTATAGCGACGTTGGGGTGGCGTGCGGTTTTGGACTCACCGTTGAGCGGAGGACAGGGCGGTATTTGGCCCATTACACGCAGGCCCAGGTTGAAACCCAGCTTCAGCAGAACCGATCGCGCTGTTGCGCGAGCGGATCAAACAGATCACCGGCGTTTTGCCAAATCGTAGCCAGCGCGGCAGGCTCGTCGATCAACCGGCGTCGCGCCGAAATTCCAGAGTTTTCCTTCTGTGCGGATTACACCAATGCGGGAGAGTCAACGACCTTATGTATATCAAACACACGATGGTCACCAGTCAGCGTGTGAGCGACGGCGCTTGATCAGGTGTTTGCCAGCATGTGAGCGCGAGCGCAAACGAAGCGAATAGTGAGCTGGATGATATCCCGCCCCCGGCCATTATCTGGCTGAGAACGGAGTCGGGTTTTATCCGTCATCCTGGCCGCAACAAATGGTCGAAGCCCTTCAGAGCCACACTGGGAAAGAGTCCCCCCAGTTCAGCTGATCGTGCTCCTGCATATCATTGAGCCGCTGACCCAGACGTACCTCGCATATCGAGCAGGTAGTCAAGGTGCCTCACCGAAAAATTGATCGATTGAACTGCCGCATCCTTGAGGTTTTACAACAATGATTGATCTGTTTGAAAACGTCGAGCCGCACTTCAGCGTGATGGAAGTTCCCGGCGTGCCGGTGCGGGTCTGGTGTCTGCCGCAGCTAAGGGCTGGGGCTGGGCTGTGCAGCAGGCGATGGCTGAGCGCTCGGCCAGGAAATTGTGATTCAGGAATCGGTAATGGTTGGAGCACCTGAGGCTCGAATTGCGGGCGCAGTTCTACATGCGTAGCGCCGTGTGAAGAGCGCATTGTCCGAATGACGGCCGGCACAGCTGACCGCGTTTGCAGCGCAGTGATTTCAATCGGCTTTGCTCAGCGCGAGGGTTGGCTCCCCGATTGGTTCCTGCAACAACATACTTTGCATAATGGGTTGCCCCAGCGTTCGCCTGGGGTGGTTATTGCTGCGTACGGATTGAACCAATTATATCTGGGGTGCCTGAGGGTTGTTCCTGGTCTGGCAAGGTTTACGAATAACGGAGAACGCTATGGCCTGAAAGCCGTGGTGTAAAAAAACACCAAGACCCTTGGGGTAGTGCGGCAACAATGGTGGCAGTAAACAACGGAAACAATAACGGCAACCGCGGCGGCAGCAGGTCCCCAAATCTTGTGAAGCGCTGAAAGAAGCTGCAGGACAGTCTGAACGGGCTTTCGGTGGCAAAAAAAGGCAATAGCAACAACAGTGGTGGCAAGCATCCGCAACAGTGGTGGCGGAGCGGCATTCCGAAAGCGTCTGGCGATTGCCGTCTGGTTATTATTGCCTCTGCTGTTTTCAGTGCGGTCTATACCGTGGATGAGCAGGAAACAGGCTATTGTGCCCTGCGTTTTCGGCGATGTACACCGCACGGTGAATCCGGCCTGCATCTTTATTTTTCCGCCGATTGAAAGAAAAGTTTCAGCGTAAACGTGACCCAGTTTCGTTCCTTCGGCCAGCAAGGTCAATATCTGACTGAAGACGAGAACATTGTAGAAAGTGCGGTGCCTTATCAGTATCGCATTTCCAACCTGGCGAGAATTTTGTACTCAGATGGAAGATCCGAAACCAGTCTGAGGCATGCGACTGAAAGCGCCGCTGCGGTCACGTAGTGGGTTCCACGTCGATGCACCAGGTGCTGACTGAAGGCGCTGCACGACAGAGGATAGGTGCTTATGAGACACCACTCGAGCGCTTGCAGCGCTATCGGATACCACCACACCACCGAGTAATCGCACGGCACGTGCAGGAACACATGAAAGTGCACAGGCTCCGCCGAAAAAGCCTGCAGACGCCTTTGACCGACCGTTTATCACGAGTGGGCGCGCGAAGATGAAAGTGCGACGAGCGTAACCAAGGCTGAATCCTACGCAAACGGGTAATTCCCGAAGCGCGCGTGAGGTCGTCGCAACACAAGCGGCTACCTGAAGAGGACCAACGTACACCAAAGTTATTGCCCGCGCAAGATGGTTAAGCCTCAGCGCTCAACCGTTTGTACGTGCAGTACCAGGCATCTCCAGAGGTAAATGCGGAGCGCAATGTACATCGAGACGCCTGCAGGAAAAGTGATGACCAATACAAGCAATATTCTGGTATCGGTGGTGACGTAACAATAATCTGCTGTAATCTGCCGCTGACAAGTTTGAATGCAGCAAGGTGGCGGTGCGGGTGGCTTCGTCCTTCGCCTCCTCTTCCGTCCTCTTCAAATGCCAGGCGCTGGGCTGGAGCTGGCGAAAATCAGGTTTCGGCCTGCGTTGGGAAATACAGCAGCTGATCTGCGTGCAAGAGTTCTTCGCTGATCGAGGTAATAAAACATTTTCGGCCTGATGCCTGGCCTTGATTCTGGTAAGTCGTTGCTGAACAGCTTCCTCGTCGTCAGTCAGATTCGAACGCGGCATCGGCTGCAGTTTTGGTCGGGTTGTACAGATGATGTTCAGCCGGCTGCATTTCAATTACCCTTCGTGCAAGAAGCATGCGTTTGTTCGATGGTCGGCTGCTGACGCTGGAATACCGCGACTCAGCGTTATCTGACGCTGGAAAAGAAAGCGCTTGATGGTTACTCCTATGCCAAGTGGCGTATTGCCAACCGTAGAAGCGTACCACTGCGACGTCGTGCATGGCGCGCGATCGCTTGAAGACCGCCTGTTCGTCAGTTTTGATTCCGGCCTTGCGTAACGAGGTGGGCACGCCGCACCTGAACGAAGTCGTACTGGCGAACGGGATCAGTTGATGGCTGATATCACAGTCGCTGGATGCAGCGCGCAAGCGCGAATTGGGACATCCGAAGTGCTGGACGTCCGGGTCAAGGCGATAGATTTGCCCCTGAAGTGAATCGCAGCGTATTCGAGCGTATGATTTACCGAGCGGGAGCGTGAGGCGCGTGAGCACCGAGCCAAGGGTCGCGACTGGGGTGAGGGTATCCGACGGATGCTGATGCCAAGCAGCAGAGTGATTCTGCTGAAGCTTCCGGTGAAGCCGAGCAGATCCGTGTGACGGGGACGCCCAGTCAGCGGCAATCTACCTGAAGCCTATACGATAAGGATCCTGAATTCTATTCCTTTTATCGTAGTCTTCAGGCTGATCCGTGAAGCTTCTCCAGCAAGTCCGATATTCTCGTACTTGATGCCTGATAGCGGAGTTCTTCCGCTACCTTCAGGGTAACAGTGTGAGGTGAATCCGTTGACTGACCAAGCTTGGCTGCCTTAGCAGGTGTGGTCAGGCAAAAACGTGATACTAATCGCGCAGCCGGGGAAATCCGGCTTTTTTTTGTGACTGGTGCTTGCTCCCCTGCATGCTGACAGGCACTCTGTTTCTCTATCTGATTCCGCTAGCAGGGTGCCGTACGCCCGGGAATCCGGTTGCGTAGGAAAGGTTGTGATAATGCGATGTAGACTAGCTGGCTGTTTTTTGCCTGAATGGCATGCGAAAGAGGTGCTGCTGAAGAGGCGGCGCGTATCGAAGCTGGCCTCGCAGGCAAACTGCCTTGACCTCTTTGCCCTCCCTGGATATGACCTGTCCATTACCCCGCACATCGAATTACGTAGAATCCCTGCTGACCGGTGCCCGGTCATGACCTCGAACTGCAACGTTCAAGATGATTGATCAGTTGTTTCAGGTCGCAAAATTGCTCGGGCCCTGGCGCGCTGGACAATTATCTCCGCAGGCGCCTCGTATCCGATGCGCCACACGCTAGGTGCCGAAGGGGCCCCAGCAGCTCTGCTATTGACGGCAGCGTCATGCATACCCCCCGCGCGCACTTGTCTACCGCCCGCAGTCTGATCCAGCTGGTGCTGAGCTGTACTACGGCGACCTTTCCAGCGCCAGTGAATATCGAGATTTATTCCTGATGCCTTGGAGAGTCTGGATAGCTGCCAGGTTCAAGGTGGTGCATCCTGGATATTGGCCACTTCTCGGTATTTTCGTGGCCTGAAACCCAGTCAATCGGTCTGAAAGGGTAACCCGAAACGGGCGTGGGTTCGAATGCGCTGCCCGCGCAAGGCGATTGATGAGGTGCGTCTCAACTGGGACCGACCGCTGAAGTCAGTTTCCCCGCTGGCGCCAATGCTTTGCAGTCTGCCGCAGTTGTCCGGTGGCGTTTGAAAAGTGCTGGAGCGCGCGCACGTATTGCTCGATGGTGCGGCCGAGTCGGTCAATGGCAGCGCTGGATGATCTGGTTGAAATCGCCCAGACGCTGAGCCGGCAAGTAATCGGATATCCCCACTGTAACTTTGACCTCGCGAGCTGCGTGGCTACTCACTATCATACTGGGCGTGGTTGTTTTCTGGCTAATATGCGGGTTGTCGCCAGACAATCGCCCAAGCGGTCGAGTACCGATGATAATTGGTCGGATTTTGGCCCGGCGCGTCCAGCGACCGGTTTTTTCGACTGATCTCGTTTGCTGGCGAGCGCGGTTCATAGCTGGCGGCGGGGTGCCTGCGGTATATGGGCTACCTAATGCCACTGAGCAGGCCTTGCAGCTGGAGGTGAAGTGGCACTGCGAGCGGCGCGGAGAGCGCGTGATTGTCGCCTTGCCTGGCCAGATGATTCCGAAGCGCCCGATTAATGGTGCGACCGCATTTTGCGCTGGCGTGATAACGCCTGGCAAGGTTGCTGATCTGAATAATTGATTCAAATGGTTGCAAGGCGTTCAAATTTGAAATGAGGCGAGAAGCGAAATGGCAAGAATGTAGTCATCCTGGTACCCAATGGGCGATGAAAAGGCAAGGGCAAGATCGTTGATCTGCTCACCAGTTCAGGTAGCTTGCCGTAGTGCGTTAAACCAGGGCGGTCACAATGGCCGGCCACGACGCCTGGTCAATCGATGGTCACAAGACCGTATTGCACCTGAATTCCCTCGGCCATTCTGCGGGAAAATGTGCAGTGCTTTATCGCAAACGGTGTGTGCTGTCTCCTAAGCCCTGATAAGGAGCTTTCAAGGAAGCCTGGAAGCCAAGGCGTGCCCAGTGGCGTGAGCGCCTGCGGCAATCAGTCCCCGGCCTGTTCCCGCTGATCCTGCTTATCACGTAGCGCTGGTCGGCGCCGTGAAAAGGCCCCGGCGAAGCCAGATCGGCACAACGGGGCGCGGTAAATTGGTCCTGCGTATGAAGAACAAGTACTCGCGCCGCTGGTTCTGCGCGTCGCGATCTGTTTTTCATCGCGTAACGTTTCGCAAAGCCAAGCTTGGGTGAGTGCGGACTAACAAAACTTTGGCGCTTGCACATTATTATACAAGGTTCGACCCGTCGATTTCCGAAGACCCTGGATGAAAGGCCAATGGGAGTAATGCCGAGTGCTGCGCCGCTGATGAACAACGTGACCGCCGCCTGCATGAATTGCGTCGTTCCGGCGCCAACATCAATGTTTGAAGGAGTCAGGGCTCGTTGCTGGATAATCGGATCACGGTAACTTATCCCTTTGTAACCATTCCAATACCACTGCTGTGGTACTGCGACTGGCTCCGGATTTGACCCTGTACCTGATTACGTGCTGGTATCACCAGGCCTACACTACTGGCGAGTTGCTCTGGGTCGCATTCCCTCACAGAGCTATTCGATGATGTGGGTGCTCGCTGGCCCGACGTGGCATGAGTTTGGCTTCCACCACCGGGCGGTGTCGCGTCGTTGTGGCTGTTTGATGCGTTTATCTTGCGTCGCGCGATGGAGATCACAGCATCAGTGTCTGTGTCTGACCAAGCTGGAGTACTGGACCGCTGGAATGTGATCCGTATCTGTATTGGCTATCGCAATGAGGATGTGCGGTGGATCGAACGCCTACCGATGCTGACAGCTATCCTGGGTCCTGGAAGCCTTCCTATGAAAGACGTTCCGGGTGGAGCGAGTCGACACCTGGCGCCCGACGCTGGAACAGTTTCCAGCAATGCCCGCCGCGCTATATCAAGCGAAATCGAGAGCGGTTGGTGCACCTGTGGATATCATTTCCCACTGGCCGATCGCAACGAACCATCAATCCTCGCCCGGCAGAATTTTCTGAGCAGGTGGTGGACAAGGTCCTGATGTGAAAAATCTGATCTGACATAAAAAAGGCGCCCGCGAGGCCTTTTTTTGTGGCTGATAAGGTGCGGATCGGGTTTTTTCAGGGGCAGCGGGTGGTGAAAAAAAATACGCGCACGCAAAAACCACAGGTGCAATAACGCGACTGAGGTCAAGTGACGGTATGGATTTGTAGCAAGCTGTGCGAATGCATCCAGAGAAGAAAATGGTGCCCAGGAGAAGACTCGCAACTTACACGGCCTTGCGGCACAGCACCTGAAGCGGGCGTCTACCAATTTCACCACCTGGGCGTCTTTCTCAACGCTGGTGCTAAGCTTAACCCAAGGTTTTCGCGTTGCAACCGTTTGTTGTGTTGACGGCGCGAATTAAATACGTAAGCGCCCCCAGGGCTTGTAAACCCCCTTGCGAAAAAAGTATAGAAACAGTCGGAATAGGTGCAACCTGGATCCATTTCGCGGTTCAATATAAGAGCTATGACGAAAAAAAATCAATATCCAAACAACTCGACGCCTGCGTCGAGCAACTCCAAGATACTTCCGCATCAAACCGACGCGACCTGGCCGCAATTGACCCAGAAGGCTCATCGCGAAGCTCAGAATTACGAACAATCCCATCCCAGCCGCGAGCTTTCCTCAAGCTGCTGAAGAGCGCGGCCGCGCCTGCACCGGTGCGCAACTGCAGGACGAGTTTTGCGATCAGCGATTGAAGAGGGCATCGAAGCCCTACGTCGCCGGCTTGCGCGCATGGAGCGTGATGGTCAGCTGATCTACACGCGCCGCGTGCTTACCCCCGTCGACAAGCATTGATCTGATCAAGGGTCGGGTCAGGGGTCATCGCGATGGTTTCGGCCTTTCTGTCCCGATGGGGTGGCGATGATCCTGTTCCTCAAGCCCTGCCGCAGATGCGCCCTGTCCTTTGATGGCGCCGTGTGCTGGGAACGGATCACCGGCGTAGACCGCCCCCGTTTTTGGGGCCCCCCCCCCCCCCCCCCCCCCCCCCGCAGTGAAGGAACCATTGTCGAAATACTTGAACGCGCCCACGAAGGTTCCTGGTGGGCCCCGCTAATTATAATTGAAAACGGCATTGCTTACGTGGGTGGCCGATAACGCCAAGATCAAACCACGGAAAAATGCTGATTCCAGCCGGGGCGCCGAAGGCGTGCTCAGACATGGGCAGTATGGTCGAGTAAAAATTACCCAGTGGCCGACATCCATCGCCAGTCGCAGGGTGAAGTGATCGAAGTGGTCGCGATTATATGGCCGCGGCGTCGAGATCGAGGTTGCGCTACGCAGCTTACGAACATCCCTAGCTCCCTGGCCGCAGGAGTGTTGGATGAAGCGGCGCGCCTGAAGGCACCACGTGGAAGAAACAAGGACAAGCTCAAAGCGCGTCGATCTGCGTCATTTGCCGCTGTGACTATCGAGGTGAGGATTGCGCGTGATTTCGATGACCGCGGTCATTGTGAGCTCGCACAAAGCCAGTGCTGGGCGGCTGTTTGCCGGCGCTGGAAGCCTTTAATGTTGCGATTGGCCCCGACGTGTCGCATTACGTGCCGTAGGCTCGGCCGCTGGATCGCGAAAAGCGAATTGCGTGGTACGTCCTGTTTACTTCCAGCGAAGTCTGCCGCATGCTGCCGGAGGCGATTTTCCAAGCGGCTTGTGCTCGTTGATGCCGAAAGTTTGACCGTCCCCTCCGCGCTGGTCTGCGAATGAAAACCGCTTCCCAAGAGCGGTGAGCTGACGCGACTATGAATTTTATGAAGGTGTGATTCACTCCTGCGCGGCTGGACCCATAACAAGGTTCCCAGCATGCTTGAGCATCCGCGTAGCCGTGAAGGCCCAGGCGCTGAACGAAGAGTATGGCCCGATCTGCAGCCCGCGCTGAAGAAATTGTACGAGCTATACAAGGCGCTTGCCCAAGGCCGTCAAGGGGCGTGGCCGCGATTGTTTCGAGACCACCGAAACGCGTATTATCCTTTGGTGAGAATCGGAAATTTCCGAAATCCGTCCCCACCACGCGCAATGACGCTCACAAGATTGTTGAAGAGTGCATCGCTCTGCGCAACGTGGCCAAACTGCGCGCTTCCTCCAGGATCTGGAAGCTGCCTGGCTTGTATGCGGTAACATGATGCGCCAAGGAAGAAAAAGTCGAACGGCACGCAGTTCCTGGTGCGATGGGCTGGACCTCCTGACGCGCCCCCAAAAGGGGCACGCCTTACCGCGAAATTACACAGTGCGTTTTTGTTCAGGGAAGGCCCAAGCCGCCCGATGCGCAGTCTGATTCCAACGGTGGAATGCTAGCCGGTCGTTGAGTCAGGCGTCTACAGTCCCGACAACCCGGCCACTTCCGGTTTGAATACGAGGCCCTATACCCACCTACACTCCCGCCAATTTTCGTCGTTTACCTGACCCTGTCTGACGCACCGCGCAATCCCGGCAGTGTGATCCGCCTCACGCAAGAAGACCGATCGTGTTGCACGTGCGGCGCCGGTGTGCTGCCCGGCATCTTATGCTATTCCTTTATGATTCTGGCCCCGCGCCCCTGGCAAAATCTCGGGCAGCAATGCTCGCAGAACGAGCGGCGTGCCGATGAAGCCAACGCGTGATGTGGTCAGTTGCTCAAGTGCGATTCATGAAAAGACCGGGGTGGGCGAAGCTTTTGATGTCTTGGTTACTGGGTGACCTGTTTTGGTCCTGTTCGTGAGCTGACCGATATTTACGGGGTTGAAAAGGTCTGGTGCATATCACTGCACTGCGGCCGACTATTATCAATTTTTGATTCGGTGCACCCGCCTGACCGTAGAACAAGGCGCGGCAAGAGCTTCCCCGCCTTGTGATAACCGTCAGGGTCATGGGTCGCTCCGGTTGATCTGGATGAGCGCAAGATCGACTTTGAAAATGGACAAGATACACAGCCCCAAACCGCCAATACCAACGTCGACGCCAGCCGGGCTGCACGGTCAGCGTCTGATGGATCGAGGCGAAAAAAAGCCGGGGGTGCCGCGAACAAAGGCCGCGCCGCCGCGTTTCAAGAGCGCGTCGAGCAAAGCCAAAGGCCCATCGGGGCGGCAAGAAGCCTGCTGACAACAAGGCCGGCAGCTCCGCTGGGTCGGGCCCCGCTGGCCGGGCTCCGCCGGGCCGGCACGTGCGCCGCGGGCACCACGAGCGCCCCTGCGCCGCGCAGCCCCCGGTCGTGAGCCTGAGTAATATAAGCGATTAACGAATACGTTTAATGGTGTGCACGCCCCGTTCAGGGCATGCTGGAGCGCTCTCCCAAGCGGGTAAAGCAATTGGGGTGCGGTGCGCGGTCGCCTGAATGCCTCCGTCCAGGCGTTTGATGGACTTGGCTGAAAGTGCCGGAGTTGGGTGTGGCAAGCGGGTCACGCCCGGACGAGCTAGACAAGATTGCCGATGGCGTGCAATCAGGGGGTCGTGCGTCGGTAACGCCCAGCCAGAATTGGTCAGAGGAAATGCTCGACAACCTGCTCCGACAAGCTTTGAAGGGCCGCCGTTGTTGCTGTGCTCGATGGGTGACTGATCCCATAATCTGGGTGCCCTGTTTTGCGCAGTGCCGAGCGGCTGGTGCGCAAATGCCGCTGAATCATACCGTCGCGACCGCTCTGCAGCCTGTCACCAACATGCGCAAGTCGCCTGTGGTTGCGCAAAGAGACTGTGCCTCTGGTTTGCGGTAAACCACTGGCGGCGCACGCTGAAGCAGTTTTTGCAGCGAGCAGCGCGGCCCTTGGATCGTCGGTACGGCGGGAGAAGCTGAGCCAGTTGATCTATCAGGTCGATCTCAAGGTCGCGAGTGTGAATCGTGCGTTATGCGCTGAAGGTAGCGGCAATGCGTCGCCTTACACGCTGAACACTGCGATTATCTGGCCAGTTGCCGATGTCTGGCAGTGTCAGCAGTCTGAATGTGTCGGTGGCCAAGCGGTAATCTGTCTGGTTTGAGGCGGTCCGCCAGCGCACGCAGCCCAGCCTGAGCCGCAACGCTAAAGCGCAAGCTACAAAGCTACAAGCTACAAGCTACAAGCCTACACAGCCTACAAGCTAGAACTGAAACCCTGCCAATTCAGGCCTTGTGTTTATATTCGCGCTCCGGTGCCCGGCCTCCCATTATTCCTGCAAAGTCGGGAAATAATGGAGGGGAATGGTTGCATTCGCGGCAAGCCCGCACACCTAGCTTGCCACTTGCCAGCTGCAGCTAACTTGCAGCTTGCAGCTTTGCAGCTTGCAGCTTGGCAGCTTGCACTTGCAAGCTTGCAGCTTGCAGCTTGCAGCTTGCAGCTTGCAGCTTGCAGCTTGCAGCTTGCAGCTTGCAGCTTGCACCGCTTAAAGCTTGGACTTACCCGCCCACTCCCAACGAATTGCGCCCCAAACTAGAGTTTCTACTCTTGCCAGACCATGTTGGTGGCTGGCTTCACCGTAAGGAGCACTATGCGTCCATTACAAATTCGTATTTTTGGTTCACCGGATCAAGAGTGAGCATAGGGTCGGCGGCATGATTGAGCCGCTATAAACCAAACTCCATCGAGAAGATGGCGGCAAGATACCACCGTCTGGGAAGATTGCGGGCCGTCGTCAACTGGCTACCCCGATCGACAAGACACAAAGCCCACACAATCAATGATCAACGTCGAGTGCAGCGCCAAGGCACCTGGAAGAGCTGACTGAGAACTTTCCGTTATACGACGGCCGTGATCCGTAACAGGTCATTCGTCCGTGACGAAGCCATCCCGAACAGTCCGACATGCTCCAAAGCCTGAAGACACCGGTCGTGGGCGAGCGTCGTGAAGCGTCGTGAGCGCACCGAAGGCGAATGACATACGATTTCGACAACGGACAGCGACAACGCTGACGACAACAAGACGACGGCGACGACGAGTAAGTCAACCCGGTCCCGACCTTTCCAGTAATCTAAGGAGAACGCTGCCAATGGCATGTTTTTTCCGTCGCAGAAAGTTCTGCCGCTTCAACCGCAGAAATGTAAAGGAGATCGATTACAAAGATCTCGATACGCTGGAAAGCCTATTCACTGAAACCGGCAAGATCGTTCCTAGCCCGTATCAAGGCACCAAGGCCCAAGTACCAGCCGTCAGTTGGGTGTTGCTATCAAGCGCGCCCGTATATCTGGCACTGCTGCCCTTCACCGACAGTCACGGGTCGCTGATAAGCAAGGTAATGACTAATCCGGGATACCGAACAAGCATGCGTGGGTTACGCGGAATACATCATGCGCGTGCAAGCAAGCCACTCTCGTAGTGCGCTGTGCTTGCGGCCATAACCCTTGTTGTTCTGGGTTCCAGTGCTGCGGCACTGGCGGTTGGTCATCTTGCCGCCGAGGCTTTGAACGAGGCCCTCCCAGTCATTATCTGGGGTGTTTTGCCGGCTTTGCTGGGCGTTGATGCGGTGATCTGACACCCTTGCTGGTGGATTCTTGGGCGCCGCTGGTATGGCGGTGCTGCTACGCGAGAAGCAGGCGTGCCCAATGTAAATTGCTGTAGTAAGGCCGCTGGCGTAAGCCTATGCGCTGTTGCTGCTGACGTATTGGGGTGAGCCTGCAGGCCCTGGCAGGACGATTCAGGAGCGCTTGCCGCAACTGGAATGGCTGACATGTGGATCCGTCGATGAGGGCGGATGGCCCGTCTGGAAGCCATTGCTGGTGCCTGTTATTGGGCCGGCTTGATGGCCGCAGTGCATGCGGGCTGATGGCGCCTGTCCAGTCTGATGATTGCCGCTCCTGAAGCCGGTCCTGTACAACCCCCCGGTGATCCGTGGACGAGTTTTCCATCGGTTTGCGCCTGTCACCCCAAATTGGTTGCCCTGGTTTTGGCCTGGTGTTGACGGGCTGTTCATCCCGCCAGTTCGGCCAGATGGCTTATGTTGGCAACCGGTTGCCAGCTTCCCATTGCTATCGCTGGGCTTGGCGCTAGTTGCAATGGGCTGGCCGGGGATCAAGAAAGCTGGGCCCTCGGTGTTGGTTTGGTGATACTTTCTATGTGGTTGTTCGTAATTTGGCCCCGCCCAGATTGGTGGGTAGTCCTGATTATGTTTTTTTGGCAATTTAATTCGAATAAGGTCCCTGTTCGAAATTTTTCCGTGCTCTGTATCGCACCGGCTCAAAAGGGAAACGCGCCGACGAAAAATGACGAAACTCGAAATGGCCAAAGTTTGAATTTTTAGAAGGTCATCGGCAATGGAAGTTAATTCCCTGCCCTCGAAGAATCGTCGAATCCTGGTAAATCCTTGGCGAACAAGTTTTGCTGTCAAGCGCCGGTTACGCACGTAAATTTTCTTCCCCTTGCCTTTTGGCAAGCCCCACTCCGCTACCTGCTTTTCACCTGGAGCCTT
>Ga0163217_1016487_pt1 | contig 12938 bp, 9 predicted proteins | sample SynspAceP_FD_185933 | JGI IMG/M metagenome (GOLD analysis project Ga0163217, IMG submission 185933) | Saline lake microbial communities from Ace Lake in Antarctica - Synechococcus sp. Ace-P (PacBio error correction) | ecosystem: Environmental > Aquatic > Non-marine Saline and Alkaline > Saline ...
AAATGAGAAGATGCAGGCGTTTATGACAAGTACACATCGGTCGAAACCGAAAAAAGAACATCTGCGTGAAAGCTCCTGGCCCCATGGGCTGAACGCGATTTGGAAGCCCTGGCGTGGCTCTGGATTCGACGAAATCGAAAAAAGGGCTTTGCGCCGGATGCCTCCCGGAAATCAAGGGCGGTAAAAATCTCGGGGGTTTGCCTTGGCCTCGCTTACTTTGAAACCTGGATGGCCCGAGCGGTAAAACCCCCGGTATTTTTCCTGGTGGGCCCACCGTCGAACGAATGTTCAGTCAAAAAGTTGCCTCCGGAATTTTGAAATCCGCAAGGGGCGCCTTGGATGAAAATTGTTTTTTTCCTTCGTCGGATCTGCCCCAGCCTGCCGTCAGGGAAGAAATATTTTTTTCCGTATCAATTTGAAGCCCGGCCGTGAAAGTTGCGGGTAGCCCGCTGGTTTTAACCCTCACTCAGTTTTTGGAGCAAGCCAGTGACGGAATTCTCCGAGCGGGAATAGAGGCAGGCGTTTGTTTCCTGCGGTTTTTTACGCGGCAAGCCGCCCGTCAAGCAGGAAGTCGCGATGGCCCACGTTTGCTGGAAGCCCTGACGCAGACATCACCATTGTCAGTGGTGATGGCCGAGCGCTTGCAGGCTCTGCGCGACTGGCCAGAAAAAGGGGGGGGGGGGGGGGGCCGCGCGGCGGTGATGGCGGACTTAACCCTAGAAAGGTTTTGACCACCACAGAATCCCGCGCCGAGCAATACGCAACACTGGCGCCTCGTTGAACCAGCGATAAAACACAATGCGAGCGGTGTTGTTATCCCGCCGCGAATCGCTTGAGGATGCGCGCAGATGAGTGGTACACAACCAGCGCTGGCGACCATGCAGTTTGGCATGCAGCCAGCCTTGGAGAGCCCATGCCGGCTGTAGCCAAAGCATCCACAATCCCAAGCGTCCCACGGCATCACATCGAAGGTGTCATAGATGCCGCGATAACAGTTTGCGCCCATTATCTTGAAAGCGCTCGCGGCTGATACTTGTCCCCTTACTCTGCGCGTGAATAGACAAACCAGCCGCGGCAAGGTAGAAAACAGGGCGGCCAAACCAGGTCACCACGGCGATGATATGAAAAAAAAAAAAGGGCCCCCTTTTTTTGGAAAATTTCCCCCCACAAAAAAAAAAGGTACACAAAGGGACTCCTTGATGGCGGGCAATGTCCCTTGATGCAAGGCAGCAATGCGGTATTTTACGTCACCCTTTTTATCATAGAGAGTCATCAGACACGTCTAACGATTCCGGTGATTAAAGAATGATCAAAAGATTTGGCATTGTAGGCGGGACCGGCTATACCGCGTTGAGTTGCTCAGATTGCTGGCGCAACACCTCTCAGGGCCCATGTCCGAGGTTATTACGTCGCGTCCGAAGAAGGCCTGCCGCGTAGTGGAATGTAACCCCCAACCCTGCGCGGCCATTACGACCACCTGAAATTCAGCCGTGCCGGATGCTGGGCACACTCGTGCGTGTGATGTTGGTGTTCTTCGCCACGCCGCACGGGGTGGCCCACGCCTAGCTGGCGAGCCTGCTCTCTACTAATACCCGCATCATTGAATCTGTCGGGTCCCGATTTCCGCTTGAATGACGCCCGAAGAATGGGCGCGCTGGTAGGCCAGCCGCACGGTGCGCCGCAATTACTGACTGACGCCCCCGTGTATGGTTTGCCTGAATTAATCGCGAGGCTATCCGCAGCGCGCGCTGATTCGCTTGTGCCCGGTGCCCTAACCCGACCGCTGCGAGCGCGGGGGCTGAAATTCCCACTGCTGGAGGCTGGGTTGGCTGATCCGTCGAGGATAAATTGCCGACTGCAAATCGGGCGTCAGTGGCGCAGGGCGGCGGTACCAATCTAGGTTCTTGTCTGTGATCCACAGAAACATGAAAGCCTACGCCGTTGCCGGGCACCGGCACTTTGCCCGAGATCAGTCAGGGCCTGCTGAGGCTGCCGGGCAGGGCCGGTGGCCTGACCTCCGTGCCGCATCTCACGCCGATGATCGCGGCCATACAACGCCCCCTGTAATTCACCTGTGGTTTGATCAATTCCGGTGGATTTGAGGCGCTGTTTGAAAAGCGTTACGCCGACGAGCCCTTTGTTTGATGTGATGCCCGCCGGCAGTCACCCGGACCGCAGTGTGCGAGGCGCCAAACGTGTGCGGATTGCAGTGCATCGTCCCCAGGGCCGGTGATCTGGTCGTTGTCCCTCGTCATCGACATCTGGTTAAGCGCTTCGGGGCAGCGGTTCAGAACATGAACATCGCCCTTGGGCTTGGAAAGAAACACTTGGGCTGTCCCATCCGGCGCTCATGCCCCTGATGTTCAGCCCAAGCGCCGTACGCTGGGTGACCAGGTAGTTTTTATCCCTCGCACCTCTCGCTTGTGGCAGGTGCTGAAATGGTCTTATAGTACGCTCCTCCTGGGCAAAACAACCGCTTGAGTGCCTGGTTTGGCTTGGGAGTTCGCCTTGGAAATCCCCAGCAAAGCGGTGTGCAGGAGCGGGATCAAATTGCTGGTTCGGCAGATTGAATTGGTGGCCGAACTGGACGCGTTGCGCAAAAGTCATCAGCCAACCTGGAATGTTGATCTGCTGTACGAACGAAGGCGGTGACCGAAGGACGGAGAAATAGTCCAGCAACTGGAACGCCAACCTGTTTCGGTGCAAGCAGGTCTGGCGCAGTATCAGGGCGCGGCCTGTCGCCCCAACGCGATGGTGCCCGGTCTGCGCATTCAGGCTTTCGACTGCACGCCACCGAGCAGCCCAACCGATAATCGTTTCAAGGTCATGGTGACGCCGTGGTTGAGGACAGCGGATTCGGTCCAGCTATGTTGCAGTTGAGTATTCACGGGCAACAGATGGTAAAAGCCGTTATCCTGCCTCTGAGTTGACCTCGCTACGGATCTGCCGGAGAATGCAATGGCACTCAACTTTCCGGTACTTTCAGGTAGTGCCGCCCACGGCGGGTGGGTCCGCCGACCTGGTATTACCTGAGGATTTCGAGCGGAAAGCGTCACGCTCAAAGCGGTGTGAGGGTGCGGACGTCCTGGTAGAGCAATCATTTGACTGATAGTCCATAGGAAGCGAGACCCCTGGATGTTGGAGCAGAACAAGAAACAAGAAAATGGATATCGCGGTAGTTCGGCGGCAAGACACCATCAATCGCCCAGATGCCGAGTTCAAGGGTGACCTCTGTTTCAATGGCCGCCTTGCAGGTGATGGACGGTCATCGGTAATGTTGAAGCCACCAGGGCCTGGTGCGGGTGAGCGAGTCATGGGGTCATCGAAAGGCAATCATCGCGCGCCGAGCTATTGATCAACGGACAGGGTCACTGGCGATGTGCACGCCTCGGACAAATCTTGACTGATGCCAAGGCGCGGAAATAGCGGTGACCTGTAATTACCGCTCGATGGAGATGGTCACAGGGGCGCAAATCAGAGGACCTCAAACTACCTTGATGCGCGCCGCCCCATTACGCAGCCTTGCCAAGCTAGACTGCAAAGCCGGTCGGAGAATAGTTTGACCAAAAAAAGAGTCGGGAACGGGAATAATGGGGCTTGCTAGTGTGCTTGTTGCCCTGTTTTGCTGGAGGAATGTATGTCAACTTGCTGAAGTCTTTATTCCCCAACCCTTTTGTTCACGGCGGCAATGCGTGTCCAAGGTTCGTGCCTTATTGATGAAGAGGGTAACGAGCGCTTGAAGTTTGCGCGTTTTCCGGACAGGCGCGGCTGCTCTGGCTTTCAGTACGGTTTTTACCTTCGATGACGAGCCTGGCTGAAGACGACACATAGTGGAGCGTGAAGGGTCAAGCTGGTTGTCGATCCCATGAGCTTTCAAGAATCTGCAGGTTCCGAGGTTGACTATCTGGAGGGGCTGGAAGGTTTTTCGCGCTTTCGTCATCAATAACCCCAACGCAGCCACACCTGTGGGTTGCGGTCCTCTTTTCTCCGTCTGATTAAGCCACGCTGTCGCCGAAGCCGTTCAAAGGCTGGGGTAGATGCGCCACCCAGAACGCGCGGGCCTGCGCGGCCCCGTCACAGCAGGCAGAATTGCCCCGGTGCCCCTGCGTGCAGCGCCACGCCAGCCAGGCAAAAGCGATAGTCCCCATCCAGTCCGGGTCTTACGCCCAGAGCAGAGGTGGTAGCACAATCCATGTCCGGCAGATGAAAGGCCAAGCGCTCGATCAGCAGCGTAAATTGCGCGCGCCATCCACCGCCAGATACAGCGCCCTGCTATCGCTGGCAATGCTGCCGCTGCGGCTGAGCTGATTGAGCGGGCGCTGAGCTCAACTAGAAGTAGCTTTGTACATCTCCGCGCGAGGTTGATTGCCATACTCCCCCAACGCTTTGTGCGCCAGCGCCCATTGAAGTATTTCACGGCCCGGTGCTTTTCGGGCCGGTGCGCTGGAAGAGCTGTCGTTCAGCAATGGCGCCAGCAGTCTGGCAAGTACTTGACGCCTGCCCCATTCCCCGCGTCGCGAGGCTTTGCCGAAGCAGGTTGTCCAGTAATCGAAGCAATACGTTCCTGCCCGTGTCAAAGCCGTTCGCGGCTGCCTGGGCGCAATGAATGTCCGGTTGGCGAAACCACCGACGTTTTGACCAGTGTCCGGGTCTGACTGGGGATCTCGTAGCAGCCAATCGTGAAACGCCGGTACCAGTGGTGCCGCCTTCCCCGCAGCGGCGATGTCCCGCTACGAAGGTCGCTGAACGACGCAGGTGCAGGGTCAGTTTCGGCCAATAAGCGCTGGCGCGCCCAATCTGCAGCTGAAACCCAGTTTTTCGGGGTGATTGCCGAATGTCTGGCCAATGGCTGCCTATGCTTGGCAATCTGTCGGGGCTCAGTTGCACTCGCTAGGAGCTGATTAACGCCGCCTGCAGCCAGTTCGGCACAGGCTCTGCCAGCCAACCCTGCCGACTGAAATCTCATTGGGGGCCGGGGCTGCAAAGGCCTGAGGAGGTCTTTGCGCTGCGAATCTGGAAAGGGGATACAACAGGCGCCTAACAGGCGCACTTGTTGTGGGGGGAGGACATTTCGGTAAGACGGCAATGTCGATACCATCCAGGCTGGTGGCCTGACATGATACCGACATGAAGGGTTGGAACACTTAATTCCTCCAGCAGAGCCAACTGGGGTGTCGCCGTTCTGGTCCAGGCCCTGGCCATCATCTTGTTGCTTGATAGCCATGAACGCGGTGCGTCTCATTCTGTGGACCGGGTCCAGCCACGGAAGATCGAATTCCCAGCGGTTGACGTGGGCGGCCATTGACCGGAATTCGTAAATGCAAATTGCGGGGCCGGTTGGCCAGGCGGTCATGCGACGTAACCATAATCTGACCTTAGACACATTCCGAGCCCTGAACGCAGGTTGTTGGGATAGCGGCTCATATGCGCATACAGGGTTTTGTACTTCTGACCGTGGTTGCACATGAATGGTATTGCATAGCACCCTTGCGACCGACATGGACAATCCGACCATCGCCAGTGGCTTTTGATCGCGCGTGCCAGTAAAGCGGCTTGCGTATCAACGCCGGTTGTGGGCGCGATCTTGTTCAGCACCGGGTGCGGCGATTTGGGGTTGAAACTTTGGAACTGATGCGGGGCAAATTCCCACGGGCGTACGGATAATAGGCCATGCGCAGGCTGGTGCCGTCAGCGCGGTAATAGCCTGCTAATACGCCACTCTTGTCCCGGTATATACGCACTGCAGTAAAGGTCTTGCCCGCGTTTGCCTGAAGCGGGCCAGCCAGAATGTTATTGTGCCTACGCGCTTGTCGCCTACGTGCAGTTCTTCGTAAGATGACTTCAAAAACGGTCCGCCTTGGCCGGATGTACACGGGCAAAATCACGTCATACCAAAAATATTGGCCATTTCCATGGTCAGGTTATGGGACATGCCAGCGCGCTGCGCTGCGAGAAACAAGGAACTGGTGATTCGCCTTGAGCAACTGGTACGCACATCCGGCGTGACAGCCTCGTGGTTGACGCATAGCTTTCGCCCTCACGGTCCAGACGCAAGCGTCTCGAGATCGTTTCAGCTTGGTTCTGAGAGCCGTTGAGTTCGCCGTTGTTGCCCAGCTTGAGTCCCAGCACCTTGGCCAAGCCCTTGAGGCGGGCGAAACGTTTGGCGTCCGAGCCGCTTGTTCAGGACCGCAATGCAGTGGGTATTGGCAGACAGGCCGACGCGATTGAATACCAACAGACAGGGTAATCGCACTTTCTACGGTAACGCTTTTCCATTCGGAGGCGGGCTTGCGCTTCTTCAGCAACCATTGCCATGGGCAGTTCTACCGGCAGCCGCCTGGTAATCACGGCCGCGCAAAGGGAAGGTTCGCGGCCAGGGGGATAGGTAGGTCTGTTTCAATTCGTCCGGCCAAGCCGAAAATGTGACCGTTTCGCTGATCCAGGGCGCCTAGATCTTTTAGAACGAGCCCGCTGTAGCATGTGGGCGGTAATGGTGTCGAGATCAGCTGCCACTAGGTTTTGCAGCTTCGACATCCGAGTCGGAATAACGAGCAGAAAAGATGCTCAGCGCTGCCTGCTATACCGCTAGCCGCTACAATATGGGCTTTGGGTAACAGTGGCGGTTTTGTCTTTTTGAGGAAGGCATAAGCGCTCTTGTGGTCGAAGTCTGAATAAAGTGTAATAAGTCGCTAAATTATAACTGAATTGCCTCGTTGCAAGTCCTTCATGTCACCGCTTGTCAGTTTCCCGATTAAGGGCGTGGTCCTTGGTGGCGCTCCAGCAATCGCTTGTCAACTTGTAATTGATCAGCAATGTTGATGGGTTTGGTTCCCTTTTTTGACCCTTCAAAAAACAGGATTTCTGATTAGAAAGCCGGTTGACGAGCAGTTTTGGCGCTGATAAGCGTGGGTGCGGACGAAATTCTGGTGGAAAACGAGCTGCGTATGCAAGTTGAAGCGCGGCGTTCCGTTGCCGATAAAGCCGGTTTCGACGCCACTGCGGCCGGATCTGCACCTGGGGCAACACGGTGCTGTGATCACAAATTGCGTCAGTTTCAGGAGCCTCGTCAACAGGTGCTTTTCCTTATAGGTGATTTTACCGGCATGATCGGTGACTCCCCGGAAGAATGTCACCCGCCTGCGTGACCGTGAGCAGGTTTGGGCAATGCCGAGACCTATAAAAGAGCAGGTGTTCAAGATTCCTCGATCCGGCGCTGACCGAAAGTCATGTTCAATTCCAACCTGGATGGACAAGAATGAACCTCGGCGGACATGATCCAGCTAGCCGGGAAGTACACAGTTGGGCGGCGGATGCTTGAGCGTGACGATTTCGACAAGCGCTATAAAGGTGGGCAGTCGATTGCCATTATGAGTTTCTGTATCCGCTGGTTAGGGCTATGACTCCCGTGGCCATGCGGTCGATATCGACTGGTGGTACCGACCAGAAGTTCAACCTGCTGATGGGTTCGTGAGTTGCAAGCGTCAATAACGGGACAGGAGCCGCAGGTCATTTCTTACATGCCGCTGCTTGAAGGCTGATGGCGTGAAAGAAGAGTCCAAGTCCCTGGGCAACTATTTGTAGGCATCAATGACGCGCCCGGTGAGTGTACACAAGATGCGTGTCCATGCCAGACAGTCTTAATGTGGCGCTACTCTTCGAATTGCTCAGCTTTCGCAGCATGGGAGATCAATGGTCTGCCGCGGGGATATGGACAAGGGTCCAATCCCCGCGATATCAAAGATCAAGCTGGCGGAAGAGCTGGTTGAGCGCTTTTCCACGCGCTGAAGCTGCAGCTACAGCTCATCGTCGGCGGGTAACCGTTTTGAAGAAGGCGAGTTTGCGGACGATATCCTGAGTCGCGTGAGACCTTGAGGTGCGTTGCCGGTTCGGCGGTATTGAACCGCGCCGGGCTGGTAAAGAACGCAAGCGGCGCCAGGAATCTTCCTGTCCGCCTGGTTCTGTACGGGTTTGATGGCGCGTTGTGGATCGTGAGTTCATGTCCAGCCGGGTGTTGAGTACGTCTGTCCAGGCAGGCAAGAAGGAAAGGTTGGCACGCATCATAACGCTAAAAAGCGGCTTGAAACGGTTTTTTTTTCTGCCTATAATGCGCGCTGCCCCAGTCAGGGCGCTTTGGCAATAAAGCGCTTTTACAATCAATAAAGTTAGCGATAATTTAGCGGTTGACAGGTGGTGAGTTAGGTAAGAAATGCGCCCGCTGCACCGGAAGGTCGGCAAGATCACTTTTCCAGGCTTCTGACTTCGGTCAGAGAATTTTCACGAAAAGCGGTTGAACAGGGGTTTTGGCTCCTGTAGAATGCGCTTCCGGTCAACGAGAAAGGAGATAGTTTCTCGGGGCCCAGGCAAGCCAGGATTGTGGATCTAAAGTCTCACAAAAATTGCTTGACAGATTAGAAGGTTAGCGTAAGAAACGCGGCTTTGTTCAGCGGAAACGCGAACCGAATCGCTCTTAACAATGTGAAATCAAGTAAATTCGTGTGGGTGCTTTGCCGAATGGAATCCTGATGATCGAAAGATTATCAGCCTAAGCAAGTACTACGTGAATTCCACTGAGTTTTTTGTAATAAGCTGAGCCAAGTTTAGGGTTTTCAACAAACCCATCAGTCTTAAACTGAAGAAGTTTGATCATGGCTCAGATTGAACGCTGGCGCAGCTAACACATGCAAGTCGAGCCGGTAGAGAGAAAGCTTGCTTCTCTTGAGAGCGGCGACGGGTGAGTCAATACCTGGAATTCTGCCTGATAGTGGGGGATAACGTCGAAACGGACGCTAATACGCATACGTCCTACGGGAGAAAGCAGGGGATCTTCGGACCCTTGCCGCTATCAATGAGCCCAGGTTCGGATAGCTTGTTGGTGAGGTATACGGCTCACCAAGGCGGACCGATCCGTAACTGGTCTGAGAGGATGATCAGTCCACACTGGAACTGAGACACCGGCCAGACTCCTACGGGAGGCAGGCAGTGGGGAATATTGGACAATGGGTCGAAAGCCTGAATCCAGCCATGCCGCGGGTGTGAAGAAGGTCTTCGGAGTGTAAGCACTTTAAAGTTGGGAGGAAGGGTTGTAGTTTTAATACGCTGCAATCTTGACGTTACCGACAAGAATAGCCCGCTTAACTCCTGTGCCAGCAGCCGCCGGTAATACAGAGGGTGCAAGCGTTAAATCGAATTACTGGGCCGTAAAGCGCGCGTAGGTGGCTAAGTAAGATGGGGTGTGAATCCCACGGGCTCAACCTGGGAACTGCATCCATAACTGCTTAGCTAGAGTAAACGGTAGAGGGTAGTGGAAATTTCCTGTGTAGGCGGTGAAATGCGTAGAATATAGGAAGGAACACCAGTGGCGAAGCGACTAACCTGGACTGATACTGACAACTGAGGTGCGAAAGCGTGGGGAGCAAACAGGATTAAGATACCCTGGTAGTCCACGCCGTAAAACGATGTCAACTAGCCGTTGGGGAACCTTGAGTTCTTTAGTGGGCGCAGCTAAGCAACTAAGTTGACCGCCTTGGGGAGTATACGGTCGGCAAGATTAAATACTCAAATGAATTGACGGGGCCGCACAAGCGGTGGGCATGTGGTTTAATTCGAAGCAACGCGAAGAACTTACCTTGGCCTTGAATGCTGAGAACTTTTCCAGAGATGGATTGGTGCCTTTCGGGAAACTCAGACACAGGTGGCTGCATGCGTCGTCAGCTCGGTGTCGGAGATGTTTGGGTTAAGTCCGTAACGAGCGCAAACGCCTTGTCCTTAGTTACCAGCACATTATGGTGGGCACTCTAAGGGAGAACTGCCGGTGACAAACCGGAGGAAGGTGGGGATGACGTCAAGCATCATGGCCCTTACGGCCAGGGGCTACCACACGTGCTACAATGGGGGGTAACAAAGTTGCAAAAGCCCGCGAGGTTGGAGCTAATCCCCATAAAACCTCTGCGTAAGTCGCGGATCGGAGTCTGCAACTCCGACTCCGTGAATTCGGAATCGGCTAGTAAATCGTGGATCAGAACGCCACGCGTGAATACGTTTTCCGGGCCTTGTACACACCGCCCGTCACACCATGCGGAGTGGGGTTGCACCAAAGAAGTTAGCTAGTCTAACCTTGGGAGGACGGTTTACCACGGTGTGATTCATGACTGGGGTAATCGTAAAACAAGGTAAGCCGTAGGGGAACCTGCGGCTGGATCACCTCCTTAATCGACAGATCACGACACGGTCAAAGCACTCACACGAATTACTTGATTCACTTAAAGAAAGCGATAGGGTCTTGCTCTTTGCTACCCGATGCGCGGCAAGGCACCAGGCAATTGGTCTGTAAGCTCAGTTGGTTAGAGCGCACCCTGATAAGGGTGAGGTCGGCAAGTTCGGAATCTGCCCAGAACCCACCCAATTGTCCGAGGTGTGGTAAGGTTTGTAAAAAAGGGGCCCATAGCTCAGCTGGGAGAGCGCCTGCCTTGCACGCAAGGAGGTCCCAGCGGTTCGATCCCGCTTGGCTTCCAAACCACAGACACCTGAGGTTAGAGATAGCCGATCGCTAGAAAAGCCAGAGTTCATACATAACAATCAACCGGGAAAGGCCTCCGCGTGATTGTTGATGTCTGGTCTTTGTGCCAGTCCGCTCTTTAACTAATGTGGGAAAGTGATAGAAATGATAGACATAACAGACGTTTCACTGCGACTGTTATGGCTAAGGTAACTTTGTAATCTCACACACCGCAAGTTTCCGGATTGTCGTGAATCATGTCAGTAACATATCCGCTTTGAAATAAATTCGGTGCTAGCTTTCGGCTAACGTAACAGATTTGTTTGGGGTTTATATGGTAAGTGAATAAGCGCATACGGTGGATGCCTTGGCAGTCAGAGGCTATGAAAGACGTTGTGCCTGCGATAACTCGCGGGGAGTCGGCAAACAGACTTTTGATCCGGAGATCTCTGAATGGGGAAAAACCCACTTAGCATAAGCTAGGTATCACATACTGAATACATAGGTATGTGAGGCGAACCGGGGGCACTGAACATCTAAGTACCCCGGAAAAGAATCACCGAGATTCGCCCCAATGTAGCGGCGAGCGAACGGGGAGCAGCCCTTAAGCATTTTAGAGTTTGTGGAAAGGCCCTGGGGAAAATGGCGCCATAAGTGGGGTGATAGCCCCGTACACGAAAAAGGCCTCTCTAGTTGTGAAATCGAGTAGGACGGCGCAACGTGAAACGTGTCTGAAACATGGGGGGACATCCTCTCCAAGGCTAAATACTCCTGACTGACCGATAGTGGAACCAGTACGTGAGGGAAAGGCGAAAAAGAAACCCCTGTGAGGGGAAGTGAAATAGATCCTGAAACGTATGCGTACAAGCAGTGGGAGCCCATGTTGGGTGCCTGCGTACTTTTTGTATAATGGGTCAAAGCGACTTATATTCTGTTGGCGAGCTTAACCGTCCCTAGGGGAGGCGTAGGAAAACGAGTCTTAAATAGGGCGTCTTAGTCGCAGGGTAATAGACCCGAAACCGGGCCGATCTACGCATGGGCAAGGTTTGAAGTGCCGTAACAGGCACTGGAGACCGAACCGACTACCGTTGAAAAAGTTAAGGCGGATGACTTGTGGAATAGTGGAGTGAAAGGCTAATCCAAGCTCGGAAGATAGCTGGGTCTCCTCGAAAGCTATTTAGGTAGCTGCCTCGTGTATCACCTGGGTAGAAGCACTGTTGGGCTAGGGCAATAGCCGACTTACCACCCATGCAAACTCCGAATACCCAGTGGAAGTGTCAGCACAGGGAGACACACGGGGGGTTGCTAACGGTCCCGTCGTGAAAAGGAAACAAACCCAGACCGTCAGCTTAAGGTCCAAAGTTAATGGTTAAGTGGGAAACGATTGGGAAGGCTTAGACAAGCAGGAGGTTTGGCTTAGAAGCCAGCCATCCTTAAAAAAGCGTAATAGCTCACTAGTCGAGTCGCGCCTGCGCGGAAGAATGTAAACGGGCTCAAAACCATACACCCGTAGCTACGGGTTTCATCTAGGATGAGCGGTAGAAGGAGACAGTTTCTGTAAGCCTGTGGAAGGTCAATTGAAGAAGTTGGCTGAGTAAATCAGAAGGCGCACTGCTGACATGAGTAAACGACAATGGGAGTGAAAAACTCCCACGGCCGGAAGACCAAGGGTTCCTGCGCAACGTTAATCGACGCAGGGTGAGTCGACCCCTAAGGCGAGGCCGAAAGGCGTAGTCGATGGAAACGGTTAATATTCCCGTACTTGTAGTTACTGCGAATGGGGGGACGGGAAGGCTAGGCCCAGCACGGCGTTTGGTTGTCCGTGTTTAAGGTGGTAGGCCTGATTTCTTTAGGTAATCCGGAGATCCAAGGCCGGAGAACTGAATGACGATTCTTTCTTTTAGAAAGAAGAAGTGGTTGAGAATGCCAATGCTTCCAGGAAAAGCCTCTAAGCCTTCAAGGTAAACTAGAAATCGTAGCCACCAAACCGACACAGGTGGTCAGGTAAGAGAATACCAAGGGCGCTTGAGAGAAACTCGGTGAAGGATACTAGGCAAATGGCATCCTGTAACTTCGGGAGAAGGTGCCGCCGGTGAAGGGTGAAGGACTTGCTCCGTAAGCTCATGCGGTCCGAAGAATACACAGGCCGCTGCAACTGTTTATTTAAAAACCAGCACTCTGCAAACACGAAGTGGACGTATGAGGGTGTGACGCTGCCCGGTGCCCGGAAGGTTAATTGGATGGGGTTAGCTTCGGCGAACTCTTGAATCGAAGCCCCGGTTAAACGGCGGCCGTAACTATAACGGTCCTAAGGTATGCGAAATTCCTTGTCCGGGTAAGTTTTCCGACCTGCACGAATGGCGTAATGATGGCGGCGCTGTCTCCACCCGAGACTCAGTGAAATTGAAAATCGCTGTGAAGAGCAGTGTATCCGGGCTAAACG
>Ga0163217_1075155_pt1 | contig 12936 bp, 7 predicted proteins | sample SynspAceP_FD_185933 | JGI IMG/M metagenome (GOLD analysis project Ga0163217, IMG submission 185933) | Saline lake microbial communities from Ace Lake in Antarctica - Synechococcus sp. Ace-P (PacBio error correction) | ecosystem: Environmental > Aquatic > Non-marine Saline and Alkaline > Saline ...
ACCCAAGGGTGGAAAGAAGGGAGATAAAATTTTCCTCCTAAAAAGCTTAATTTTGAGGGAAAAAAAAATTGGTAAAAAACCCCCATTTAAAACCCTTAAAAAAATTTCCCTGGACTGAAAAATACGTAAAGCAAACCTGGAATAAATATTCCTTTTTTCCTTGCAAAAGGCCGATCAACCTCGTCAAATTGTTTGCCCACGCTCTATAATTTCTCCTTGTGTTTCTACCGCTACCAACTTAAAGATTTGGAAAATCCGCTGGCGAAAATCCCGTAAACTTAATCGGTTGCGCAAACACAAAAGGTGGATTTCGCCCTTTCAATCAATCTTCAAACTCGCCCTGGATCACGTTTCCTGATTCGGTAAATTCCAAATTTGGAGGTTTGGCTTCAAATCCAAGATCAAATTTCGGGTGCTGCTAAAATAGCTCTTACGAAGCGATACGCCTTGGCGTTTGCCCGCCCCGGATAGCTTTAACTCCTCTTTCCCCGATTAACGTGTCCAAAACCACCCTCTAATCGTCGCTGTAAATTCTTGAAACATGCGCGGCCGTGACGCTTTGGGCTAATGGGCTTCAAGATGCATCAAGGCCCTTGGAAAAAAGGAAATGTTTTTCCCGAATCGTACCCAAAAGAAAATCCCCATCCTGAGTACCACGCTAATCTGGAAGCGGAACGATTCTAGGGTAATAGTCGTAAATCATAACCATCTAGGGTGAATTTTCCCGTAAAATCAAGGATTTAAAAAGTGGCTGCAAGGCCTAGCAATAGTCGTTTTTCCCAGATCCTGGAAGTCCCACCAAAGCGTCACATTGAACCGCGAGCAGAAAGCTCACTCCTTTGATCACTTCTTTATCTTCTTCGTAGGCAATGACACTCTTCAAAAACGATATCCCTTGAAAACTGGATTGCCAAAGTTTCGGCTTTTGATCAATCCGGCTCTAGCGGAAATTCATAATCTCTTAAGTTCGACAAGCCTGCAAAAAGCCACGGTGGGGGAGTTGAGATCCAATATTTGACATCTGGACGTCGACAATTCATAAATCCCAAGATAAAGAGTGAATGCAAGAAAATCTCCGAAAGTCATTCCTCTGCATGAATCATATAAACCACCCATCCCCATGATTCCTCGCGAGGCCAGGCCCTAATAATAGCGCACCAGCGGAGGTGAACCACACTTTCGCCGTTAAGCTTGCCTTTCACATTTGAAACCAGCTCATCAACGGTCCTTTTGCAATAAGTTTTAGAATTTCTTGTGCTTCCTGCATTGAAAGCCTTTAATCACTCGAATTCCTCCGAGAGTTTCGTTAGTCTACCGTCACCTGACGTTGATCTGTTACTCTTTCCCTAAAGATTGGCCTGATCTTTCCAAAAGCTTTCAAAAAGAAAGCCAACACCGAAATAACACTGGAAGCAAGCACATAAAAGCGTCCACATGGACCTGAGCTGATACAAAAGAATAATGAATATGGCGGGCAATATTCTCCAATCATCTGGGGCAAAACCCGGTTCAACCAAATCCTGACGCCTTCTACATCGGTCATAATTCTGGAAAACTCAATTCCCCTGTCGTTGGTATTTCAAGAATCGATCGGTAGCTTAAATGATATGAGCTTGCACTTGTGATCGAAGTTTGGAGATCAGAATTTTGGGGAGCCGCCACACTTAATATCTGAGTCAAGGCATAAAAGAAGCACCCGACTGGATTACATCGCTGCTACAACAAAACAATAATAAGCCATTTGAGCTTGTCTAGATCATTGCTTGGGATGACATCATCAATAGGATTTTGACGCTCCTGAAGCACAAACTGGCTAATCGGCTATATAATCAGGAATGGAGGCCTAAAAAAAAGGTGCTTCTCTCCTGGCAGATGATTGTTTTGAAACCGAGCTCATGGTGACTCGCTTTTTCCTTCGCCATTCTTTGGTGTTTTTTCATGTACTAAGTGCAACAACCAACAGATCAAGGGATAAAGTCGATCTAGAATTATCATCAAAAAAAAAACCCGAATAAGCATTCGAAGGTGAAATATAAATCCTTTTGGATTAGTTTCGATTAGTTTTGTTTTTGGCAAATACATTTAGAGATCAAAGATACTTTCTCTATGGCTCAGAGCATTGGAATAAATCGGATGAACTGAAGTTCTGTGCCCCATTTTCGCCTGCGGGTTAAAAGAAAACGAAATCTCTGATGTTTTTACCTGGTCGATTGGTTCTTTTGGCCAGATTGGTGGCAGTACATCCACAATGTCACTGCTAACATTCGAGAATGATCAATGGCGCCGTTTCCAGAATTGGTGAAGGAGAAAGTATGAGATACTTTATCAACCTCTGAGTAATATCCCAAATTGATAGATTTTTCCTTAAAATATGATGTTGCCCCTGACTCCTGTTGCATTTGCCTGAAATGCTCAAAACCCAAAGCAATTAGTGTAAATAAAACGCTTAATTTTTCATGATTTATATTGTTTAAGTCTTTAAATGGATTTGAATTTCAATACACCAAAATATGGGCGATGAAGATACTAAAAGTAGAACAAAATAGTGCCAAAAATCCATTCCTAAAGATTTCCATTCTAGAAATCCAGTTTAAAATCTTCTTTCACTTTTTCTTAAAGAAAAAGGTCCTGGTCAAAGTTTACGCAAATACAAATCTTCTGTAGCCACGAGTAATTGCAGTATAAAAGCCATTCGTGTAAAATCAACGGTCTACTTGATCTTTCAGGCAAATATCCTTGGATCCACAAAAAACAGCTTCCAACTGACCACCCTGGCTTGTGACAATGTCAATGCAACAAATTTGATCTGACAGCATTTAGGAAAGGGTCTTTTATATTATCAGCTCCCTTACGCTCTACTTTGCTAGCCACATCATTCATAATCTCCCGAAACCTGCCGAAATAGATCGTCTGTATTGATTCCTGGTCACCGGAAGGGCTGGGGACATAGAATGGTATCCAAAAAACCCTCACTTTGGCTTCAAAGTTTGGCTCATCCGGAATAGTCTGCAGTCTCAATTCCAAAGTGTTGGCAAACCGAAATCCCATAACAATTTCTCAAATTTCTAATTTTCCATCAACCTCGCCATAATCTCCATTCGCCAGAAATTCAACGCGATCTGATTCTGCCATGGGTAGGTATAATTGTTTTTTTACAATCAATCAGAGATCTTCCAGAGCTGATTTCGTCTCAAAGAAATGAATTACTCGCCGGATGTACTGATTGTAAAGCTGAACGCAGGCTTTTGTTAGAGCGCGTGATAAGGTAGTGATTCTCAGTGCCATATTTATCATAGAATAGCGCAAAAGCACCATCTTCAAGTCGCTTCTCACAGTCATTTTTTTGAGAAATTATCCGGAAGCTTTTTGGTGCAATCGCTGAATCGCTGGCTTTTCTAGCTTAAGTTGCTCTCGGAGATTAGTTCAATTAAATAATCCCAGATTCCAATTTTGACGCAATAACTCAGTGAGCTCGATATGATCAGCGCTAATCTAAAGTGCCTAATAAATAACCGGCCTCGAGGTGCTGGACTGTATCACTTCCCAACCGGGGGAAGCTGGGCAGTATCCCCCAACCAAATTCAATCTGTACCGCGATCATAAAAACGAATGTAAGAGATTCCCAACAGATTGCCCCGACAATTCCTCCATCATCTGCCAGCATGGAAGATTCCATCGATAATAAAAACGGATCTTGTAGTAATTCTTTTAAGGTAAATCCTCCACTTAGCGATCCAGCTTCCACCTTGGCTTATAGATGATTTGTTGAAATGGTAAAATAAGCTGGCCTGCCACTATAATTACTCATCAATTCGCGGCGCGACCAGTGGAGCCGCAGCAGTTGAGCGATGGATATTTGGGAGAGAGACTTGACCAAAGCAGAGATCACAGAAGCTTTCCTGTACCTGCCATATCCCCGAACAGCAAAAGTGGGTTTGGATCGGCTGTAAAAGAAGGTACTGATCCCATTTTTTAAAAAATTCAGCCTACCAGCAAGTTGGCGAAAAGGGGAAATTAACAGTAAGTAAATGGTGAAGGCTTGAAAGAAGGCTCCTTAATCTTTGACATAGTAAGAAATGTTAAATGCAAAGACAATGATCAGCAAGTGAAATCGAATCAAAGTTTGGAAAACAGCTTCGGGTTCGAGTAATGGAATTTTAATTCAGGATGAAAGAAATCCTAATGGTGAAGCACTTCATGGAAATGGGAAAAATACTTTTGGTCGGTACCCGTGGAGAATGACTTTGGACAAAATGCTAGAAATAATCCGTCATTCGAGAATTTTCTGAACGAGACGGTTGGAAGTATTGGTTGAAAATTAACTTATGTTGTTCCATGAATATCTCATCCGCCACTGCATGATGGAGCATTTCTTTTTGTAAAAAAACAGGAGGGGAGTTGAATTCTTGGATTGATCGATTATTTAAACAATCAAAATTAGCTGAAATCCGCTGATGCCAAAATGAACTCCAATCATTGCCCAAAGATAACCCTTCATCAAATCTTTTGGGGAATTTAAATCCCTAAAGACCTAGTAATATTGCGAGGATATTTTAATTTTGAAAATAAATCTCTAAAATAGCACGTTTAAAACCCTTCAACCTTACCAGATTTCAAAATTTAGCAAAATGAATTTACCAAAAGTACTACCTTCAGTGTCTTCGCAGTAGTCCCATAGGTCGTGGATACCTTCCTTTGGAAGGGCTGTAGATAATGTGTAGAAGAAAGAGAAAAAAATTGCGCTTGTCCGAAGCCCGCTGCAATCATCGAGAAGCTCCCAATGCTAACGAGAAATGCCTGATGGCCTACAATCTCCACGGAGAATATGCCTGGCAATTGGTGATTGAAGAAAATTCATAACAGAAGTAAAAATTTGGCTTGTTCAACGAACCCGAAACAACCAAGCTTCTCGAATACCGGAAAAGAAGAACTCAACTGTAGAATTTTCGATAACCCACGGATCTGTAAATGGGTTGACCGTCTTGTTTCAATGAGCGAAAGTATCCAAGATCTCAATTTGGGAAGCGCTTGCTGCAGTTGTACCTGGCTCTGGTGGAAAAAATGTTTGAATTAAATTCGCAGATAAGGTTGAGCGAAATCCCCATTACGATTAAGCGTATTTGAAATCAGAGACCCTGCTCCCGATCAATCCGAAACAGAAAATTAAATAATAATGAAAAAGCATTGAAGGTTTGTTCAAGAACCTGATGCTTCGAACCTGGAGGTAATTGGAAATAATTACCAAAAAATTTTGAAATACAAGCTTAAAGTTTATAAAAGTGACAGATTTGATTTGCAGGGATGCATCTTATTGTCACTTTTTTTATATCCTAAATTCGATAAAATCCAGAATTTTTGCAAAAGATGAAGAATGAAACCGATCTTATTCTTCCTATCAAGGGATGAATTCAGATAAGTTTAGAAAAAACTCATCCTGACAGATCCGCTTTCCTTCGAAGCTGATGTTCCTCCCTCCCTGCCAAAAATCTATAATCTTCATTCGCCTTATGTTTTGAGCGCTCTTCCGGGGTGCTTTAATCACCTGGAAAAGAAGCCGTTTATTTGATTCGCAGGAAAAACGCTAGATAATCCGCTTCTATTTCAAATACAGCGCTGGATCAGTAACATTTGCAAATTTCTCTCTGGTATTTCCGAAAGTTTTTAAAACTTTGAGCATAGATTTTCAGAACTTAAGTTTTCACACGGTTCATTCTTTTCTCCCTTCCTAATTTATTTAAAGAGCGTTCAAATCTGATTGGGCAAGGAGATTCTAATCTAGTGTTTTTGAGGGAAACATGTTACTCAGCAGCATTCACGGAGATCAGGAGTTAAGTGTTTCAACGTCCTTGAAAATCAACTCTTCCGGAGATTATTTCTCCAAGTATATTTGATTTTAAGTAAGCAGTTAGAGTACAATCGAAATCTCGTGAGAAATTAGTATTTTTAATGAGCCTGGTACAAATGAAATTAGCGAAAAGGGGGTAAATCTTATTTTCATAATTTCAGGAATGATTTGAGGCTCAGCTAATGCAGAATTAAGTTACCGCATGGGGTTTTAAAAACCTGAAGCAGCTTAAGTCTTTTGAGGTAAACTGGCAATGTTGTCTAACTTATGAAAAAAGGGATCGCCATATTCCCTGAATCTTTGATCCATCTACCCTTGACATCATGAAATATTGTCATCGCGAAGTTAGGGTTTTTGACGAAGTGATAATCGGCGTTGGTTATAAAGTCAACAAGAAAAATCGGTACTTCGCATCCGACATGAATGGTCAGTAAAATAGATGAGGTATATCAAGATAATGGATCGTGTCAAATGATTGTGTAAATACGAACTCACCTCAAACGCAGCAAAAGAAACATGGGGAGCCAATTTTCTAGTAAGAGGAACTCCGAAATACGACTGATTTTGAATACGAGAATACGAATCAGTCAGATGAATCGATACCTGCAATGCAGATTAGAAACCGTCTTCCCTCATTCCAACTTCTCCGCGATTTGCCTGCTTATTAGCTCCACGATTATCCGTGAAGTCCACAAGTTTGGTGGAGATGTCAGTTGAATTTTATTCCTATAAGCTTTGGAGTTTTGTGGTGAGAATTTGTAAAAAAATGCTTAAACAAATAGCGCAATCGAAGGATACGAATTGACTAAAAGCGATTTTAGTCATCAGCTTCAAAAAACCAACGAAGATCATCAATAACCTTTCTCTTCGCTGAGGAGTCATCTATCATCAACTCAAGCAATCCATCGAATACTCAAAATTAGGTTTTTTTCAGAATACTTTTCTTAATTTTGGGGTGTAGGTATGCCAGGTATTAACGATTGCCTTCAGCTTTTACTTTGATCGACATTTCTTCCTCTCACTTCTCGAAGTGCGCATTTGAATTGAGTTTCTCCTTTATCAAATTTCCCTTTAGGAAAATCCATTTACCGAGACGAAGATCAAACGGAGTTTTGTGCTTTCTTGGTCACGATTCCTGCCAGCAGCTTAATGGTCAAAAAAACTACTGCTTTAACAATTTTTTTGAGTGCTACTTTATTCGTTGTAACCATAAGTGATAGAGTCTAGCTTTTGAAGTTTACGAGTTCTCAGGGTATATAAGTAAACTCAGAAATAAGAATCATTAGAATAGCTCATGAATCAGCAAATCAATCTCCCATTGCGCCTGAGCTGGAAGTAAATCTGCTGGGAATATAAAATGGATTCAAAAAAATGCTTGTTGGGATCTAATTCGTCGTAACTAATTTAAAATTCAAGGGGGCTTGTCAATTCACAAGAGATTCTCATGGTCGAATCGAAAGTCGCTGGTGGATAACCAAAAATGCATATTTTTTCATTGCCACAACCTGCTAGCTCAAAGCTTAAATCTCTTATTTTTTAGATTATGGAAATTTTGGACCCCAAATGTTGCAGCGGAAGTTGCAGATAAGTTATTAGAAATCCAGGCAATCAGATTGCAGCCTGAATAAAAGCCATTTACATGGGCACTGGTATGGAAATCTCCTTTATTGTGATCAACAACCCGCCCTCTCCTTCCCAAAAGTTCCGGACCTTGATCAAAGAAAAATTTAATGGCAAAGTATCAGCATTATTTTCCAAACTGTAGAGCAATTGCAGGTAGCTACTGCCGGAATTCCTCAAGGAGCGCACTTTTTGGCCAATGATTTGGGAACTTCCCTTTATTTATGTCAGATCCAAACCCAAAAGGTCATGGAATGAAAATATGATCGAAGGAAAAGTAACGTCCAGGTCAGAAGAGTAGTGGTCGTAGAAGATCTGGTAATCTACAGTGGAAGTTCATTGAAGGCTACCAAGATCTCAAGGACGCGGGTTTTGAAGTTCTAGGTATGGTGGCAAATCTCTCTTATGATTTGATATAGCTGCCAAAAATTTTGGCAGAAGCGGGCGTAAAAGCTTGTCCTGTTGAGTCATTATGAAGCGATCTTCCCAACAGGCTTGTTCAAGACGCAATTACATTAAGGATGAATATGCTCAATACGCTTGCTGCTTGGCGAAGCGGATCCTGCAATTGGCTGCCAATAAATAAAAATTGGGCGGGGGTGCAGAATGAAGCCGCATTTTTATTTTTTGAATAATCAATCGAACGACCCACCCATCTTTTGTCTTTGTTGACATTTGACTCCGAATCATCTCACGGCGGCTTTAATCGAGTCAATTGTCAAAACAAATTGCGGCCGCTCCTCACTTTAGCGTCCAAAGGGCGAGCATTCTCCACCTCAACTTTAATTTGTCCTTCTGGTGCTTGAATTAACCGGCCTTATAATGGACTTTTTTCTGAGGATATAAAGATCTTTTTCCTTTTACCTTATCGGATAAGCTTCTGAGTCCATGAAAAACAACCCTGTCCATGAGAAGGAAATAAGGGGCTTCACACGTATGTTTTCTCCAAATCAAACTGGAATTTCTTCCAACCTCACTCTAGCAGCTTAGTTTCGGATGAAAATACTCTCCTTAAGATAAGGAAGGATAAGACTGAAATCCGAGTGTACCAATTTTGGATGTTCGCGCCCCATTCTAACCCAATCCAACTCCTCTTGAAAAACTGAACTGAGCTTCAAGTCTTTCTCAATTCTAACTCATCAAAGATGACTCGTTATAAAATTCGGCTGATGTGATTTTTCTGATCCACCCTCATCTTATAGAAGACGACGCTTTCCTTCTTGATGATATCCGCTCACAAGACAAAAGGATCCCAAGAATTCTTCTTTGGTCAATAATAAAAATCAATTTTTGTGTTCTGCTTCTTCAGGCTCGATTTCTCGTAAATCACCTCTGATTCGTAACCCATTTGAGAATCACTTTTCTCAAACGATCCAAGTGAACTCGATTATCTACTCCTTCAAAAAAAATGGGGTTATAATCTTCAAGAAAGGGATAGATGGGCTTGAGTTTTAATGAAGAGGTTGAATTGAAAATTGAAGATTGAATGAAAGCCCTGAAACTCTATCAATTTTGGCACATGCGTCATTTTCCTTCACAGATCCCAAATCACCGCAAAGGAATTCCTGTATCAGATCTTCAGCTGGCACTCAGTAATTGAGTTCTATCGCTCGTTGATATCGAATTTGAAAATCTGGCCTTTTTAATAAAATCAACCACTTGGGTTACTAGCCTCCAAGCAGCCTGTAATTTTTAAAATTCAATCAGAGATGAAAAATGGAGTCTCAGCTATCGGAATGTCGGTAAATAATCAAAATCCGAAGTGATATCAGCTAAAAATGCTAAGTATTTTCGGGGGTGAAATTTCATTAACTGACTTCTGATTCTGGGATCATAATGACGCTTCAACTCTGTTGGATATTCTTACTTCTTCGGATAGAGTTTTTTTCTATAGAAATCGATGAACGTTTCCATGTCGTTTTCAAAGATTCTTAATCGTCATCGCCAAGATCTCGATCATTGCTCTGAAATTTCACCTTACCCTTTGTTGCGATCACTTATTTTTCCACTTCTGCTTCTCAGATGATTTAGAAAAGGATTTTGGATCTGCCTCTGGATGAAACTGTGTCCGACCATTTCATCAGAGAACGGATAGCCATGATGGCTCGCTCATATTCTACATGATCACGGATTTTTCTCAGGGCCAATAATTTTTGCCTTCCAAGCAATTTGAATTTTTGAGATCAGGCTGAACAACCCTGATAATCCCTCGAATCAACAGCCCAAAATGGTTTTCGAGATTATGCTAAAAGCGATCACGCTGCCCAATCACAGTTTTGTGCACTCCATTACTCATAATGATGTGGATTTTACTTGCGTCAATTGACCCCAAACCAAAATGCCTACAAGCCATCTGAAGTAATGGCCAATAAAAAGGATGTATTTTATGGTTTATGATTCTGAATTCCAGATCCATAGATGATCGATAAAACAAAGTATTTCATCCCAGTGCGCATCTCCGTCCAAAGGACTTCCAGGACCACCTGAGGAAATGTAAAGTATCGAATCTTGAAACTCGGGTAATTCCTGCTTTCTGACGTAACGTCAAAAACGTTGTAATTTATTGACCGTCATCTCCCGACAATATCCTTGAATACAACGCATCTCCTGATTAGGCTCTCCATGTTCATGTCCAATATGGAAAGATTCAATTTTTCTTTCCCAATTTTCTAAAAATGATTTACCCAGTAATAAAATTGAGTTTTTACTTATGATCCTTCGTGAAATTTGGAGTGATCATATCGACGAACTTTTGGTCAAATCTTGAGTGTTTGCTCAACAGCTGCAAGCTGCTGATCTGCTCATTCCGTTTTAAAGATTTGAATGTACGTAATCAAATTTCCTTCGGGCTTTCAATTCATCCAACCACCATCCTCAATAAGTAAGACGTTCATGGATTATATGTCTTGGGTTGGCACTCATACTTTTCTAATACCAAAAATCAATGAGTTTTGCCTTCTATTCCATTTCTTGCTGCTCTGCTTTATTTTCTCTGATCAAGCGATCCGATAGAGTATTGAAGCTGGTCCTTTAGCTCATCAAAAAGCTATAAAGCTTAGGCTACTACTGCTTGATGATCGCTACGATACAGATCGCCTCATCTACCGTAAGACACATATCACTAAGATTCGAATTCAAATAGTGCTGAAGAAAGTGAATCCCGGAGATTCCCCACGCACGATTTCTTTGATTATCATACAATTAGTTTTGATAGTGTCCTCTTACGTAATTGTCATAAGACTGCACTGAATCAAAATTATCAAGGTAACCCGTCCGAGGGATTTGCAAAATCTTTCGCTCTGAATGGCTTTGAAACCAGTAAATTTCGAGCCTTCCCAAGGGCGAATTAGTGGTTAACGCAATAAATATGAGCAGAAAAATAACAGCCCTGATTCATTAATTGAAGCGCCAATTTCCCCTGTTTTCGGATTCAACATGAACAATGCAAACCAAATCAATTTGATCTTGCAATATCTTCAGCTCATCTACAATGTTATGGTAATCGGGGGTCATCTGTTGATTTCTGATCTTGCCATCTGGAAAACGGGTGCGTACTGCGCTGCACAACCAAACATACCTCTGATTTGCGGCTAATGTCTGAAACTTATTTCTAAGAAATGAAACCTCCTTTTCGTGCTTCTGTGACATTTTTCCGCAGATATTTTGTGCCCACTTCCACTACAGATTGATTGCAGTTTCTGCCTTGAACCTGCTCCCAGCAAGAAAGATCTTCCTCCTTCTATCTAATCTTGGACATATGAGATCGAGATCCCGAGTCCCGATCAATAATTTTGATACTCTCCTCTAACTCCTAGTAAATTTGGAAGCCTTCTTCAACAATGCAGTCACGTTTTTAAAATCTAGATTTAGAATCTTTGTGCTTGAATCAATAGAGGTCCTCTCAGAAATGTGCTCCCATTGTGAGATGTTGTTTTTCCCCTGTTTTTTTGGTGCTTGGCGAGGCGGATGGCCATTTTTTGCTGCTTCTTCCACTACCCATCGAAATTCTCCTGACCCCAGAGTTTAACATCTGCATCTGCGCTGGAAATTTCCAAAATCAATTGCATAAGGAATAACCATCTTTTACTGCAAACTTCTACCCGTATTAAAAATCGTATCATCCAACCTTGACAAAGTCGGATAGTAAATACTCTTAATTGTTGCCAATCGTTTTTTGAAGACGGAGGTCTATCCACTACATATCTAAGGTGAATGCGGGGTTCTCTAGCTCATAAGGCCATGATCTTCACAGCTTTTCCCCTAAAAACAATATAACTCTGAAATACTCTTTCAAAAAACGATTTCTTCTTGAAGCATCCATCACTATGACCTGTAGTTGGATGAAATTCGAAAAACTCCTCTTATCCCTTCCAAATACGATAGACATTCCTTCCATCCACCACCCTGCATATGTTTCAATAAGCTGCGAAAATCAATATAATAAAAAATCCCTAACCCAAATCTAAAGGAGCCTTAGGTTCCTGAAAATTTTGAATGTTGTATCATCTTGGGTGTTGCGCAGGATGTAAAATCACCGTTTGGAAGTGGGATCCCAAAGCTGTCTGCTAAAGGCATTAATATTGAAAAATTTATCATCGGCCACTCCACAAAATGGATTGTTGATTAACAGCGGACCGGTAAGTTGCGGCGTTTTTCAAGTAAGCTCTATAGAAAAAGGCACGTCTTTGAGAAATTCGATCGATTAAACTGCATAATCAGAAAGTTCGTTCTGGATGACTTTATCAATCTAACGATCTTCTGCATGATTCCCTTTTCTCCTTTTGATTAAACGGTTATAAATGCTTTTGAAGGAAACGTATCCTCCATCCGAAAAGTATTTCCTATTTTTTTCATGTTTTTTGTGAAAACTTTAAATTAACCGATTATTTGAATTTGATACGACTTAAGATAATGTGGAACTATCGCCTTCCAAACGGCCAATCATGATCTGGTTTGTGTTGATATCGCAGCAATGATTGATATTTTTTGATTTAAGGTTTTCATGAATTTGTCAGGTAGCATCTAAGACAGATACCAATTGGAAGTCCCAGTACAAATGTCATGTTCCAGAAGTTCACCATCGTTGAACCCAGCAAGTATTCCAAAGACAATTATAGAAAAATGTCGTCGTGTGCTGATAACCTCGTCCATGAGCTTCGAATATCAAATGCTTCCCAGACATGCTAAAAGCAATGGCTAACCATATCCATGGGTGCCCGAAAAGCGAAATTAATCGCATGATAGCACCAAAACTGCATCCGCCATGTACAACCTTAGCCACGGAGTATTAACCTGATCCGGCCCCCACGCTTCAACAACCTCATGACAAATCATTTTGTCATAGGGCTACATGATTTTGTGATCCGCTGAATGAGATGGATATTTCCTATTTGTAAAAGCTAGCAGCGATCATTTACTATTCTGGCAATAAATCGAATTAATCTCTGTCTCTAACAAACCAAAACTATACC
>Ga0163217_1093666_pt1 | contig 12935 bp, 9 predicted proteins | sample SynspAceP_FD_185933 | JGI IMG/M metagenome (GOLD analysis project Ga0163217, IMG submission 185933) | Saline lake microbial communities from Ace Lake in Antarctica - Synechococcus sp. Ace-P (PacBio error correction) | ecosystem: Environmental > Aquatic > Non-marine Saline and Alkaline > Saline ...
CTGTCGGTACTCGAGTGTCTCCATCGCTCTGCGTCTTTCGAATGAAAACTCACCAAGGATGTGCGAGCGAAAGAATCGCTCTTAATTCGTTTAACACACTGGACCCTTAACATAACCAATACTCCCCATCAGACCCAACAAGTCCATTCCACACGAAAGATCCTGGACTCAGACAGATTAATGAAATCATACACTGACTTCAGCATGTTCTCTCGGGTCCGTGATCACAACAATTGTTATTAAAAACAGAACTACGAAGACTCCGTCAAGGCTGGCCATCGGTCCGCTAACGCCTCGAAAAACAGAGCGTCAAAATTTTGTTCCGAATCCGCTATATCGAAACGCTGTCTGGCTGTATCGGGAAAATATGAGACCTGCTTTTGGGATGGCCGACTTTAAGAGTTGTTGCCTTTTGGCTGCCATTGATATCAGGAGAATATGGGAGACTGTGGCTGAGGTAGGCCATCGGTATTGACTATCGGAATTGCATTGGAATAGCAGTGCGATGGATACCAAAGCCAAAACATGAGTAGAGACTCTGCTGACAGGCGGTCTGGTAACTGGTTAAATATTGTCTTTCGCCCCAAGGAAGTTGTGTTTGAGTGTCGCCATATCCTTACAGCGAAGCTCACATTACATCTTTCGAAAACTCTGAGACTGTGACATCCCTACACATGAAGCGTATTAATCTAAAGAAAGGGAATTTAAACCCCTCCCATGCCCTAAGTAAGATTCTTGCTCCAGTTACCGTCTCTTATTGTAATATTGTAGATTCCTCGCAGATTCAACTCAACACAGACAAAATAATCCACCTACTATGCTATATTTAAATTAGAACCGAGATTTTCTAAAAGAGCTTTTTTCAGCTTCTTCCAAAACACTAGCTGTTTTTGGCTAGTTTTTGGATTACTCGGCTGAGATTTTAAAAGATCGAGGGATAAGGCCCCCAAATTCAAGCTTTTCTTTGCTATTCGAGGATCAGTCCTCGATGGTTATGGAGACAAAATCAGATTACATTAGTTACCCTTAGAATCAAAGATTGCTTGACTAGTAGGGAATGATGGTGAGAGAAAACTTTGACGATCAACTGCTCGAACTATATATATTAAGAGCCTGCACTGGAGAAAACGCTTTTCTCCAGAGTGAGAGAGTACACAAAAATCGGATAAGAGTCCCACTATCTTCGAAGGACATTATAAAAAAGCACTTCTAGCAGACTAGCCAAAGTACCGGAATATGTGTTATAGACAAATAAAAGGTAATCACCTGATCACAAATGACTGATATCATAATGGCAAATCGAATTGCATTGTGAAAATCTAGGTGCTCATGTATTTATGCTACTATGATACTAAAAAAACTCGAATCTTATCTCCAAGATGATCGCTGATTGGAAGGTGAAGCATGATCTTAAGCAGTCGGGCAAGAAAATAATAAAAAAAAAAGTACAGCATAAGCTAAACCAACTATAAAATATTCAGCCGGAAAAGTACTAAATGGACCACAACAATTATTGATCAAAAATCAGAGAGCTATAAAGAAAGATATCTGAACAAAAAAGAGCCATTATTAGGTAAAAATTTTCCAGCATGCCTGGCTGCATCCTAACTAGAATTATCCACATGCGCGAGCCGAATCGGAAAAATCCACTCCAGATGAAAACCGTACACAAATCGAACATTTGTTATCAAATCTACGTAATACTTCTGACAAGGGCATGACAAGTCAAGGCTTAGACCTAATTTAAGAGAACTACTCATATTCCGCGTTGGTGATGAAATTTTAAACGGGAAATACTACTGGATGGAATCACACGCGACATACTGATACTCGTGCTAACAATATGACAGGACCACAGTAAAAGGTGGAATGCTTAAAGAGCATGTAGGATCTCAGCGACCAAACACACCATCAACCATGCACCGCTGGTGAATAATAATGTACAGAAGAAAGGCAAAAATCAATATTTCAGATAACCTACCAACAGCAACTAGACTATTATCCAATATTACAAACCAGATTGGAGATGTGGTTTGGCAGACATCAATCACCAAGAGACTAATCCCGTAGGGCTTGTTTAAATGATTTTTGAGAGAGAATAGGGTACATCGATGGATAGGAGTAAATAAATACACCAGGGCAGGCACACATTTTATTTCATATGGAAGAGGAAGTGTAAAACCGAATACATTTTGATTTTAGCTCTTAGAATAAAAAAGAGAAATATCCCCAGAGATCGTCACCCGGTAAGGAAGCGAAATCGAACATGAATCGCATCCCAGCACCCGTATCAAATGAAGACGTTGCTGAGTTTCGATGAAAAGATCAACGACTCCCTATCGCTGATATCACAAAGACAGGGCATATATGCTAACCTGAGCTTCGTGTATCCTACGCAAAAACATCTGAATGGACTCGGGTGTCGAAACTTGGAAAAATAACGATCAAAAAACCTTGAACTCTGTGTGATCGAAGTGAGCTAAAGAAGATATCCCCCAAGAACAGTTACGCAAGACCTTACGAAAAGGCGATGCGCATCCGAAACCTAAGAGTGTACGATTCTGAGAGATAATGGGATTTCAGATGTTATTGGCAAATCTTAATTCAATACATCTGAAATCGCTACATTTACTAAATCACTGTGCCTGCCAAAGGTAATCAGCCCATGGGCTGGAGCAGGTGGGATTATTGATCACAATTCGCAATTCTGGATGTTGTCATCTTCTTGGATAGCTTTATGCAATTCCAATTCCCTCTTTCCGATTCTCAAATTAGCGGTCATCATCTTTTCGGACTTGCATGGTGAGAAAACCTGTTTCCTTGGTGACGTGAAATAGTAAGACTTTCTTTTGAGAAAAATGTTTCCTAACAAAAATTGCACCGGGCCGATGCTTGAATTTGAACAACACAGCTCGAGTCACGCTTAGTTTTCTGAAGGCTTGCAAAAAAGCTTTAAATCATCTTCCCAATTGAAAAATCTTGAGACAAGCATGCTGCAATCAGTTCCGAATCCAAAGTATTCAGCAACATTATACTAGAAACGTGAAGAAAAGGAATGAAAATCTGATCTTGTGCAAAAATCAATAAGAAGCGATGTTCTTTTGCTTCACACGTATGAATCAGATAAAAGATAAATAGATACTTACTTCGTACACCATTTCAAATCTAATAATAAATCCGGAAGATGAGTATTAAACTCCGGCACCAAACGGCTTCCATGACTCACTTTCTCTCTAAGGAAAAGCTTGGAGAAATCCTCGCCCGGCAGAAAGCCAAATCGTAACGACTAGCTCCTATCAAAGAAATCTTCGTGACCCCAAATACATGTCGAACACTCGTTCGAGTCTTCGCTGAACAGTAGGCTGACTTAGGTTGTGAACCCAAGCTTATTGTAAAGAGCTCCATAAATAAAGCTATGGGAAAAAAGATAAGAAAAGGTCGGGATGCATGATTCAATTAAAACCAGACTATATAGCTAAGCGTGGACAATACGAAAGTGAAAAAGAACCTAACTCTAATTATATTTCAATCACGGCATGAGCGTCTAAATGCCACTTCCATTCGCCATTGTTGAATTAAAGGTTTATTCACTTTTAGCTTCGAAGAAAAGATATTTATGCTTAAAACATACAGGGTCATATGAGGCTAAGGATAGGAAAACCAGAATGTAACTTACGGAACTATATCCATATTACTCTTGAAACAAGTACCTGCACTGACTTCTGCGAGCGATTATTTTTTTTTGTGCCAAGGAAATGAAATTTCTGCGAAGTTTATTGACCGTTCTTGATTTCGATCTAACCACATCCAAGCATTTAAGTTTTCCTCCATTCAAATCAAATCGACTCAGGGTTAACTTCTCCTGTATGCTAGACATAAAAAATCTCACTTATCATGGCTTCAAATTAAGGGAGACTTGGGCTTTAAATCATTCACAGCAATAACCATTACACTAAGATCAAACCACGAGTCACCGGTTACTGGCTATTGTGAATCGTAAAACGTGATAAGTTAAGACAGCCTCCATCAACCAACTAATTTAATCCCATAATATTAGAGCTGCCATCGGATCAATAAGGCCTGACTGGACTATTTGTCCCCAAAGAGACTTTCCAGTACAGGTTCTGTTAATTTTTGTCCCCCTTCAAAAAAACAAAAGGAGGAGGGGAAAAGGTAGACCACACTACCCTCTAAAACCACAAAAACCCTGTAAAAATTTTTATTTAAGATAAAAAATAACCTTGTGGATGTCACAAAATTACTAGACTCTAAAAAACTGACTCACACATCCAGATGCGAGAAGAATATCATTCGGGAGTAAATCGACCACAAGCACATATAGTAAAAAATAATACCAAAAATTGAGGAAATGAATTAAAATAAAAATTGCACGAAACAATAATCTGAACAAGACTCCCGGTAGAAAGTCACTGAATATAAATGTTGGCATTAACATCTAGTCCAAACATATTTCTCTTGCAAAACTTAGAAAGTCAAAACGAGAAGTTTACCTTCCCTCGCAGGAGATATCAATTTCACTGAGATATTACGAAACACATTAATATGAATGGGCTTTTTTTCTCAAATACATACTCTGTCAAGCAAATTTCCGCTGAATTGGTATGATTCAACACCTCACCTTACACTCTTTCAAAATAAAAGGTGCGTATTCAGCTATAGGTTTTCAGCCTAAACTAATCTATCCTAAGAAATTACCGCGTTGAAAATCTTTACGAATTGAGATTCACCTGATCACATACTTCTACTAATATACTTTTGAAATCACGTATTCAATAGGATGAGAAGACTTCAGAAATCAAATTTACCCTTATTCACCAATTTGATACGATAAAACACAAAGTCATAACTACATGGAGACTTATAACTCGAATTCCATGATCATCATCGGATAATACATCTCCATACTGACCAAATAGGATCGAGGGTGGATGATGCAAATTTCCCTTTGTAACATGTTAACTATAGATTGCTTTGATGGAGATCATATGTTTATTACCTATATGAATCAAAGAACTGAGATCCCTAAGATAAAAGAAATGAACAAAATTATAGGAATAGGATTCATTACATGGGTTAACTCAGTGTTTGTTATTGCTCAAATAATAACATATGCATTGGAACAAGAACAATAACAAAAATGAAGAAATCAGTGCATCCTAAGAGATAATTTACAAGCTCACCAAAGAAAAATCCAACTTCCAGAGTGTTAGAAACATTATTTAGTCCAAAATCCCTACAATTAAGCCAGACCAATCTCCAACTTCAGAATCTTGTAAGATTTCCACTCCCATACAGCGATATCATTCAGATTACAAATTACCCATTGCTTCCCAAAAAGAAGCGAGTTCAACAACACACGAATCATAAAACCAATTGAGGCTCTTCGTATCAATTCAAAAAAGGCGTAATCAACATTTCATCGCTGAGCACGAGTATAGATACTGTTCACAGAATGGGATATGAGCAATATCTTTCGCAGCTTGCGAGAGGGAGACAGCAATCGGAACTCGATATAAATTTGAAACGCTAAGCAGCCAATGCGGAAGCAGAATGCATCAATGTTCTCTAATAATAGCACTGAAATTATGACAGAAGCTTCATATAGACGTCCAAGATAGTCCGTCAGCAAAACTAAAAAAACATATGTGATTAAGCACAAAAATCATAAAATAGTGAAAAAAACAATATTAAATTCAGACAGTCAAAGAGATCAAACGACATAAAGCACAGAATAGAGAAGAAAAGAACAAATAAAATAAATAGAACACACAAAAAAAATAAGAGAACAATAACGAATTATCATTAAGGGCCAATGTGCTTGACATCTCTCTCCAAAGTCATAGGAAGTAACCAAACAGTCGTTTGCCAATTACACACTAGACAAGTTAGTACATATATTCTACGCTTTTGTGCGGATCAGGATCTACAAAACCAGCATTTCACTGGCAAGTATATCGTACCTAACAATATCTCTAAACTTTGCTTATAAGCATAACATTTTGGAAGGTGTTCGAAGCCTCTGGGTATATGCCTTTGCTAGGCGATTCTATCATCTACTCAGGCTCAAAGCAAAAATAAATCCCTTCTTCAATAAGCCTCGAAAAAACAACAGCACTACAAATTCAGCCATCCTCTCTCCACGAGATCCAAGTTTGTAGCGAGAGAAACTTATATATTCAAATTCTTGATAAGAAAAAATAAACACGTAGGGCGCCATTAATAACTAATAATTGACAAGAATAAATTTGCGACGAGCTTTCTGGCGCATCAATAAGATAAACCTTGCATTAGCCGGCCGCGAGTCTGATTTTGACACCACTTTGATCATATTATATTTTGGAGATTCAGCCGTATATCCTGCTTCAAAAAAAGGATTGCATACTGAGAAATCGACGCGTTATTTACGAGTGAATAACTATAAACGATCACGAGGAGTAGAGATCAGACCTGAGATAATCATCGCGAATTTTGCCGCTTGCCACTACTAACAACTAGCTTCTTTTAGGATAATTGAGATTTACTACAAACTCTTGGTGCATGAGTTAGCATTTGATTGAATTACTTGACAGAATCTTGAGCGAGCATTATTTCTTTCTGAACTAAAAATGATATACAACATGGAGTCAATGAGTCATATATATTCATTTCATAAAACTGGAGATCTTCTAGTGGGTAGTTGATTTTTAAAAAGTTTCTGGAGATGAGTAAAGTGGTTAGGAATAACAAATCTTTCCGATCAGTGCCATTGCATTACGCGGCGAAAGGTGTTTGATCGGGATCAAAAAGCCCCTTTCGTTTAAAGATATTTTTTTCAAAATCCCACCAGGTAATGAATCGAGTCCTGCGACACCTCCAGAAGGAATGAGACATGGTAGTCGTGAGTTTTTGGCAGATCTTTTTCTTTCCGGAGATTTAGAGTCTTTTTCACTGCTTTTAATGGAAAGAAATCGATAGGTTGTAAACATTTGGACCCGCGGTAGACTGAAAGCATTATCGCTTCGATTCCCGCTAGGAATATTTCAATCGGAAGTTGACTGAAGGTTTTCAGACCCTTTCGAATGGGATCATAATGATAATAGCTTCAATGCTGAGTTTTTCTGCCATAGGAGTTGTGTCTGAAGTCATCGGTAGATGATGTACATGGCAAGTTCCTCGGTAGTGCACATCGCGAAGCTGTCCTTTGTTTTAGTCATCCCTCAGTTCGATGATGCCGCCTGAGGTTAAAAGGTGGGCTGTCTCTGACTAGGTGTTTTCGTAAGGAAATGCAAGATTCTCTTCGCAGATTTTTTTTAAGAATATTAGGCTTTACCGAAGTTTGTGCCGAGTGCATAACTTCTGCTTTCCCGCCAACATGCCGGCTCAGGCATGCAAATCTATTGAAATACCCAGGTTCTTTTTATTGTCTCCAAATCAGGCATGATTCCGTGCACGTTTGGATCAGACACTATACACAACACCCTACAACCACGGGTTATGTTTGGCAATGGGATATGTATGCCAGAGAATGCTCGTATCAAGCATGGACACTCGTTAGACTTTTCTGCGATCCTAAATAGACCCCTACAAAATACTAAAAACAGATCTATTGATCACAACCGCGAATCACCAGATTCACAAAAGGGCGATTAAACAAAAAAAGGCAGGCTCTTTTCGCACAAGTCATCTGATTGTCGATGATGATTCCAGAGCGCCATGTAAAAATTCGTCTTCCATCACAATTGGCAACAGAATAGGTCAGTCATTTGAAGCCATAATCAAAATGCTCTATAGGGTCTTTTGTAGAAATCTGAATGAAATAAGCTTATATAATAAAACCGGCGAACACGTAAATCACCATAAAAGAAGATACTAGGCTAAGCCAAAGCTGATTCAACGTTACCGGTAAAAAGATGGTCAAGAAAAAGAAAAAATTAACATACCAAACACACACTCCATGGCATAAGAAGAGATCATGAAATTCCCGCATGCCGTTTGACAAACTCACCACTCACCACACACAGACATACCTCATAATCAATACAGCGATTTCACTTGGAAATTGGAGCATAATCAATTGAAAGATTATAACGCCACAGCCTTCAAACCCTGGCTCAAGCTCTGGAATCTGTTTTTCAGTTTGGTGAGTGAGATGGTTTAAAGAGCCCTTCGTCAAGAGGTTTTCATCACTCACACTTATTTGCGCCGCAAATCACTACAACTCCAAAACCGATCGCTGGATAGTCCCCAAAGGCCAAGGACCTCCGACACGATCAAATTAAGCCTTTTTTCTAGCGGCCATTTCGTGATTTCTGGACCCTGCAGAGTTCTCACCCAATCGGAAACACGAGATGAATTCCTACCTTAAGCTCTCGAGCAGAGCTCGCAATTTGGAGTTTTCAGCAAGGAACAAAGGCCGAGATCATGTATATAAGCGTGGTACCATAGATTTTCCCATTTCCTTCTTTCACTCCCATTATCATAAAATTAAAATTAATTAAAAAGCAGAAAAATAAAATTAAAAGTTCTACCAAATGGCAATACATTATATATACAACCAGACATACACAAAATGCAATCAATTTCCTTGACATCACTTTTCACAAGGATCAGAGTCGATGTACCGAAGCCATGCTTGCATATATTCCTCTTAATATCCGTGATATGAAGATGTCAGATTCTTTGGTAGAAAGGAGTGCTGAACTACGTTTGGTATCTTGTGTAAGGAGTATCATTTCAAGTGTATCAGTTTCAGTGGTTATTGGAACACGTCGCGCCATGCTAGATCAAAATTACACTTTTCATAGCGTGCAAAAAATCAGATGCAAAATTGTATAATCGTTAGGAAGTACCTCAATATTCAGGCAGTTTGTCATATACCTAATTAATTCTTATTGTAAAGCAGTATCAGCAATAAACTAAAGGTGAGACACGAGTGTCACCCCCGTACGGGCTCGATACGTATACGTCTTCTCGGAATGCCGATGAATTCGTAGAGCGCTCCAAACGTGCATATGTCTCGCTGGGGCTTGGATCCGAAAACTCGTAAGTTTCCTGTCACAGCTAACCAAGATTTTTCCTGAAGTGAAGTGAGAGTCGTCCTTAGAGCACGAGAGGTCTTTTTTTTGTGAGTTGCCTTTCTGACGCTTGGCCGCATCTCTAAAAAAAGATTATCCCCCGAAACCTAGCTCGCTCTGTAGCTTCAGAAATCGACCGGGGATATACTCTGATCTGTGTCTATTATTTTCATTGGTTTTAGTGGCATCATGGGCTGCATTCTTTTTGCCCTATAGGAGTAGTTCAATATTCATCGGCTGAGAGGCCAGTTGAATTTATATAAGTTTCCAATCAAGTTAAATAGGTTAAGGCAGAGTTGAAAATAGGGTTTAATCGGAGAAGAACTAACGAATATAAAAGGTTACAACACCATCTTCCTAAGCTCCTATTTCGACCGCTATTACCCTTATCACCTTGCATCCACTTCAAAAAATAGATTTTAATTGTAAAAATACCTCTACCCTGGGTCGCAGATTCTAACGCGGTAACAGCAAACTGTGCCGCTACTGTCAAAGGGTGTGCAGAGATCGTACGTGCTCGGATCCATATGGCGACCTATCACAAAATTTCGATATGGAAGTAGGAAACGGCAATATTTACCCACCGAGTAGTTCGTTTATAGTCCATTCATTATCATTGCAAGCAAAGTCGCAGAAGCAAGAAATTCTGGCTCTAGTCAGAAACATCAAAACAGCGAATTCTATCTAAGATTGTTAACTCATTCATAAAATAAGAGGCCATTTTTTAACACACTTCTTTTTGAATCCTGGCAACAATCCCACGCACAGCCGTAATATTATCCGCTTTTTCATGACCTTTTACGGCAAATGAGCGACGGCGAATAAAGCCTCCCACGGATCCGGCCATTGGTCAAGGGAACTCACGAACAAAAATCCATACCATCGCTTACCTTTAATAAAGCTCAAAATATCTTAACACAAGGCCAGCTTCAAAAGCCCATATACTGAAAGATCTTTAGGTAAAATATATAAATCGAGACTAATCCCCATTCCTTCTGTGGTCGTTGTAAAGTTAACAATCTTTTGACTTTAATTCAACAGGGTGTTTCGCGTTAGGCTATCAATCGGGTTCGATATCTGCTGCGCATCGAAGTGTACTCTTTATCGAAAATTTGCAGGTGTACTGCGTTAATCTAGTCTTGCGGAAGTGTTTCCAGATTATATTCGACGAGAGAGAGACTGGTATTTGGATGACCATGAATCTGTTATTCCTTCAACAAGAGTAAATTGATGAATGCTCAGAGACACACAGAGAGGCGCGACGCATTTCAAAGACATAATTACGGCACAGTGCCACTTACATGTTATCCCGTCTGCATTCATCCGATAGACTTTGGCCCCATCGCTGATAAATTTCTCAACAATATTCTAATCATAAAATAGAGCTCACAACACGAAAGCGCAGCACAAGCAGTGATGGTCATTTCCTGCAATGCATAATTAAAGATAGACGGATACATATCCCTTCACGACCGCTTACCCTTAGTCCAAAATCCCATAACATACCCGTACATCTTCTCATTTTTTTAGCCTCATAGACCGTGACATCAATAGGCCTGCGCCTCGCAAAAACCCAATCTCGAACCTCGAGAGTTGAGACCCCGCGAGTATCACAATGTCCTCGCCTCGGCTAAATAGAAGTATCGCTTGAATCCCACAAACTAAAGTCATCACACCTGGCTGAGTAATACCTCAACGCTCCCGGATCCCGATCACCGTGGAACGAATACAACTTATACGAGCTAAAGCCCAAGAGAATCAATGAAAGTTCGATCCCATAATTTTGAGATGTCTCGGAAGCTTCTGATTCGCATCCGAAGAATAGTCTTTGATCGTCTCAGCTACTGATTAATGCGTAGGCACATTTGTAGATCGCCGGATTGGCATCATAAAGATTTCCTGCCACAAAGATTACATACTAGATTTAGAAATGCTACTGGGAGGTTACTATCATGGATAAAGTGCTTATCGATCAGAAACACCATCTGGGCTGGCAGCACGGGATTTGCACCCATCGTGCGCATTCCAAGATTTTCGAATCAAATTAAGAAGTTGATTTTTCATAATAGGCAGTCGTATAGTCTTTGATGGATATTTACTTAAGTTGCGGTCGATAAGTGCCCTGAGCAGTAACGCAAGAAATATCGATATGGGAAGCAAAGCACAAATAAAGGCTTGTCTCCTTTGATCAGATTTTCATATGATTTTGCGACGTCAATCGCATCGCCCGTAAGTGATGGCTTGAGAACAAAACTATTCTTTCAAGTGTACACGCGAGGGTTTTGAAAAAGCAAGTTTTGTTCACGAGAATTGGCTTGTGAATACTGGCATCTACAGGCCCATTTACATCGAGCAGGATGCAGTCATCGATTCATCTCTCCCGAATTTTCGATCAAAGTGACTTACTCTCAATCATGAGGTTCCAGAGCTTTGAAGATAATTAGGCTCATTTTTCTAATTCAATAAAATTCGAATCAGTCACAGGTTGCTGCAAGAAAGCCGGGTATATTTGCTCTACCAAACGCCCGGATGAGTGTACTATTCGAACTAATGTTCGCGCTTTGCTAATCAGCCAATGATCAAAGAAGGAGCTTTAGTACACTTCCGCGCAATTCTTCTCCTTCTAATTCTGTCACCCAAAGCATGACTAAGAATGTATGCATTTAAAAGCCCACCATCCAATATCTGGCAGTTAATACGATGGTAGATCTCTGCTAGTTCTGCCAACATCTTTCGGGTCGTGAGTGCTCATAATTTTCCTCGGATAGCTAATCAAAATACAAAGCGTAAACACCAGTCCTGAATGATTACTTAAGAGTGCGCAAAAAAGGCTTTTTCTACCGACAGAAAGTGATACGCCTTATTGGGCTGGGAACGGGCATTGTTCATAAGTTTGAGAAACCAAATCGAACTGGTTAGGAGTAAATTCATCGGAGTAGAAACGCTATCGATATGGACCTCAATTGGAATTTTTGACTTTATTGAATAGCCCATTACAAAATACGAAAAAATTACATACTCCATAGAAGAATTGCGGCTAGTTACTGCACGATAAAACCGGAATAATGAATCAGTAGACTTCCAAGTTTGACGTAGGCGCCTTCTGTTACAGTATTTTCTCCTGATTTAGTGAGATCAGGATAAGAGACGAGGAATGGAAGAAAAGTTAATTAGCCGTAGCCAATACCAAGATCATTAGTTGACAAATGGGTGCAATAAATCGCATTAAATTCGATATTTGGAACTGACACGTTATTTTTGGCACGCTATAATTCTGCAACCCATACTGACGGGAAGGCAATAACCCGTCGTATCTGGGATATTTGACAATTTCGCCGTCCTGCTTTGAACACCATCTTCATAATTATTTTAGAGGCAAAGAGGAAATCAATGCCTCTGCAATCGAAGTCCTGCTCCCGCATAAAAAACTCTAATGTAATGCGACGAACACTATTGGCAAACTTCACAAAAGACACACCACGAGGAAATAATAATACTCAAAGGCGTCGAACGGAGTTTATATTTAATATGAGTATGGAGAAACTCCGATTCCAGTGTGAAGCTTTCCTGCGAAACTCAAGGATTGAGCACATGCAACTGTATAATTCGATATTTTTTCATACTAGCTCTGAGAGGAGCGCAAGATATCGATTTGAAAAAACACTTTAGAAATTTCTAAAACACATGAGGAATTGAGGAAATCCGATCCTGGCTAGAAATTGGGAAATTCCAGCTGCAAGTGGAATATCTCTCTAATGTCTTACCAAAGGCTATTTCGCTCACAAAAAATCTATATCTTGGGTGGTTCAAATCTGACACCGACGTGCTAACTTGGCGTCCAATCTCGAGGAGGGTAGTATC
>Ga0163217_1005572_pt1 | contig 12934 bp, 8 predicted proteins | sample SynspAceP_FD_185933 | JGI IMG/M metagenome (GOLD analysis project Ga0163217, IMG submission 185933) | Saline lake microbial communities from Ace Lake in Antarctica - Synechococcus sp. Ace-P (PacBio error correction) | ecosystem: Environmental > Aquatic > Non-marine Saline and Alkaline > Saline ...
ACAACCAAGGACGGAGAGAGAGAGAGAGAGTAAGCCTTTTGAACTAGAATTTTTAAAGTCCCCCCCCTTTTTTTTTCTTTCCAAGCCTTAGGCAGACGAAACGGCTTTCCCAAGATCCGCAAACGTTAAAAACCGATTTTCCCCATCTGCAAAATTAAAAGCTGGGTTGTTAATTTCCTGGAATAATCAAAACTTAACTTTGAACATGAGACATTGGCTGCGAAATTTTTATAAGATCTCGTCAGGTTGGGTCTCTTTGTAATAATTCTCCCTGGTCAAATCAATAGAAATCGGTCATATCTCCATAATGAAGTACCATTCTAGAAATCTTCACTATCATGAGGATCCTGGTAAAGGTGGATCTATTCTATCTGTTGTGATCTAAAGATGACCTCCTTTTAATTCCGTGAACTTGAATATCCCTTTTTGGAGTAACAATTCCGCCCAGAAATTATGCTCATCCTGACCTGTTAAATTCCCTGTGATAAGAGCTTACTTTAATTGACATTCATTTAAGTTGATTTAATTTTTTTTGGCCAATAAAATGGACTTGACTTATTTCAATATTATGATTTTTAATGAAGTCCTCTGATTAGGAAAGATCATAATAAAATATTCCTAGAATAAACCCTCCCACCAAACTAAATCAAGAAAGAATTTTGTCAAAAAGAGTTGTTATTTGCATTGTGTTGGGGCACAATTGCCATCTTGAAATGAACTAAACACTGGCGTTTTCGCCCGCTTGGAGCTCTATTTTAGAAATTTTCTAATTCTGCTTTAAGGTTACTCGTATAATTGAAAAGACAAATTTAAATTCAGCTTTCCAGCTGTTCTTCTTTGTAAGGGTCGTTGGAGAAAATAATACCTTGATTACTATCTTCTAAAATTAGCAAGGTTTGTTGAGCCTTCTTGAAATTCTCTCTGCCTCCACAAGTACTTTCAACCGATGAAAGTTTAAGTTTATCTCTTGTTTTCTATTTTTATAAGAAGTGACAATATTCTAAAATTTTATCAAAAACATCGGTTAAGCCTCGCGCGCTAATGGCTCCAGGCTTCGAACTGAAATAGTTTTTATCAATCTTTCTTCGATTTCTATTTTGATTTTATTTCTATTGATTGATTACATAGCCATCTTGAGGGCTAAATGTACATAAGTATCGATCTTACCTATCGGAATCATCATTTTGGCTTTCAATTCCAGTTTGGAGAAACAGGTTTTTTCAAAATAAAAGCTCTCTATCCAAGTAGGAATACCTCAATGAATTCGAAAGTTTTGTGAGTATATCTGCTGGACTTCCTGTAAGTAATAATCTCTCAAGTCCCATTGTTGGGGAAAATTCAAACCCAGAAAAATAAAATTCTTGATTGATCAACCCAACTAAGAAATGCTTGCTAGATAAAAGTTTTGGGTACATTTCAGGAGAAAAAGTGGCCCTAGTATTCTGCCTCCATTCATTGAAGAAAGGTTCATTTCCCAGCAAATCTGCCAGACTACCCAAATTACCCAATCCATTTTCATCTTTTCCGCTTCAGAAAAAGCTTTATCGCATAGATTCGTGAATTCATTGGACGAAGTACAGGACTTGCCTATCCCTAAAAACAATATAACCACCATAGAGATATAGATGATCTTTTCTCCTTTTTGATAGAATAATGAAATATTCTGTCAGCTTATTTCTTCATTCGCCATACTTCCGCCTTATACCTTTTGCATTTCTCTGGAGTTAAAGATCGTAGAAAGTCAGATTAATAAAATATATCAATTTTCAGAAAGGGTTCAAAGCCTTTTTTAGGGTAAAAGAAAATATTATTCAAATTGTAACATAGCGACATCATATTCATACCAACCTATTAGCCTCAGAAATAATGGTATAAGAAAATATCCTAAAGCTTGCCTGAGATTCATTGAAAAAGCTAATTCTGTTGATCAACTTCTGATTTTAGGGTTTACTTCAGGGTAAGCTCATATTGGAAATTGACATCCAATATTTTGGAATGCCTAGATGTTAATTTATTTATCAGTAATCGAGACTTAATCAAAATCATCTAACGATTTCCTATTTCGTCCAATCCCCATAATGTTCAAAAACGCAGCTTTCAAAATAGCTCTTATCGTAGATATTTCTGCCATCAAAAAACCACTGTTTTCATAGTTTACCTACAACAATCCAGCTTGAATTCGGCAAAATCAGACACCTTCGTTTTACTAGCAAAAGTGCATCAGCATCTACGAGGGCCTTCATACGCATCCTTGCAATAAGTTCTTTATCAAAAAAATATAATTCCTAGCTTTTCCATCGCAACGGGATCGTAGGCTTTAAGCCTCTGCACCAGCAGCTCTAAGTTCATCATATTACCAGCAGGAAGCTTCTCGCATATCATCTGTATTTTGGCTTGAAGCTCAAGCCCAAATCGCAGCAAGGTCATTCCTGTAAGGTCTTCTCCAAAGTGTGCTTAACTTTTGAGAAAGCACAAATTTTTGACATCAATTTACTTCCCTCTACTGGCCTGCAATACTTTGAGCGTTCATAGCCATATTTGCTTCGCAGTTTTTGATAATCGCTTTTCACAAATCTTTTGAAAGCATGATCCTCCGTACCTAGTCCCCTGGAATAATACTTATTGCCGATCCGAGGATCCAGAACCCTTATTCCCTTTTCTCACCAATGCTTTGCATCTGCACGCGACTTAATTCACACAGATTTGGCGATATCATTCATAAATGAAATCTTAGTCGCTAACATTGCATTGGCTGTATATTTGGTCATGTTCTGGCCGAGGAATGTCATATAAATGATCCGTTCCCCACTAAGTTGCGAATGCTTGTAGAGGGCGTTTTCATAATCTCCTCGCGCGCGCGTCATCTACTCCGATCACGATTCGATCAGGTTCCTAAGGAAATCTTCAAAACACGGCACCTTCTTCAAGCATTCAGGGTTAGATGCAACAGCAATGGCAAATTCCTGATTTCGTTTTTTCTAACGTTCCTTCAAGTGCTTGCGCTGCGAACTTTCCTCCGGTGGTCAACCGGAACATACTCTTGGTAGCTACTACAATGTAATCGGTCATTTTAGTACCAATCTCGTCCGCTACTGCTAGTACATAGTTCAAATCAGCAGATCATCTTCCACCAGGAGGTGTCCCCTACAGCAATGAATGCACTGAAGCTCCCGAATAGCCTCCCCAAATCTGTACAAACTAAGTCTACAACTCTAAAGTTTCTCACCACGATTTCTTCAATCCCTGGTTTCCGTAGATCGGCATAATGCCAATTCTTCAGTTTTCGATCTTTTTCTGATCAATATCTACGCAAGTGACCTCGATTCCTACATCTGAAAACATGCTCCTGAAACTAATCCCACGTACCCTGTTCTACAATTGCTATTTTCATCTACTAAAATTTTATTATGGTGTTTGATTTACTACAGTATTAAATTAAGATTCCGAGCGTCCGCCAGGGTAGAAGCTATTCCTATCGCATGCTGCTGCAAGAAAAGCTTTCTTTTGAGGTTTTCTCGGCACAACCCTATTTCAGCTCCTGGATCCAGTGGTGGATAAAATTTAGTCCCAAGAAACTATGAGTTCGCCTTGGCACTCCATTTGCATAGATTACATAGGATTTGGATCTTTCTTGCTCCCTTCGGTGAATCCACCTGCTTGGAAATATAAGACTGAAACCTTTTGAATCGATATATCGAGCTGTGGTGGGAAGTAGTACTTCCTCCTATCATTCGCACGGTCTGAAGTTGCTTTGGATCTGGATAATGTCCTGCCCTCAAAAAGAATTAAGATCTGCTCTGAACCCGATTTTTCAGATATATTCTAAAATTCCTATCATATTCCCTGTTCCTTCGTATTAATTTGAAAGAGTCGGAATCTGTTTGACAGAATCTTTATCGCATCCATCTCAACAAGACTTTGCGGATTTTTCCCTTCCACTTTTTTCTCGTTCCTCCTCTATTGTCATCTGTAATTTCATTCATCTTTGGAAATAAGATTGACTCAGCCTTCGTTGACTCCTGTTTTTCTTGGGGTCTAGGTTGTCTCGGATTTCACGCATCATCTCCTCAGTCAATTTCTTCTCCAGCTCATCCGCTTCAATAATAAACTGTCCGTCGATCCAGAGAAGCTCCTTTAGATAAGCAATTGTGAAAGCCTCCTCTTATCAAACACAATCGGAGATTCTTTCATTGCCAATTTGCCATTCGCAAAATCACCTGGATAAACTACTTCACCGGTAATTGAATTAATTGCTCGCGCTTCAAATCCTGGACTTCCTACGAATAATACATTGAATCAAAGGCTTTTCAAAGGCTGTCTCTTCTCGCTTCTTTCCGAAAGTTTGAGTTGGAGCGTAATCGTCAGTGTAGAAAATCTCGCAAGTCTCCCCGAATCTCACATCTCTTTACTCTTTTCTGGCTACTTCAATGGATGTGAGTTTTGTGGAGATTCTATAAACCTCCATCGAAGGATCAAATCGGCCCACAGTCATGTAAGCGCAAAATGATAAGTTCCGGGGAAGACCCAATTCACCGGAATTTTTCACATAATATCTCTTGGATATCATACTGCCTGGGGATAAAAAGTAAATCTTCATTTTAAGAGACACATCTGTTCTGATTCCTTTCCAGAATCCTTTAACGATCTAGAGTTCAGCTGCCAAGGTCAGATCTGCACTGGTTTCTGTACAATGTGCTCTTGTGACAAAATGCCTCAGCTTTAATCCAATCCGCTTTTCGATAAGGGGGGGCCTTTGACAGTTTAGATCTTCCATCCCTAATGGAATATTCTCTGGAACGTTTGACTGCTCCAGTTGATTTGACACGGTTAGAAATCGCTCTAACGCCTTCCCGATATAATATCGTCCCCTACATCAATGAAATGACTGAATTGCTCAGTGTGGAACGTCCCTATCACCTCCGCTTGATTGTTTTTCTAATTCTCCGAATCGTCCACCGATCTTTGATATGCCAGACTGGTGATAATCCGCCCTGTATAGATGAAAAAGGTATCAAGTATTCGCCCTGCTTTACCTCAAATAAACCCTGCTCTCTGACAGACCGATTATCTCCACCCTTGCCTGAACCGGCTGCACGATGATCAGCATCATGCCTGAAAGTGGTGATATTCGATGATTGGTCCCTCCTTTCGAGAGAAATTGATAATTATCTACCGTTGAATCAGACGATTATCCGCGATAACTGAATATTTCTGAAAGCTCCATTTCATTTGGTCCTCCGCAGGCATACCAGCCCATTGAAAACAGTGGCAAATGACGGTAGCATATAGCTTCCTGGCTTAGTCACTCACCACCATAGAACTTTGAATCGATCTATTCCCTAATCTGATTTGGTAAAAATGTATTTGGATTTGATCCATTCAGGCCAGAATAAGATGCGACTCATGCTTAGTTTCTAATCTTGCCAAAGCGGCCTCAATGGTGGCTCCCTCCTACCTGTATCGGACTACATTGGCACGAAAACACCGGCCTTCAGGACTCACTTCCAAAAAGTCATAGGACGCTGTGACGCACCATAAATATCAATCAGCAGTTGAATCTCACACCAACCACGTAGGATTGGGGGGTGGCATATTCAGGCTGGGTGCTGAAATCAAGCTCTCTGTTATGAAAAACGCTTGAACCCAAAATCTTCTTCGAAGTGGGAGTCAGCTCATAATATGGTCGCACCCTTCGAATAGAGTCAAACATGTCCTCTCCTGCTTATCCTGAAATGTTCTGAGCACCCCCGCAACGTTGAGTTTGAATTATTACCCAATGAGCTCTGAAGGGAATTGATTCGCCTCACGCAATTTGGCCTGCTTCGGAGGCAGGCATATCCTCGTTCTTCTAGCTAGCGTTTCCTAACTGATTTGGGGTCCAGCCCCACTCGTTCCGCTTTCTTGTCAATTGCCTAATTTGAGCGTCAGAAGATTAGTCTACTTAAGATTTTGGAATATCTTGAAAGGCTTTGCCCTTGCAGGGAAATACGATCAGCACAAAACAACCTATCAGAAATAAGATCTAAGCCGATTTTTAAATGAGTTTATTATTTTTCAATTTCTTTAATTTCGTGTTCAATCAAGTGTTCGCTAAAAAAATCCGAAGGCTAATTTCTGATTTTATTTGAGAATCAAATAAGCTTTTCCCAGCTTCGCCCTCTCAGTCACAGTATGTGCCTAGCCTCAAAACTAAGAATCGACAAAAATCAGGTGCCTAATTCTCTGTCGAATAAAAATCAAACCTGGAGAAGGCAATTCGTCAATCCAGCAAAGTCCAACACCAGATTCCGCTCAATCCATCTGCTCAATTTAGCTAAGATTGATGATATAATCTTCATTTAAAGTGTCTCCTGTGAATACCGACTTCAATTTTGCCTGAGTTCTATCTTTGGCGATATCCATCAAAATCACTTGACTGACCTCCTCCATTTCGATCCAAAATCTGCTGGAGCAGTTGGGTCCAACCAAGATATTTCTAGATTATTCCTTGAATGTTTGAGAAGAAAGGGATGGCCGATGTTGGCCTTGGTACTCAATTTTTATTCTTTTCAGTTTTTCTTTGTCAAGAATTCCCGCTTTAAGTAAGGTTATTTAATCTTATGCGAACTGCAATTGGTGATTCCACCAAATTCTTTCTGCCAAAACCACGGAATTGACTTTGGGTTTTCGGGAATTCACTAAAAACTTAATAAGCAACCTCAACCTAGTTTTTGAGGTGAATTAAGGATTCCACCCAAATTAAAAAAAAAAAAATCCATTTCAGTAATGAGTAAAAAAGGATACTCATTTCAATGAATTCGTAAAAACAAAAATGGTTCTTTCGACTAAAGACCATTTTTAAGATGGTTTTTTTAATGATCAGCCTCGATCATAGGTTATCTGGTTTTCGCGAAATAAAGTCTCTGACAAACTTCCTGTCAATCCACTAAAGCCCCAAAGCCAGTAACCGAACGATGGCCGTCACTCCTACCACAGTCATGCCAGAACCCAAGGCCATCAGTTCCCCGCTATTTTGTTTGAAGTGAACTCCCCGTGTTGGTGCTGATGAAATAGCCTGTCCAGCCAAGCCATCCCATTCGAGACCACCAGCGAGAAACCTTGAAAGCCGCTGTTAAGCCTGAAAACGTCCAGATCCCAACAGCTATCAATATCATTAAGACCCAATAGGAAAGAACGAATCCAAGGAAACCCACAAATGCCTATGGTGATTAGAATAAAATAATATAAATCTTCGATGTGTTTACTTTAAAATCGTTTTGAAAAACAAGAACTCCCTCGGAACTGCTCTTTGCTTCGAAAGGTTTGAAATTGGAGAATACTCTCGCCAATTTGCCCAATAGGATGAAATTACTGTAAAATCTACTTCCCCAGGATTTCCTGATTGGGCCACCAGGATAAAATCCAAATGCACTATATCTCACCTGCCCATCTTACACTACTTCTTCCAGCCTTGCGCCACTTCGTTTCACTCGTTGCATTGGCAGCATCCCTCTTCCTCCACCGGTATAGATATTTTTTTACAAGAAAATGAAACGAATGAAGGGAACTAAATGTGAATACTCCGTCTTCTTATAGTTTAGCCAAGAATAGTCTCCCTCATTATTTTTCCCATTCTGCCATTTTGTGAGAAGTTCTTTAAAGCCTGTTTTTTATCATGATCAGTACGCCAGATTCTTTGGTCGGTGTGAGTTCAAATATCAAAAACTTCATCCTGAAGGACTATTGGTCCAATAATGAAAAACAGTTTGATAATTGTTTGGACTGCACGACAGGTTGCTCCAAATTTTGACCATTTCTTCCCCAAACATTAGCGTAGGTTTTGTCACCAGAATGTAAAAAGTGTTGGGTGCTTTTTTGATTTGGGTCGCAAAAAAGTCCAGGCTTTCAATTCATCCAAGATACTTTTTTGCAACTGGATCAGCGTCAAATTCAGTCCGAGCACAAGCACACATTATCGGCAAGGCTCCTTGGCGTGAAGGTAATAATCGTCAAACTGTAAGGCCCTTTTCATATCCTCTATAGTAATCCCCTCCTTTGTCAGTAAGCTTTGTTGATTCAATCGCCCTGTTGCGATAAGTGTTCATAACTATTATCAAATACATAATAAGGATAAGACAGGGTCCCTGGATGCTGATTAAGCAAGATGAAACAAAAAATCCTCTTCGGGGTTGAGGGTCAAAGCATTTTGTGGCCAATTGGAATGATCCTTGCCATTCCATTCTGATCTGACTCCATCCCATAAAAATTTTCCCTGCCTCCTTCCATTTCAAAGGGAATTTTCCTTGAAATTCCGCATGGCGATATCTCCGATTTGGAAGCAAAAACAAGTTTTTTGGTGCTGGCGCAGCATAAGAGTCCAATGCGATGTTATAATCCTCAAAAATCTTAGCCTTATTCACAAGAATGAAGGGTTTTGTTGTTCATGTCGAACTTCGTGAACAGTCCACTTTAAAGCGAAATTAACATCCCTGCCGATCAACTTCTAAAAGTACGATCCAATACGACCGGTCCGTAATGGGGTATACAACTACAAGTATCTAAATAGCTCTCCTCACCTTTGATCTTAATCTCCTCACTTCTGAAATTTGAAATGGTCTCCATTTCATCTCCGTATTTATAGGCCTTTCTGCTGTCCATCTTGAAAGTTATTTTATACCAATCACGGCCGCATCTTTTAGTGCATATAACCCCAAGCTTATATTTTTATTAATCCTGAAATCACTCTAATGCTCCTGGCAGGGTGGCACCTCTTTCAGAGTGATTTGGGAGTAGTCAATTGCATGAATACCAAAGTGAGGGTAGATTCAAGACTCAAGGTGCGGATCATTTGCAAATCGTTTCCGCTTTTAGTTTTTGAACCGGAGACCGCCCAGTTATTGAGCCGGTTCCTTCTCCGCCTGTGGCAATGGATCTATGACCCAAAACAAGTCGTTTGGATAAGGAATGCTATCTGGCTAGCAATAGAAAGTGGAAGTAAAATCCCAAATTCTAAAGTAGCCTCGAGGTTATCGGAATCATTTTCTAAAGGAAAATCAGGATAAAGCTTATCGCAGCATTTCTGCACCACAGATCTTCCCTCAGATTTCGAATATTCCAAATCTCGATCACTGACACGCATCGTGACATATACTTAAGCAAAAGCAATGATTTGTAAACAGAAACCCACTTCTGTCTATAATTTAAACATCTTTACTCTACCGGTTATACTATTGTCCCAGGAGTCAGCTGATTCAATGTATTCATTGACTCCCGCTGCGTAGGCTTCGCTTAATCGCAATGTTTCTAGATCATTATCTTCTAAAATATTTTTGGCCTGTTCGGCGCCGTAGCCTAATCTTTCTCCGAGTCCATTGATCCCCAACTCCAACGCAATAGGTCCTACAATTTCAGAAACTCTTTCCGCTGCGGCCATCGGTCTGAAACTCCATTTGCAAAGCCGATGCTTTGCTGTCAAACATATCCTTGTGCCCTGTAAAGAGATCTTCCTCATTTTTCTGCAAAAATATGAGGAATCAAAATTCCCGTCGGTAGACCCACCGTAACAGGAGCCGAAAGTCCGTTAATTCAAGTTCCCTCAGCAGCTAATTCATCTTCACTGAACCGAGTTTGCCCAGAAACCTGATTGGTCCCAACAGTGTGCCAGCCGGAGGGAACTGGTAACCAGCGGCTTGGAAACCACTATCGCAAAGCGCAACAGTAAATCGCCAAAGCAATAAAAAAACCGAATACTTCATTGATGATCTGGTGTGTGAAGCATTGAATTTAAATTTAAATTTGTATATCCGCAATTGTACCAAGAAAAGGCAAAAAGCGCTAATATATGGTAAACACTAACTTTGGCCGGTACTTCTTCTGTGGCCATCGCACGTCACCGGCCTGCCTCGCCCTTTGGCGGGCCTGTCTCGCCTTGCAAATCTTCTGCCAGTTAAGCAAAGAAAAGAAGGGCACTGTCATCATTACGGATAATCATATAATTTAATCTATTTAATAACAAGCGGAAATAGTGGCAAAGATTCAAAAAGAACAAAAAAAAATGCCCTCAAAATTCAATATTTGGGGCACTTTAAATATCTATTGTTACTAATTCATAGTGATTGGAAGCTTTAAACTTTTCACTCTGAATCACTAGACCCTGGCTTTTTCCATTTCCATTGTTAATCTTTCTTGAGCATTTTCTTTCCCAGCTAGGAGTGACTTCAACTCTAAGAACGTCATTTTATCATCATACTGGAAATGACCGTGCTCTAAATCCCATTCAGATGAAAAATCACAGTCCAACGGACCAATTCTTCGGAATAGTGAATAAGGAATATTTTCCTGCAGGCAGGGTTTTACGCTCTACTAATAACTCTGACGCAAGATCTACATTGAAGCTCATTAGCGGTCCGTTCTCCAGACAAGTATGATATGGAACCAAAATCTCGCAGAAATCGCGACCTTCACAGCGGCGAACCGATATTGGACTTTGAAGGCTTTTTCCTGAAATGTCACCTTCTTGATTTCGATTGGGCCCTAGGACGGTACCTCAGCCGTGTTGCTTCTTCTTGAGCCAGACAGTCAATAGTTTCGGCACTTTTCATTGTTTTTCGTCGAAAACATGAAAACACGGCAAATAAAAGACGCAGCGGTAAATAGGGTGTATTTGATCTTCATAGTGATTTTAATTAGACTGTGAATAACACTTTCTTCGATAATTCATCAAAATTAGACCCTTTATTTTCCCATCAGGAAAAAGAAACTTATGCAAATAAAAAAACCAAAATCTATACATTTACGCGTTGAACATTTTATCCTGAATTAGGTGACAAATTTTAAATTCCTTTAAATCTGTATATGCTGAAAATGAACGCATCTCATAATTCTTTACTATTCCTTCAGCTAAATGGAGGATTTAATAAGCTGGTCAGTTTTTTAGTGTCAATTTTACTATACTCCGAGTGTTTTATATCGCCTGAGTATTTTTCAATTTACGTGGGCTTCTACATTTTTTCATACCTTTTATTGCAGATGTGAATTTTTTATTATTTGGCAATATTAGCCATTGCTTGGCGTAAAAATTGCCTTTTGCCCCTCTTTAAACACTTCTTTTGTTTTCAAATTTGCGCTGATACTTTTCAGTTCCATGCGATAAATGAAGGCAAAGGACTTAGGTGTGTTTGACTATAATGCCCACTTTTGATTACAAAAGCCAGACAGTAAGGGAAGTTGACCCAAATGTCTACACTTGGCTACAAGATCATCCGGACTGATGTTGAAGGTTTTTTTTCAGATTTTTTCAAGGATTACACCCCGCTTACAGAAATTCCCGTCAAACTCTTTTGGTAAGGATCAGAACTCCATATCTCCTATCAAATTCATCGAAGGCAAACCCTGAAAAGCGATCTTACGGTCTGCAATTTTTTCACGTTGCGCCTAATCCAAATTTGTCAATGAGGGAAAGGTATTTGACACAAATCGTACTAATGGGCGAATTTTTGCCGACATCATGGTCACTTGACGATACTATCGAATCTATAATCCATTCTAAGAACAATGAAAATTAATTCTGACGGTTTTAGAAAAACATTGAGGTAGTTTCAAAGAAAACTATCGGCAAACCGCTTGGAAAACTTCACCGTGGACGTCTAGCTCGTAGCAACAGTTTTGAAAGTTCTAGTTGAAAACCTTATACATAGTCCCGCATCCGATTATTTTGATGGGTGATCTGAATGAAATCCCGTTATTCCTACACTTACTTCAATTGAGCGAGCAGCTGGGGATGCCTTCGAAAAGGCAGGTAGAGGTTTTTTGGATTCCCGTACATCGAATTCTCTTTTCTTACGAATTGGACCAATATTTTCGAGCTGAGTTTAAACCTATTCAATTCAAAACCATGCGAGAAGTGGACTATTTTTTAGAAGTTTATCTAGTTATATGTTATAAAATTTTCTATATTAATATTTATTTATTATAATAATTTTTGGTACTTAAATTATAGTTAAATATATTATTTAATAATTTATTTGATATAAAGTTAAAATTTTTTGTTTATTAAAAATATTTTATTTATATGTATTAGTTAAATATCTATTTTGTTATATAAAATCAAATCTATTTATAATTATATTATATGTGATAAATATTATTAATTTCTATAGGATTGATTATTTTTTTATTAATTTTTGATTATTAGTTTTAATTTGTTTTTGTTACAAAAATATATTATTTTTAAGATGTTTTAGTTAATTTTTTATATAATTCTAGTTATTTTATATATTCTAATACTATATGCAAATTATTTAACTAATAATAGTAATCTATTTATTGATTTTTTAGTTTATTTTATATTAAATTAATTATTTTTAATAATTAATTTTATTATTAGTTTAATATAATTATATATTTATATATCTATATTTAATTATAAAATTTTTAAATTATTTAAAAAATTTATAATTTTATATATAACTATATAAGTAATAAAATAAAATTGTAATATTATTAATGAGATATATATTGTATTTATTAACTAGAATTTTATAAGTGTTTATATAGATATGTAATTATGTTTATGTATGTCCTGGCTTACGATGGGTAGCTCTGTAAGTCTGGCTTTCTACCGTAGTACAAATTTGATGCTTCTCGGTTTGGGTGCTGGGTCATTAGCAGAGGTAAGTAGATTTGGGGGGTGTACTATGATGATAATGCTGTAATGAATACGCATTACCGTTCTGATAAATTATGGCGTAGATGAAAATTTTATTGAAATTAGATTCTTAATTAAATATTATATAAATATTTTACATGAAATTATTTATATTTAGGTATATTAATGTTTAAATTTTGATATTTATATTTATTTTTAGTAATTTATTTATTCTTAAAATATAAATTTTAGGTTTAATTTTATATTTATATGCCTATTAAGTATTTAATTAGTAAAATATTAAATTTA